>JABXNS010000239.1_pt1 | contig 13134 bp, 10 predicted proteins | sample 7301101 | NCBI WGS metagenome assembly JABXNS01 (sample SAMN14449646, study PRJNA615230) | soil metagenome | isolation source: soil from bare, unvegetated metal-rich iron-sulfur acidic spring small-cell... | place: Canada: Paint Pots Mound, Kootenay National Park, BC | collected 2017-05-25
GCTCATTGCCATGGACGTCGTCGAAGACGAGCGGCGCGAAGTGCTGCTGGTTACGACGCGTGCTTTCGGTAAACGAACGCCGATCAGCGAATACCGCCATACCGCGCGCGGCGGCAAAGGCGTCAAAGCATTTGCCAAGGAGCGCGAAGACATCGGCCAGGTGGTCGATCAAATCCTGGTCGCGCCCGACGATCAACTGTTGATGATCACGTCGGCAAATCAAGTTATCCGCATCAAGGTCGGCGAGATTCGCAAAGCCGGGCGCTCGACCAAAGGCGTCCGCCTGCAGCGCCTCGGCGACGGCGACGAGGTCATCGCGATCACAAACCTGGGCAAGCAGGCGGCGCAGCTTACCGAGATAACGGGCGAGCCGCAGCAAACGGAGCTGTAAGGGACGCAACCGCCTCGGCGGTGCCAGGGTTAGCGAAAGGGAGGAGTAACAACGGACACATGAGCGCTTTAGCCGACGTAACGCAGACCGATTTCCAACAGGAAGTTCTGGGCTCCGGGCAGCCCGTTCTCGTCGACTTTTGGGCGCCCTGGTGTGGGCCGTGCAAGATGCTTTCGCCCGTGGTCGAGAAAGTTGCGGCTTCCCACGCGGGCCGCGCGAAGTTCGTGAAACTCAACACCGACGAAAATCCGCACTTAGCGGGCGAGTATCAAGTCTCCGGAATTCCGTGCCTGATTCTTTTCAAAGGCGGCAAGGCCGTCGATCGCATCGTGGGATACGTTTCGGAGCAAACGATCACGTCGATGCTCAGCAAACATTTGAATTGAAGCAGCTGCCGGCCGTAAACCGGTTTCTGGACGAACCGCGGATCGCGGCATTCGAAGCGATAGTCGGCCGAGAAAACATCAAACGAAGCATCGCACAGACGCTGGAAGACGCGCGGCGCGTTCCATTGAGCGGCGGGAATTCGTTTGAGAAGCTTTCCGCCTGCGTCATCGAGCGGCTGCAAAGCGCGCAGTTCGACCTTCTCGGCCCGGTCATCAATGGTACCGGTATTCTGCTGCACACCAATCTGGGACGCGCCCCGCTCGCGACGGCCGCGCTTGAAGCGATGAACCGTATCGGCGCCGGTTATTCCAATCTCGAGTACGATCTGGAACGCGGCGAGCGCGGCTCGCGCTACGGACGCGCCGTCTCGCTGATTCGCGCATTGACCGGTGCACAGAGTGCGCTGATCGTCAATAATTGCGCCGCCGCGGTCTTGCTGATCCTCGACACGTTTGCGAAAAACCGCGACGTCATCGTTGCGCGCGGCCAACTGATCGAAATCGGCGGAGGATTCCGGCTGCCCGACGTGCTGGAACGAAGCGGTGCGCGTCTGGTTGAAGTGGGCGCGACCAATAAGGTGTACATCGAAGATTACGAGCGGTCGCTCTCCGCGCAGACCGGGCTGCTGATGCGCGCGCACGCTTCGAATTATACAGTTGAGGGGTTCGTCCACGAGCTCGATCCCAAAGAGCTCGTCTCGCTCGGGCGTCGCGCCGGCGTTCCCGTCGTCGAGGATCTAGGAAGCGGAGCTTTGTGCGATCTCGCCGAGTACGGGTTAGCGCACGAGCGCACGGTGCAGGAGGCAATTGCCGGCGGGGTCGATCTGGTTGCGTTCTCCGGCGACAAACTCTTGGGCGGGCCACAGGCGGGCATCATCGCCGGCTCGCAGACACTCATCGCAAGGTTGCGCACCAACCCGTTGCTGCGCGCGCTCCGCGTGGACAAGATCACCCTGGCCGCACTGATCGAAACGCTGCGTATCTGGAGCGCACCCGGTCGGCGCACGGAAATTCCCCTTTATGCCATGCTGGCAACGCCGATCGAAACGTTGCGTGAGCGCGGAGCCGCTTACGCAAAGGCGATGGAGGGCGCTGCAGTCGTTGAAACGACCGCATACGCGGGCGGCGGGTCGCTGCCGCAAGCCTCGCTCCCGTCCGTCGCGGTGGCACTTCGTCCGGCCGGCGGCGCGTCGGCAGCGGCCGAGAAGCTGCGAAAAAACGATTGTCCGGTGCTCGCGCGCATCGAAGATGGCCGCCTGCTGCTCGATCTGCGCACTATTCAACCGTCGGAAGATCCGGTCGCAATAGCAGCGCTCCAAACGCTGTAATTCATGCATATCGTCGGAACGGCGGGTCACGTCGATCATGGAAAGTCTTCGCTCGTCAACGCGCTGACCGGCACGAATCCCGACCGCTGGCTCGAAGAGCAGCTGCGCGGAATGACGCTCGATCTCGGCTTCGCGCATCTGCAGCTCGGCGGCGGCGTCGAAGCGGGAATAGTCGACGTACCGGGCCACGAGCGATTCTTACACAACATGCTCGCCGGTGCGGCGGGCATGGAGCTCTTGCTGTTGGTCGTCGCGGCCGATGAAGGCGTGCGGCCGCAAACCGTGGAGCATTTGCAGATTCTGCGCTACTTGAACGTGCGCGAAACGATCGTCGCCGTCACGAAAATCGATCTCGTCTCCGCTGACGAGCTCGCACGAAATTGTGAAACTATTCGCATGTCGTTGCGAGGAACGATCGCCCAAGGTGCACCGCTCGTTCCCGTGTCGAGCACGACGCGGCAAGGATTGGACGAACTGCGCGCGCGCATGCAATCGATCTTGGCGCGCTTTCCGCCGCGCAGCCCGGAAGCTCCCGCATATCTGCCGATCGATCGGGTTTTTGTCTTGCCGGGACACGGCACGATCGTTACGGGCACGCTGATGCAAGGCACGCTGAGCGCGGGCGATCGCGTAAAACTCGAGCCGAGCGGAAAAACCGTGCGCATTCGCAGTTTGCAAAGCTTCGGAAAACAGCAGCAAACGGTCGAGGGCGGCGCGCGCGTCGCCGCCAATGTGCCGGGCGTCGAGGTTTCGGAGATCGCGCGCGGTGACATGCTGGTGGCGCCCGAACTGGCAGCAACGCAAACGTTCGCCGTGAATTTTGACGCGCTGCGGGAGGCTCTCCCGATACTGCGGCGGCGCAATGCGGTGCGCGCATATATCGGTTCGGCCGAGATCTTGGGGACGCTCGTGCTGGACGACGATCCTCGAGCCGGAGAACTGATTCGCGGCACGTTATTCTTGCGCGTCGCAACCGTGGCCTATCCCGGCACGGCTTTCGTCGTGCGGCGGCTCTCTCCCAAAGACTTGCTTGGCGGAGGTCGCATCGAGAGTGAATCTGCCGCGGCATCGCCGCCGGCAAGAGGCGCAAAATCCCACGACGAGGACGCCGTGCTCGCCGTGCTGGGACGCGGACTCGCCGCGCTCACGGCGACCGAGATTTCGCGCGAGGCCAACCTGCGCGAAGCGCGCGTCGAAGCTTTGCTCAAAAAATTAGAAAGCAACGGCGAAGTATTGCGCGTCGCGCGTCCACAAGCGTATGTCGATGAATCTTTGGCCGGCACATTGCTCGACGCCGCGTTGCGCTATCTGAACGAAGCGCAGACGCGCGAGCCGTGGGCGATGGGTGCGACGTCATTAGCTCTCTCGCGCGCGCTGGATGTGCCCGAAGCATTGCTCGTTCGCGTGCTGAGTGCGCTGGCCGATGAAGGCCGGCTGGCGCACCGCGCCGGCTATTTCTCGACGACCGGCCACACCCCAAGCCTTACGGCGGAGCAGCAAAAGCTTTTCCAAGAGATCGTGCCGCTCGATGCGGCTAGTCCGTTTCGGCCGGCCGAACTCGCCACGGTCGCGGCGCGCGTTCGCGAATCGGGAGTGACCGGTGCGGCCAAGGCTTTCGATATGCTCCTTGCAAAAGGTGCTTTCGTGAAGGTCAACGAGGAGCTGTACCGGGGGACGCAAATCGCGCAGATTCGCTCCCGGATTCAGACGTTTTTGCGCGAGCATGGCAAGATGACGATGGCGGAGTTCCGCGATCTGATGGGCACGTCGCGCAAATATGCGGTGCCGCTGCTCGAGTGGTTCGACGCGCGCGGCATCACGGTGCGTAGCGGCGACTACCGCATGTTACGCGGAACTTCTGCGGAGCCTGGGTCGTGATCGATCCGCGCATTCTTCCCAAGGCCGAATTGCACGTTCACATCGAGGGCACTTTCGAACCGCCGCAGATCTTCGAATTTGCAAAACGCAACAACGTGATGCTGAGGTATCCCAATGTTGCCGCGCTCGAGGATGCCTACAAGTTCACCGATCTGCAGTCATTCTTGAACCTCTACTATGCGGCCATGGCCGCGATCCGGACCGAGCGTGACTTCGAAGATTTGACGACCGCGTATTTGCGCCGCGCGCAAGAACAAGGCGTCAGGCACGCGGAGATATTCTTCGATCCGCAAGCGCATTTGGAACGGGGTCTCAGCTTCGAAACGGTCATCAACGGTTTGTGGTCTGCCTTACAGCGCAGCCAAAGCGATTTTGGAATGACGACGGCGCTCATCATGTGCTTTCTGCGCGATCAGCCTGAAGATTCGGCGATGAAGACCCTCGAGCTCGCGCTGCCGCACCGCGACAAGATCGTCGGCGTCGGCCTGGACTCAGCCGAGCTCGGCAACCCGCCTTCTAAGTTTAAAGCAGTTTTCGACCGGGCGCGCGCCGAGGGATTTCTTGCGGTCGCGCACGCCGGCGAGGAGGGGCCGCCCGAGTATGTCTGGGAAGCGCTCGATCTCCTGAAGGTTTCACGGGTGGATCACGGCGTGCGTAGCATGGAGGATCCCAAGTTGGTGGCCCACTTGGCGGAAACTCAAATTCCGCTGACGGTATGCCCGCTCTCCAACGTGCGGCTGCGCGTGGTCGATCGCATGCAAGATCATCCGCTCAAGCGCATGCTGCAAGCCGGGCTGCGTGCGACGGTAAACTCCGACGATCCCGCCTATTTCGGCGGATACGTGGCCGATAATTACCGTGCGGTCTTCGACGCGCTCGGGCTCGCCGTCGCCGATCTCGTGCAGCTAGCGCGCAATTCGTTCGAATCATCGTTCCTCGACGATGCCGGCAAACAGCGCTACATCGGCGAGATTGACGAGCTCGTGGCGGCAGCACCGTAATGAACGCAGACCGCATGACCGAGCGCGTGCAAGACGCGCTCAATTCGGCTTACACCAAGGCGCTCAACGAGCACAACCCGCAGACTGCGCCCGAACACTTGCTTGCCGCGCTCCTCGATCAAGACGGTGGAATAGCGCCCGAAATCGTGCGCGAAGCCGGCGTCGATCCCAAGGTGTTGGAGCAGCGCGCGGCCCAAGCCATGGGGCAGCTTCCGCGCTTGACCGGTGCGGGCGCCGAGTCGGCGAACGTCACCGTCTCGCCCGAGCTCACACGGTTGTTTTCGCAGGCCGATGCCGAGGCCAAGCAGCTTCAGGACGACTACGTCTCGGTCGAGCATTTGTTGCTCGCGCTGGCGCAAAGCGGCGGTGCAGCCGGCAAGCTTTTGCGCGATGCCGGCCTCACGCGCGACAAGATGTTGCAGGCACTGCGCGAGGTGCGCGGCAATCAACGCGTGACGACGCAAAATCCGGAAGGCACCTACAAGAGCCTCGAACGTTACGGGCGCGATCTCACGCAAGAGGCCGAGCGCGGAAAACTCGATCCGGTCATCGGCCGCGACGACGAAATCCGCCGCGTCATTCAGGTGCTCTCGCGGCGCACGAAAAACAACCCGGTCTTGATCGGCGATCCGGGCGTCGGAAAAACCGCCATTGTGGAAGGATTGGCGCAGCGCATCGTGCGCGGCGACGTGCCCGAGGGTCTAAAGGACAAGCGGATCGTCTCGCTCGACATGGGCGCGCTGATCGCGGGCGCAAAATACCGCGGTGAATTCGAAGAGCGCCTCAAAGCGGTTCTCAAAGACGTGCAGAACTCCGCGGGCCAAATCTTGCTTTTCGTAGACGAGCTGCACACGGTCGTCGGTGCGGGCAAGGCCGAAGGCTCGATGGACGCAGGCAACCTACTCAAGCCGATGCTGGCGCGCGGCGAGCTCCATATGATCGGCGCGACGACGCTGGACGAATATCGCAAGTACATCGAAAAGGACGCGGCTCTCGAGCGGCGTTTCCAACCGATCTTCGTCGATCAGCCGAGCGTCGAAGATACGATCTCCATTTTGCGCGGGCTGAAAGAAAAGTATGAAGCGCATCACGGCGTGCGGATCAAAGACTCGGCGCTGGTGGCCGCCGCCGTTCTTTCGAACCGCTATATCAGCGACCGCTTCTTGCCGGACAAGGCGATCGATCTGATCGACGAAGCCGCCGCGAAGCTGCGAACCGAAATCGACTCGATGCCGCAGGAACTCGACGAGCTCACGCGCCGGGTCATGCAGTTGGAGATCGAGCGGGAGGCGTTGCGTAAGGAACGCGATCGCGCGAGCAAGGACCGCCTCGATCAACTCGAACGCGAGCTTGCAAGTTTAAAGGAAGAACAGCTGGCGTTGCAAGCCCGCTGGCAAGCCGAAAAGAACGCCGTCCAGAAGACGCGCGCGCTGCGCGAGCAAATCGAACAAACGAAGGTCCAGATCGAGCAAGCCGAGCGGCAATACGATCTCAACCGCGTGGCGGAGCTGCGGTACGGGCGTTTGGCGGAACTGGAGAAACAGCTCCAGGAAGAAGAACAGAGCCTCGCCAAGCGCGACGGCCAAGCGCGGCTTTCAAAAGAAGAAGTCGACGAAGAAGACATCGCCGAGGTCATCAGCCGTTGGACCGGCGTTCCGGTGACGAAGCTGCTCGAAGGCGAAGTGCAGAAGCTGCTGCACCTCGACGAAGAGTTGCATAAGCGGGTCATCGGTCAAGACGAAGCCGTCGATGCCGTGGCCGAAGCGGTCGTGCGATCGCGTTCGGGTCTGGCCGATCCCAACCGGCCGATCGGCTCATTCATTTTCCTGGGACCAACAGGCGTCGGCAAAACGGAACTGGCGCGCGCGCTCGCCGAGTACATGTTCGACGACGAGCGCGCCATGATTCGCATCGATATGTCCGAGTACCAGGAAAAACACACGGTAGCGCGTCTGTTGGGCGCGCCGCCCGGCTACGTCGGGTTCGAGGAAGGCGGCCAGCTCACCGAAGCGGTTCGCCGCCGGCCCTACAGCGTTATTCTTTTCGACGAAATCGAAAAGGCTAATCCGGATGTGTTCAACGTGTTTCTGCAGATCCTCGATGACGGACGCCTAACGGACGGACAGGGGCGCACCGTCGATTTCCGCAACACAATCGTCATCATGACTTCCAACGTGGGCAGCCATCGCATCCTCGATTACAAGGGTGGTTTCTCGGGCGCCGATTACGCCGTCATGCGCGCGACCGTGCTGGACGAATTGCGCCAGCACTTCCGGCCGGAATTCCTCAACCGCGTGGACGAGGTCATCGTCTTTCACGCGCTCACCGAAGAGCAGCTCGAAGAGATCGTCGACATTCAGCTGGAACGGGTGCGCCGCCGGCTGGCCGATCGTCACATCGAGCTCGACCTCTCGCCGGCCGCAAAGCGCCATCTCGTCAAGACCGGCTACGATCCGGTGTACGGGGCGAGGCCGCTCAAACGCGCCATTCAAAAGGAAGTCGAAACGCCGCTGGGGCGCAAGATTCTGGCGGGCGACGTCCGCGACGGCCAGCACGTCAAGGTGGATTACGACCAGAAGCACGGCGAACTAACCTTTAGCGCACAGCCGGTGCCGGCGTAGGATGATGGAACTCGCATTTAGCGAGCAGATGCACTTTCTGCTCTCATCGATCAAAGATATACAGGGGACGATTCGCGCGGTGGACACGAAGGTCAGCATTCTGTTGGCCGCGCTGGCAATTCCGTTGCCGCAAGTTGCCCTGTTCTTCGCGTACTGGCACGGGCGCGGTTTTTCGCCGACGTGGGGCCATATCGTCATGGTTGGCGCCCTCGTACTGTACGTAACGGCGGTATACGTTACCGTAAAAACACTGGTGGGCATTGGTGATGCGACCGGGCACATTCGCGGCGTGCGGATGCAAAATACCTTTTACGCAGGCGGGATGTTCGGTTTGGATTGGCGTGACTCGCTGACGGATCGGCCGTCGGTAAAGTCCTCGAAAACCGTCGACGAGTACATTGCGTCGCTGCCGGCTACGCGCAACGGCATGGTCGAAGAGCTGGCGATTGAAATGATGGCGCTGGCCTACATTCGGGACATCAAACTCTACCGGCAGCGGTTGGCGTTTTCAGCCACGGTCGCTGCCGGCGCCGTCGCTGTCTTAGGGCTTATCGCGTAACGATAATCGCGAACGTCATCGTGCGCGCAGCTTTCCTAAAACTCATACGTTGACTTTCTCCCTTTTGCGCTGACGCAGGCGCGCCGCTTCGTTGAGGATGCGCTTTCGAAGGCGAATCGCCTTCGGTGTGACCTCGACCAGTTCATCGTCTTCGATGAATTCGATAGCGCGCTCGAGCGAGAGCTCTTCGGGCGGCGCGATATTGATGTTTTCGTCGGACCCTGAGGCGCGCATATTGGTGAGCTTTTTCTGGCGCACGACGTTGAGAGCCACGTCCATGTCGTCGTTGGCGCGGCCGGCGATCATGCCCTCGTAGACTTCTATGCCGGGACCGACGAAAAACCGGCCGCGCTGCTGCACGCCCATCAGCGCGTAGCCCGTCGTTCTGCCGGTATCGCTTGCCACCAGCGCGCCCACGTTCCGGCCCGGCAGCTCGCCCTGCCACGGTTGGTGATCGTAATACGTATGCGACATAACGGCGGTACCGCGCGTCAACGTCAAGAGCTCGCCGCGCAGACCGAAAATCGCGCGCGTCGGCATCGTGTATTCGAGCCTGCGCGAGCCGCCGATCGATATCATATTGGACATCAAGGCCTTGCGCTGCCCGAGCGCTTCGATTACGGGGCCCGCGTACTCGTCGGGCACGTCGACGACCACATACTCCACCGGCTCGTGTTTTTGGCCGTTGCGTTCGGTGATGATGACTTGCGGCTTTGAAACTTGCAGTTCGTAACCTTCGCGGCGCATCGTTTCGATGAGGATCGAAAGATGCAGCTCGCCGCGTCCGCGCACTTCGAACGTGTCGGCCGACTCGGTATCCTCGACGCGCAGAGCGACGTTCGACTCGAGTTCGCGCATCAGCCGGTCGCGGATCTGCCGCGAGGTGAGATACTTGCCTTCGCGGCCCGCAAACGGCGAATTGTTTACGCTAAAGAACATCGAGACGGTCGGTTCGTCGACCGCGACCGCATGCACGCCTTCGGGTGCGATGACGTCCGCTATCGTATCGCCGATGTTCAGGCCTTCGATTCCGGAGACGCAGATGATGTCGCCGGCCATCGCTTCTTCGACTTCGAGGCGCTCCAGGCCGAAGAACGTCAACAGTTTGGTGAGCCGCAGGCCCGTTTCTACCGTTCCGTCGCGCGCCACTTTGACGATCGGTGCATTAATGCGCGCGACGCCGCGGAATACGCGGCCGATTCCCACGCGGCCGACATACTGGTTATGGTCGATCGCGGAGACTAAAAGCTGCAGCGGTCCATCCTCGGCGGGCGCTTCCGGCACGCGCGACGCGATCGTTTCAAAGAGCGGCTCGAGTGTTTCGCTCTCATCCTCAAGCGAACGTTTGGCGATCCCGAGCTTGGCGTTAGTGTAGACCACCGGAAATTCGGCCTGCTCGTCGTTAGCGCCCAATTCGACGAAGAGGTCGAAGACGTCGTTGACGATTTCGGCGGGCCGCGCATCTCTGCGGTCGATCTTGTTGATAACGACGATGGTTTTTAGATCGAGCTCGAGCGCCTTGCGCAAGACGAAGCGCGTCTGCGGCATGACGCCCTCGGCTGCGTCCACCAGCAGGAGAACGCCTTGCACCATCTGCAGCACCCGTTCGACCTCGCCGCCGAAATCGGCGTGTCCGGGAGTATCCACGATGTTGAATTTCATCTCGCCGTGCCGGATCGCCGTGTTCTTGGCGAGGATGGTGATGCCGCGCTCGCGTTCGAGCGGGTTTGAGTCCATGACGCGCGTCGCAACGTGCTGCCCTTCACGGAATACGCCGCTTTGTTTGAGCATCGCGTCGACGAGCGTTGTTTTGCCGTGATCCACATGCGCGATGATAGCCACATTACGGATGTCGGGGCGGGTTGAGACCATATGATTTTAGTTTCGCTCTCCGGCTGCAAGCCGCCCCCACGGGGAGAGTGGGGCGGCAGCAGCGTAAGCTTCCGGATGGCCGTCAAGAATATCGAACGCGTCGGCGAGCATCTGCTCGTCAATGCGGATTGCGTGCGCGGCGCGACCGCACACGTGCGCGACGGCAGCGTGGATTTGATTGTTACCGATCCGCCGTACGGAATCGAAGGCGATCGCCTCGATCGGCATTACAACCGTGATGAACGTTTCGTCGACGATGGGTACGTCGAAGTCGATGCGCGCGAGTATAAGAGCTTCAGCCGGGCTTGGATCGCGCAGGCCGAACGCGTCCTCAAGCCGGGCGGCCAGCTGTACGTCGTTTCAGGCTATACGAATCTGTACGACGTGCTCGGCGCGCTGCGCGCGACGTGTCTGCGCGAGATCAACCATATCATTTGGAAGTATAACTTCGGCGTGTACACATCTTCGAAATTCGTCTCGTCGCACTATCACATACTCTATTACGCGAAGCCGGGCGGAAAACGCACCTTCAATCTGCAGTCACGCTTTGCTTTGGACGAAATCGCGGGCGACGGACGCTCGCTCAACTATCGCGACCGCGAGGACGTCTGGACGATCAAGCGTGAGTACAAGCCGGGCCGCCGCAAGAACAAGAACGAGCTTCCCAGGGCGCTGCTGCAAAAAATTCTGGCGTACAGCAGCAAGGAAGGCGACCTCGTCTGCGATTTTTTCCTGGGCGGCGGATCGACCGCGGCCGTGGCCATCGCCATGAACCGCCGGTTCGTCGGCTTTGAAATATCGGAGCGCACGTTCCGCAATCGCGTCCCCGAACTGCGAAAGATTATTCCGGGATCGCTGCTGGAGCAGCCGCCTGCGCCGCACGTAGTGCGCAACCGTGGGAAATCATGGAGCGCCGGCGAGGTGGAGCATCTTCAGGACCGCTTTCGCGAACTGCACGCCTCGGGTGCGACGCACAGTTCGATCGTTGCGACGCTAAGCGCAGAGCTCGAACGGGGCGCGTGGGCGATCCGCAAGCGCCTCCGTGCGACGAATCGTTCTTAGCACGCTACCGCGAGTCGAGAGAGTAATGCTACATTTTCTTCAGGTGCTGGGCCAGGTTATCCAGCGTCTGTCCCCATCCGATGAGCGCACCGTTGCGTTCGGCAATCGTGAGCGGTATCGATTGGGACATCGTCAATGTCGTTTTCTTGCCGCCAACGTGAGGCTCGAAGGTCACCGTCATCACCATTGTCTCCGGAAAATCTTCGCTCAGGCCGTAGTATGTAGGCTTGACGAAGTTGCCGTTCTCGTCTGAAAAATTCACGACCAAAACGGTTCGTTTCGGAACGTCGACCTCGCGAAACTCGCCCTTCGACCAGATTTTCCGGCCGTCAAGCCACTGCGGGGACTGCATGCTGAAACGGATGATACCGCCGGGGCGCAGATCGATCTCGCTGTCGGGAATCGTAAAACCCGTCGGCGCAAACCACTGTTTGAAGTGCTCAGGCTCGTACCAGGCTTTGAACACGACATCCGGCGGCGCATCAAAAACACGCGTAAGGGTGAGAATCGGTTCGGCGGTCTTATCGGTTGCGGCCACGGGGTCTCTCTTTTCTCTGCATCTGCTGCAGGTAATCATCTAAGCGATCGAACCGCTGCGTCCACATGCGCTCGTATTGCTGCAGCCACGCGGCCAGCGGCTGTAACCCGCGCGGTTCGGCGCGATAATAGGTGCAGCGTCCGTCGCGACGGCCCGCGATTAGGCGAGCCTCTTGCAATGCTTTTAGGTGTTGCGAAACCGCAGGCTGTGATACGCGGGCGTGTTGCGTCAGCGCGCCGACACTCGTTTCTTTCGAGCCGGCAATGCGTTCGAAAATTGCGCGGCGCGTTGGGTCGGCAAGGGTGCGCATGAGCAAATCCGCCGCGATGGTTGGCATACGCAAATCATAAGCCATCACTTATATATTGTCAAGTGCGCTTTTCCTCCGGCGGTAAAGAGGAAGGCCGGCTCGAAGCGAACGGCTGGCAACGATTATGGGAGAGTACGGATCTGGTGGTCCGCACGGTCTTCAAAACCGCTGAGGCCGGCGCAAGTCGGCTGGTAGGTTCGATTCCTACACTTTCCCGCCACTTCGCCGCGTTGTACTCATTGCGAATTGTGGATATTGCCCGCTCATTTAACGGTATTAATTTCTGCGTCGTCCGGACGGCCACGGGCGTTGCCGTTTCTAAACGGCCTACGTACCCTGACCAACCTAAATTAAGCGGCGCAATTATGGACTGCGCTCACTACCAGCCTAATCGGGTGGAGGCTAGACGTTGGGTTTTGCGTAAAGCATGCGATCCGCGTAATCGAAGTACAACTGGTATGCGGAGAGGGCGTCGCGGCCGATGATTGCGTCGTAGTCGGAGATGTCGAAGGTCGACTCTACCGGCACCACGACCGTCGCGGTGCGAAAGAGAATTCCGGCGAAGGCGAAGTCGGTCACGGATCGCACCTGCGCATTCATCGCCCCTCCGACGGTGCCGATGCGATAATCGTTCGACTCGATGGGCGCGAACGGGAGCTTGTCGACGTAGTTCTTGTACGCGAGCATGCTAAACGCGCCCGTGTCGATGAGGAATGCGCCATTCACATGCTCCATCGAGGCGGCAACGCGTGGCACGCCGTCGTCGAGTTGGAGGGGCATGCTCACCAAACCCAGTTTTGCCGGGTCAAATTGCGAGCGGGGATAAACCGTCACGGTCTGCGCTTTGAAGTCAACCTCCGTAATCGCGCTCGCAAGGAGATCAAATCCCATCAGGCCGATGATTCGGCTGCCCTCCACTTGCTCGTCTTGCGGGCTGGTCGTAAACACTACGTTCTGCATTTGCAGCGCGCCGATTTGGAGCTGTGGAATACGCACGCGGCCCATGTCCACGTCCCCTCCGCCGATCGTAGCGCTGGCGCGACCGTATGGCGTCAGGCCAAGTTCGTGCGCGACGCCCGGATCGACGAATAGACCCGAGGCGCCGCTGTCCAGCAGAAAGTCCAGGCCGCGGCCGTTCACCGTTACGCGCAAGACGATTCCTCCGCGTGTGAAACGCACGGGGAGCAA
>JABXNS010000240.1_pt1 | contig 13036 bp, 16 predicted proteins | sample 7301101 | NCBI WGS metagenome assembly JABXNS01 (sample SAMN14449646, study PRJNA615230) | soil metagenome | isolation source: soil from bare, unvegetated metal-rich iron-sulfur acidic spring small-cell... | place: Canada: Paint Pots Mound, Kootenay National Park, BC | collected 2017-05-25
TTCGAACGGCTTGCGCTGCCCGACGGCAATCCCGTTTGGCCGATGTGGATCGGCGACCGCATGTATTTTGCCGCCGATCACGAGGGCGTCGGCAACTTGTATTCTTGCGCTCTGGACGGCAGCGACGTCCGGCGGCACACGCATCACAGCGAATACTACGTGCGTTTTCCGTCGACCGACGGAAAACATATCGTCTACACTGCGGGCGGAGCGCTGTTTTGTTACGACGTCCCCAGCGGCGAAGCAAGGGAACTGAACGTCACCGCGCCGTCGGCGGCCTCGCAAACCGTTCGCAAATTTTTGCCGGGCGCCCAGACGCTGGACGAGTTTACGCCTTCACCCGACGGCACAACGATCGCGGCGATCGTGCGCGGCCAACCCTTTACGATGCCGTTTTGGGAAGAGGCAGCGATTCATCACGGCACCGGCAGCAAAGTGCGTTACCGGTGCATCGCCTGGATGCACGACGGCCGGCGTTTCGTGACGACCACCGACGTCAACGGTTTCGAACAACTGGCCGTGCACGAAAGCCAGAGTTCTCAGGAACCCCTGCTCGTGACGACCGGCGACATCGGCCGCGTGACCGAGCTCGTCTGCTCGCCGGTCAAAGACGTCATCGCGTTTGCGAATCACCGTTACGAGTTGATCGTCGTCGATCTCCGCGATCGCGCCCCCCGCGTGCTCGATAAGAGCGTAGGCTATCGCATCACGGACCTGTCGTTTTCGCCCGACGGACGCTATCTTGCCTACGTGTGGTGGCCGCTGGGCGAGGGCGTCGCCCTCATTCGCGTCGTCAAAGTCAAATCGGGCGAGATTGCGGACGTCACGCCGCCGCTGCGCGTCGACCAAAGCCCGGCTTGGGATCCGGAAGGGCGTTACCTGTATTGCATCTCGACGCGCGACTTCGATCCCGTCTACGACTCGCTCCAGTTCGAATTGAGCTTTCCACAAGCGCAGCGGCCTTTCGTGGTGACGCTGCGCCCCGACGTTCCCAACCCGTTTACCCCGCAGCCCAAACCCGTTCACCGCGATGTCGAGCACGGGGATGCGAAGGAGAAAAAGAAAGACCCGGGTCCGCCGCGCATCGATATCGACTTCGAAGGCATTCAAGGGCGTATTTTGGCCTTTCCGGTGGATGAGGGCGAGTACGGCGAGATCGTCGCGGTGCGCAATCGAGCGCTCTTCACTAAGTTCGAAGTGCGGGGTATTAAGCCGCAAGCGCGTTCGTGGGACGAAGAGGACGTGGCCGGTACGCTCCTGGCTTATGATTTCGAACTGCAGCGCAGCGCAACGATCGCCACCGACGTTTCGGAGATCGCGCTCGCCGCGGACCACCACACGCTGCTGTACCGCTCGCACGACAAGCTGCGCGCGATCGACGCCCTGGCGGAACTTCCGGAGGATCACGACGAACCGAAACCGCCGCCGGAACCCGGGCGCAAGAGCGGCTGGATCGATCTGGACCGCATCAGCGTGGAGATAGAACCGCGCGACGAGTGGCGGCAAATGTATCGCGAAGCCTGGCGGCTGCAGACCGAGCACTATTGGCTCGAAGACATGGCCGACATCGATTGGGATCGCGTGCGCGACCGCTACGAAGCCGTGCTGCCGCGCGTGCGCACGCGTGCAGAGCTTTCCGATCTCATTTGGGAGATGCATGGCGAGCTCGGCACGTCACACGCGTATGAGTACGGCGGCGATTTGCGCGAGCCGCCGCAATACCGGCGCGGATTCTTGGGCGCAGACTACCTCTTTGACGAAGCGGCCGGTGGCTGGCGCATCACGCGGATACTGCGAGGCGACTCTTGGAACCGGGAAGGCGACTCACCGCTGGCCGATCCCGGTTTAAACGTACGCGAAGGCGATCTGCTCGCGGCCATCGGGGGAAAGAATCTGAATCGCGAGTTCGGACCGGACCAGGCATTGGTGAACGCTTCCGGCCGTGAAGTCAGCGTCGTCGTGCGTTCGCACGGCCAAGAACGGCGCGTCGCGGTAAAGGCACTCGCGAGCGAGCAGAGCTTGCGCTATCGGGCGTGGGTCGACGCGCAGCGGCGCTACGTGCACGAAGCAACCGCCCAGAAGATCGGATACGTGCACATTCCGGATATGGGGCCGTGGGGATTCTCGGAGTTTCATCGGGGCTATCTCTCGGAATTCGACCGCAGCGGCTTGATCGTCGACGTGCGCTACAATCGCGGCGGCCACGTATCGCCGCTGCTGCTCGAGAAGCTTGCGCGCAAGCGCGTCGGTTACGACATCGCGCGCTACAGTCAAAAACCGTTTCCGTATCCGCCGGAGTCGGTTGCAGGCCCGCTCGTCGCGCTGACCAACCAGTTTGCAGGCTCCGACGGCGATATCTTCAGCCATTGTTTCAAGCTCTACAAGTTAGGGCCGCTCGTCGGCAAACGCACGTGGGGAGGCGTCGTCGGCATCAATCCTTATCACCGCTTGGTGGACGGGACGATCACGACGCAGCCGGAGTTTTCGTTCTGGTTCAAAGATGTCGGGTGGGGCGTCGAAAACTACGGAACCGATCCGGATTACGACGTCGATATCGCGCCGCACCATTATCGCGAAGGAAAAGATCCGCAGTTGGAATTTGCGATCCGCCTGGTGTTGACGGCGGCAGAGAACTTCCAGGAAGCATATCCTGATCTCGCAACGAGACCGTCCCTCTCGCTTCCCGCGCTGCCGTAGTGCCTTTCGTCCTGGGCGAAATATCGCCGCTGGAGGTAGCGCGCCCGGCGCCGCTGCGCGACACGTATCTGCTCAGCCCGTTTGTATGGCGCGAAGGGACGCGGTACAGGATGCTCCTGCGCGCCGTGCCACGTTGCGACGATCCCGCGCAAAAAATCGCGCGGATCCAGTACGCAGAATCGAGCGACGGACTGCGTTTTACATTGCACGAGAAAGCGACGATCGCGCCGGGTCCGTCGGCAGACGACAGAGACGGGTGCGAAGACCCGACGGTCTGCATCGTCGATGGCCGCTATTATGTGTATTACACCGGATGGGAGGAAAGCGCGAAGCGCGGCCAGCTCATGCTGGCCGTTGGCAATGACGTGCAACACATGGAAAAACGCGGCCCGGCATTGCCGTGGACGCCAGAGCGAAAAAATCCGAAAGAAGCGACCGTCGTTCAAGCCCGCGACGGAAGCTGGCGGATGTTCTTTGAGTACGCCGCCGATGATAAATCGAAAATCGGCTTCGCTTGCGCGCCTTCCGTCAGCGGACCGTGGCACGTGGTGGAACCGCTCTTCGAAGCACGCGCGGACCATTGGGATTCCTGGCACTTGAGCACGGGGCCGGTCATTTCGAGCCAATCCGGCGCGCCGGTGATGCTCTACAACGGCGCCACGCGCAATGCGGCGTGGCGTATCGGCTGGATACAATTTGACGATGGATATTCGCGCGTCAACGCGCGCTGTGACGAAGCGCTCATCACTCCGCCGCCGCGGCGGGAAACGGGCGCAACTGACATCGCTTTCGCGGCGTCAGCTCTACAACAAGAGGGCGGGATGCAGCTGTATTACTCGGTCGCCGACAAAGACATGCATCGCGCGACGTTGAGGTTCGCTTAGCCTCCCTTTTACTGCGGCATCTCTACGGTCCTTTGAGACGAATACCTAAAACAGGAAGTCACGTGATCGTTCGCCATTCCGATCGCTTGCATGAACGAATAGCAGATTGTCGATCCCACAAACGTAAAACCGCGCTTGCGTAAGTCGGCGCTCAGCTTGTCGGAGACAAGCGTCGTGGCCGGCACTTGCGAAGGATTCTTCCAACCGCCGCGCACCGGCTTGCCGCCGACAAAAGCCCACACATAGGAATCGAAGCTGCCGAATTCGCGCTGCACGCGCAGGAACGCCTTCGCGTTTTGTACGGCGGCGCGCACCTTCAGTCGGTTTCGAACGATACCCGGATCGGTCAAGATGCGTTCGATCTTTGCCTCACCGAACCGCGCCACGCGCTTGGGGTCGAACTCTGCAAACAGCTGGCGGTATCTTTCACGCTTTGCCAGGATCGTGTTCCAACTCAAGCCGGCTTGCGCGCCTTCGAGCAGCAAGAACTCAAAAAGTACTCCGTCGTCGTGCGCGGGGACGCCCCATTCGCGGTCGTGATATACGATCGCCGCATCCGTGATCGCCCACGAACACCGTTTCACTACGCTACCCATCGATCAAATCCACCAGGCGCGGCAAAAGGCGCGGCCGTGCTGCGGCAGGCGCGGTATGAAGACGTTATGTCCCCGCTCGTGCAGCGCGCGGGCGATTGCGATGAATTGCGCCGGGCTCGCGCTCAACCCATGAAATAAGAGCATGGCGCGGCGCGTTCGCCTGCCGTGATCGAAAACAAGCGAACGTCCCAGTTCGCCGATCTCGGCCCGGTCGCGAGCTCGAAAGCGCGCCAGGCCCTCTTGCGCAGCCGCATACTCTGTGTCACTCATGAATAAAGAGGGAACGCTCTTAAAGCGGACGGAACCGCATTCCTACAATGCAAGAACTCGATCGCAACGCCGCCTCGTTCATCGAACTCGAGGAACGCTACGGCGCCCACAATTACGAGCCGCTCGATCTCGTCGTCGAGAAGGCCGAGGGCGTTTGGCTGTACGACGTCGCCGGAAGACGTTACTTGGATTGCGTCAGCGCGTATTCCGCCGTCAGCCAGGGTCACTGTCATCCGCGCATCCGTGCGGCGCTCGTCGAGCAGGCGCAAAAACTTTCGCTGACTTCGCGCGCAATGCGCAACGACAAACTCGGTCCTTTTCTGCGGCGGCTGACGGAGTTTTGCGGATACGAATCGGCGCTGCCCATGAACACGGGCGTCGAAGCCGTTGAGACCGCCGTCAAGCTCGCGCGGCGGTACGCCTACGAACGCAAGCGCATCGCATCAAACGCAGCCGAGATCGTCGTCTTCGACAACAACTTTCACGGCCGCACCACGGCGGCCATCAGCGCAAGTACGACCGAACTCTATCGCCATGATTTCGGTCCGTTCACGCCGGGCTTCGTGCCGGTTCCGTACGGTGACTTCGACGCGCTTGCATCGGCCCTGACCGAACGCACATGCGCGATCCTGATCGAACCGATCCAAGGCGAGGGAGGCGTCATCGTTCCGCCGCCTGGTTTCTTGAAACGCGCATGGGGACTCTGTCGCGAGCATCGCGTGCTCTTCATGGCCGACGAGATCCAAACGGGCTTCGGACGCACCGGCGATCTGTTCGCGTGCGACCACGACGGCGTCAAGCCCGACGTGCAGATCGTGGGCAAGGCGTTGGGCGGCGGCTATTATCCGATCTCGGCGATGCTGGCAAACCGCGATCTGATGGAGCTGTTCGGCCCCGGCGATCACGGCAGCACGTTCGGCGGAAATCCCCTCGCTTGCGCGGTTGGGCTTGCATCCATCGACGTGATCGAGAGCGAGAACCTTCCGGCGCGGGCGCGTTACGCGGGCGCGCGGCTGATGCGCGGCTTGCGCGAGCTCGCCTCGCCGGCGATCGTAGAAGTGCGCGGCCGCGGGTTGTTGATCGGGCTCGAGCTCAACGTTCCCGCACGGCGTGTTGCCGAACTCTTGCTGGAGCGTGGCGTCGTCGCCAAAGACACGCACGATACCGTCCTGCGCGTCGCTCCGCCGCTGGTTATCGCGGATGCGGAGATCGACTATCTCCTCAAAGCTCTGGGCGAAGCATTTAAGGCAGCTCTTTAAACGACTGCTTCAAGCGGAACTCGCTGCCAGGGTATTTCGCACGCAGCATCGCCCACTGGTGGAGCAACTCGTTGCCTTCGGGATCCCGCCGGTATCGCGTGACGCCCAAATAATATTGCGCTTCAGGCGCGGCCCACGCGGTCGGAAAGCGTTTGAGAAGCTCCACGAAGAGCGCCTCGGCGCGATCGAAGTCTCGCAAGCGCAAGTACGACTGTCCCAAACCGGCTAGCGCGCGGGCGGCGAACTCCGCGGGGGGCAGATAACCTTGCCATCCGTACAACTCGACGCCGTCGCCGTCGAGCAAGCGGATATCGGGCGTCCAGATATGGCGGTAACGCTTGAGCGTCGCATCGTTTTCAGGCTTCGAGTTGTCGAGCTGAACGGGGATCGTGCGGTTGACGATCTCGACGACGGCATTTTCGGGATACGTCACGGTATCCAGCGCTTGGCATCCGCCTCAACCAGGGTTGAACACGTCCAGGAAAACGATCTTCGAATCGCGCTTGGCTTCTTGCAATGCTGCGTCGAGATCTTTGCGCCAAGAAATCATACCTTCACTCTTTCGCTAGCGGTTTGATGACGATTGAAAGCCGCCCACAGTAGCGAGTCGTCGTACGGCGTGTTGAGATTGCTGCGCACCAAGCCCGCGGGCATCGCGTACTTGCCGTCCCACGAGTGGTTGAACTCGTGGGAAAGCAAATCGCCGCCGCGCTGCAAAGACACCTGATCGATCAGATAGTTTCCGCCTTCGCCGTCGTCGCTCGATTCATGATGTTCGACGCCCTCGCCGGGCATCACGTCGGAGATCGTCAGCAGAAAATGGTAGTCGCGCCAGTGCCGGGCTCCGTACATGGCGATCATTTCTTTGACGAGCTTGCGAAAATGATCGACGGTTTTGTTCGAAGCGTCTAGCTCTTCAGTCGTGTCCGCGCAGACGTTGAGCGATGCGGTGCCCGGAAACGAGCCCGCATCTTGCCACAGTTCCCAGGACCGGAAATTTACGCATGCGTCGAGCGGCGAATCCATCAGCCGCCCAAGCGGCGTCACGCCGAAATGGACGCGATCGCCGCTCTGCTTCGGATCGTACAGCGCGCTGGCGAATTTCCAATTCTCGCCTGGGAGAATCAAGGTCGGATCGAATGCCGTCGAGTCGTTCGCGCCGGTCGACGGGTAGAGCACGTTCTGGTTCCAATCGATCACCAAGATGTTCGGCGACGCCAGCCGATTGGACGAGTAGTGTCCGAACGTCGCGCCGAGATACGTGAAATCCACGTTTACCGTACTGACCCCCGCCGGAACGTCGAATGTGAATGCAAACAGGTTCGCGGGATTGCGATGCCACGGGATCGCCGCGCCGTTGCCGGCGATCGCCAGTGCGGCCACGTTTTCGATCGGCCCGACGGGGCCGTGCTCGCCCGGAATCCATTGCGGATAGTACAGCGTCATCGCTCCCGGCGTTACCGGAATCACTTCGTGCGTGCGCACGATGTTTTGCGTGGCCGCCTGCGACGCATCGACCGTCAGCGCGATTGGCTGCGAGGCAGCGCGCGCCGAACCGCAGAGAAAAAACGAACAAAGCGCGACGCTCGCGGGTAAGAGAAACTTCATAGGACCGGGGCTACGACCTGCGAAAGCGAGCCCCTGTCCGGAGGTGTGTCCATGGTGACTTTCCTCGCTTTACTGGTCGCGCTGCAAACGGCCCCGCCGACCCCTGCTCCGTGTAACCGCGATGCGACCGTGGTGCATCAAACCTCGCCTGATTATCCCCAGACCGCGCGCGAGCTGGGCCTGGGGCAACGCACCGTGGTGATCCGCGTCTACCTTACTCCGCAAGGAACGATCGCGGCCTTGCGCGTCCTCACCTCGAGCGGCAATGGTTTTCTGGACCAAGCCGCTCTTACGGCGGCGGCTCAATCAACATTTTCACCGCGCGTCAAGAGTTGCAAGCCGGCGTTTGGGCTGTACCTCTTTAAGGTGACATTCGACCCGAACCAATAGCCACGGCCGATTCCGGGTACACCCTGCTTATGGATCAAGGAGCGCTTCCGACACTGCCCGCCTATCCGATTAAGCAGCGTTTGGAAATCGACGGTGTGAACATACTGCTGCTGAACGTGCCGCCGGATCAGGCGTATCCGCAGAATGTCTTTGGGGTCAGTGAAAAAGGCGACGTGTTGTGGCAAATCGAGCCGCGTTCCTCGCAGTTGCCGAATCCGCACTATACCTCGATCCGCGATGAAGTCGGCCTGGTCGTCGCCCGCACCGAAGACAAGATCCAGCGCAAGATCGATCCCAAGACCGGCAAGGTACTGGCAGAGGAGCAAGCTCCCGATTAGGCGCCTTGACGTTCCCCGGGCACTTTGTGGTATGCTCCGTAAGCCGAAGTGGGGCGCAGGCCCTCACCGGATGCCGTAGCCTGTCCTCCAGCGACAGTCGAAGGGGGCGATCCGGTCTTCATCGAGGTCGCCGGCTGGTTTCGCGAAGGGGGTCACCGATTCGGCGACGTCCCATTTTTTTTATAAGACAGGAGTAACGCAATAGCTCGACCGCTCAGAATAAACGACCAGATTCGCATTCGCCAGGTTCGCGTGATCGACGAAGACGGCACGCAACTTGGGGTCCTGTTCACGGAGGATGCTCTCGCGCGTGCGCGCACCGCGGGGCTCGACCTGATAGAAGTTTCGCCCACCGCGTCGCCTCCCGTCTGCAAGATTGCCGACTACGGACGTTTGAAATACGAGCAGTCGAAAAAAGATAAAGACGCCCGCAAGAAACAAAAGAGCTTCGAACTCAAAGAAGTGAAGCTCCGCCCGAAAATCGAGACGCACGATTATGAGACCAAAGCCCGCATGGCCGAACGTCTCCTGCTCGACGGCAGCAAGATCAAGGTCACGATAATGTTTCGCGGACGAGAGATCACGTATACATCCTTCGGGAAGCGCTTGCTCGATCGCATGGCTGAAGATATGACGCCAATCGCCACGATCGAACGCGACGCGAAGCTCGAGGGGAAAAACATGTTCATGATCCTGGCGCCGCGCTCAGTGCCCACCGGTCCGCCGAAGTTCACGAGCCTGGCAGCCAAGGACAAGGAGAAAAAGAGTGCCTAAGATTCGTACCCACCGCGGTACAGCAAAACGCGTAAAGGTCAGCGCCAACGGAAAGGTGACGCATCGTCATCAGTTCAGCGGCTGCGGCCACATCATGAGCAAACGCACGCGCAAGCGTAAACGGAAGTTCCGCAAGGATCAGCCGGTCTTTTCGGGCGATCTCAAGCGCTTGGCGCCGACGATCCCCTACTTGGTGTAAGGAGCTGCGAAATGGCACGAATAAAACGCGGCGTCGGAGGCCTCAAACACCGGCGCAAGGTCATGAAGCTGGTCAAGGGTTTCCGCGCGGCGCGGCGGCGCAACTACCGGGTGGCAAACGAAGCGCTGCTGCACTCGCTGGCATATGCGTATCGCGACCGGCGCGTTCGCAAGCGCGATTTCCGCTCGCTGTGGATCAGCCGCATCAATTCGGCAGCGCGTAAGGAAGGCTTGAGCTATTCGGTTTTCATGAGCGGCTTGAAGAAGTCCGGCATCACGCTCAACCGCAAGACGTTGGCGGAGCTGGCGGTCTCCGATGCGGCCGCGTTCGGCTCGCTATTGAAAACGGTAAAGAAGGCCGTTCGTAAGTGAGCGAGGGCGAAAGCCCTCGTTTTTTAATCGTCGCCGTTGGCTAGACGGCGCCCGGTGGCCTCGATGACTTTGCCGAGCATGCTGACGGCCTCGGCGCGGGATGCGTTGCTGAACATGTATTTCAGCTTGTCGTCGGAGTCTTCAACGATGAGAACGGCGCGCTTTCCGGAGCGCACGGCCGCCACGAGCTTGTTCAAATAGGCTTCGTCGTCGGCTGCCAATACGGACGCCGCGATATGCTCGTCCTTGCCGTCGCTCAAAAGGTATTTGAGGACTTCGTTAATGTCCCGCGGAGTATCCACCGCCAACCTCCATAACAAGAACCCGCCGCCTCTATTAGAACGCATGTAGCGGGAGGTTTGTAGCTGGGTTATCGACTCTTGACGAAAATTAGTTAATTCGGGCGTCGGCTCAACCAAAGAAGCGCTATCATCGTTTTCATCTCGATGACCTCGCCGCTTGCCTGCATTCGCCAAGCGTCTTGAAACGATACGTGCCGCACCTCGATGCGCTCATCCTCCTGCGATTGGGCGGCCCCGCATGCAAGCCGCGTGCGACGTACATGTCGACCGACTCGCTGCAAAACCGGGCGTCGGATAGAACGTGCACAGGAGCTCCCACGAGTCGGCCAAGCAACCGGTCTCTTCACGCAGCTCGCGTCGCGCCGGCCGCGCGCGGTTCGCCGGGCTCCGCCGTGCCCGCCGGAATCTCCCATAGGCTGTAGGCCCGCGATGGCGGTACTGGCGAACCAGCACGATGCGGCCGTCGGCCGGCAGCGCCGCAACCGCGAACGATCCGGGATGGAGGACGAGCTCGATGTCGCGCCGCATCGGAGCATCGGCCATATTGCTCGTATACTGGATTGACGGGATACTCCGAGCAAGCCTCGTAGAAGCAAGCGTGCGCCGGCAAACATCGATCGGGCAAGAGATCGTGTGGCTGATGATCTTTTTGGGCCTGTTCGGCTCGATTGCGGCACTGGCCGTGAGCTACGCGGCCGCCCATCGCTTCAATGATCGCATTGCGATCGCACTCTCCGCAATCTTCTCGGGCGCGATCATGATCGCGCTGCGCGCGTGCTTTGTTGGACGGCATGCTCGGCGCCCATAACCCACGGATCGACCTCGTCCGCGCCTTGCGCACCAAGAAAGGAAGACGCGAGCAGGGACGCTTTGCGATCGAAGGTGCGGCGCTCTTGCACGAAGCGGCGCGCAGCGGCTTGCAGATCGAAGAAGTGTACGGGACGTCCGAAGCGCTGCCGTCCAGTGACCTCGTACGGCGGTTGGAGTCAGGCGGCGTACCCGTCTACCGGATCGACGAACGCACGATGTCGCGATTGTCCGACCTTGAGACTTCGCCCGGCTTGCTGGCGGTCGCGACGGCAAAACTGCGCGACGTTTCCAGTCTCTTTTCGGCTCCCGGACTCGTGCTGGCCCTCGCCGGCGTGAGCGACCCTGGGAATGCTGGAACGTTGCTGCGCGCGGCCGAGGCATTCGGTGTCTCTCGGGTCGTCTTCGATCCGGGCGCCGTCGCACCGCATGCCCCCAAAGTGGTCCGGGGCGCGATGGGTGCGCTCTTCCGCCTGCAACTCTGCGTGGCATCCGCCAAGGAGACGGGTGAAGCGGCGAAGACCTGGGAGATAACCGGCCTCGATTCGGGCGGCGTCCCAATTGAGGGGCTGGGTTGGCCCCTTAAGAGCCTGCTGGTCGTGGGCCAGGAGCGGCACGGTTTGGGAGAGTGGAAGAACGTCTGCTCGCGGCTGGCGGCCATCTCGATGAGGGGAAACGTCGACAGCTTGAACGCCGCCGTGGCCGGCGGGATTGCCTTGTATGAGGCGGCCAAGCGCCTGGACGCCGGGACGTAAGAGAACCGCCGTCAAGCTCTGTCAAGAGAGTCTAGACAGGGGAAAAAGTCAAGACTACCCTGTGGAAAAGCCGCATGCTATACTGCTTGCATTCGCATGGGGGCCGGGCCTGGGCCCGACCCAGAAGGAGACCGATGGCCACGTCCGAGTTCTTCTGGAAACTCTTCAAATCAACGGGATCGATCAACGCATACCTGATTTATCGGCACCTCCACCCGACGTCGGTACCGACCTGACGAAGCGAAAGGCGGACTCCAAAGCGCCCGGAAGTAAAACCGGGCGTTTTCATTTCTCCTTCGACAAGCTGAATGATGACAGCGTTCGTCTGGAATTCATGAATCTGATCGATAATCTAGAGCAACTGCGCACCCGGTTTGAGGCTGCGCTTGAAGAGTCTGCCGACGCGCGGTCGCTCGATTCGGTGCGTGTCGCGTTCTTGGGACGCAGCGGCGAAATAACCGCGCTCCGGCGCACGATCGGCAAACTTCCGCCGGCTGAACGCCCCGCCGCCGGATCGCGGATAAACGAAGTTGTCGAACACATGGAAGCGAGCTTCCGCGAAGTGCACGCTCGGGTGGTAGCGCTCGACGTCGGCGCCACGCTTTCGCAGCGCATAGACGTAACGTTCCCGTCCGTACAACCGCAGCAAGGATCGATTCATCCGATGAAGCGCGTCATGCACGATGTCTGCGCGTACTTCGAGCGGCATGGTTTCGCCGTCGTCGTCGGCCCGGAAATGGAACCGGACTATTATAATTTCGACGCGCTGAACATTCCGCCGGATCATCCCGCACGCGAAGGCTTCGACTCGTTCTTTGTGACGCCGAATCTCTTGCTGCGACCGCACACGTCGCCGATGCAGATTCGCACGATGCAGCAGCACCGTCCCCCGGTGGCAGTCGTCGTGCCCGGGACGTGCTACCGCCGCGACGCCGTCGATGCACGCCACCTGTTTCAGTTCAATCAGTGTGAGGGCTTGCTGGTCGACGAGGGCGTCCACATGGGACATCTCAAGGGCATGCTCACCGGGATGTGCCGCGAGCTCTTCGGCTCCGATCAGCAAGTCCGTTTTCGTCCTTCCTATTTTCCGTTCACCGAGCCGAGCGCCGAAGTCGACACGACGTGCCCTCTCTGCCGCGGAGACGGCGGCGAGTGCCGCATGTGCGGCGGATCGGGATGGATCGAGTTGGGCGGCGCCGGCATGGTGCATCCGAACGTACTGCGCAACGTCGACTACGATCCGGAAGTCTATTCGGGCTGGGCATTTGGTTTCGGCGTCGAGCGAATGGCGCTCGTCCGCTACGACGTGGACGACATCCGGCGCTTCTTCGAAAACGATCCTACTTTTTTAGAGCAGCTCTCATAATGCTGGTTCCTTTGGGCTGGCTGCGGGAGTATGTCGAGCTTCCGGCGGATCCCAGTGCGGTGGCCACGATGCTTGCGGAACTCGGATTTCCGGTGGCTGCAATCGAAACGCGCCCCGTCATAACGGGCGTGATCGCCGGACGCATCGCGGAGCTCGGCAAGCATCCCCATGCCGATCGCTTGCAAGTCGGCCGGATCGATGTCGGCGACGGCGCACCGCTGACGATCGCGACTGCCGCCGGCAACGTCGCGGCAGGTCAAACCATCGCGGTCGCCACGATCGGCGCACGCCTGCCGCAGCTGACCATCGAGCGCCGCAAGATGCGCGGCCTCGAATCGGAAGGGATGATGATTTCCGCCGACGAGCTGGCGTTGCCGGCCGACTGGTTCGAAGACGGCATCATGCAGTTCGAACCGACGC
>JABXNS010000241.1_pt1 | contig 13020 bp, 7 predicted proteins | sample 7301101 | NCBI WGS metagenome assembly JABXNS01 (sample SAMN14449646, study PRJNA615230) | soil metagenome | isolation source: soil from bare, unvegetated metal-rich iron-sulfur acidic spring small-cell... | place: Canada: Paint Pots Mound, Kootenay National Park, BC | collected 2017-05-25
TTTTCCGGGGGGACGATGTATCCGGTGACGCCATCCTCCACAGCCTCGTCAGTCCCGCCTACACGGGTGGCAATGACGGGAAGGCTGTGTGCCATAGCCTCTATGATCGCGTTAGAGAAGCCCTCGCTTCGCGATGGGAGAACAAACGCGTCACTCGCATCAAGATGCGGTCCAAGGTCCTTGACACGTCCAAGAAAGCTGATCCGATTCTCTACGTGTAGATCCCTGATCATGGCGGTGAGTCGATTGAAATATTCCGGCTCCAGCACGCCGCCGGCGAAAGTAAAGTGGACATCCGGGATGCTCTTCAGAACGATCGCCGCAGCCTCGATCAAGATGTCGAAGCCTTTGACGTAGCGAATGTTTCCCACGGTGATGATAGACCGAACGGAAGATGGTTCGCCTTGACGAATACTTTCAATGCCGGGATCAACATTTAGACCGTTATAAATCGTCTGCACGCGACCGGGGGCGACGCGATCGCTCTCTCCGGAACGCGAGTTGGCCGCGCCTCTACGCGCGGCTCCGGTCGGTACTCGCGGACAGGCTGGGTGCCGGTGACCGCGGGTGCGCTGTATGGCATTGCCCGCTCCACCGGAACGCGGCCTTGTGGCACTGATATGGTTCCGGGCTGCTCGGGTCGGTACGCGCGAGGCGGCTCCGTGCCGGTGGTGCCGGATAGGGTATATGGCATCGCCCGATCGACCGGAATGTGGCGTTGTTCCACCTCGACGCTTCCGGGTTGTGAGCGATGGCCTTCGAAAATCTGAAGCGGCTCGGTGTGTCGCCCCCTCGGAGACTGAATGGTCACGTTGCCAATTTGCGGGGGGCTGGAGCGTGACACCGGAAAGACTCCCAACGGCGCCCCCTCAGTGGCTGACTGCGAAGGGTGGCGCGGCATTGGCTGGCCGGGGAAGCGAGCCCTGGGGAACACTGTCGTGTCGCCCTTGCCCTTCGGTGGCTTGGTTACCGGGAAGCGGCCGGCAACGAATGGCCCCGAGGGAACGACGATTGGCGTACCGCAGAGATCGAAGCCCACTATTCGCGCACTCTGTCCGCGTCTGCGAAGGAGCTGGATCTGAGTGAAGACGAGCGCCTGACGCAAAGAAGCGAAGCCGTAACCGTAATACGCATCGCAAGCGGAGTACGAATAATAGGGGGAATAAGAGTTGTAGTCGTTGTTCGCGTAGTAATAGCTGCGACCGCCGGCGAAGCGCATGTAGTCGCGACCAATTGGTTCGCCCTTGGCGCCGAGATACATCGCAAGCGTCTCAGCCGCCTGCCTCGGGCTCCGGTGCTCGATCAGTTGCCTGATTTTGGAGATGTTCCAGTCGCCACCGGCCGCGATTAAATCGAAATTGAAGGGCGCGCGCGAAGCCAGCGCGATCACCGTGCCTCGCGAATCCGGGTATCCGGAGTCGTATCCGTTATAGCCGGAATAGCCGACCGACGAATAGACCGGGTCGCCTGGGCTGGGCTGCGTGAAGCCGGCGAAGAAGTTGGGTAGACGGAGCTCCTTGTGAGCTAGCATGCGTACCGAGATGCCGGGGAAGTCCGGGTGCAGAACCTGGATCACACCACTCAGATCCATCGCGACGGCGAAAACGTACGCGTTCTCAGAGACTTCGATGGCGGGGGTTACGTAGCTCGTGGTCTTAAGAACGTAGGCGCCGTTCTGGGAATAAACGCGGATTATCGGCGCTCGCTGTCGGGCGGCCACCTGTGCAGCTGATACAGAGGCGAGCACGCACAGCATTAGTGCGGAACCCGCCACCGCTGAAGCCAGTTTGATTACCCGCATCTAGACCTCCCGACCTTTGTATACAAATTCGCTCGGTGTTCAGCCAATAGCAATGGCGAACTGAACCCTAGGACGGGCAAAAAAGACAGCTACCTGTAAGGTCGGTGCAGTTTTACCTTGCGCCATGCCGCTCCCACAACTGCTCTCAATCCTGGAATCACTGCCTGAATTCCGGGACCTGCTGAGCGATTTACCCGCGACCGGTTCGCGTCGCGGGCTGGGAGGGCTACATGGATCCAGCGACGCGGTGGTCGTTGCCGCCCTCTCCGGCAACCTTCCCCGTCGTTTTTTCGTGGTCGTAAGCGACGATGTCGCCGGTGCGGAGCGGTGGCTGGCCGACCTGACGACACTCGTGGACGCGGAGGCCGTCGCCTTTTACCCGCCGCGCGAAAGCTTTGGCGAGGCGGAGGCCCACGCCGAGATCGCCGGAGAGAGAGTGGAGACTCTGGAGCGGATCGGCCGCGGAGACCTTCGGATCGTCGTTACCACGAGCCGTGCATTGCTCGAGCGCACCCAGCTCCCGCGCGCGCTGGCCGCGGCGCGGCTCGAGCTGCGTAAGGGCGACTCTCGGCGGCCCGAGGCGCTGGCCGCGCATCTCGAAGCCATCGGCTTTGAGCGTGTCTCGATGGTCGAAGATGTAGCGCAGTTCAGTGTCCGCGGCGGCATCTTCGATATCTACGGTTTCGGGATGGCGGAGCCCGTACGTCTTGAATTCTGGGGCGACGACATCACCGAACTCCGCCACTTCGACCTGATCACCCAGCGCTCTTCTCGAGACGCCGAGTTCGCGCTCGTCCTGCCGGTCGATGGACAGATCACGGTCGGAGATGTCGAACCGGAGCGGTCTTCCATCCGCGCGCTTTTCCCGCCGGACACGCTCCTCCTTCTGCCCCGTGGAACCCACGTCAAGCCTGAGCTGGAGCGAACATGGGCGGAAGCCCAGCACCACATCGACCTCGCTCGGCGGCGGGGAGAAGACACCCCGAGCCGTGACGAGCTGTTCGAGTCTCCCGACGCAACTTTGAGCGCGCTCGGTACCTACGGAACGATCGACCTATCGGGTGACGATGGGCGGATAGTCTTTCCGTTCCGGGAGCCGGAAGAAATTCAGCGCGATATGAAGCGGCTCAAACAGATCGTGGCCGACGGAATCCCGACCACAATCCTTTGCGACAACGCGGGGCAGGCCGAGCGACTGGACGAGCTCCTGAACGACGACCGGGTCTCGCCGGCGAGCCTCGCGATCGGAGTTCTGGACGCAGGATTCGTCATTCCGCCCAGGGGCGAAGTGTTCGCGGGGTACCGGGTACTAACGGATCACGAGATCTTCCGCCGCGAACGAAGGTTTCGCCGAGCCAGGCGGTACGCTACCGGCGCCGCTCTCGAGAGTCTGACGGCGCTCAAGCCCGGGGACTACGTCGTTCACCTCGAGCACGGTGTCGGGATCTATCGCGGCATGGAGAAGATGTTCGTACGCGAGAGCACGGTCGAAGTCGCGGTGATCGAGTACGAAGGAGGCGACCGGCTTAACGTCCCCCTCTATCGCATCGACCAGATCGAGCGCTATCGATCCGCCGCCGACGTCACCGCCGACGCTCCCCCACCACGATTGCACGCGCTCGGCGGAAAGCGCTGGGCCTCGCAGCGCGACAAGACTCGGACGGCGATTCAGGAAATGACGGTCGAGCTTCTCGACCTTTACGCTCGCCGGAAAGTGGCGACGAGACCGCCACACCTCCCAGACACGGTGTGGCAGCGTCAGCTCGAGTCGTCGTTTCTATTCGAGGACACCCCCGATCAGCGTACGGCCACCACCGATGTCAAGGGCGACATGGAGCGCCCGCGGCCGATGGATCGCTTGCTCGTGGGAGACGTGGGCTACGGCAAGACGGAGATCGCAGTGCGCGCCGCGTTCAAGGCGGTGCAGTCCGGCCGCCAGGTCGTCGTCCTTGTGCCCACTACGATTCTTGCCGACCAGCACGCGCGAACGTTCGGCGAGCGCCTCGCTGATTTTCCAGTGAACGTGCAGACACTGAGCCGGTTTCAGAGCCCGAGAGAGCAGACCGCCGTGATCGCGGATCTCAAAGCTGGAAAGATTGATGTCGTCATCGGCACGCATCGCCTGCTGAGCGCAGATGTCGCGTTCTCCGAGCTCGGCCTAATCGTGGTTGACGAGGAGCACCGCTTTGGTGTCAAACACAAGGAACGCCTGAAGCGGCTCCGACTCGACACCGATGTGCTGACACTGACCGCCACGCCGATTCCGCGGACGCTCCACCTCTCGCTGGCCGGTCTACGCGATATGACGTTGATGCAGACCCCGCCGCGCGATCGCTCCCCAGTGCTCACTTACGTGGAGCCGTGGGACGATGGATTGATCGATGAAGGCATCTCTCGTGAATTGGATCGCGGAGGTCAGGTTTTCTTCGTCCACAACCGGATCGAGACGATCGAGGGGATGGCTGAACACATCCGCCACGTAGTACCACGCGCCCGCATCGGTGTCGGGCACGGCCAGATGCGTGAGCGCCAGCTCGAAGAGGTCATGCGCAAATTCGTCGAGGGCGAGATCGATGTTCTCGTCTCGACGATGATCGTGGAGTCGGGGCTCGACGTTCCGAATGCCAACACCATGTTCGTGAATCGGGCCGACACTTTCGGCCTTGCTCAGCTCTATCAGCTTCGCGGCCGAGTCGGCCGGTCACACCGGAGAGCGAGTTGCTATCTACTGGTGCCGGACTCGATCGACGAAGATGCAAACCGGCGTCTCACTATTCTGGAACACCACACCCAGCTGGGCGCCGGTTATCAGATCGCGCTCAAAGATCTCGAGCTTCGCGGCGCCGGCAATCTTCTGGGCCCAGAGCAGTCGGGTTTCGTGCACGCTGTCGGATTCGACATGTACCTTCGCATGCTCGACGAAACCGTAAAGCGCCTCCTTCGCGGAGACGATGCGCCGCGGCTCCAGCCCTCGGAGATTTCCCTCGACGTGCCGAGCTACCTCCCGGACGAATACATCAACTCCCAGGATGCGAAGCTCGACATCTACAGGCGTCTCACCCACATGACCGACGTGCTAGAGATAGAAGCTCTGAAAGAGGAAGTGCGGGATCGCTTTGGCGTGCTGCCGGAGCCTGCCCGCGTGTTCTTCGCGACAGCCCTGCTTCGCCTTCTCGGCGGCGCCTCCGACATCGAGTCCGTGCTGGTGCGCGGGAACGAGGCGCGTATTACCTTTCGCGAGCACGCAGTGCCCCGTATGAAGGGGATTTCGGCGGCGTTTCACGAGGTACAGTTCCAGGCGGAAGTGCGGCGCGCGCATCCGCTATCGCTCAAGCTCACCCGTCTTGGAGGAGCTGAGATGCTTGATGGACTTGTCCGTGCCTTGACCACGCTGCGTGCCACCTGACAGCTAACCCGTACGACGCAAACATGAATCGCAATATCGCCTTGGCCGCGGTAGCGGCTTTTACACTTTCGGCGTGCTCCGGACTGAGAGACGCTCTCCACGCGCACACTGACTGGGCTGCCCGTGCGGGAAGCGCGGAGCTCAGTGTCACCAAGCTCGCGACGCTACTCGGCAAGTCTCGCGCGCCGGTCCGGAAGGACGTCGCCAAGTCGATCGCCAACGTCTGGGTCGACTACCAGTTGCTGGGCGTCGCGGCTGCGCACAACGATTCACTCAGCGACACCAAGCTGATCGACGAAGCAATGTGGCCGGCCATCGTCAGTATCAAGGCGCGGAAGTGGTATGATGTCGTGTCGAAAGGCTGGGGTGTCGAGGACACAACAGCCGCTCGGAAGCAGTGGGAAACCGGTGAGGTCTTGGCCGCCGATCACATCCTCCTCTTGACGCAGAGAATGAACGACGCGCAAAAGGCTGACGTCAAAAAGAAAGCAGATTCGCTTCGTGCCATAGCCACTCCTGCCAATTTCGCCAAGCTGGCCACCGACAACAGTCAGGATCCGGCGTCCGCCAAACTGGGGGGCAAACTCGGGATTTTTCCGAAAGGCGCGATGGTTCCTGAGTTCGAGAAAGCCGTGGTCGCGCTCAAGCCGGGACAGATCTCGCCGGTGATTCAGACGCAGTACGGATACCACATCATCCGCCGGCCAACATACGAACAGGTCAAAACACAGCTGCTGTCGGCCTCCAAAGGACGAAGCGTCGCAGTCGCTGAGAGCACCTACTTGGCCAAGCTCGAGCAGAATGGTAAGATCGAAGTGAGGAAGAGCGCTGTTCCAACCGTGAGGGCACTCGGCAGCGATCCCGACGCATACCGGCGCGACAACACGGTGTTGGCTACGTCGACCGCTGGCGATTTCACGACTTCGCGTCTCGTCGGCTGGCTGGAGACGCTGCCACCGCAGGCACGCGTGCTCGATCAGATCAAGCAGTCGCCTGATTCGCTTCTGGTACAGCTGGTTCGGAACTTCGTCAAGAACGAGCTAGTGCTGAAGCAAGCGGACAGCGCCAAGGTACAGGTCGATCCGGCTGAGCTTACGCAATTGCACGCAAACTTCACGAACACGGTTCGGACGGCGTGGGCTCAGCTCGTCGTGACCCCATCGTCCTTGGCCGACAGTGCCAAGACCGAGGCCGACCGCGAGAAACTCGCCGCCAAACGGATCGACGACTATTTCACCCGGATGCTTCAGGAACAGGCGCCTTTCGTGCCGGTTCAAACTGCAGTATCCGACGTTCTGCGCCTAAAGTACAAGTATTCGTTCAACGGCGCGGGGCTTGATCGCGTGGTGCAGGAGGCGGCCAAGATCCGTAGCTCAGCCGACTCGGCGCGCGCCGCCGGTCAGCCCCAGACAGCGGTCCCCTTCGGACTTCAGCGGCCGCCAACTCCCTCCGCGTCGTCGACCCCGCGCAGCGGCAAGAAATGATCGAACCACGATTCGGTCGTGGGGTAGCATCGGCGATGATCAAGCGATTCGTCGCTGCTCTGATATTGGCTCCGATCGCCATTAGAGCCCAGACCCCGGTCACCGCCGTACGCGCGGTACCGCCCGCTTTACCAATCGATCGCGTTGTAGCGATCGTTGGTGATCAGGCGCTTCTTTGGAGCGACGTCCTTACCGCAATCAATCAGCGGAGAGCGCAGGGTCTGCAGCTACCCACCGATTCTGCCGGCCAGGCCACGCTTGCTCGGACGGTGTTGGGCGAGCTCGTGGACGAGGAGATTCTGGTTCAGAAGGCGAAAGAGATGAAGCTCGAGGTGACGGAATCGGAGATTTCGACCGCCGCCGACCGTCAGATCAAGCAGGTTCGGTCCCAGTTCAACTCGGACGACGAGTATCGCAACGAACTCAAGAAGGCCGGGCTCGGATCCCCGGACGAGTATCGGAAGTCGCTAATCGAGCAGTACAGACGTCAAAACCTCCAGCAGAAGGCCTTCGCCGAACTGCGCAAGCACGCCAAGCCGGTCAACGTCACCGAGGACCAAGTGACTGCGGCTTTCGAGCGGAGTCGCTCGGACCTCCAGAAGCGGCCTGCGACAGTAACGTTCAGGCAGATCATCGTGGCGCCACATGCCTCCGCGGCGGCAAAGGCGAAGGCCAAAGCGCACGCCGACTCGCTGCTCGTTGAGATCAAAAAGGGCGGTGACTTCGAGCAGATCGCCAAACGCGAGTCAATGGATCCCGGCACCAAGCAGCTGGGCGGCGACTTGGGCTGGAATCGTCGCGGCAGCGGACTCGTCCCCCAATTCGAAGGGATGATGTTCGCGCTCAGGCCGGGAGAAGTAAGTCCCGTAATCGAAACGGCCTTCGGTTATCACATCATTCGGGTCGATCGAGTACAGTCGGCCGAAGTCAAGGCGCGGCATATTCTGATAGCGCCGGTGATCGACTCGGCTGACGTTGCCGCTGCCAGGATCGAGGCGGACACCGTGGCCGCCCAGTGGCGCCGCGGCGTCCCCTACGATTCTCTCGTCGCCAAGCACCACGATCCGACGGAAGAGAAGGGCATCCTGCAGCCGTTCCCTCGCGATTCGCTGCCGCCCTCCTACGTCGCCGCGCTCGTCGGTGCCAAGGCTGGCCAAATCACCAACCCGTTCCAGCTGGCGAACCCTCGCGGACAGCCCAAATACGCCGTCATCCAGGTAGTGACTGCAACCGATGCCGGCGAGTACAACCAGGCCGAGATACGCGATCAGATTCGCCTCCAGCTCTCGGAAGAGCGCTCTATACGACAGTTGCTCGACGATATGCGAAGGCACACCTATGTCTCCCTCAGGATGTAGGCAGTGAAAGCGCGTCTTGCCATGACTGTGGGGGACCCCCGCGGAATTGGCCCGGAGATCGTCGCCAAAGCGCTCGCTGACTCACGGGTCGGCGAGCGCTGTGACATCGTGATAGTCGGCCCCGAGGGGTCGGGCATTCCCGTTGGTGAAACGGTGGGGCGCTGGACTTCCCAAGGCGGGGCTGCGCTGGCCGGCAAACTGAGCGGTTTGGTGATCGAGCGAGCCGTGCAGATGGCTATGGCTGGTGACGTCGAGGGAGTCGTGACAGCTCCGATCGACAAATCCGCGCTCCACGCCGGCGGATACGACTATCCCGGTCACACCGAAATGCTCGGGCACCTCACCGGATCACGCGTGGCAATGATGCTCACTTCCGAGAAGCTCCGCGTCGTGCTGGCGACCACCCACATTCCGCTGCGAGAGGTGAGCGAGAAGCTAAGCGCGGAATCGATAACCGAAGCGGCACGCCTCACGCGCGCCGGATTGCGGGAATGGTTCGGCATCGACGAGCCGAGGATCGCGCTTTGCGCGCTCAACCCGCACGCGGGTGACGGCGGGCGATTCGGGAGCGATGACGTGGAGCTGCTAGCGCCAGCGGCGCGCGAAGCCGGCATCAGCGGACCTTTCTCCGCCGACACGGTGTTCGTGCGCGCGATACGCGGCGAGTTCGATGCCGTGATCGCGCCTTACCACGACGTCGGGATGACGGCGATCAAGGTCGCGTCGTTCGGCAACGCCGTTAACGTCACCCTCGGTCTTCCGTTTCCTCGAACATCGCCGGATCACGGAACCGCACTCGACATCGCCGGCCTGAATCGAGCCGACCCGTCAAGCATGATCGCCGCTACGCTCCTGTGTGCGTCGATTGCGGAGCGCGCTCAGTCGCACGGCGGTCGCCGAGGGAATGTAGATCGACCGACAGAGACTCTATCCTCCTCCCGTCCATTTCGCGCACGCTGAAGATGGCGCCACCGGCGATCACGCGGTCACCGATAACGGGCAGCCTGCCAAGAACACCGAACACATAGCCGCCGATCGTCGTGTAGTCCACGTCCGGCACGCTAAGACTGAAATGCTCGTTCAGCTCGCCGATGTGAGTGCTTCCCGGAACCAGCGTCTCTCCCGCTCGGGTGTGGAGCGGAGCCTCAGCATCTTCGGGGGTGTCGTATTCGTCGAGAATCTCGCCCACAATCTCCTCAAGCAAATCCTCCATCGTCACCACTCCGGCTGTCCCTCCGTACTCGTCCAACACCACGGCCATGTGCTCTTTGAGCCGCTTGAAATCGGCGAGTACCTCTTCGACTTCACGCGAGCCGGGAATCACATGCACGGGCCGCATGATGGATGGAAGATCGAACGCGTCGGTGTTGGCGCGTGGAGCGAGGAGCTTGAGAAGATCCTTTGCCAGCACGACACCGATGATGTTGTCGATCGACTCGTCGTACACGGGATAACGCGACAGCCCGCTCTCCTGGACGACGCCCAGCACTTCCGACAGCGTGGCTTCAACTGGCAATGCCACGAGCTCGGTCCGCGGCGTCATCACTTCGCGCGCGTTTTTCTCGGAGAACTCGAACACGGCGTCGATCAGATCAGCATCGTGCGCCTGCATCTGGCCGCTCTCCTGCGATTGCTCGACGAGGAGCCGGATCTCTTCGGGCGAGTGCACCGCTTCCTCGGAACCTGCTTTTTCCTGACCAATCGCGCGCAGAATCACCTGCGACGATTTGTTGAGGAAGGAAGTGAAAGGGGTCGTGATCCACGCGAAAAACAGCAGCGGGGGCGCGAGCCAGCGCGCCAGCGCCTCGGGATGGTTGAGCGCGGCCGCTTTTGGAGTCAGCTCTCCGAACACGACATGCAGGTAAGTAACTATTATCAAGGCGAGGGCGGCGCCAAGGGTGAGGCGCATCGATACCTCGATAGCGAACGGCAGGTTCTCGAACATGCTCGCGAACACGTCGCCCACCGCCGACTCCGCCACCCACCCCAGGCCCAGGCTGGCGAGCGTGACGCCAAGCTGGCTCGCCGAAAGGATGCGGGAGATATTTGAAGTGGCGCGAAGGGCGAAGCGGGCCAGTCGGTCACCGCTCCGGGTCATCGCTTCCAGACGCGTCCGTCTGGAGCGGACAAGAGCGAACTCGGCGCCTACGAAGAACGCATTGAGGAGCACGAGCAGAATTATGGCCAGCAGCCGACCGAGCACGGAAACAAGTTACCACAAAGCCGGCGAGGGGCACCAGCACGGCGGCGTCGACCACGACGGGCACGGCCACTCGCACGTGAGTGACGCTCCCGTCCGAAGTCTGCGAATCGCGCTCGGCCTCACAGCGATGCTGCTCGTGGTCGAAGTCGTCGGCGGATTTCTCTCCAACTCGATCGCGCTTCTCGCCGACGCCGGGCACATGCTCACCGACGTGGCAGCACTCGCGCTCGCACTGTTCGTGGCGTGGTTCAGCAAGCAACCGGAAACGCCGCGCAAGACCTACGGATATCTGCGGTGGGAGATTCTGGCCGCGTTCCTCAACGGCGCAACATTGCTGCTGATTTCAGTCGGGATTCTTTGGGAAGCGGTGACGCGGCTGCGCACGCCGGAAAACATTCAGGGTGGCTTGATGCTCGTGGTCGCGGCGGCCGGATTGATCGTCAACGTGATTGCCGCACGTGTGCTTGTGCGGAGCTCGTCGCACAATATGAACGCCCGCGGTGCTTACCTGCACGTGCTCGGAGACTTGCTGGCGAGCGTCGGCACACTCGTCGCCGCGATTTTGATACGCTACACCGGCTGGCTCATGGCTGACCCGTTGGCGTCGATTCTCACAACGATGCTCATCATGCGCGGCGCCTGGCAGCTGGTGCGTGAGTCTATCGACATTCTTCTAGAGTCGACACCCGCGCACATTCCTCTGGCGGCGGTGCGCGGGCAACTCGAGGCGATTCCAGGCGTCGAATCCGTGCACGATCTGCATGTTTGGGCTGTGACCCCGGCCTTCGTGGCGATGAGCGCGCACTGCATCGTTCGTCAGCCGGAGCAGCATCAGCACGTCCTCGGGCACGTCCACGATGCAATGCGCCTCTTTGGCATCGAGCATGTGACGATTCAGCTCGAAAGGGAGGACATGCTCGATCGCGAGCGGCACTTGCACGCCTAGCTAGCTTACAAGGCTATGGCAAAGCAGGAATTTCGTAACATCGCGATCATCGCGCACGTCGATCACGGTAAGACTACTCTCGTGGACAAGATGCTCCGGCAGGCAGGAGCATTCCGCGAGAATCAAGTCGTGATGGAGCGCGTCATGGATTCCAACCCGCTGGAGCGCGAGCGTGGCATCACCATCCTGGCGAAGAACACCTCGATCCGGTGGAAAGGGACGAAGATCAACATCGTCGACACCCCGGGCCACGCGGATTTCGGCGGCGAGGTCGAGCGGATCTTACGGATGGTGGACGGCGTTTTGCTCGTTGTCGACGCGTTCGACGGCCCGATGCCGCAGACACGCTTCGTCCTCAGGAAGGCGTTGGCACTCCATCGCACTCCAATAGTGGTGATCAACAAGATCGACCGGCCCGGGTCAGACCCGATGCGTGTCCACGACGAGGTTCTCGACCTGTTCATCGAGCTGGAGGCGAATGAGGTCCAGCTCGACGCCACCGTCGTTTATGCGTCCGCGCGCGAAGGCGTAGCCACAATGGATATGGAAGTCACGCCTGTCGATCTCTCGCCTCTCTTCGACTCGATCATTAAGCACGTTCCCGCACCACCCAGCGATGATAAGGGTCCTTTTCAGATGTTGATCTCGACGATTGATCACTCACCATATCTCGGACGTCTGGGGATCGGGCGCATCGAGAGGGGTACGGTTCACGTTGGAGATGCGGTGGCGCTCTTGCCGCTCGATGGCTCGCAAAAGGCAGAACAGTCGCGCGTAACCAGGCTTTTCACGTACGAGGGGCTGGATCGAATCGAGGTGCCCGACGCCTCGGCGGGCGAGATCGTCGCGCTCGCCGGACTCGAGGGAGTCGAAATCGGACTGACCGTCACAGATACCGAGCACCCGGAGCGGCTTGCCGGGATTTCCGTGGAAGAGCCGACGATCTCGGTCGACTTCCTGGTCAACAATTCTCCGTTTGCGGGGAGAGACGGGAAATTTGTCACCTCTCGCCAGATTCGTGAGCGGCTCTACAGAGAGCTTGAGCGGAATGTCGCTCTCAGGGTTGACGACACCGATTCAACGGACACATGGACCGTGTCGGGCAGGGGCGAGCTTCACCTCACGATCTTGATGGAGACGATGCGGCGCGAGGGTTATGAGTTTCAAGTGTCCCGGCCGCGAGTCATCACCCGTGAAGGTCAGCAGGGGGAGAGACTCGAGCCCTATGAAGAGCTGGCGATTGATGTTCCCGAGGAATTCCTGGGCGTGGTAATCGAAAAGCTCGGGCCGCGTCGCGCGGCGATGCTCGAGATGAAGAATCCGGGGCAGGGAATGGTGCGCCTGCTGTACCGGATCCCGGCGCGGGGACTGTTCGGCTATCGCTCGGAGTTCCTAACTGACACTCGCGGGACCGGCATCATGCACCATCGGTTTCTCGAGTACGGGCCGTGGGCTGGTCCTCTGGCGGGCAGGATGCGGGGAACGCTCGTATCCATGGAGGGTGGCGTCATAGTTGCGTTCGCGCTTGCAAATCTGGCGGAGAGAGCTACCCTATTCGTGGCGCCGGGTGATGCGGTTTATGAGGGCATGTTGGTTGGCGAGAATTCGAGGCCTGGTGACATGGATGTGAATCCGACCAGGGAGAAGAAGCTGACCAACATGCGGTCCAAGTCGAGCGACGAAAACATTCAGCTTGAGCCGCCGCGGGAGTTGACGCTGGAAGGTGCGCTGGAGTATATCGAGGAAGACGAGCTGATCGAGGTCACACCGCAGTCCATCCGACTGCGCAAACGCTTCCTCAGCGCGAACGATCGTAAGAAGC
>JABXNS010000242.1_pt1 | contig 12982 bp, 11 predicted proteins | sample 7301101 | NCBI WGS metagenome assembly JABXNS01 (sample SAMN14449646, study PRJNA615230) | soil metagenome | isolation source: soil from bare, unvegetated metal-rich iron-sulfur acidic spring small-cell... | place: Canada: Paint Pots Mound, Kootenay National Park, BC | collected 2017-05-25
CGTTCGAGGACGAATTCGCACGGTCGGCCGATTCGTTCAGGCTGGCGGTCCCGCTGCGGTTTGGAACGTGGGTCGGAGGCGACCGCGACGGAAATCCGTACGTCACGCCCGACATCACGATCGCCACCGCGCGTCGAGCGAGCCACGTGATACTGGGGCGCTACCGAGATGCCCTCGACGACCTGACGCGGCGGCTATCGCTCTCCTCATCGATCACGCCGCCCCTCGAGGCACTCGTCAAGTCGCTGGACAAAGATCTCAAGCTGCTGCCAGTGATCTGGAAAAAGAACCGAAAACGCAACGCCGACGAGCCACTCCGCCTCAAACTCAGCTTCATGTCGGCGCGGATCGATGCCACGCGGCGGCTCATTGCGTCGCGCGACGCCGGACGAGTAAAAAAAGAGCCAGCGGCGTACCCAAATGTCGGAGCATTCGAGGAGGATCTGCTTCTGGTGCGCGAGTCTCTCTTGCGGGCCGGTGCCGCGCAGGCGTGCCGCACTACCGTCGATCCGTTATACGCAGCGGTGCGCGCACACGGATTTCACGGTTTCATGATGGATGTGCGCGATCTTTCCGACGTTCACGCCGCGGCGGTCGCGGAACTTCTCGCCGCGAAGAATGGCGACCCCGATGGCAGGAGACTGCGCTCCGTGCTGCTCACGAAAAAACCGATCCTCCGCAGCAATCGCAAGATGTCCGAGTCGACACGCCAAGTGCTGGATACGCTGGATGCTATCCGGACGATCCAGGACGAGGCCGGCGAAGCGGCTGCTTGCACGTACATAGTTTCGATGACGCGATCTGCGGAAGACCTGTTAAGAGTGATGCTGCTCGCCCGCGAAGCAGGGCTCATGAACCTCGCCGCCAGAAAGCCAGTCTCTCGACTGGACATCGTTCCACTATTCGAGACGGTCGAAGATCTCGAGCGTGCCCCAGCAGTCATGCGCTCTCTGCTCGACGATCCCGTTTATTCCCGGCAGCTCGAAGCGCGCGGCCGCAAGCAGGAAGTCATGATTGGCTACTCCGACTCGGGTAAGGATGCGGGGATGATAGCGGCGTCTTGGGGGTTGTATCGCGCGCAGGAGTCTCTGGCCGAGCTATTCGATGAGGCGGGGGTGGCGCTTCGTCTCTTCCATGGCAGAGGCGGGAGTGTCGGCCGCGGCGGCGGCTCACCCGTCTATCGAGCCATCGCCGCGCTTCCTCCCGGAACGACCAAGGGCCGTATTAAGATCACGGAACAGGGCGAGATTATATCCCAGCAGTTCGGCTTGGTACCGGTTGCGGAGCGTACGCTCGAGGTGACGGCGGCGGGTGTGCTGTTGCACGAGTTTAGCGACTGGCGAAAAAAAGTCGGCGTGAAGGAGGTCGAGGATTTTCGGGAGGTAATGGATCGGGTAGCGGCGCGGTCGAGAGATGTCTACCATGAACTCGTCTACGAGAGCGACGCGCTGTTTCAGCTCTTTCGCATGGCGACGCCGATCGACGAGCTGGCCAACGCGCGCTTTGGCTCACGGCCCGCGTACCGGCCGGGTGCAAAGGCGGGGATAGAAGGGATTCGCGCCATCCCGTGGGGATTCGGCTGGACGCAGATCCGCCTCATGCTCACCGGTTGGCTCGGCGCTGGAACAGCGCTCGGCGAAGAGGTATCCACGCGCGCAGGCTTGCGCCGACTGCAGAGGATGGCGGAAAGCTGGCCGTTCGTGGACGACCTTCTGGGTAAGGCGGAGATGGTCTGCGCCAAAACTGACGTCGAGATCGCGCGAACCTACGTCCGACACTTGGGCGGCGACCTCAAGTTGCTCGAATCCCTGATTGCCGAATACCAGCGCGGCGTCGAGGCCCTTCTGCTCATTCGGGGCCACAGTCAGCTGCTCGACGACACTCCAGTGTTGCAGTCGGCGATCGCGCTCAGAAATCCATATGTGGATCCGCTCTCGCTCCTGCAGATATCGTTGCTGAGGAAAAAGCGCACGGGCGCGGCGAAATCCGAACGCGAAAGAGAAGCGATCGACGACACGCTGGCCACGACGTTGAGCGGGATTGCGCAGGGTCTGAGGAACACTGGCTAGCGGTTCCTGCCCCTCGGCTCGCGTAGGGTAAAAAAGAGCGCTGCCCTCGGCGGGTAGCGGCCGAGAGCAGATTCTGCCGCCGTGCCTCTCGACGATTCGAATGCGAAAGCCGTCTCGGCTTGCCTCAAGCGTTGCATCGGCCGCGTCGTTCCGCGCGCAGAAGCTCACGGGGCTTGAGGACGATTGGGCCCAATATCCGCCTCACAGTCGTGACGTGATGTCCGGAAACGCGGAACCGACGCGCGCGTTTGGATGACTCGCGTCTACCTGACCTTGACGCCTCTGAGTTTCGGGTCGAGAGGCGGATAGCGAAGGCTGAGAGCGTCGAGCGTGTCCGCAATCTTGCGCGCGACGAGAAGATTCCGCGCGTCCTCGTTGTCGGCCGGGACGATGTGCCAGCGAGCCCAAGTGGTGCTGCACTTGGCGATCACCTCGCGGAATGCTTTGGTGTAGTCGCCCCACAACGCACGATCCTCCAAATCGCTCGGCCGAAACTTCCAGTTCTTCTTTCTATCTTGCAACCGCTCGGTAAGCCGTTTCTTCTGCTCGTCGCGCGAGACGTGAAGAAAGAATTTGAGGACCACTACGGAGTTCTGAGTCAACAGTCGCTCAAAGTCGTTGATCTCCTCGAAGCGGTGTGATAAAACCCGTCCCGGCAGCAGCCGCTGCACTTGTGGAACGATCACATCTTCATAGTGCGATCGGTTGAAGATTCCGATCATCCGCTTGGGGGGAACGCGCCGGTGTACGCGCCAGAGGTAGTCGTACTGTCGCTCGAGTTCCGTTGGCACCTTGAAGCTTGTGACCTGGCAACCCATGGGGTTGACGCCGCGGAAGACTTTTTTGACGGTACCGTCCTTGCCAGAAGCGTCACGACCTTGGAGGACGACGAGGAGAGCGAACCGGCCATCCGCATACAGCACCTGCTGGAGCTTCTTGATTCGCGCGACCTGTTCTTCGGCGGCGTCACGTAACTCCTTGCCGCGCGGGATGCTGTGAGGTGGGGCAGCGTCGGCGTCGCCGAGCCGGATCTGTCGTGCACTTGTTATCGGCTTGAGCTTGGCTCGGTCGGATGGCACCCGTCAACCTATGTTGCGCAAAGAAAATCTGCAAAAGCGCCCAACCGAACGCCTGTTTTGCGATACGGTCTTTGACCTTGGTTTTAGTGGCAGAAGGAATGCAGACAAACTTGCTTGTTGGCGGCCGCCAAACGCTTTGCTACTATGAATAGGACACCGAACAAGGAGATTGGATGACTACCGCGACTACCACCGGAACTGCCACTGTCGCCGAAGAGCTCGTCTCTTTCTGCAAAGACGGACGCTTTTTGGATGCGATCAACACCCTCTACTCTCCGGACATTGTGAGCGTCGAGTCGATGGGCAGCGAAACGATGCCAAAGGAAATGAAGGGGATTGACGCGATTCGGGGAAAGAACCAATGGTGGGCCGAGAACAACGAAGTACTCTCCTCCCGTATCGAGGGACCTTTCGTCGGCGAGGACCAGTTCGCCGTCCACTATGACTTCGATGTAAAGTTCAAGCCGACCGGCAAACGTGATCGCATGGAAGAAATGGCGCTCTACACGGTGAAAGACGGCAAGGTCGTTCGCGAGCAGTTCTTCTATAATACCCAGAACGCCTGACAGTCCCTGACACTCGCGCGGGCGAGGCCGCGCGAACGGAAAGAGCGGTCGTAGCTCAAGCGGCGTCGGTCGGATCCGACGCCGCTTCTGTTCCGTGTGTCCCTTCCGCTTCGCAGCGCTCGGCGATCCAAGCCACTGCCGAGCCGTTGCTGGTGCTCGCGGGACCGGGAGCAGGGAAGACGTATTGCCTGATCGAGCGGATCGGGTTCCTGATCGATAAGCTCCAGTTAAGCCCGGAGCGGATATGCGTATTCACGTTCACCATCAAGGCTGCCGGAGAGATCGCCGATCGTCTCACGCGTGAGCTCGGCGCCCGTGTCGAACGCGTCAAACGCGGGACGATCCACGCGTTCTGCGCTGAACTGCTCCGAGAGTTCGGTGAGCAGGTGGGTTTGCAGCCCGGCTTCGGGATCGCCGACGAGCCTTATCAAAGGCTCGTCCTGCGCCGACTCAAAGTTCCCTCGAAGCTGCACAAGAGCGTCCTCGACGCGTTCGCGCGCTATCGGTTCTGCGGGGAGGCGCTCAGTCACCGGTATCAGAGGTATTACGATGGTTATCGGCGCATGACCGTCGAACACAATGTCGCCGATTTCGACACTCTGGTTCTGACGACCGCCCAGCTCTTAAGGATCGAGGCCGTGGCGGTCCAGGTGCGGGGACGCTGGGATGCGGTGCTCGTCGACGAGTTCCAGGATCTGAATCCCATCCAATATGCCGTAGTGCGTGAACTGGCCCGCGACCATCGGAACGTGTTCGCAGTCGGTGACGACGAGCAGTCAGTCTACTCCTGGACGGGCGCGGATCCGAGGGTTTTTCTCACCTTGAGGAAGGACTTTGAAATCACGCCCGATCGCGTGATCCACCTCACCGACAACCGGCGCTGCCCGCCCGCCGTGCTCAACGTCGCCCGGCGGCTGATTGCGATCAACGAGTCGATTTTCACGGACCGCGCTCCCCAGCGCACGACTCACGAGTCACCGTTTCCGGTTACCGCGCTCAATTTTGCCGACGGCGACAGCGAGACGACCTGGATCATGGATGATCTGCGTCGGGATCACTCGGCCCATAACGGAACCATAGGATGGGGCGACGTCGCGCTACTTTACCGGACGCACAAGATCGGCAGCGCGCTCGAGGCAGCCTTCCTCAACGCGGGAATTCCGTGCTGTCTGGCACAGGGACGTGCACTCGCCGATGACAAAGTGGTGGCATACGTGCTTGCTGCGCTTCGTGTGATTGCAAACCCAGACGACGCGATTCAGCAGGAGCGGTTCTACCAGACGGTCCTGCCGGAAGCGGTCTTCGACAGCGCTCGCGCGTGGGCCGAAGAGACCGGCCGCGGACTTGTCGACCAGCTTGAGCACATGGCGCGCACGCTGCCGCGCGAGCACGGCGACGCCAAGAAAATCTGGCGCGGACACTACGCCCTGCAGAATCTCGACGCCCTCGGGAAGAGCCATGCCTCTCTCGGATCTCTGATCGAGGACATCCTATCGGAGAAGGTGGGGGCTTATCGCACGATTCTCGAAGAACATCAGGAAGATCTGAGCGATCCGGCATCGCACGAAGAGGTCGTCCGTCTCGCCGAGCGAGTTCGGCGGGCAGTAGAGGACGGTCGATCGGTATGGATGCCGCGCTCGGGCGGGGCCGAGATTGCTGGCAAGAGGATGCTGATGGAGATGGGCGTTGCTTCGGTGGACTTGGGCGGAGCTCCGGGGGCCGGCGCGCTGCGCGTCGACGGAGACGATTTCCCTTCGCTTGGATTCGCGCTCGGACTATTTAAGACCGCGCAGCTCGTGCGCACCCGGTCTTTCGCCACTGCCTTTCCCGACTTCACTGCCATAGATCTCGAGACGACGGACAAGGACATCACGCGGGCCGAGATTGTTGAGATCGCCGCGGTACGGGTGCGCCACGGCAGAGTGGTGGACGAGTACCACAGTCGGGTGCGGCCGCGAGTCCCAATCAGTTCCGGTGCGCTGGCGACACATGGCATCTCCGAAAGCGATGTTGCGGGCGCGCCGTATTTCGAGACGATGTGGCCGGAGTTCCGCGCCTTTTGCGGGTCCGACGTGCTGGTGGCGCACAACGGCTACATGTTCGACTTTCCGATCCTGCGCCGCATGGCCGCTAAGCTTCCGCGCGGAACCGACTTCTCGACCTACGACACGCTCCCCCTCGCGCGGACGTTACACGCCACCAGCAGGCGGCTCGAGCACCTCGCCAAGCGTTACGGCATTCACGGCGGTCGATCTCACCGCGCTCTTGATGACTGTCGGACGCTGGCGAAGCTCTTTCCGCTGTTGAGCGAGACGAGACTGGAGTACGCACGCAAAACGGCACTCGTGAATCTCCTCGATCAACTCGGGATTGCCCTCGCTCTAAGCGACCGCGATTCCTTGTGCGACGAAGCGCGAAAAATCTTCGAGTTCGTTCCAGCTTATTCGCTCGGACGTCACAGCGATTGCCTGGACCGCTACGGCGCCGAGCGTGATCTCCTCGGAGATACCTCGCTCCCCTCGGTCGACGATCTCATCACGCTCTTGGGTGGTCATGACCTAATGCAGCGGCTCCGGTCCGAGCGCTCCGCCGACAAACGGTATCCGGAAACAATGGCGAGGTTGCGGCGCCTCGTCCTAGCCTGCGCCGGCGGCGAGCTGGCGGCGCAGACCTGCGCGTTTCTCGAGCGGGCGGTTCTCTCCAAGTATGATGGAGCCGAGACGCAGAAGAGCCGGGTAAATCTGCTAACGATGCACTCGACCAAAGGCCTCGAGTTCTCGCGCGTGTACATAGTGGGTGTGGAGGACGAGCAGCTCATTCCCGTGTCGCGAGACGGGACACTCAAGAAACAGGAGCTCGAAGAGGCGAGACGGCTTCTGTACGTCGGAATGACGCGCACCAAGGACCGGCTGGTGATGACGCGCGTCAAGTCGAGAGGCGAGAAGCCGACCGGCGGCCATCGATTCCTCGACGAAATGGGGATCAACCCGCGATCTCCGCTGGCCTGATCGCGGAAGGGCAGCCAAATGCGGCTTGCAGTTCTCGGTATCGATTGCGGTTGTCAGGTGCGCTTGTCGCCGCCCTGACGCTGCGATCCGCGCGTTACCCTCCGGCGACCGCAAAAATCACGCGAGCCGCCAACGAACATTAAGTTTGAATCGATGACAGAGCGTGGACGCCAGCTGGTGCGCGGCGAGTGGCGCGTTACGGTCGGGAGTGAGGAGACATCGGCGGTCTTCGAGCCCGCGACCGTAGCAGCGGACCAGGAACTAATCTTCGTCTGCGCCCATGGCGCCGGCGGAAACATGAGTGACCGGAGCGTCCTGCAGACGGCGAACACGCTACGGGCCCGCGGAGCCGGCGTCGTCCGCTTCAATTTCCTCTACAGGGAAAAGAAATCGGGGCGCCCCGATCCGATGCCGCGACTAAAGGAGTGCTTCTCGGCGGTCGTCGCGCGGACGCGTCAGGAATTGACGCCACAGACGCTCATCATCGGAGGTCGCTCGATGGGTGGTCGAGCCGCATCAATGCTGGCAGCCGAGGGGTTCGAGTGTGATGGGCTGCTGCTCCTCGCTTATCCGCTCCATCCGCCCGGCAAACTCGAGCAGCTTCGCGACGCCCATCTTCCCGCCATCAAAGTGCCCGTCATCTGTTTCAATGGCACCAGGGATCCTTTCTGCACACCCAGCCTGATGGAGGAAGTGCTAAAAAGGGTGAAGACGGAGTGGGACATGCACTGGGTGGAAGGGGCGGATCACAGCTTTCACGTTCTTAAATCGTCGGGAAAGTCCGATGCCCAGATTCTGGCCGAAATCGGAGACGCTGTCCAAGAGTGGTCGAGTAAACTGGGGCGGCGATAAGCGGCGGCGCCGGCGTGACGGGCGCTTGACATGCGGCCGCGCCGGTGGTATTTAACCTACTGGTTACTTAACCCGACGGTTCATTACCATGCCCGATCGCCTCTCCACAGTCTTTAGCGCGCTCTCGGACCCCACTCGGCGGGCGATTCTTTCGCGACTGGCCCTGCGCGGCGAGACATCGGTCACCGCGCTCGCCAAGCCCTTCCGGATGAGTCTGCCCGCCGTCTCGAAACACCTAAGAGTGCTTGAGGATGCGGGGCTGATTTCGCGGGGCCGGGACGCGCAGTGGCGACCCGCCTGCCTGAGAGCGCAGCCGCTCAAGGATGTTTCCGATTGGGTCACACGGTACCGCCGATTCTGGGACCAGCGCTTCGACCAACTGGACACCTATCTACTGGAACTTCAAGAGAAGGAGCAGAGAAATGGCCGTCACAAGCGCAGCAAATAAGCCCGACGTAGCGCCAGCCGAGCGCACGCTTGTCATCAAGCGGACCTTTGACGCGCCGCGCGATCTCGCGTGGAAGGCGTGGACGGATCCGGAGCACGCAAAGCAGTGGTGGGGTCCCAAAGGATTTACAGCGCCGCTCGTGGAGATCGACGGGCGCCCCGGTGGAAGTTGGCGCGCGCATATGCGCTCACCGGACGGCCGAGACTATTGGCAACACGGCGTCTTTCGCAAGATCGTCCCGCCGGAAAGGGTCTCTTACACTTTCATCTGGGACCACGACCCCGAGCACGAAATGCTCGTCACCGTCACCTTCGCTCAACGCGGGAGGAAAACCGATATGACCTTTCGGCAGACCGGCTTCAAGTCGGTCGGCGAGCGCGACGGTCACCAGGGCGGTTGGAGCGAAGCCTTCGATCGCTTCGCCACACTTTTGAACGGGCTTGAAGGAGGCGGCAATGCTGGGAGATAAGAACGCACTCGCCACGATCGCGGTCAAAGACCTCAAGGCGGCAAAAAAATTCTACGAAGGCACGCTCGGCCTAAAGTCGGCGCCGTCCGAGGAATCCGAAGCGCTCAGCTACAAGTGCGGAAATTCCGCCGTGCTAGTCTATAGGTCGCAATACGCGGGTAGCAATAAGGCTACCGCCGCTACCTGGGTTGTCGACGACGTAGAAGGAGAAGTGCGCGCGCTCAAGGCCAAGGGCGTTCAGTTCGAGCACTACGACTTTCCGGGCGCCACGCTAAAGGGCGATGTACACCTCACAGGCAAAACAAAAGCGGCGTGGTTCAAGGATCCCGATGGCAACATCCTCGCCTTGGTCAGCCGATGACAAAAACTCCCGCGACCAACTTGTCCTTCAAAAATGAGGCGGCCCCGCGCCTCAGCTTCCGCGCTGGTGAACTAACGACTTGTCGTAACTGATTTTAGAGTATCGGAAGCAGGACGGGGCTTCGTGTCGATTTCGCGGAGCCCCGTTCGTCGTGTAAGTAGATCCCAGATGCTACGCGTCAGAGTCGGGGCGCAATAACGAAATCCAGATGATAAGGAGGAACGATGCGGTTCATGGTGATGGTGAAAGCCAACAAGGAATCGGAGACGGGCATTCTGCCCGATAAGAAGCTCCTCGCAGATATGGGGAAGTTCAACGAAGAGCTGGTGAAGGCAGGCGTATTGCTGGCAGCTGAGGGGCTGCATGCGAGCTTGAAGGGCGCTCGTGTCAAGTTCTCGGGCAACAAGCGGACCGTAGTTGACGGGCCCTTCGCCGAGACCAAAGAGCTGATCGCTGGGTTCTGGCTCTTTCAGGTGAAATCGTTGGATGAAGCGATCGAATGGGTCAAGCGCTGCCCAAACCCGTTTCCAAACAAGGAATCGGAGATCGAGATTCGCCAAGTCTTCGAGGCTGATGAGTTCGGCGAAGAGTTCACGCCTGAGTTGAGGAAGCAGGAAGAGCGGATTGGCAAACAGATGGCTGCGAACGCAAAGAGGTAGGAACATCCGATGGCGAAAACATTTTCGAGAGACGGCACCGCAATCGCATTCGATCGGTTGGGCAGCGACCACCGATTGTAGTGATCGGCGGGGCTCTGAGCGACCGGGGAAGGAAGGTCGGCGTCCGCGTGGGAAGACCCCGCCGCAAGCGCTTAGTCACGGCGAGTCGGGCCTTGCACGTGAGCGTGAAGGTAGTGTGATTGGAGGCCGTGACGGCCTCCGAAACCCACCGCGCGATCGATGCAGTTTGGCGAATCGAGTCCGCGAAACTGATTGCCGGGCTTACGCGGATCGTGCGCGATGTCGGTCTCGCTGAAGACTTAGCGCAGGATGCTCTCCTGGCCGCGCTTGAGCGGTGGCCGGAGTCAGGAGTTCCTGACAATCCGGGCGCCTGGCTCATGGCGACAGCCAAACACCGCGCGATCGACATGTTTCGACGTACCGAGCGGATCGAGCGCAAGCACGTGGAGCTTGGCCACGACCTCGAGTCACGCCAGGAGATGGCCGTGCCGGATATGGATGCAGCGATCGACGACGACATCGGCGACGACCTCCTGCGCCTGGTGTTCATCTCCTGCCATCCTGTTCTCCCACGGGAAGCGCGGACCGCACTCACGCTGCGACTGCTCGGTGGCCTGACCACCGACGAGATTGCGCGGGCCTTTCTCGTTCCGGAGCCGACCGTGGCCCAGCGGATCGTCCGAGCCAAGCGAACACTCGCCGACGCGCAAGTTCCCTTCGAGGTCCCCCGTGGTGCGGAGCGTGTCACGCGACTTTCGTCGGTGCTCGAAGTGATTTACCTCGTTTTCAACGAGGGCTACTCAGTGACTGCGGGCGATGATCTGGTGCGACCTGCTCTCTGCGACGACGCGCTCCGACTCGGCCGGATCCTCGCTGAGCTCGCTCCAAACGAGCCGGAGGTCTACGGCCTGGTCGCGCTAATGGAGATCCAGGCGTCGCGCCTCCGCGCTCGTACGGGGCCGTCGGGAAAGCCGATACTATTGCTCGATCAGGATCGGGGTCGCTGGGATCAGCTGCTCATTCGTCGCGGCCTGGCGGCACTCGAACGCGCCGAGCGACTCGATGGCGCGAACGGCGCGTACGCGCTCCAAGCTGCGATTGTCGCCTGTCACGCGCGGGCACCTACCGCGGGCGAGACGGATTGGAAGCGCATCGCCTCTCTCTACAAGGCGCTCGCGGCGGTCGCACCATCTCCGGTCGTCGAGCTCAATCGTGCCGTCGCGGTCGCGATGGCCTACGGTGCCGCTGAAGGGCTCAAAATCGTTGATGCGCTCAAGTCGGAACCGTCATTGAAGGGCTACCACCTGTTGCCGGCAGCGCGCGCGGACCTACTCGAAAAGTTGGGTCGCTTCGACGAGGCACGCACTGAGTTCGAACGCGCTGCATCCATGACCCGAAACGTTCGGGAGCGCGAGCTGCTGATGGAGCGCTCGCGAGCGCACACGAGCGAAGCGAATCCGCTGTGAGCGGCTCAGCTTCTTACTGGGCGCCACTGACTGTTCTTACGGCGTACCTCCCGCGACCTAACACAGGCAAAGACTAAATATTCGTCCGAGGAAAAACAGGTGGAATACGGTGCGCATGCAGCGCCTATCTCGAAGCGCCGCCTCTGGACCGGACGCGCTCTCAGCTGCGTCGCTGTCCTGTTCATGCTGTTCGACACTGTGATACACGCAATGAAGCCTCCTGCGGTGGTTCAGGGACTCAGCGAGCTCGGATTTCCTCTGAGCGCTGCCATACCCCTCTCAACCATCGAGTTCACCTGCATTGTCCTCTACGTGATTCCGCGCACCTCACCCCTCGGAGCGATCCTGCTGAGGGGGTACCTTGGCGGAGCCGTTGCGGTTCAGGTCAGGATAGGCGCTCCACTCTTCACCAATGTTCTCGCTCCAGAATACATCGTGCTGCTGTTGTGGGGCGGGCTCTACATGCGCGACGAGCGGGTGCACGCCATTATTCCTGTCCGACGCTAAAAAAAAGGTTCTTGGCGGATTACCGGGGAATTGGCGTGACACGTGAGTGGTTTATTTGCATGCTAAGGTCATCGGGGGTGGTCGATGGCCATGGAGTGGATAAAGCTTTTCGGCGGTTGGGAGGGATTCGAGCTGGTCGATGTGGAGGAGCATCCGGTGGGCCCCGCGCAGGCGGTTCCGGAGATTGTGCTGCGGTTGCGCGCGGTGCCGGGGTATCCCAAGCGATGCAGCCGGTGTGGCGAGCCGGTCGTTGAGATACATGACGTTACCGATCGACGTGTCCGCGATCTCTCTGTCTTCGATTGGGACACATGGGTCGTCTTTCCGCGCGCACGTCTTGCGTGTCCCCGATGTGGACCGACGGTCGAAGCGGTGCCGTGGCTTGACCGGTATCAGCGCATGACGACGCGCCTGGCCGAGAAGATTGCCCGTCTGGCCATGGTGCTTCCCATTCGGCATGTGGCGGTGTGGTTCCATGTCCACTGGGGCACCGTGAAGCAGATCGACAAGCGCGCACTCTACGCGCGCCTCGGGCCGGTCACTAAGGAGAGCTTGGCCGATGTGCGCTTCCTGGTGATCGACGAGTTCGCGATTCAGAAGGGGCACCGCTATGCCACGGTGATCGTCGATCCGACAAGGAAGCGAGTGCTCTGGGTCAGCCGTGGGCGTGACCGGGCTGCGATCCGCCCGTTCTTCGAGCTGCTGGGACCCGAGGGACGTGCGCGCATCCAGGCCGTAGCCGTGGACATGAGCGGCAGCTATGGCGATGAGGTCCGCTCCCAGTGTCCCCAGGCCGCGCTCGTGTACGATCTTTTCCACGTCGTGGCGAAGTATGCCCGCGAGGTGATTGACCGAGTGCGGGTGGACGAGACAAACAAGATCGCGCTGGCATCCGGTCCCAACCGGCGCGGGATCCGTGCGGCCCGAGGGGTCATCAAGGGTACTCGCTGGCTCTTGCTCAAGAATCGCGATCAGATCTCCTCGGTCGAGCGCGTGCGGCTCGATGAACTCCTCGATGCCAATAGGGCACTTTTCATTGTCTACGTGCTCAAGGACGACCTGAAACGACTGTGGCGATACCGCTATCGGAAAGCCGCGCTCCGCTTCTGGCACGGCTGGTACGATCGTGCGATGGCGAGCGGTATTCCGGCCTTGATGCGCTTCGCCGATTTGCTCACTCGCTACATCCCCGGCATCCTCAGCCACTGCCACTATCCGCTGCACACGGGCCTCGTAGAAGGGATCAACAACAAGATCAAGGTCCTCAAGCGTATGGCTTATGGATATCGCGACGATTCTTACTTCTTCCTAAAAATCCGCGCGGCGTTCCCCGGAATTACGTGAAGAACCTGAAAAAAGGGCGCCGCGAGGCGCCCTTTGATTTGCGTCCGGGTTACTTCCCGGCCATCGCCAGCCTGCTCTTGTGACGAGCGGCGGCGTTCCTGTGAATCAGCCCCTTTCGCGCAGCGCGATCAAG
>JABXNS010000243.1_pt1 | contig 12952 bp, 14 predicted proteins | sample 7301101 | NCBI WGS metagenome assembly JABXNS01 (sample SAMN14449646, study PRJNA615230) | soil metagenome | isolation source: soil from bare, unvegetated metal-rich iron-sulfur acidic spring small-cell... | place: Canada: Paint Pots Mound, Kootenay National Park, BC | collected 2017-05-25
GACAGGGTCCCGACGGCGCTCTCTGGTTCGCGGAATACACCGGTAATCGGATCGGCCGGATCACAACCGGCGGCACGATCACGGAATACTCCGCGGGTATCTCGGCGGGCGCCCAACCGTTCAGCATCACGACTGGGCCGGATGGCGCACTCTGGTTCACCGAAGTCGGCGGCCGGATCGGCCGGATCACAACTGCCGGCGTGGTTACCGAGTACGCGGCCGGCATTTCGGTAAATGCTATTCCGACCGGCATCACAGCCGGGCCGGACGGCGCCCTGTGGTTTACGGAAATCGGCACGCCGCAAGGCGGCCGGATTGGGCGGATCACAACCTCTGGCGCGGTTACAGAATACTATTCCGGCATGACGGTGAGCGCGCAGCCGTTTGGTATCGCGCCGGGTCCCGACGGCGCTCTCTGGTTCGCGGAATACACCGGTAATCGGATCGGCCGGATCACAACCGGCGGCGCGATCACCGAGTACACAACCGGTATTTCAGCTTTGGCCAACCCCAATGGGATCGTCGCTGGGCCCGACGGCGCTCTCTGGTTCACAGAAGTCAGCGGTAACCGGATCGGCCGCTTGAAGTAGCGCCCGCAGAATCATGTTCGACTGTCTCAGCCGTCTGAGACGGGTTCGCGATGATTCAGGCATAGCGCGCGCTCGCTCCGTCGCGCAGTTTCGTCGGCGCAAAGTTGCGCGCCGAGATCGGCGCCCCCGGAGACAAAACGTACAAAGCCGTTCTGGACGAACGGGGCTAGGGCGCGCTCCAAGACCGGACGTAAGTATTCGTTTACCGGATTGAGTTTGACGGCGCAGGCGGCATTTTCGGCAAGCAATTTGTAGAGGACGTCGAGCGCTGGAATACTAGAAATGTTGCCGGCGCCGAGGATCAGAGCGGTGTGCGGCTTGTTGGCAATGTTGAGAAATGACAGCTTTGCGTCATGCAGTCTGACCTCAGCGCGAACCCCAGGCAAGAGCATCCGGTCGTACAGATCGTATGGAAAGACATCGGCCGCATAGGCATCCTCGACCGCTCGGACGCTTCGCGGATCGAGCGGCGGCGATCCATGCGCGAGTTTCTCCAGCGTGCGAATGTAACGGTTGATGGCGTACAGCACGGCCCACGGCTCCGAGATCCATTCCTCGCCTGCAAGATACGAGCTGGGCGCGAGGCCTTTTGCCTGCACCGAAAGCCGGACCCACTCCGCCGCCGCCGCATGCGTGCGCGCCCGCGCCTCTTGCAGCATCGCGATCCGCGCGCCGGGAGGTAGGGCTGGCCACGGCGTGCTCACGCGCCGAGGTTCCGCAAGCGTCCGCCCTCGCCCCGGTCGAATAAGCAGAGTCATGCCGCGTAAACGTAAACGCCGCCGCAAAGCCGCGCTCAAGCCGCGCCTGGGCCGCCCGCTAATCTGCGGCCGGCGGGCGCTCACAAGACGAAGAAACGGTACAGCCGAAGACGGAATAAGGAAATCGTCGCCGCCGAAGCTGAGGCAGAGGAGTAGCAGGCGCACGCCGTGGGTATATGAGTCGTCGCTCGGAGGTACCGTTTTGAGGCATTTTCCCGCTGAGCTTGCAATAACGTTAGACGACGGCCGCATCGTCACCGAGGGCTTTAATCAGGCCCAGATGGCGCAATTTACGCGCCACCGCATGCTCGCGGGGCTGCAAGACGGCCTACCGCTCGTGCACTATGACGGAGAGCGGATCGAGATTCCCGCCGAGCGCGTCGTTTCGGTGGATGTCGTGCTGCGGGAATTTGCCGCGATCTAAAGTCTTGCGGCTGCGCAGCAAAACGCGGATTTCCTATAATATTTGATCGCCGAGACCGGGAGTCGCCCTCAGGTTCCGTCGTGAGAGTTGCAGTATTGGGGCTTGCGATTAGCACGAATTACCGTATGTCATAGCGCGTAATTAGAAGACGAAATAGGAACCCAGAGTGCTGGTCGTGGATACGACTTCTACTCCGAAGTTACTTAGCATCAACGGAGGTCTTGAGTCGCTGAGAAGGTGGACTCCGGAGGCGTTCTTGTTGCGCCCAGGAAACGAGAGGCCTTATGAAACCTCTGGTATTTGTCGCCATGCCGTTCGGTCAAAAACCCGACGCGCTGCGCAACCACACAATTGATTTTGACGACATCTACGAACGGGGAATCAAGCCGGCGGTGCTCCGATTTGATCTGGAATGCGTGCGCGCCGACGAGGAACGCAGCGGCGGAGTCATCCATCTGCCGATGTTCGAACGCTTGCTGTTGGCCGAAATAGCGATTGTCGACGTGACGCTCTCGAACCCAAACGTCTTCTATGAGCTGGGAGTGCGCCATGCGGCCCGGCCCCGCACCACGATCATAGTCGGTTCCGGCGAAGCAGCATTGCCGTTCGACATTGCCGCTATCCGAGCCATCACCTACAAACTCACGGATGGGCACCTCGGCGACAGCGCAGCCGGAGCTTTTGTCGAAGCGCTGGCTTCCCGGCTTGAGCACGTGTTGGAGGACACAACAAATGACAGCCCACTTTTCCAGTTGATTCCGGGGTTGCCGGAACAGACGCTCCCACACGAAATTACCGATACGTTTCGCGACCGTGCACGCGAGATGGGGAAGGTTCGCGAACGGCTAGACGCCGCAAAGCGGCGCGGAAAAATCCCGGAACAAAAGGCGGAAGCGCTCGCCGAGATTCATAGCATCGCTTTAGATCTCGGCATCATCTCAAAGGCGAACGCGGAGCTGTTTTTCGAAGTGTTTCTAACCTATCGCGATTTGAAGGCATTTGATGAAATGATTGCGCTCGCGGAAAGTGCGCCGGATTGGCTGCTATCGTCGGTGCCGATGTTACGCGAGCAGCAAGCATTCGCGTTAAATCGCCGCAACAAAGCCGACGATCGGTCTCGCGCGGTCGCCATTCTCGAGCGGCTCATCGAGGAAAAGGGTCATGCACCAGAAGCCTCGTCGTTGCTCGGGCGAATATACAAGGACGAATATGTCGAAGCGCTGATCGCGGGCAAACAGTTGCAAGCCGGCGGTTTCCTCATGCGGTCGATCGAGCTGTACCGCTCCGGATTTAATGCCGATCCGCGTGATTATTATCCCGGCGTGAATCTCGTAACGTTGCTCGCGCTCAGTGGCACACCCGATGCACGCGAGGAGTTTGCGCGCACTTTGCCGGCTGTAACATTCGCTCTTGGGCGTCTGGGAGGAGCGAATTCCAAGGATTACTGGCAGCTAGCGACCATCCTCGAGCTGGCTGTTTTGGGTCGAGACAGTGAGACTGCACTGCAGGTGCTCGCGCGGATCGCGACACTTGACGTGGAAGATTGGTGTCTTGAAACGACGGCGAGAAATCTCATATTGTTGCGTAAGACAGCCGACGGTGTATTGGATCAGTCGCTTCGAGGCGACATCGTTGCAGAGCTAAAAAATGAAATTTCAGATAGGGGTATTCTTGACAACCTTGCGGAACTGGAAGCGCACCTTGATTAAGGTGGGTCTCTGCCGACCGGGTCCAAAGACTATCAGGATTCTCGTTAACGCGGCCGTGATGGCCCGGCATGTTGCTTAAGACTAAAACATGCGTCGTAAGCGCAGCCCTATTATTCCTTTTTGCGGTGCTGCCGTCTTTGTGTTTTGCCGACAACTCGCCGGCATGGGTCGGTCTTAGACAGACCCTATTTCCGGCGCACGTGACGAGCTTAAATTTTCCGGACTACCGATTCTTGGACACTGCGCAATCGATGAAATGGGGGAAATGGACGGTGAGCCGCCTGAGTTCATTGCGGCTGCCCGTGGCAAATCGCCTCTTTCCTTGCGGGCCGCATGAGCCTGGGACCCACGTTTCCTGCGAGTTGACGCTCGACCAGTTGACTTGCAGGAGCTCTACGATCGTGCTGCCATGTCAGATGATGCTGGAATACGACGATTGGATAGACGAATACGACTGCCGCCTGGCAGTCGCCGGCCGGAACATTTCGATGCGGTACTGTCCGGAAGTGCAGCTTGTCGTCGGTGGCAACATTATCGGGCCGAGGAGCTTTCGCACCAAGTCCGATTCTGCTCATTCGAAGAGTCGCTGGATAACAATTCGCAACGACACCACTAAGTCCATCGAGGCGATCTCCGTTGCTTACAACTGCTGCGGCTCGATTGGTGCCATGTGGGCGGTTTTACTTAGCGTCGGAGCTGGTGACAAACCACTCGACCCAGCCGAGGAACGCGTGTTTGTGCTTCCGCGATCCCTGATTAGTAGTGTTCCGACCAAGGATCCAAACGTCTCGGATCGCGATCAAATCGATCTTTCCCGTCAGTGTCTGGCTGAAGACGTAGTTTTTCGTTTAGGCGTGCCGAATGCTGGACAGCTATTAAGTGAAAACCTCGGAAGAACCGACCTCTGTAAGACCGCCGTCATAACCGTGCGCCCTTGACGAGTGTCAGGTGCATACCTTACTTGCATTCAACTTGTGAGCTGCCCGCGCAATTGCGCTTTGCGATGGTTTGCCGACCCTAGTCGCGTCGAAAAGTTCCCAATCGAGGACAGCGGTTTGCGGGCTCCGGCGTTCAACTGCGCGTACGGCTTTTTGCATTTGCTGCTGGGCCGCGATTTCGGCCACGCCGTAGCTGCGTAATGCTGTGCGCATGAGCGCGATGTTCGTCGCGTAGCGCGGATTTCCAATATTTGTTCGCAGCTCAGCCGCCGCACTGCGAGCGTGCGCCCACGCGCCGTACGCCTGCTCGAAGCGACTCTGCGCTGCGCCGCAGGCGCCACGGTGGGCGAAGTGCTCGCCTGCACCAGCCACTGTAGCGCTCAGACTGATCGGCGCTCGAGCAATAAACTGCCAGCCTTCCTGAATCGAGATTGCCAGGTTGTTGCGCACCGGTGAGGGGATCCCGCGATATTCGGGGGCGCCGGGAACGCTGGCTTGCACGACGCCGAACACGTCGCCCGTCGATGGATCGAACAGCGGACCGCCGCTGTTGCCGCTGTCCGTCAGCCCGTCATATTGGATGTAATAGCTCCCGCCGTGGATGGCGCTGACTGCGCCTTTATGCTCAGAAGGGGTGATCTCTGGCGGGAACGGCCGATCCAGGCGAAGCGCCTTTCCGCCGAACAAACGGCCCCAGACAAATGATTCTTCGTACGGGAAGCCGGCGATGGCGATGTCGTCTCCGACGGCCGGCAGATTAGATGAGATACGCACCGGCGGGAGGTTCGGGACGTCGATGGCGACGATCGCCAAATCCGGATCTTCGCTGCGGCGTATGATCGTCGCGCGGTAGCGCAGTGCCTGAGAGGAGTGCATGTCTCGCGCCAAAATCACGATCAGATTATCCAGCGGTGCACCGTTGTCGTCCGTAACCACGTGGTTATTGGTAATCAAGTACGAACGCGAGCCGTCGGAACTAACGCAGAAAGCCGTGCCTTCCGAGTCGAGATGCCCGCTGGCGCCGACCGACCCGATGAGCGCCAACGACTGCTCGATGGCGGGGAACGCATTGGCCGCGCGTGCATTTACGCCACTTGTCAGCATGCCCGTCGCAACGAAGGCGAAAAAGAGAAACATGACGGGCGTTCGCGTGACCAGGAGGGGCATAGGCTCGTATCTATTCCGCGACGCTTGGAAAGTTTCAGGCCAAGCAACCGTCCAGCTTGGAAGCCTACGTATGTACAAAGCTTAGTGGGCGTTCCCGGTGCAGGATCAGCCAGTCGGCATGCTCGGCAAGCGCCTCGTGGCCGAGCTCGGCCAGTACGGCGACCGGATCGCCGGCCTTTTTCTCCAGCCGCTCCTTAGCAACGGCAAATACCACGTACATGTGCTGGTAACGCCGCGCATTTTCGGTGAATCCCCGCTGCTGAGAGTAAAACTTAATTAAGAGCGCGATCATGCCGCCCAGCGCCGCGGGCATGGCGGCCCAGTATGGCAGGTCTTCGTTAACGGTTTTTTGATTCCAGGGAAAATACCAGGGCTGCTGGGACGACGATCCGTAAAGGCTCCAATGGATCGAGTGCCATGGGATCGAGATGCCCTTGGGTTGAGCCAAAGCAAACAGGATGCCCGCGATCGCCGATAACGCAGCGCCCACGCTGGCGAAGGCAACTATTGCGCGGCGCGCGCGGCGATTGTGTTTCGCTTCTCTCGGACCTGCAATAGTGCCGTAATAATGCCGTTGAGTCGTAATCCAGTCTAGGCAGTCAGGATGATCGATGGAATCGCTCGCGCATCGCGCACGCGCCCCCGAAATGAGATACGCGGTGCGAAGCGCGAGGCGGATCCATTGCAGTTCGCTTTGCTGCATCTGCAGATAGGATGCTTCAACCAGATGATCGCGTAGTCCGGCGCAACACCAGGCGTGCTGAACGCGCAGGCCTTCAGCGACGGCCCGGTAATCTTGATAGCGGTTTTCGTAATCGTTGCGTTTAGCCAGCGCAAAGACCGCAAACGCAACTACCAGCAATCCAAGTTTTATTTCAAGACCGGACCCCGCAGGGAGTACCCAAAGGCCCGAGCTCGGGACAATGATTTGCGCGGCCCCGGCGAGTCCTGCAACAAAATAGAGTCTGCGAAGGGATGCCAAGCTGCGCTTTTGCAGCCTGTTCGCCGCGTTATCGGTACGATCTCTGAGCGAAGCCAATTCGTCGGAGCCAACCGGCACCGGTTCCTTCGACAGGTCGCGGTTGAAACGATCGAGATGTTCTATGGCTTTCGCAAAATCTTCTTTGCCAAATTTATCGGAGCTGAAGTATTGTGGGTATGTTTCCACCACGTCAAAACAGTTTGCAGGACGAGGACGGCCTTCGCGCGGCGTCACGATCTGGTACACGGGTCCGATATCGGGAACGTAAGAAATAAGCGCGTCTCTCCCCACGTTCGGCAACCCGCTCTTGCGAAGCGCGACAATGTCGGCGGTGCCGCCGGGCCCGCGACCCGGCTCGCCATCCCAGAACGCGACGAGCAAGTCACTGTAGTAGGCGATATAGTTACCCGCAGCGACGTAGCTTTTTTCGCGGATTTCGGAGCTTCCCACCACGATCGAATCCCAGCAGCGCGGTAAGGCCTTACGAAACCGGGTCAGTTCGGCCGGCGTAAAATCCTTCTCGTACTCTTCAACCGGCATCGGCAGACATGCCAGCACCGGGATGCCTCGCTCGAACGACTCCTCGGCTGCCAAAATATCCGCTCCGGCCGCCATGCCTGATAGTACCAACAGGGGCGTCGACGCTTGCTTTGTTTGAATGCGCTCGAGGATTTCGCCGAGGCATTCGCGCAAACGCGGTTCGTCGGTTTTCGGCAGGTCGCGATGGCCGGTGATCCCGATCACCAGCGGAAGTGTTTGGAATCGCGTCTTCGTTTCTGTACCGATGATGGTAGATTGCACGCGTTAAACAAAAACGCCTCGCTTGCGCGAGGCGTTTTTTAGTATGGGATCCTATGAGTGCATTACTTCTTCTTGCGGTCCGAGCCGACGCTGGCAAACTTGTGCGATGCTTGTTTCTTGCTGGTGAATTTATGGCTGCGTAGGAAGGCGCTTTTCACCGATACCATGCCGTGTGCAGACCTTGTTATGCGGGCCACGCCCGATGGCTGCGCCGCTTTTTGCGAGATGAGTTTATGGGCGGGCACGGCTGCCGTCGCGGCGCAGATACCTGCCAGAAAAAGGGACGCCGCCATGGCGGCACTGCGCGAAAGAATATTGGACATCAGTAGAAACCTCCGAAGCGCTGGTAATGTCAAAGTGTACTCGCTTGCGCCACTCATGGTAACGAACTTTTGATTAGGATTCGATGAGAGCCGTTCGCCGTTGCGGGTGGGGCCGCCTTCGAAGGCCGCGCAGGACCACTTTTCGACGGACCGAAAATCGGATGGCGTGAGACACCTTCGTTTGACGACGGCCTCGCTGATGGCCGCCTCGGCCTTCTTCCTAGCCGGATGCCAGGGCGCGACGTCGGGCGGTTCCTCTCCGGCTCCGGCGCCGACAGCGTCGCCGAACTATGCCGCGTTGGATGCTCAGCAGCTCCAATCCAAACGGGAGCAACTGGCCGTGCCCACCTCGCCGCAGGCAAAGCTGGTAGCGTCTATTGCAGCTATGCTCGAGCCGGTCGTCACGAAGGACTATAACAATACGCCCTTTGGTTACTATGTCGAGACAGAGCCCGACCCGGATGCGGAGAGTTATTACGGACCGCGCGTGTACATCAGCGTAGGTATGGTTGATTTCGCCGACAACCGCGAGGAAGTGGCCGGAGTCCTTTGTCACGAATCTGCGCACGTACTGCACTACGATGGAATAAACAGCGATCAAACGACGAACACATGGAATAATAAAGTGGCGGCGCTGATTGCTCGTCACCACGGGGTTTATGCGCGCGTTGTCAATAAACTCGCGTCATTCTCGGAGCTTCGTTACACTCGCAAACAAGAATCCGATGCGGATAAAGCCGGCGCAACTATTTGCGATCACGCGCACATCAACCCATGGGGTTTGGTTTGGATGCTCCGAAAGTTGCAGCAGAAGTATCCGACTTCGAGGCTTTCGTATCTCTCCGACCACCCGAGCAATCAGGCGCGCATCTCCGCGCTTGTGAGTTATCTGCGTCACAACTCGGAGTTTCAAGTCTGGCCGGCGGACGAGAAATTCGCGACCAAGAAATGAAGAAAGAGCCGCCGGGCGGCTCCTTCTGGTTGACTAGGGCTGTTCGCTCTTAGTAATAGAACGAAACGTTGTAGCTGCAGATATCGACGCCGTAGTCATACTCGACATGGCCGTCGCTATAGATAACTCGTATGTCATGAATGCATGACGGGATAGACGGGTTCGCACCATAGTACCAGGAAAGCGGCTGAAACGAATGCCCCGGAGACAGCGTGTATCCGGTCCCCAGCAGATCCGGGCCCCACGAGCCGTAGCTCGAAGGTTCGGCGTTCACTATGTACATGACGTGATAGCCCTGGTTGTAGATCGTGAATGTGTCCCCGGCGTTAGCCCGCGCCGGCTGCGGATAGCTCGTCATTAGGATCGCGCAGGCCGCGAAGAGACTAAAGAAGACGGTTAAGGCTCGCTTCACGATATTCGCCTTTCTACTCAAGCAACAGGATGCTCGGCGAGTTCGTCCTGCCGCCTACCGGTCCTGCACGCAAAAGAGGTGTCCCCCAGGCGCGGTCGCATTAAAACGGCCCGGGCCCACTTCTAGAAATCGGAGGATTCATGAAGCACCTTTTTTCGGTATTTGCCGCAGCGAGCGCTTTGAGTCTTGTTCCAGTTCTAAGCGCTCCTGCCTTGGCGTCGCCGCCGCATCGTGTCGTCGGCACCGTCACGGGCAAGCACGTCGGGACGGTCGTGAGGCGTTTCGGGAATCGCAATTTCACGCTACGCTTCAACAGCAAGGGCAAGCTCGTGCGTGCCACGGAGTCAGGCGGAGCTGGCCACGGGATGAAGAGCAAGGTCGCAATGCTGGCGATCCCCAAAGCTCAAAAGCGCGCTGGTCACGGGTTTAACGCGGATGGTTGTTGGTTTTACATATGCGACGACTATGGCAACTGTATCTGGGTCTACGATCCCGATCCGAACGATTGCTAATCGGTCGCGTGTTCAAAAGCCCGGCTCCAGCTGGGCTTTTTCGTTTGGAGCGGGATGGTTAGCGATAGCTCGCTTCGTTGTTAGAAATTCGCATAGAACCGCAGGCTATACGACCCTCGGAAGAGTGCATGTCACCGGAACTCCAGGTATGACCCTTTCATCGCCAAATGGGAGCGAATGGATGTTCATCCCGGCACAGACGGGCTACCGGTCGCCGTGAATAAACTCGCGACGCTCTATCTGCAAAATGGCGATTGCAACCGCGGTGTCCATGCGGCCACGTTGCTAAAAACGTGGTATCCATCCCTATACGCTTCGAGTCGCGCGAGTCTGCTGATAATTCCTGGAAACGGGACGCGAAAATCGTAGAGCTGAACCTGATTTTGAGAGCGTGGCGTCCGGAGCTGCTAAGTACGAGCGCAAATCACGTAGCCCCGCGCGATTGGCGCGGATGGCGTGACCGCATGAGGATAAAATTAGTAGCCCCAACGCGATTCGAAACCGCTGGCTGGTTACTACGCATTCACATGGATGGCCATAGGCTCCGTGAGGATGGCAGAACTAGCCCTTGCGATTACCCATGCGTTAGGCTGGTACGGGCGCGGGCGTGAGAGTGGGCGTGGGCGGTACCTTTGCCATCACGGATTGCGCCGGATAGGAAGCGCCAGTCACGACTATTACGCCGAGTGCTAGAACCGTCATGAAAAGTCGTCCGGGTTTCATGCGCCGTCTCCCCTCTCAAATAAATGCCGACGCTTCAGTAGTCGGGGTCCGTTTGCTGAATCCAATTTCATCTGGGCCCTACCATTTCCTACGCCGGCTGCGATCGTATCATCCCGGTAATAAGCTCGCTTGGGTAATCCCTTGAAAAGGCAGGGCGAGCGACCGGTGTCACGTATTCCTAAGGCTTGGCAGCGCCACACGACGTCTTCATTTGTTATTCGAGTGAAGACCTGACGATCGCCGAGGCAGCCTGCGACCGGTTAGAGGCAGCGGGCATCGAGTGCTGGATGGCGCCTCGGGATCCCATCGCAGGTGTTCCTTACGGACGCCAAATCGTCGAGGCCATCGCGGCCACGCAGATCCTATTGCTCATCTTTTCGTCAAAGGCCAATGCGTCGCCACACGTCCTGAGCGAGCTCGAGCTGGCATACAAACGCGGAAAGACTATCGTCCCGTTTCGAATCGAATCCGTTCTGCCCGACAAGGACCTGGAGTACTACATTCAGCGCGTCCATTGGCTCGATGCACTCACACCACCGCTGGAAAGCCGGCTGGATGAGCTGGTCGAGCTGACGACGCGCACCCTTTCCGATTCGAGAACCGCGGAACCGCCTGAGCCGCAGATCGGGACAATCGACGCCACGGCGGGACCTGCGAGTGCTATCTCGCCCGAGCCGGTGCAGCCTGGTGACGCAATAACGTGGCGTTCCATTCTTCTCTGGTACGGCGCCGCCATCGCTCTCGGAGTGGCCGGCAGTTATCTTGCGTACGGACCGCTCACCTCAGACTCGTGGCATCATTGGGCCGCGTGGACGCAAACAAATGTTGTATTTCTCGATACCTCGCGCATCGTGATCGCGGCGCTCCTTGCGCTCTTCGCACTCCACAACCTAGACGTCATTCCGTCATTGGCCAGCCGGCGGCGCCGGATCAATAGCCGGATCTTAGAACCATACGAATGGATCGTCGTCGGCGTCTTCCTCGCGCTGTTCGTCCTGTGCGCATACTACGTGCTCCCCGAGAATTTCAGACATCTCTACGCGCTGCAAATCGCAAACCAACAGGTGACCCCGTCAGTATCCGATCCGCTTTCGTTCGGACAAATATTTGGGCCGTACTTTCCCTATTCGCTCTACGTGGCCGGCTTGTGGCTCGGTATCGTCTTTCCGGTTCTCTTCTTCCTGATACGCAGCGTTCGTTGCGATCTGGACGCATGGAAGAGGCTGCAGGGAGCGCTCGATGTGACCGTGCCGGACGACAAAATAACACGAAGTGCCGTCGCCAGTTTGGTCATCGCGAGCAATGACGTTTTGTTTTTGCTCAAGGAGAGCGCAGGCCGCTATCTCCCGATATTTCTGGTCGTTATCACGATGGTCTTAGTGGAAGAGCTGAGCCCGCTGAAGCGCTCGGCGCTGGAGCAGTCGGCTGATATCGGCAAACTGCTGCTGTGGCTGCTTTGGATACCTACGCTTATCGTATCGAGCGCGCTTTTTACGATTCTCTATGACGGTGAGGTCAAGCACGCTAAGAACGCGCTCAGCCTGCTCATCGGACGGCTGAAGAACTTCCCCGCGCGAACCAAGGAGCTGCAGGACGCAACAAAAGCGCTGCGTGACATCGGAGAACGCGAAACCAGCGTTAAGGCGCTCTTCGATATCCTAAAAACAGGCTCCGTCGGTGTCTATGCGCTGGTGGTTACACTCTCGGCCCTGACCGTAGCGGTGCTGCGGTTTCACGAAAACTGGGCACGCGCGTTTGTGCCGCAATCGTTTATCGACTGGCTGGCGAATGCGGCCGGCCTAGGCAAGCATTAAGGCCTAACCTTAGCGAGCCGGACCGAGCACGGCGTTGACCTGACGAATAATATCGTCAATCGCCGTGCCGATCGCAACGCCATCGCCGTTGTCCCGATTTGCCGCATCGCGCAGCTCATTACCCCATGTCGACAGCGCGGGCTTGCCGCGCTCGCCCAGGTTGAACAGGCCTGTCGCGGTCCGAATCTTACGGCAAGCATTGGCTTTGGACCATTCGGCACTTACGCGCAGTCCGAGCAGCGTGAGATCCGCAGCGCGCTTCGCATGCGTTGCAGGATCGCGGATCTTCGCGACGATTCCGTCACTTTGTGCGTTCCAGCCGCCTCTACCATTGTAAAACCGCTGGACCCAGTACCAATAATCGTCCCAAGACTGGCCGTGCTGTTTGACGCACGCGTCGGCGGCCCAGACGCTGCGAAAGCGATCGACGCTTACATAAGGCTGCTGCGAAGCCGGCGCCGGCGAGGCCAGTGCGAGAAGGAAAGAAAACACCAGAAGCAGGTTCATTCGAATAATTTATTCGGCAACTCGGCGGGCAAATGCTTCCGAGGTCCAGCGCGCAGCGCGCTGGTCACTTCGGCGGCGGTTGTTTCGCTTCGATAAGTTTGATATTCGCTGAGACGCGCGCCGCGTCGGCATCCTTACCGATCTGTTGATATAATGCAAATGCCTGCCTATAGGCGATGAGCGCCGCATCGAATACGCCGAGATGCCACTCCGACCACGCCGCGTTTTCGAGTGCGCTGGCCTCGCCGTAGCGGTCGCCGAGCTGGCGGAAGAGCGCCAGCGCCGCCTGCTGGGAGGCGGGCGCGTCGGAATACCGGCTGAGGTCCGCTTGGACGAGGCC
>JABXNS010000244.1_pt1 | contig 12909 bp, 13 predicted proteins | sample 7301101 | NCBI WGS metagenome assembly JABXNS01 (sample SAMN14449646, study PRJNA615230) | soil metagenome | isolation source: soil from bare, unvegetated metal-rich iron-sulfur acidic spring small-cell... | place: Canada: Paint Pots Mound, Kootenay National Park, BC | collected 2017-05-25
GCGTCGTGCCGTAGCGCGCTTTGAATTCGTGGAATTCCGAGGCGTCGACAATGAGGGCAATAATTTCCCGCACGTAATAGCCGGCCCGCACGTCAACCGGAATGGCGCCGTACAGAACCTGCGGGTCATGCGCGGGCGCCGTGGACGGTTGCACGTCCCACTGCGCGGGATGCCCTAGATGCAGATTGGCCACGATCGAGCGTACGAGCGCCAGCGCGTGCCGGTCGTCGTCGGCAAAATGGTCGGCTACGCCCGAGATGCGCGTGTGCACGTCGGCGCCGCCGAGCTCTTCAGCGCTCACGACTTCGCCGGTCGCCGCCTGAACCAGCGGCGGTCCGCCCAGAAAAATGGTCCCGTTTCCTTTGACGATAACCGTTTCGTCCGACATGGCGGGCACGTAGGCGCCGCCCGCCGTGCACGATCCCATGACCGCAGCGATTTGCGGAATTTTTTTGCCCGACATGCGCGCTTGATTGTAGAAGATTCGTCCGAAATGATCGCGATCCGGAAAGACGTCGGCCTGCAACGGCAAAAAGGCGCCGCCCGAATCGACCAGATAAATGCACGGCAGGCAATTCTGCTCGGCGACTTCTTGCGCGCGCAGATGTTTCTTCACAGTCATCGGATAGTACGTGCCGCCTTTAACGGTCGCGTCGTTTGCGATGATGACGCAGTCCTGCCCTTCGACGATGCCGATGCCGGTCACGATGCCCGCGGCCGGGCAATCATCGTCGTACATGCCGTTGGCGGCCAGCGCGCCGAGTTCCAAAAACGCGGAGCCCGGATCCACCAACGCATCGACGCGTTCGCGCGCGGGGAGTTTGCCGCGCTTGCGATGCTTGCCGGTCGCCTCGGGACCGCCGCCCGCGTGTGCGCGTTGAAGGCGTTCGCGCAACTCTGCGACCAGCCCGGACATGCGTTCGACGCTCTGCGTATAGCTTTGAGACGACGGGTCAAGACGCGATTGCAAAACAGCCATGCAGGGCAAGCGATTTCCGGGCGCGCCCGAGGCGTCCTTTAACGCACGCTTAACGGCGCGCCGTCGCCTAAATGAATCAACGGTTAGACGTTCGCGCCGGCGGGATGAAATGGCACCCGCAGCCCGTTATACTAGCACTATGGTTGTACCGGCACCGGCTTCGAATCGTCCGGCGGGACATTTGGACATCGCAACGGCGCTCGCGCCGTACGCGGGTCCTTGGAATGCACGCCTCGCGGCGCATCTGATGCGGCGGGCTGGATTCGGCGGATCGCCATCGGAGGTCGCGCGCGTCGCGGCCAAGCCGGTGCACGAAGCCGTGGAGTCGTTCATCCATTTTCCGGCCGCGACGGCCGCGCTCCCGCAGCCTGAAAACGTTTTCGACCCGTATCAAGCCGGAATGCTGCCGTATTTCCGGATGGGAATGGGCGTGCCCAACGAGATGACGCTGCGCCAGCGCAATCAGGACATGCGCCTGCGTTCGCGGGACTCCATCATTTCGCTGCAGCGTTGGTGGCTGGATCGCATGGTCGCCACGCCCGCGCCGCTCCAAGAGAAGATGACGCTCTTTTTCCACAGTCACTTCACGAGCGCTGCCATTCAAAAGGGCGTTTGGCCTTCGTACATCTACAATCAGAACCAACTTTTCCGCACGCACGCGCTCGGGAACTTGCGCGACCTCGTGCTCAACGTTTCCAAAGATCCGGCGATGCTGCTGTACTTGGACAACGCGCGCAGCGTCAAGGGCCATCCCAACGAGAACTACGCGCGCGAGCTAATGGAGCTCTTCACGCTCGGGCACGGCAACTACACGGAAGCCGACATCCGCGAATCCGCGCGCGCCTTTACGGGCTGGACGCTCGATCGCCGCACGGGGCAGTTTCTTGACAATCCGCGTTTGCACGACGACGGCTCCAAGCAATTCCTCGGGCAGACCGGCAACTTCGGCGGGGCGGACATCGTCAACATTATTTTCCGGCAGCCGGCGTGCGCGCGCTTTTTTGCCTCGAGGCTGCTGTCGTTCTTCGTGTACGACGATCCCGAACCGGCATTGATCGAGGCCGTGGCCGCGCTCATTCGCAAAAACGATTACACGCTGGCGCCGGTACTCTCCAAACTTTTTGCCAGCAACGTCTTTTTCTCCGAGCGTGCGTATCGTGCGCTCGTCAAGAGCCCGGTTGAATTCGTGGTCGGTTCCTACAAGGCGTTCGGACTGAAAGAAGTCGAGCCGGCCGCGCAGCGCTCGCTGGTTGCGATGGGCCAAGTGCTGTTCTATCCGCCCAACGTGGCCGGATGGCCGGGCGGGCGCGACTGGCTTACCAGCCAAATGGTAATCGCGCGCGAAAACTTCGCCGCGTCGCTGGTCAATTCGCAGATGATGATGCAATCGTCGTGGCTTACCGATCTGCCCATGAACGCGGCGCAAGCCACGCATCAGCTCGTCGCGAGTTTGCTGGCCAACGATGCCTCGCCGGCGTCGATGACCAAATTGCAAAATTACCTCAACGGCGTCAACACGTCGGCGCTCGGCACGCTCTCGGCAGAAAATTTTGACGAGCGCGTGCGCGGTGCGGCCTATCTAACGATGGCCATGCCGGCCTACCAGCTCAATTAAGGACGGACTGCTATGAAACGCGGAAATTTCGTACTCGGAGCGGTCAGCGGCCTGACCGTCGTCGCCAACGCCGATCATTTCTTTGCGCGCGCGCTGGCGGCTTCGCCCCTGCCGGGCCTGCCCGGGGCCGACAACCGCGTTCTGGTGCTGATCAACTTGCAGGGCGGCAACGACGGCCTGAACTGCGTGGTGCCGCATGGCGACGAGCAGTACTACCGTTTTCGCCCGACCCTCGGCATTCCGAAGGGCGAGGTGTTAGCGCTCAACGAGCACGTTGGATTCAATCCGCAGATGCGCTCGCTCAAGGGGCTTTACGACAAGGGCGCGGTGGCGGTGGTTCAAGGCGTCGGCTATCCCGATCCGGATCACTCGCATTTCCGTTCCACCGAAATTTGGCAGACGGCCGCCCCGGAACGCTACGAACATACCGGCTGGCTCGGCCGGTATTTGGATCAAGCCGGCCTGCCGAAGGGCAACCTCTTCAACGGCATCGCGATCTCGCAGGTGCTGCCGGAGGCGTTGGTCGCTCGCAACACGGACGTTCCGGCCATTCCGCAGGTCAACGGCTACGGGCTGCTGAGCGATCGAAACAAGGATTCGCGTTCGGCGTACTCCGCGCTGCTGCAAGATAAACGCCCGCCGTTCGCTTCACCGTACTTGAGCCACGTCATGGAAATTGAAGATCACGCGCAAAAGGGCTCCGAAGAGTTGCCCAAATTGATCGCGGGATACAAATCCAGCAGCACCTATCCGGCCACGCCCATCGGCCGCAGCTTAGCGCTCGCGGCGCAGATCATCGGCAGCAATATCGGCACGCGCGTGCTTTACGTGCAGCACGGATCGTTCGATACGCACATCAACCAAAAAGGCACGCAGGATCGCTTGCTGATGGAGTTCTCGAATGCAGTTACGGCCTTCTACGACGACCTCGCGGCGCACGGCAACGATACGCGCGTGCTTACGATGACGTTCTCGGAATTCGGCCGCCGCGTGGGAGAGAACGCCAGCCGCGGCACGGATCACGGCGAAGCGTCGCCCCTCTTTCTGATCGGCGGCAACGTCAAGGGCGGCGTCTACGGCGAGAACCCCAACCTGACCACCTTGAACATGGGCAATCTCGCGTTCAGCACCGATTTCCGCCAAGTGTATGCAACCGTGCTCGAAAAATGGTTGGGCCGGCCGTCGGCGCCCATCCTCGCGGGGTCGTTCCAGACGCTCAGCGCGCTAAGCTAACCACCCGTTTCGCGGCTCGCGCCGACGTAGGCGGTACACAAGCGTGCCGACTCCGTCCATCAGGTACGTGGCGGTCAATCCGGCGATCCCGCCGGCAACGACCCGCGCGAGTGCCTTCATCCGTTCATCGCGTGCGCATGGCGTCGCCGTCCACACCGACCGCGTAATGGTAGGATAGATGTCCGCCCAGATATCCCGACGCGCCGAGAACGATGACGCCCAAAACGGTGAATACATAACCGGCAACGGACGTGGCGTTGATCCACCGCAGATACAGGGCGATCGCAAAGACGACGATCGTACTCAAGTTGAGGATCATGTGGGTCGTAGCCGTGCGTTTGGCCTCGGCCGACATGGGCGCCGTAAAGTAATCGATGTATCCAAAGAGCGCCGCGGCGGCCGCGCCGATCAAGCCGAGCCCGATGAGCACAACGCTCATGCGCGGCCAAAAGATGGGGTCGCCCCAGCGCGAAATAATGTCGGAGATCAAGGCGCCCACAAAAAAGGCGATCGGAAATGGGATCAACATCGGGTGAATCGGGTGGCCGTTGATCGTGGCTTTGCCTTGCATGCCTCACTCCTATCGTGCTGCGGCGCTGCGCCTCGCGTCTGAACGCCGCTTAATCCCTATTCCCGAAAGCTTCGCACCGGTAACCGCTCCTCTGGGCGGCCCCACGTTTGTCATGGTCAGGCCTGTCGAACCATGGCGCGTTGGCCCGAGATCGTGTGAATTGGCCGCGCGGCCTGGATGGCATACGCGCGGCCAAGAGGCAACGCCGGGATTTGCATGGACGCAAAACCCAAGTGTGGTCGAGGGACAATGCGACGTGGTTCGACTGGCTCACCACGACGGGCTTGCTAGTCGTGCGACAGGCGCCCCCTAATAGGAGTGCAAAAAGGCGTGCCGATGGCTTGCGAACGCAGCGTTTTGTTTTTGGGCACGGGCGGAGCGCGCTTCGTGGTCGCGCGCCAGCTTCGCGCCTCGGGCGGGATGTGGATGCGCTTCGGGCAGACGCAGATCCACGTCGACCCGGGGCCGGGCGCGCTCGTACGCGCGCTCTCGCACGTCCCGCCTTGCGTGCCCGGCGAGTTGGACGCGCTGATTCTTTCGCACAAGCATCTCGATCACAGCAACGACATCAACGTCATGATCGAAGCCATGACGCATGGCGGCTTTCGCAAGCGCGGCATGGTCCTCGCGCCGCAGGACGCGTTGCAAGGGGAGCCGGTGATCTTGCCGTACGCTCAGCGTTTCCCGGAGCGTATTGAAGCACTTACCGAGCGTAGCGGACCGTATCGCGTCGGCGACGTCGAAGTGCGAACGTCAATCCAGCACGTGCACGCCGTCGAAACGTACGGACTGCATTTCAAACACGAAGGCCGGACCGTTTCGTATTTGCCGTGCGGCCGCTATTTCGAAGGATTGATCGCGGACTACGCCGCGCACGCTCCGGACGTGCTGATCATCAACGTGTTGCGCTACCGGGATGCGATGGACGTGGACCACCTCACGCTCGACGATGCGACCGCCCTGATCGAAGGCATCCGCCCGAAAGTGGCCGTGCTCTCGCACTTCGGCACCAAGATGCTGGAAGCCGATCCGCCCAAACAAGCCGCGAAGTTGGAGGCGCGCTTTGGCATTCGCGTCATCGCGGCGTACGATAATTTCTTGCTCGATGTCGATACGGAGACCGCTGCGGTTGGCCGTTGAGATCGCGCGCATTTCAGACGACCGCGTCAGCCGCTACCTGCAGCAGGCGCAGCGCGAGGCGCTCAATACGTTGTGGAATTTTAGCGTGATCTGGCACGAACAAACGCACGACGTAGCCGCCCTCGATGGGGAGCGCCTTGCGGGCGCCGGGCGGATTCGCGTTGCCGCATCGCTTGCGCACATCCAGGCGCTCGTCGTCGACCCGGCGCAGCGGCGGCACGGCATCGGGCGCCGGCTTCTTGGGACGCTCGAAGAGATCGCCAACTACTACAACTGCCACAAGATGACCACGGAGGTTCCGCACAACAGCGGCGCGCAAGCGTTTTTTGAACGGTGCGGCTATAAAGAAGAAGCTGTGCTCCCGCAACACACGTGGAAGCGCGACGTGGCCGTTATGCGAAAATTTTTGCTGTAGGTTTTAGCGGCGGCGGCGCGGCCGCGGGGCCCGCGGAACGCCATGCGAGAGACCGGTGGGGGGCGCCGCGTTGATTGGTGCCGGCGCACGCGACATCATGGCGTGCATGACGCGCCATCCATCGCCCAGATTGCCGCGCGAAGCGATCGAGCCGTCGTAAAGCAACACGTTGCCGCCCGAAGAGACCGTGACCATCGCGCCGTCACGTCCGAGCGCGGCATTCACGTCGTTCGGATGGACCTCGACGCTCGCGCGCCGCTCGAAATTGTAGAGAATTCGGCCGCTCGTCGTGTGGGCGCCGATCTGTGCGTTGCCGGTTCCGATGCCGAGCGCGACGTGACCGGCTTGCGTTTCGAAGCGCGCGAGGCCGTGCTCGAACGAGCCGTTGTCGAACGCGATCGATCCCAGGACCGACGAAGCTTCGATCTGCCGAACGTGGCAGCGTTCGAAGAACATATTCCCTTGCGCGGTGCGCACCCGCAGGCGCGCGAACGACGAATCATCCGCCACGATGGGGCCGCGCAAGACCTGCACGAATCCTTCGCCGCCCATGTTCTGCAGGTGGACCGAACCGCTGCGCAGCCGCACGAAGAACGTCCCGCCGTGGTAGCCGTCAAGCGTGACGATCCCACGCCCCATGCGCGTGACGATCAACGCCGTTGACTGCGGAATGGTGATGGTGGTTTCGCCGCCGGTGCCTTTGATCACGACCGCATCGTGCGCTTGGCTGCCGAGCGGCGAGAGCACGAAGGTCTCCGATGGCAAGGTTACCAGGCCGCGCGGCGTTTGAATGGAGCCGACGAAGACCGGAATCTCCCGCGGTAAACTGCGAGCGGTGGTGGTGGCATCGTATTGATGCACATCAAGCGTGGTGTTCGATTCGGTTTGAACGACTTGGCGATCCCAGGATTTTACCGTGACGGAACCACCCTCAATCGTGACGTTCAGAATCGGAGAGGGCCCAACGGCAAAGGCGCTCGGGTCCGCGCCGGCGCGGTCCAAGCTGCCCATGAAAAGCAATGCGAGGAGGCCGGCGGCTACGACGGTCCCCCGCGTCGAGAACGTCGTGATCACGCTTTCATTGTATGGGCGCCCCTCGCGCGGGTCATGAAAGTTGGATGACAGATTGCTCGACCTTCGGGAAGGTCACCCGTATGCAGGTGCCGCCGGCCGCTTGCCGCTCGGCTGAAACGGCCCCGCCATGGACCCGGGCGATGCTGCGCACGATTGCCAGCCCCAGGCCCGTCCCGGGAACGGCGCGATTGCGCGATTTATCGGCACGGTAAAAGCGGTCGAAAATGAACGGGAGCTCGTCCGCGTCGATGCCCGGGCCCGTGTCGGCGATCTCCACAACGGCGTCGCGCTCGTCATTCTTGACGTACACATCAACGCTGCCGCGCTCCGTAAATTTAATGGCGTTATCGATTAAGTTGCTGATCATTTGCCGAATCAAACTGGCATCACCCATAATGCGCACGCCTGGCGCGTCGCCATGCAGTTCGAGGGCTAATCCCTTATCCGCCGCGCGCTGTTGCGCGCTGTGCACGGCCTCCGCCGCCAAGTCGTAAAGTTTGAGCGGTTCTTTGGGAATGCTGTCCCCGGAGTTGGCTTTTGCCAAGGTCAGCATTCCGTTGACCATGCTGGCCAACGTGGCCGTCTCGCTCACGATCGTGTCCAAACTCTCCGCACGGATGTGCTCGTCGGCATCGCCCCAGCGCCGCAGCATCTGCGCGTTGGCATTGATGGATGTCAGCGGTGTCTTCAGTTCGTGCGACGCATCCGAGATGAAGCGGCGCTCGCGCGCGAAGGCCTCCTCTAAACGCTCCAGCATGTCGTCGAACGTTTGCGCCAAACGGCCGATCTCGTCGCTGCGGCGCGTCCATTTCAGCCGCCGGCTCAAGTGCTCGGAACCAATTTCGCGCATGGCCGTGGCCAGCTCGTTGAGCGGGTTGGTCGCTTGAGAAGCCAGCAGGATGGAAAGGCCCACGACGGCGATGCCGGCCAGAAGAATGATAAGGGCGATGGTCCGTTGCGTGCGCGCAAAGGTTTCGATCAATTGATCCAGCGGCTCGGCCACATGAACCGTAAAGGGATGCGCGCCGATGCTGAAGAGCCGGTCCTCGATCAGAAACGGTCCGCGCGGTAGCGTCACGCGCCGGTACGCGGTATCTCTTGCCGCGGTCAGAGTGTGGTTGGCCGGCAAGGTGATGGCGCCGAGATTCGAGCTTTTGGCCTCCGGATAACCCTGCGCGTTATCGATTTGGATGTACGTGGTCGTCGAGGCCCACCGCTCCAGATTGTCCGCGTTGGCAAGCCGCTGCTCGGCCGGAATGGATTCGCTCGTATCCATAAACGGGTTGGGCGCGGGATTGGAAACCCGCGCGATGTCTTGCATCGTGCGATCGATGCGTCCGCGCGCCTGGTCGAATAGGATGGATTCGAAACGTGCCGTGATGACCACGCCGATGACGACCATGACCGCAAAGAGCAGCAGAGCATACAGTGCGGCGATGCGCCAGCGCAGCGAGGTCATGCTAGTCTTTGATCGTGTATCCCACGCCCCGTACCGTGGTGATCAGTTTGTCGTCGAAGCCGTCGTCGATCTTGCCCCGCAAGTACCGTACGTACACGTCGATCAGGTTCGAATCGCCCAGAAAGTCGCTTCCCCAAACGCCGTTGAAAAGCTCGTCGCGCGAATGCACCTTGTTGCGATGCAGCAACAGGTACTCCAGCAGCGCATATTCTTTGGCGGTGAGGGAGATGGCGCGCTCGCCCCGCTTGACCTCGTGCCGGTCGCGGTCCATTTCCAAATCCCGGTAGCGTATGATGTTTTCGGCAGGCGATTTCTCGCGCAGCCGCGCGCGAACCCGCGCCAGCAATTCTTCGGTCGCAAAGGGCTTGGTCACGTAGTCGTCCGCGCCGAGGTCCAGCCCCGCTACGCGGTCCGGAATGCGATCCTTAGCCGTCAACATAATGATCGGGACGCGGCTTTTGGCCCGAATGCGCTTGCACACTTCGGAGCCATCCATTTTGGGCAGCATCAGATCCAGGATCACGAGATCGGGCTCTTTGAGCGCACGCTCGAGCCCCGCGAGTCCATCGCGCGCGGTCTCGACGGTGTAGCCCTCATGCTCGAGTTCGAGCTGCAACACGCGATTAATGGCGGCATCGTCCTCGATGACGAGAACGCGGAATTGCTGGTTGCCTTTATCCATGCAGCGGTTATCGGCGCGAGTACGGCCGCGGCACATGCACCGGGATTGGACTCAGATTAAGCATGAGCGCGCCGAAGGTGACGCCGCTGCCGACCGCAAGCCAAAGCAGCGCGTTATTGGCGAACATCATCTGGTTGAGGAGTACGCCCAAACGGCCGAGCGTCGTCATGAACGTGTCGCTACCGCCTTGCACTACCAACACCGCTAGCCACACGGTCAGCGCCGCGAGGCCGCCGAGAAGCCACGTTTCCCAGGCCTTCATCGGGAACTGCGGCCGGTAAATCGTGCTCGCCAGGATGGCCGCGCGCAGCGCCTGCGGCGGCTCTTCTAAAGGAAGCGAAAAGAGAAGGCGGTCCAGATCGTCCGGATGTGGCTGTTTCATTCGCTTACCTCTGCTTTCGGCTGGGCTAAGAGTTGCCGCAAGTGCTCTTTTGCCCGGAATAGATGCGTTTTGACCGTGCCCAGCGGGACACCTAGGACGCTTGCGATCTCGTCGTACTGCTGCCCCTGTAGATGATAGAGCGTGATGACGGTTCGATACTTCTCGGGCAGCTGTGCTATAGCAACGCGCAAGCGCCGCGCTTCGTCGTTCGAAATCGCCACGTCGGCTGGTCCGGGCGCCGCATCGGCGCGTTCGGGCAATTCGTCGGTCGAGTAGCGCTTGCGGCGATTGAGGCGATCGCAGCACGCATGGTACGCAATCGAAAAAATCCAGGTCGAGAATTTGGCGCCGGGCTTAAACGTTTTTAAGCTCCGATAGGCCTTAAAGAATGCCTCTTGCGTGACGTCGCGCGCCTCCTCGAAATCGTGCATCGTTCGATAAGCTAGGTGATAGACGGCACGGTCATACCGTTCGACCAAACCCGTAAAGGCCGCCGGGTCGCCGGCGAGCGCCTCCGCCACCAGGTCCGAGTCGGACGGCGAAGCCGGGGCCTCGATCACCGGGAACTCCAGGGCTGCGGCCACACCCTACCTACGGCCCGCCGCCCGGGTTGTTTCGGCGCTTGAAACATGCGGGCACTCCGGACGTACTTGTGGCATGGATCAAGCAATGGGCGAGAGCGTCTTTCTGCCGATCATCGGCGTGTTCTGCGTGTTCGGGCTGCCGGTGGTGGCCTTCATCATTCACCGAGTGCTGGTTCATCAGGAACGAATGGAAATGCTCCGCCACGGGATCGTGCCGCCCACGCGGCGCGCAAACACCTTTGCCGATAACGCGGGGTGGGCGCCGCCGCCCGAGGCGGCCGCTCAGAACGTCTTTGGCTATGAAGCGTACGTCGCCGCGCAGCGCCATTTGCGCAAGGGGCTGAACCTTGCGATGATCGGGCTGGCGTTGGTTATCGGACTCTCGTTTATCGAGCCCGGGCATTTGGGGCCGTGGCTGCTGGGCGGATTGATTCCGCTTTTCGTTGGACTCGCGCAAATTTTTATCGCCGTCATGTCGGGTGCGCAGTTCGGCATGTTGCGGCCGCCGGTTGCACCGATGGGCGCACCCCCGCCGGTTCGTCCCGCGCGACCTCCGGCTCCGGGTCCGTACGCCTATCGGCCCGGCAGCACCACCGAATTGGAGCCGCCGGTTTCACCGCCGGACGTTCAGCGCTAAACCGACAAAAGTCGCTCCAGCAAAGAATAAAGGCAGCGTCCGTAGACACCGCCTTTTTCTTTTTCAGTCCGCCCGGCAAGCGAGCGGGATCCTGGAAAACTATTTACACGAGACCAGGGCAATCGCCCATCCAGCGGTAGTTCTCGTCCGGACGAGATATCCGTCTGCGGTGCGGTCATAGACCTGGTAGCCCGCTCTTAGCGCGTCGGCTAACGATTTAAAGACCATGAGACCTGCCATTTTCTGGACCCCCCTTTCCGTATTTTCTTTCTGTCCCTACCCATAATAACGGCTAATCGATTCGCGGAGTTCACTCCCTTGCGACCCAATATCTCAAAAAATGCTAAGAAATGCACGCTTTTCCGGTATTTTGCGCCGATTGCGTGTCCGCAATGTTTCGCCACGGCTGCGCCGAAGGTTCGCCGCATGCCCACGCTGCAGTCCGTCGCGGCACTGCACTCCGCCCGGGTAGTCGACCGAAACGAGTTATCTCCCGGCATTGTGTTGCTTGGTTTACACGCGCCGGAATTGGTGCGCGTGACGCGGCCCGGACAATTCGTCATGGTGAAACCGCCGCTCGGTCAGCGCGCGGCGATCGCGCTCGGTATCTATGAGGCGGAAGGTCAGCGAGCGGCGCTGATGTTTGTGGTCTGCGGAGATCGCACCCGCGAGCTGGCGAGCGTTTCCCGCGGGCACACGCTGGAACTTTTCGGACCGCTCGGCAATGGCTTCGATCTTTCGGGCAACCCGCGCGACGTTGCCGTTGTCGCCGGGGGCGTCGGGATCGCTTCGGTCTTGCTGCCCGTGCAAGCACTGCTGCGAACCGGCGCGCGCGTGCGGTTGTTTTACGGCGCGCGGTCGAAACCGCTGCTAGTCGATGCCGAGCGGTTCGCTCGTTCCGGATGCGAGGTCATTACCGCGACGGATGACGGCTCCGCCGGCCATCGCGGCGTGGTTACGGATCTGTTGCAAAACGCCGGCGCACCGGAACTCATTTTGGCGTGCGGGCCTTCGCCGATGCTGCGAGCGGTCGGGCGAATTGCGCAGCAGCGCAACATTCCCGCGCAGCTTTCCTTAGAAGAGACGTTCGCATGCGGCGTCGGCGCCTGTTGGGGATGCGTCGTGCCGATCGATCCCGCCAGTCCGCAAGCGCCGCGCTTCCCGGCGCCGGGGCGCCATCGTCATCAGCGGTCATAGATGTCATAGTAGGAGCCGAATCCATCTTGGACGGCCGGGCTTGCCATCGATTGGTTCCGGCGGTATCTCGCCCGGACCTAATTCCCGACCTGGACGACGGTGCCCAGCTTTGCCCAGGTGAAGAGCTTCTGCGCGACATCCGATGGAACATTTATGCAGCCGTGCGTGCCGGTGTAGTTCTGGCCGGGGGTACCGAGCTGCTGGTTTGTGCCGGGCCCGAAGGTGCTGCGCCAGGGCGCGTCGTGAATGAAGTAGCCTCCCTCGCGGAAGAGCATGGCATACTGCGTCTTCGACGGCGGATACCAATACGGCGAGCCCTTCTTCCACGGACTGTGGAAGGTGAAGGGGTGGAACTTGGCCATGATGGAGTAGGTGCCGACCGGCGTCGGCAGGGCTTTGTTGCCGGTCGTGACGAGCGACGTCAGGAACAGCGAGCTGCCGTCGTAGGCCCAGAGTTTCTGCTGGCTGAGCGAAACGAGGATGTGCTTGCGAGTTAGCAGGAAGTCGCTCCAGCCTCGAACGCCCGCATGCCCGTACGCGTCGATCGCCCGGACGTAGACCTCGTAGCTTCCGGCGGCAACCGGCCGGCCGGCCGAATCGTTACCACTCCAACCGATGGTGACCTGCTGTCCTTTGGACAAATCATTGAGGGTGTAGAGGCGAACCAGGGATTTGTCGCTCTGGCGGTAGACGCCAATGCGCACTTCGCGAGCCGGGCGGGTGAGTTTGAATGAGACATGGAGCGGCTGAAATTGAGGATCGAAATCGAAGCGATCGAACTGTACGTCCGTCAGTCCCGGCGGCGTCACGTCGATCCGAACTCGATACGTCTTGATCCCGCTCCAGTTGCCGGCTCGATCGACGGCACGTACGTGGAAGTACCAGACGCCGCTGTTGAGGCCGGTCAGGGTAATCGAATCATTGGTGGTTCGCACCTGGTC
>JABXNS010000245.1_pt1 | contig 12773 bp, 13 predicted proteins | sample 7301101 | NCBI WGS metagenome assembly JABXNS01 (sample SAMN14449646, study PRJNA615230) | soil metagenome | isolation source: soil from bare, unvegetated metal-rich iron-sulfur acidic spring small-cell... | place: Canada: Paint Pots Mound, Kootenay National Park, BC | collected 2017-05-25
CCGCGTTGATCTGCGGGTCCACCTTGGCGGTGCGTGCGATCGCCTCGTCAAGCAATTCGCTGGGCGTAACCTGCTTTTTCCGAACGAGATCGGCGAGGCCGACCCCGTCATAGCTGCCGTATTCCTTGAAGGCCATATTGAAACTCTCTGTATGACGCGATCGAAGGCAGCTCAGAGGTTGGGAATGGCTTCGATCAGGCGAGCACGTCCTGATTGATGACGTTCTGACGGATGGGTTCGCCGTCCAGTGCGCTCAGGATGTTGCGCGCCGTTTGCTCGCTCATCCGATCGACGGCTTCCCGGGTGACGCCGGCGACATGCGGCGCGAAGATGACATTCGGAAGGCCGAACAGGGAGTGGCCGTCAGTGCGTTGGGCCAGCGCGCCATCCAGTGCGCCCACCCTCTCGGTGACTGAGCCCAACCGGCCACCGACCCCCTCTTCCATCGCATCCAGCCGGCTGGACAGCACGTCCAGCCGTTGGGTGAGGGCCTCCAGGGTGCCCGCCAACGATTCCTGCAGGCCCTTGTCGACCTCGTCCAGCCGGTTCCGGAACCCGGTCTCGGCGGCGCCGAGCTGCTCGCGGACCGGCCCGTGGATGGCGGCGTGCAACCCGTGGACGGGCGCAAAGAGCTAGAGCAACCGACGGCGCGCGGCCTCCTCGTCGTCCTCGTCGGCCTCGCCGGCGGCGGGCTGCTCGGCTCGCTGCTTGCCTCCTGGGTCATTCCAACCTTCGGCTGGCAGTCGCTGTTCTATATCGGCGCCGTGGCGCCGCTGGTGATCGCCGTCACCGGCAGCGTCGGCAAGACCTCCGCAAAAGAGGCGATTTATGCCGTGGTTAGCGGCAAATTTGAAACCCGGAAGAATATAAAGAACTACAACAATGAATTTGGCTTGCCTTTCACAATTATTGGGGTAGATTCGCCGAAGAGCAACCCGGTTAAATGGCTAATGCTGTTTATGAAAAGTTTCTGGATGGTTTATGGTTATTCGCATTATCCGAAAGTTTTGGTTTTGGAGTTGGGCATTGATCGCCCGGGCGATATGGACGCGCTGATGGACATTATTAAGCCGGATATCGCTGTTTTGACCACTATTGGTATTTCGCATTTGGAATATTTTTCTTCCGAGCAGCAGATTTTTGAAGAGAAGAGCAGAATTTTTCGGGATCTTGGTCCAAAAGATTTTGCCGTCTTGAATATTGATGACTCCAAAGTGCGCCAAGCGATACCGAAGCTTCACAGCAGAATTATTGGGTATGGCTCAGAGCCAACAGCGGAGGTTAGGATTGTTGATTATAAGACCAGCTATTCGAATAATAACAAAACTTTTGGGACATTGATGCATTTGAATTACAAAGGTAGCGTTGTGCCGGTCTTCTTGAATAATATTCTGGGTTTGCCGCATGTTTCGGCTAGCGCCGCAGGCGTGGCGGTTGGAATTGCAATGGGTATGCAGCTGACCGAAATTTCCGAAGGATTATTGCGCTATCAACCGGAGCCGGGCAGAATGCGGCCGATCCCCGGGATCCATGGTTCCACCATTATCGATGACACTTACAATGCCGCGCCGCTATCTATGAAAGTTGCGATTGAGGAGCTGGTGCATTTTCCGGCAGCACATAAAATTGCGGTGCTTGGGGATATGCTCGAGCTAGGCGAGCTATCGGATAAGGCGCACAAAGATGTGGCCGCGCAAATTATGAACTCCTCAATTGATTATTTTGTGGCGGTAGGGCCGCAAATGAAGCTTGCCTATTCCGAGTTGAAACGCAGCATGTTCAAGGAAGACCATTTGTTCTGGTTTGAGAAGTCGTCGGATGCGTTTGAAAAAGTTCAAAGTATTGTTCGCGATAACACCGTGGTTTTGGTGAAAGGTTCACGAGGGATGCATATGGAAAATATTGTTAAAGAGATAAGCGCAACCAAAAAGAATAGTTAAAGCTACGGCGCCGCTGCTCCGCAGCGGCATTTCCTCTTTGTTTTGTCCCGATCATGATCGGGACAAAACATCTCAAATGAAGGTCAGAATCGAACTTCGTTCGATATCCGAAAACGAAACCAATAAAAAGTACCCAAACAAGTTGGGTACTTTTTATTGGTAGTTCGTAGTGGAGGAAGTGACGAACCTTTTGTTTGCTGAGGATAAACGATCCGCTAAAGATGCAGACAATTTCTCAGCACTGGACCCATTGTCGGTTTGTCACCCCGCGACAAAGGTCTCTAGCATACCGGTTTTTGTGCAAAGCGACCATAAAATTGTCTCCCCCTCCTCTAGCACTGAGCAGGTCGAAGAAGCGACAAAGAATGCCGCTCCTTCGAGCGTACCTCACTTCAAACCTTCTGACACGAAGCGACAATCCGACCGCTGGTCGTACAGATGGTTCCGTCGTCTTTTTAGGAATTCTTCCAGCCCTGAATAAGACCCTTGGTCTTTTCAGAGAGCGGCGGAAGGGGACGCACTAGCGGGTTATCTAGTTCATATATGCCGCAGACGGTGGGGATCACTGCGTCTCGGAGTTCTAAAGCTTTCTCTATCGAGACGTCTTCTCCATAGAGTCTCTTGTAGAGCCATTGAAAATCCTGGATCTGTCGTTCCTCGGTCCATTCAGGATCACCCGGCCTTCCCCAAACGTGATCGAGCAGCTCGTCGGTTTGTTTGACGAACTCGTCCCAGGCCTTATCCACGATCATTTCCCAATCGAAGGCGAGGCTGACTGCGAACGGAAGCGTGAGCTTACAACCACGCTTTTCCTCGATCCGAGCTTTAAGAGCGAGAGACTTCTCGCCGGCCATATAGAATTGCCACTTGCCGACCATCCGTCTTAACTGCTCGTCATGCTCTTCCATGCTTTGAGGTTTCTTCTCCATCCGAACTCCTTTCGTTAATTGGAGTCAGAATACAACAAGGCCGCCGATTTGGCGGCTTTTCTGCTATGATGCTGAATATGGCTACACAAACCTCAGTTACATACGAATGCACTGCATGCCACGAGAGAATGCAGGCTGATCAAACTGCTTGTGCTGTCTGTGGTGGGAAACAGCGGTTGATCAAAGCTGGGCTTGAGGAAACGATACACCTCCGAGCGAGCCTACATGTCGGTCATAAACGACCTGGCATCAAGAAATTTCTAAAACAGATTTGGAGTGGATGGTTTCCGAGCAAAGATGTTGCAAGGCATCCAGATGGCGTGCAAATGACGCGCGTTATGGATTATGAAAATCGAAGCTCCGCCGGAAGCTATCTAGAGACTGTCGTTGATCAACGCACAGGTCTAGTCACTCGGGATGTTACGGAGAAACTTGTTGATCATGTCAGCGAACAGGATAAGCGGGGGAAGCGGTCTTAATTAACGCGAGTAACCTTACTCTTTCGCGCGCTCTTCTCCGTCTTTGTATGCAGCGACTGCCACCATTGCGCCAAAAAGGTGTGGCAATACACTGAGAATAAGCCAAGCGAACGGCGCGATGCGAACTAGCTCAGAATCATGATGCGAATTGCTCCAAATATCGAAAAGCCCTCCACTCACGTAGATGATGGTTTTTAGTATGAGCGCCGCAAAGAACCCTTGCAGGATGGCTTCGGCGTAAGGCGATGATCGAGTAATCTTCATAGATATTATTGACCACCACGCCAGAGGCGTTGGTGGTCTTAGTATATCACACCACCTTTTTCCTTTTGACCGCAACTTCAGAGTGTGATAGGATAGGAAATCTTCCCGCGGAGACTTCTGCGGCGATCAGAAACGATCGCATCGGAATCACCCCGTCAGGAGGAGTCATGAGAGAGTCTCACAGTCACGACGAGATCGCCGAAGTTCAGGAAGAGGTCTCGGAGGGGACAAAAGCCAACAAACGCTCATCTCTGCGAGCAGCCGAATCGCTCCAGGGAGTTATAGCGAATGTCACACCTCTCCTACGAGAGTCAACGGAATTGTTGGAGCGGTTGCGCCAGGCACGGCTGCTTCACACGGGCATGACGTCGTCCTTGGATAACGAGATTCGTAATGCTGGTGTGCTGATGGCCGCAGATTACGCGCGCCGGTACTCGTCCTGGATTGACCGTTTTCTTGGGGACATTATCTCACGCGTCGAGACAATCGAAGCGGCGGCAAAGGAGGCGGAGGCGGCAAAGCGAGGGGTGTAACCCAACCGTTGCATCGAAGGCGCTGTGAAGTTCACGGCGCCTTTTACTTTTGACCACAACTTGAGGTTGTGATAGGATAGGAAATCCTCCCGCGGGGACTTCTGCGGCGATCAGAAACGATCGCATCGGAATCACCCCGTCAGGAGATATCAATGAGCGAACCACATGGTGCCTTACTGAATGAAGAATCTGTCGTTGTTGTTTCGGTCGCCCATCTCACCCATAACCAGTTGTATCAGTGGCCTGGGAAAGAAATGGGAATCAGATTCTTCTGCGACCAGTTCGTGCTGACGCTGTATGTCGCTTTGATCTACTATGAGGAATTTCAGGAAGACTTCCTTAAGAAACATCCGGGATGGTATAAGGACCGAATGCTCGAGGTACTACAGCGGGTCACGTTCGACAAACAAAGCAAGCCCGGTTGGTACATCGATATGCCGTTCGACGAGTCATGCTTTGTGACTCATACCTATCAGGGCATCCACGTTGTGTCCCGGTTCAGCGGGAATGTGACTCGTGGGGTGGTTGATTAATGCACCGCGTTGGGTGATTCGGTCCAGGGGTTGATGTTGGATGCCGTGACGATCGTCGATCCTGAGGCATTCTGCGAATCCGTTTTCTCCGGCACCCCCTGCCAAAGCGCCCGACGACGGGCCCGAGCTGCTTCGAGCTTCTGATCGCGTGCCGCCCAGATCGCATCGGCTCGACCCGCGAGCATATCCGCCGGCGTGATGAACCCGATCGCACTGTGCAGCCGGTGGTGATTGTAGTGGTCGACAAACCGCGCGACCAGGCGACGCGCTTCCTCGGGCGAGCCGGGCGCCTTCGGGCGAATCGTCGTCACTTTGAGCGTCTGGTGCCAGCGTTCGAGCTTGCCGTTCGACTGCGGGTAATACGGCGACGTTCGGACATGCGTCATGCCGGCCAAGCGAATGAACGCCTTGAAGTCCTTCGCGATGAACTGCGGTCCGTTGTCCGAAATGATCCGCGGCGTCGCGTCGGGGTACTGCTCCCGGGCGCGTTGCAACACCGTCTCCACGTCGGCCTCCGTCATCCGGTTCCGCAGCTCCCAGTGGATGAGAAAGCGCGTCGCGCCATCGAGGATCGAGCAGAGATAGTAGAACGTGCCGGCGATGTTGAGGTAGCTGATGTCGATGTGCCAATGCTCGTGCGCTTGGAGTGGCTGCACGAAGCCCGTGCCCTTCGTGGAGGGCTTGCCGTTCCAGCGATCGAGCACGCCCGCTCTCTTGAGCACGCGATAGACCGTCGCCGGGCTCACGGCCACCACGTCCGCGTCGAGCATCATGAACGTCATCGCCCGATAGCCCTCGGGTGCATGGGTGTCGTGGTACCGGAGAATCGCTTGGCGCTCCGGCTCCGTGAGCCAATGGTCGCGTGGGATCTGGCCGTTGTGCGTGTTCACGCGACCGTAGCGCTCGATCCACCGATAGAACTGCGTCGGGGCGAGCTCGAGCCCCCGGAGCACCTCGCGCACGGCGATCTCCGTGCGCGCACTGAAGGCGCGCACGTAGTCCACCACGGTGTCTCGCAGATCGGGAGGGACCCATCGCTGCCTCAGCTCTCCCCAAGCGTTTTTTTTAGCGCAAGATGCTCCGCCGCGATGTCGGCGATGATTGCATCCTTGCGCGCCAGCTTGGCCTCGAGCGCGACGATCCGCGCGCGATCGGCCGACACGGCATTGGTCTGGGCTCGCGCGGTTCGACCGTCCTGGAGCACCTCGCTCAGGCGCTCGAGCGCCTGGCGCTGCCAGAGATAGAACACGTTCGGCTGGATCTTGTACTCATCGCACAGATCCGACACCGCGACCTTGTCCACCAGGTGCCGGCGCAGGATCGTGGCCTTCTCGTCTGGCGTGAACCGCCGCCGACTCTCCGTTCCATTCGTTCGACTCATCGACTCCTCCGTTCTCCACGTCCATAGTGTGGAGGGGGTAGGAGTCACATTTCAACTGAGGCGGGATAGTTGCTATCCCGCTTGCGAAGTTTTGGCAGCATGCGCTCGAACATTTGAGCCGAGATTCCAAACTTCCGTTTCTGGGATCTATCTTGAGCGACAAGCAACTTCGTCAGTTCAAGACGTCATGGGCTGATGTCGTTGGAGCTCGGGCAATTTAAATGAGGACAAGAAGGAGGGGCGAAGGCGCTGTGATGTTCACGGCGCTTTTTCCTTGCTTACAATGTTTTCAGTTGGTTCAGATCTCCGTTGCCCTGTCAGTTCAGATCTCCTTCGGGTTGTGGACATCGTAATTTTTCAAGAATTTTTACAACAAAAAAACCCAATGTTTTCAATGGGTTTGAATCATGTCAAGCAGAGATTTTCCGACCCACGGTCAAAAACCGACCTGGTAGCGCTACGGAGAATCGAACTCCGGTTTACTGGATGAGAACCAGCCGTCCTAGCCACTAGACGATAGCGCCATGAATAAATGCCTGCTCATTTTAACAAAGAACGGCGTAAAATTCAATAACTGCGCAATTGTCCAATTCCCAGGTCAAGCAATTCGGAGTATACTTTTTTCATGAATGCATTGATAAGTTTGCCATGGTGGGTCTTGGCGCTGCTGATAATCGGAATTTGGGCGATCGCCACTACCCTTGGTTCGCTGTTTTTGTCTGTGGGAAGGCGTCCAGGCAAACTTAGCGTTACCGAAGACATCCCGCCGATTGATAGCGAGGATTTTCTACAGGCAGTTTCCGGAGTTGTAAACGCTCCGATTCAAACCGGCGGAGTCGCAACCCTCTTAAATAATGGCGAAGCTTTTTTCCCCGAAATCGTAAAAGCGATAAACGAATCTAAACAAAGCGTAAATTTCATGGTTTATATTTGGAAAGCCGGCAAAGCCAGCGATATGATCTTCGAAGCATTTTATGGCGCGTTGCGCCGGGACGTTGAAGTTCGGGTGCTGTTCGACGGCTTCGGCGGCCTTGGCGTTGACGATGACAAACTGGAACAATTTGAAAAGCTCGGCGGTAAAGTCTGCTGGTTCCGCAAAGCGCACTTTGGGAAATTAACCAGATTCTACAAACGCAATCACCGCAGGGCAATTATTATAGACGGCAAAATCGGTTTTCTTGGCGGCGCCGCAATTGAAGACAAATGGCTTGGCGATGCTTCTGCGCCTGAAAGCTGGCGCGATTCGATGGTCAAAGTTACCGGTACAATGGCAGAAGATTTGCAGTCAGCATTCTCGCAGGTCTGGGCAGATACCAAAGGCGAGATTTTAGTTGGTTCTAAATTTTATCCGAGCATCTATGAAGAGCGTCGCGAAAAAGATTTATCCAAACATATCTCCGTAATAAGTTCGCCAACTTCAGAGTTTCACCCAATCAGCAATGTTTTTTATTTGACGTTCAAAGCTGCCAGAAAATCCATTTATATGACCCACTCATACTTTGTGCCGGATCGTGGTTTGCGAGAGGTCTTGAAAGAGCGTGCGATGGCGGGCGTTGACGTTCGGGTGCTCTTGCCTAATAAATATATTGATGGCCAGACCATTCGTTGGGCCAGTCATAAATATTTCGAGGAATTCTTGAAGGCCGGAGTGAAAATTTATGAATATCAGCCGACAATGATTCATTCCAAAACTATCGTGGTTGACGGTAAATGGTCGGTAGTGGGATCCGCCAATTTGGATGTCCGCTCCACTGAATTAAATAAAGAAAATGTTTTGTGTGTTCTTGAGCAAGACTTTGGTGCAATATTGGAGAAAACCTTCCTGGAAGATCTAAGCCATGCCAAACAAATGAAACTTGGTATGTGGAAACAGCGCGCTTGGCCAAGAAAAATCCGCGAAAGAGTCGCGGCGTTGTTTGAAGAGCAATATTAAAAAACAAGAGCTCCGGTCTTTTGGACAGGAGCTCTCTTTGATTGCGGCTGAGCGGCTAGCGCGCGATCGCTTTCGGTTCAGGCGGCAGTACCCGGGACAACGCCAGCGGAGGCGGAGTGTACATCGCGAATCCGCTGCTGCAGTCGATCGCGGCCAGGGCCTGGTTGAATTCCTGCGCGTACTGCTCGGACGCTTTTTCCGGGGACAGGCCCGCGGCAATCAGTTGTGGCACGCGAACAGCAGAACACGCGCAGTATAGGAGATATAAGCCTCCCGATGCGAACCCGAGCACAACTATCGCAAAAGCGACCGTCCCGAGAACGTCTTGCGGCGTAAACGAGCCACTCATGGTTCCTCCTGGATCCGGTGGGTAGATAAGGCGATTATACGCCTGTTTCAGGGTTTTCCGCAATCCCCGGGGTTTCAGGCAGCTTTATTTTTTCAACTAACGTTTCGAAGTCAGTTAGGTCTTTGGTGCTCTGTAGGCCCATGTGTTGAAGAAATTCAATCGTAGTCTCATACAAAACCTGTCTGGAATCCTTTGGGTTAGGGATTCTTTGGATCAACCCGCGGATTAAAAGATGGCGCAGGCTGTATTGGCAGTTGACGCCTCGGATCGCTTCGACCTCTCCTTTGGATATCGGTTGGCGATAAGCGATGATCGCAAGCGTTTCGACAGTCGCGTCAGTCAGTTTCTCGCGCAAGTCGGCGTTCAGATAATTTTTTACAATGCTGCTGTTTTTTGCGCTAGTGGCGAGTTGCCAGGAGCTTTCTGAATTTAATAAAACCACGCCGCCTTCCTTTCTGGTCTCCGCGATTTCATTTAAAGCGGCGGTAACTTCCGCCTCATCCTTTTCCAGGATCTTCGCGATTTGCTTGGCGCTGAGTGGCTTGTTTGCAACAAATAAAATACTTTCTATTATTAAACTAAGCTGGTTCATTGTTTTGGTCGTTCTTTCTAATTATTATTTCGGAAAAGATTTGTTCCTGATCCACAATTAAAATTCTCTGTTTGATAAGTTCCAGCAATGCCAGGAACGTCACGATCACTTCTGTTTTGTCTTTGGCGGTTGCGATCAGGTCGGACATCTTGGTTTGGATCTTTTCGGTCAGCATTTCCTGCAGCGAGGCGATCTTATCCTGGATCGAGATCGCTTCCCTAACAGTTGCTTTTGGCAGGTTATTTATTTCTTCCAGAGAACGGAGGGTATTTAAAATGCTGTCGCGCAGTTTGTCCGGAGTAATGTCCGGGTCGGGGTAGAAAGTTATTTTTTCATCAAAAGACGTTTCGCGGGTAAAAGACTGCTTGCGCTTATTATCTAAAGACTTGATGTACTTCGCGGTTTCTTTGAACTTTTTATATAGCAGCAGCTTGGCTTCCAGATCAATCGCAATTTCTTCCTCTTCTTTGTCTAACTGAAGCGTAGGCAGGATCGCCTTGGATTTTATGACCAAGAGTTTGGCGGCCACCGAAAGATAATCGGCCAAAGAGGTCGGATCAACTTTTTCTAATCCTTTGATATGCTGCAAAAATTGTTCGGTTACAGTGGCAATGGAAATCTGAGTGATATCCATCTGTTGCTGCTCGATCAGTTGGAGTAGAAGGTCTAGCGGCCCGTTAAATTGTGTTATGTTTATCTGCAATTTTTGTGTCTAGTTTAATATGCACTTCTTTCAGTTGTTTTTCGGTGACTTCGGAAGGAGAGCCGAGCATCAGGTCTTCGGCTTTGCCGTTTTTTGGGAAAGCGATGATCTCTCGGATGTTTGATTCGTCATTTAAAACCATGAAAATTCTGTCGATGCCCGGAGCATTGCCGGCATGCGGCGGCGCGCCGTAGCTGAATGCTTCAACCATATGCCCGAATTTTTCAAGGACTTGATCTTGGCTGTAACCCGCAAGTTCAAAAGCCTTGAACATAACCTCGGGCAGATGGTTTCTGACCGCGCCGGAAGACATTTCGTATCCGTTTGCAATTAAGTCGTATTGGTAAGCCGTAATTTCTAGCGGGTCTTTGCTGTTCAGCGCTTCCAGGCCGCCAACCGGCATTGAGAACGGGTTGTGCTCGAAATCCAGTTTGTCTTCGATATCGCTCCAGGAATACATTGGGAAATCATAAATCCAAGCCCATGCCATAAGGTTCGGATCTTTCAAGCTAAGAATAGTTCCCAGCGCGCCGCGAACCTTGCCTAAAGTTTTATTGACAACTTCGCGTTTGTCCGCGCCGAAGAAAATTATGTCGCCTTTTGCGGCGTCAACATGTTTGATGATTTTCTGGGTAAGTTCGTCGCCAAGGAATTTTATAATCGGGGACTTGATGCCGTCTTCGGCATTTACAATGTATGCCAGACCCTTGGCGCCTTCGGCTTGGGCTAGTTCGGTCAGTTGGTCAATTTGGGAACGGGCAAAACTAGCCGCGCCTGTCGCAACGATTGCCTTAACAATTCCTCCGGCCTCGATTGCAGAATTGAAAACTGTAAAACCTGAACCCTTTACCAGATTAGTGACATCCTGTAGCTTCATTTCAAAGCGCAAATCCGGTTTGTCGGATCCGTAAGTATCCATTGCATCCTGATAACGGATTTTCGGGAATGGGCGCTGCATTACTTTCTTTTCAGAAAACTTCTCGGTAAGTTCGCTCATCAGTTGTTCCATTATTTCCCAGACCTCTTCCTGGGTAGCGAAAGCCATTTCCATATCTAACTGATAAAATTCGCCCGGAGATCGGTCAGCGCGGGGGTCTTCATCGCGGAAGCAGGGCGCGATTTGGTAATAGCGAGGAATTCCGCCGACCATTAGCAATTGCTTGAATTGTTGCGGCGCTTGCGGCAAGGCATAAAATTTTCCGGGATGCAGGCGCGAAGGAACTAAAAAATCGCGAGCTCCTTCAGGAGAGGAGTTCGCAAGAATTGGAGTTGTGATTTCCCAGAAGCCCTGGCCATGCATAAAATCGCGCATGTGTTTTATGAACTCAGCGCGCTTTTTCAAATAGTTTTGCAGTTTTGGCCTGCGCAAATCGAGGTAGCGGTATTTCAGGCGGATTTCTTCGTTGATGTCTTCATTGCCGGCAATAGGAAAGGGAGGAGTTTTTGCGGATGAGAGAATCTTGATATTGGAGGCGCTAATTTCAACTGACCCCGTTTCCAAGTTTGGATTTATTAATTCAGGCGCGCGCTTTTGAACGGTACCGGTAACTTCCAAAACCCATTCATCGCGGGATTTTTCTGCCAATGCAAAAGTGCCCTGCTCGGCCAAGTCCGGGTTTACTGTGATTTGCACGATGCCGGTATGGTCGCGCAGGTCGATAAAAATTAAATTGCCGTGGTCGCGGCGAGAGTTGATCCATCCTTTTACGCTAACTTCTTTGCCAATCTTTGCAGCAGATTCAGTAGCGAGTGTTCGTTTCATAGAGTTTTGTTAATTCCCTTGAATTTTAGCAAAAATTCCAGGCTTTTGCCAGTTTTTACCGGTATTATGATAGAATGACTTCATGAAATCTCGAAATCCCGAAATGTTCAGATCGATGCCGTTGAATAGCTTTGAATCTGAATCTCGGAAACAACTTAAACTTGCTTATGAGAAGGCCAAAAAGGTTTTAGATTTGGATCGGATTAAGGTTGAAGACCACAGGCAAGAGTTTGATGCAATATACGGCTCGAACGCCGTAACAGCAGATATGCAAGAAGTCGCGAGGCTTAAAAAGAAGTTTCAAGTAGAGGGCGAAACAGAAAGCAAAATGCTCTCCATCGTTCTGGAGGCTATTATTCACGAACAGATTGAGCAGAATGAATGGCTTGGTCCGGGAGCGCGAACCATAAAGCCAAGCGATTACGATGACATCATGGGAGGTATTGATGAGATTGTGGAATTTCCTTATAGCGAAGACTCTTTGTATACGGGGCTGGCGATTGATGCAACCACCGGAACTTTAGAAGCAGAAAAAAAATTAAAGCGCATTCGAAACGAAATTGATATCGGTATTTTGCCTGCCGTTAAATACGGATACTCTGAGCACAATAGCTTTCATGGAGAGCTGCCGAATATTCCTTTGGTCATAATTGAAGTCCGGCCGGAAACCACAAAGCAGTTGATGAATTTATGGGTTGAAGGGAAGAACGCGACTCTTGCTCGGCATCCGATCAGAATCCAGATCCTTCGTGAGATTGCCTTGCAATCCACGGCATTTGCCGATTACGCAAAAAGTAAAAAGAAAATTGGCCTGGTGCGTGTTTATGAGGCTCTGGCAAACAAGATCAATCAGGTGCTAAGCGAGCAGCAGGGCGAAAACCCTACACCTAAAGATGATGGTTCTGTTTTTAACCTCGGTCAGGACCTAGATAACTTGTTTCGCAAGGCAGCGTGATATAATATTTTTATGCCTCTCAAAAAAATAGTTCTCGACCTTGAAACACAAAATTTATTCAGTGATGTCGGCGGGCGCGGCAAGAACCACTTGCTGAAAGTCTCGACCTGCGGCATATATGAATACGAAACAGACAAATTCACTTGTTTCGCCGACAATGAAATGCATAGGCTCGCGGAAATTCTGCAAAGCGCCGACCAGATCATCGGCTTTAACATCAAGGATTTCGATTTCGAGGTTCTGCAGCCCTACATGAATTTTGACCTGAATACTTTGCCCTTCTTGGATATAATTCAGGATGTTCAAAGGCATTTAGGCAGAAGAATCGGCTTAGATGCGATTGCACAGGGAACTCTAGGTATCGGCAAGTCCGGTAATGGCAAAGAGGCAATACTTTACTGGCGCAACGGCCGCCATGAT
>JABXNS010000246.1_pt1 | contig 12768 bp, 11 predicted proteins | sample 7301101 | NCBI WGS metagenome assembly JABXNS01 (sample SAMN14449646, study PRJNA615230) | soil metagenome | isolation source: soil from bare, unvegetated metal-rich iron-sulfur acidic spring small-cell... | place: Canada: Paint Pots Mound, Kootenay National Park, BC | collected 2017-05-25
CAAGTTTCTGGCGCTCATAGCGGCGGGGCACCACCCGTTCCCATCCCGAACACGGCAGTTAAGCCCGCCAGCGCCGATGATAGTCGATTCGCAAGGATCCTCGAAAGTAGGTCGGCGCCAGATTAAGTAAGAGAGGCCCGCCGGCAAAGTCCGGCGGGCTTTTTTACGCCACAGTAAGGAGGTTCGTCATGCGAAACAAGGATTGGGAAAACAGCGCCAGCTTTTGAGCCGAGCAGCAAACGCCGCAAAGGATATCCCTCGGAAACCCACGTCAAATACGGCGAGCGGGTCGTTCATGGCGATAAGGAGCTGTTAGAGAAGTTAGGGAGAAGCGATCCTTGTCCGTGTGGCTCCGGCCGCCGGTTTCAAGAAGTGTTGTCTCACTAAGGGCACTCGTGATGGATCCAACCGGAACGATTTCTTTTAGGCAGAGGAAATAAAGCGAAAAGCTGGCGCCTTCGAGCACCGGCTTTTCTTTATTGTGCCAGGCATATGGCACATTTGGTCGGCAAACTCAAACGATGGAAACGCGATTCGGGCGCGAGGTGCGTACTCTGCGGTTCACGGCGCTGGAACTACAAATGATTGTCGGCTGCCTCTTGGGAGACGGGACACTCTTGGAAACCTCATCCGGCTACTGCTTTCGCGTTCATCACGGGCTGCACCAACGGTGTCTCGTCGATTGGAAGTATCGCGCAATTCGGCGATTTGTCAGAACCCCACCCCGCGTATCGGGGACCGGTTACTATTTCCGTGCTGTTACCCATCCGGGTTTTGGTGTTCTTCGTCGGGCGTTTTATGAGCGTAACAGAAAAATCGTGCCTATCGGTTACCTCGACCGGCACTTAGGCAGGCTAGGCCTTGCGACATGGATCATGGATGATGGTTCAGCGGACGGCCACCAGTTGCGGATAAACACGCAGAGCTTCACTATTCTCGAAAACCAGGCTCTGGCATCGCTGCTCGAACGGAAGTTTGGACTAAAAATGACGCTCAACTATGATAAAGGTCGGCCCCGGTTACGTTGCCGAGCCGTTACCATGGGGAAGTTAGTGAAGGCGGTGCGCCAGCATGTCCTCCCGGAGATGCGGTACAAACTGCCGCAGATTCCTCATGAAGATCCGTTGCAACTCTGAAAATGGACCACCGCCGTTCACGGCGATGAAATCAGCCCCGTAGCAAGTCCAGCTTTGTGAAAATAGCGGCGACGTCAAACGTAAGCCAGGGCATGGCCGTGTGCTCGAATCTTTCGCCCGTTGCGTAGTTGCGCGCACCCTGTGAGTCATGCGCGACGAGGGTCCGCTTATCCGGATCCGCGACGAGAACGAGTTTGCTGCCCGTTTGCAGATAGCGTTCGATTTTGCGCCGGAGGAAGGCAAGGTTATCTGACGGCGAGCGTACCTCGACTGCGATATCGGGCGCAAAGGGAGGTTCGTCGCGCTGCTTTTCTGGTATCCCGCGCAAGCGTTCAAATGACACATACGCGACATCGGGCACAAACGTTGTGTTCGTATCGTCGGCGCGGCCGATCTTAAAACGCCATTCCGGACCGACGAAACCCCGATCCCCGGCAAGATCCTCTATGACGCGAATAAGCGCAGCCTGAACGCCGGCGTGGCGGGCTTTGGGGCTCACTTTTGGGAACGCTCGGCCGTCGAGCAGTTCGATCTCGGGTTTATCTGATAGTATCGTTGCCATCGCTGATTCTCCATCCGCATTCTATCACGACGGCGGATGGTTTTGGCGAGGGGAACAGCGTTACCGGGCTAGCGGTTCTTCCTAAGATCGGAAACGGGCCGGTTTAGAGCCGGAACGATGCCGAGAAGCCGCACGAGAAGAAGCAACGCGATCAGCCCCGTGATCATGACCGGCGCCGGCCACGGCGGCGCGTGCAGCACCCACTCTTGGCTGAAGACTCCGAAGACCGCGATCAGCAGACCAGCGTTCCACATCTTGTCGCCTTCAACGCCCTTATAAAACATGCCGAAAACCGCCAGCGCCACGCCGATGGCGACCATAATCGTTAGGTAGTGAACGACGTCGTCGACGATCACGATCCCAAATATTTCACGAACCAAGCCTCCCAGCGGCGGTAGATGTCTTCGATACGTACGGGGTCGCGCGGAAAATGTCCCACAACGGGATAGATGACGAATTCGACCGGCGTACCCGTAGCCCGGACAGCATGATAATACTCATAGGCCAGCGGCGTCGGCACCCTGAAGTCGCCGGCGTCGCTCATGATCAGTGTCGGCGTTCGAACGTCGGAAGCGTAGCTGAGCGGCGACTCGGCTTCGTAAAGATTGTATTCGGAAGGGCTCGACCAGGGCGATTTGCCGATGAACTGCGGCGCGAAATCCTTGGAGTCGCTCATCGTATCGTACTGCACCCAGTCATTGACCGCGGCACCGGAGACGGCGGCGCGCCAGCGGCGGTCGTTGCCGATCAGCCATGACGTCATGAGTCCGCCTTCGCTCCAGCCCGAAACGCCGATGCGGTTCGTCTCGATCGGCGCGTTGGCCAGAACCTTGGCGAGCCCAGCTTCAATATCGCGGCCGGGAACGCTGGTAATATGCGGAACGGTCGTGCGGGCATAACGTAATCCCAAGTTGTCGCTGCCGCGATAATTCGGCTGGAAGACAAACCAGCCGTGCGCGGCCATGACCTGCACAAAGCCGGAGTACGCCGTCGTGGACGCTGCGGTGGGGCCGCCGTGGATGTAGAGCACTAACGGCGCGCGGGCGGAAAGCTTCACGGAACGCGGAGGTGTGGTCAGCACGCCGTCTGCCGTCAGGCCGTCAAAGGTGCGCCATACGACCGGACGCGTCACGCCCAGCTGATAGCGCGCGATCCAACCGTTGTAATTCGTCAGGCGAACCGGCGCGCGTGCGCCGGGCGAGAGCACATACAATTCCGTCGGGCGATCCGGCGCGGTAGCCGTGAACGCGATCGTTCCGTTCTTCGAAACGCTGGATACCCCCGCACTGACGTTGCCGATCGGAATTGGCGCGACCGCGCCCGCCGGAGAGACTCGAAAAAGCCGGCGCTGCGTGGCGTCGTTCGCGGCGAGCAGAAGTGAGCCGCCGGGCAGAAATGAAGTGCCGCCGACGTTGCGGTCCAGGCGCACGGTGATGCCACGCGGATGCATGCCTGCGGCATCGGCGAGAGCGATTTCGGTCTGCATCATGCCATGCGGATTTGCAAACGCGAACGCGATTTGCCCGGAAGGGCCCCGAACGGGATCGCTTTGCGTCTGCGACAGCTGCGGAAGTGCGGTGACCGTTCCAGTCGCCACGCTTACTCGAACGAGTTGCCGCGAAAGGTAGCGGTTGGGATGGCGGTCGCTCGCGATGCGCGTGACGAAGACGCTCCGGGCATCGCGCGCGTAGGTGAATCCGCCGCCGACTCTCCACGTACCATTGCCGATGCGTTGTGGTTTTCCGCCGGAGCTCACTATTTGGTAGAGATACTCAGGCGTTGGGGCTGCTTGGTCGGTCCAGGCTTCGTCGGTGACGTCGAACGCGTCGTCGTGCGCTTTAATGGCTTTGGCGTTCGGCGCCTCAATATGCGCGCTGTAGGCGACCGCACGGGCGTCGGGCCGCCAATCAAATGCATCCACGCCCATCGTTTCGTGGGTAACTTGAAACGGCTCGCCGCCGTTCATCGGCAAAATAAAGATCTGCGAGGTTTTTGCGGAAGCGGGATCATCGGGATCGACAATGCCTTGCGCGATATAAGCGAGTTGCGATCCATTCGGCGACCAGCCGATCTGCCCGAGCCCGGTCACATCGTGAAGAAGCGTGCGGACGCCTCGGGTGCGCGCGTTGACGAGCACAAGATCGGCTTTGGTTCGGTCTTTGTCATAATCGCTACGTCGAACGATGAGAGCAATGTTTTTACCGTCGGGCGTTATTTCCGGAGAATTCAGACTGGTGGTCTTGCGGAGATCGGCAAGCTTGAGCGTCAGCGCGGGCGGCGTGGTTACTGCCAGGAACATCATTTCATCCACCGATCAAACCAGCCGGCCCAGGCCCGGAGTGTTATTTCTCTTCCGACCGGGTCGGTGGCGAAATGCCCGTAACGCGGGAAAGCCGTGAATTTTACGGTCGCTCCCCGGTCGCGCAGCGCATGGTAGAACGTGTAGGCTTGCGAGACAGGCACGCGCTGATCGCGCGTGTCGCTGAGGATCAGCGTCGGCGTCTTGACGTTGGTGGCAAACGTAATTGGTGATTCGGCCGCGTATGCTGCCCGCCCGGCTCGGCTGAATGGCGAAACGCCGTTGAAAAGCGCTTGCGGGAAACTCTCGTTAATGTCCGACAGCATGGCCTCTTGGTACCAATCGGTGACCGCGGCTCCCATCACAGCCGCACGCCAGAAGTTCGCATGGCCGATGAGCCAAGACGTTTGCAGACCGCCGCCCGACCAGCCTGAGACGCCGATGCGGTTCTCATCGATCATGCCGGTTCCGCGCAACGCGGCGACAGCAGCGAGGTTATCGCGTCCCGGTCCGCTGGTGACATCGCCGATGATCGCTTGTAGGAAAGCGTCGCCCTGGTTGTCGCTGCCGCGGTAGTTTGGACGGAAGACGAAGTAGTCGTGCGCAGCGAGGATCTGAACGAGCGATAGTCCTTCGAGCCCCGTCATATCCCACGTTGAAGTCGAGATTGGACCGCCGTGTATGTCGAGCACGAGCGGATACTTGCGCCCGGCGACATAGTGGACCGGATACGTGAGTACGCCGACGGCCTTCGTTCCGAGGTCCGTTTGCCAGTTGAACGCTTCCGAGCGGGCTATCGCGAACTCGCCGATCCAAGCATTTTCATTGGTGATTTGCCTCACGCCGGCGTGTAATGCTTCGGGCGAATAGTAGATCTCGGCAGGCCGGTCCCTGTGCAGACCAACGAAAGCGATCGAACCATCCTTTGCAACTGTTGCATCGGGTCCGAAGCCGACGCTGCCGTCCAGCGGCAGTTTCGTTGCACTCGTGCCGGACCGCGGAAGCCACCAGGCTACGTTCTGAACGCCGTCCGTCGTCGCGACCACCAGGTTCCCTTGCGACCAGGCAAACCAGTGCACGTTCCGGTCGATGCCGAGCGAGTCAAACACCGTCTTGCCGCTACTCAGCGATCGAACGACGAGATCCGTTTGCAAATAGAGCGAACCGTGACGCGGAAGAGTGATAGCTATTTCTTGTCCGTCGGGTGAGATCTTCGGATCGGAATCGACGCCGAAACCCATATCCGCGCTGCTTTTTGCGGCGACGTCGTAAGCGTACGTCGTTTGCGAAACGAAGTGCGCGAAGAGTGGATCCGGCTGCCGCTGATAGTAGATTTTCGAGCCGTCCGGCGCCCAAACCGGCGCGCTCCCTTTGACCACGCTCCAGGTCCCCGAGGTTAAGCGGCTTGCGGATCCGCCGGACGCACCGGCGAGCCACAGGTGCGCCGGCTGTGCAGCTTCCGTCGTGAGATAATCGTTGTCGGTAATGACAACAGCGTCGAGATGTTTGTCGAGCGCCTTTTGATTTGCGGGATCGTCATCCGAAACGTAAGCGAGCGCGGCACCGCCCGGTCGCCAAGCGTAATTTTGTACGCCCGCCTTATTGGTCGTGATCTGAAGAGAATCTCCGCCGTTCATCGGCATCACGTAGAGTTGCGCGGGTTTGCCGGCTTCGGGAGAGGCAAGGAATGCTAGTCGCGTACCGTCGGGCGACCATTGCGGATTGGTTACCCCGGTCCGGCCCTGCGTCAGCGTGCGCGCCCCTGTGCCGTCGACATTGACGAGCACGAGCTCGGAGCGGTTGCGGTCCGCCTTCCAATCGACTTTGGAACGCACGTACACGATTTGGCTGCCGCTCGGCGAGATGCGCGGCTGGCTCACGGTGACGACGCGTCGCAAATCCTCGAACGTCAGCACATGCTGAGCCGCCGCCGATGTCGCAGCAGCTCCAAGGAATCCGGAGAGAAGAAGAATCAGCGTTCGGGCACGCAGCCAATGTCCCAGCACGAGTTCCGCCTACGCTTAAAAAAGAGAAAGCGCCTGCAAAGTCCTTACTTCGGCCGGATCCGGTAGATTGCGCCGGTCGCGTCGTCCGCCACAAAAAGATCGCTTTGCGGCCCGACGGTGACGCCGGTGGCCCGGCCGATGCGCCGGTCGGACCCGCCGTCCTGGTAGCCGCCCACGAATTGGGTCCATTGTTTGCGGGGATCGTTCCAGTCGACCGGTGTGGCGGGCGAATCGCCGCGCATCGGAACGAAGACGACCGCGGGCGCCACGTACGGAGGTCCATGCCACGATCCGTGCAGCGTAACGAACGCGCCGCCCTTGAACCGCGCCGGAAAAGCATATCGGCCACCGGGGTTCTGAGGATAGAAGACCGCTCCGATCGGCGTCGCATACGCCGGAAAAACGACACGCGCGATTGCCACGCCACCGCAACCGCCTCCGCGATGATTTTCATAACACGTTGGCCAGCCGTAGTCGGCGACGGGCGCGTGAGAAGTGACGGCGTCGAAAATTTCGTATGGGTGATCCGCAGCGAGCGCGTCTTGCCCGGCGACGCCGGCCCAAAGTGAACCGGTATTTTCATTCGCGGTCAGCGCGATCGCGTTGCGAATATTCTTTGCGATGACCTGGTATACGCCTCCGGTGACGCGCCCGACCGTGGCGCGCGTTCCGTCAACGTCCGGGCGGCAGGCGTCGCATGACGATCCGACGCTGGCGTACAGCACGCCGCCGGCAACCGCAACAGACGTCGTGACGTGATCGCGCGCTATGCCGGACGTTCTCACGGAAGCGAGTTTTTGCGGCGCGGCGCGCGCACGCAAGTCGCCTGACCGGTAGGGGATGCGCCATATCGAAAATTGCGTGCCGACATAGAGCGCGTTGCCGGAAAAAGCGACGCCGGCGGCCGGCGAGTCGTCAAAATGCGCGAAAACGCGCGGCGTACCAGGTGCACCAGCTGCATCGGCACGTGGAATGATATAGACGTCCTGACCCGACGTGCCGACGAAAAGATCGCCGTTCGGTGCAGCTACGAGCTCGCGCGCCCCGTCCACGGTTGCGATCTGCTGGATAGAGAAGCCGCTTTGCGGCGCCGGAATCGCACCGAGTAACACGGCCGCGACGGCCGAAGTGAATAAGGTTCTCATTTAAACGACCCTTTGAAAGCGCTCGCGGAATTGCGCAGGCGTGAGATTCGTATGTCCGGCAACTTGTGAAATGCGCGGCTCCTGGAGATCCTCCGGCTCGAGCCGAATCATATAGTTGCGGGCGACCTCGTAGGATTCGGTCGTGACGTCCACCATACGCACGCGCACGCGCCCCGTGTTAGGATCCTGCAGCTCCGAAAGATGGACCGGGACAACGCGGCCGCCGGAAAGCGCGATCAGCGCGCCACTGCCGCCATTCAATAAATACCGGACGGCGCCGTAGCCGAGCGTTCGCGTGTATTCGACGTCGAAGGGTACAGGCTTAGCGCAGCGCAGCTCGTAGCCGATATCTTTCGTAACGATCGTGGCCGTCACGTCGATATCGTCTAGGCTCTTTCGCACGGCGTCGCGTAGAACGGTTCCGATCGGCACGTCGGCCAACCGGACGTGTCCGTAGGCGTCGCGAGCGACATTTTCGAGCGCGGCCAGCTTTTCGGCGGAGAGCCGTTCGGCAATTCCCTCGGCGACGATGGCAACGCCATAACCGTGATTGTTCGCTACGCGCTTTACGATCGCGCCGACGATCGTGTCGACGACAACCTGCAGATCCAATTCGGCTTGCGGGAACTCTTCGGGAATAACCGCCAGCGTCGCACCGGCGGCTTTACACATTCCCAAAGCGAGCGCGCCGGATTTGCGCCCCATACTGACGACCAAATACCACCGCACGGTCGTGCGCGCGTCTTCCATGAGGCTTTCGATAATACCGGTGCCGACCGAGCGCGCGGTCTCGAAGCCGAAGGTCGGCGCGTTGTCGGGAAGAGGCAAATCGTTGTCGATGGTTTTTGGAACGGTTGCCACGCCAATGCCGTCGGCGGTCGCTTCGGCAATGCGCGTTGCGCCGTACGTCGTGTCGTCCCCGCCGATGGCGATGAGATAGCGAACGCCGAGCGAGCGCAACGCTCCGGCGCATTTTTGTAGCGTTGCCTCATCTTTTGCCGGATTGGTTCGAGACGTGCGCAGAATCGATCCGCCGGTCGCATGGATGCGGGAGACATCCTCAATTCGCAGCTCGGTAACGTGAGATGTTTCGCCCTTGGCCAGATGGTGATAGCCGTCATAGATTCCGAGGACGCGTAACCCGCTGTTCACGGCTTCGATGGTAGCCGAAGCGATCACGCCGTTGATTCCCGGGGCCGGCCCGCCGCCAACAAGGATGCCGAGCGTTTCAGTGCTCATGATGACTTGAGTATGCCCGCCTCGTGCGATGCCCTGCTCTGCAAGGTACAAAAAGACGGAGTTATCGCGCGTGCGATAGCTCCGTCAGGAGAGCGTTTTTAGAGAGTTTAGGCGCCCGGTGAAGGCGACGGCTCCGGGAGGCGCTCCCGGTTGCGGCCGCGGCCGGCCGCGTCGTGGCGTTTTTGCAGGTCGGCCTTGAGTTGCGCTTGCTGCGCGGGAGTTAGGACGGCCATGATTTTGTCGCGCATGGCTTTGCGGGCCTGCGGATCGCGCGGGCTGCCTTGCGGATGCGTTTGACGGTACTGTTGGCGAATCTGATCGATCTGCGTCTGCTGCTGTTGCGTCAGATTGAGATCCTTCAGGAAACGAAAGCCGCCGCGATGGCGCTCAGATCCTGACTGTTGCTGATTTTGCACGACCGACGGCTGCACTTGCGCGAAGCCGATGGCGGGGACTGCCAGCGCGGTTGCCAAGGCAGCCGGCACAAGCAGTGAACGAAAACTAAACACGGAGACTCCTTTAGGGTGAAGTGATGTCCCTATCGTAACGAACGGGTGCGCAGAAGGTTCTGAGAAATGGATGAGCGGCGGTTAAAGTATGGCTAAGCGCGCGGCTGGATAGCGGCCGCTCGCACGCCTTCAGAAGCTTGCGCCTCAAATCTCAGGAAATTCTTAGCAAAGAGCTCGGCGAGTTTCTTTGCCTGCACGTCGTAGGCGGCTTTCTCCGGCCACATGTTCTTGGGATTCAGTATCTCCGACGGAACGCCCGGAACGCTGAGCGGGATCGAAAGTCCGAAGAAGGGCTCATCTTCGAATTGCACGCTCGCCAGGGCGCCTTCGATTGCAGCGTTGACCATGGCGCGCGTGTAGCCGATGGCGACGCGTTTGCCGACGCCGTAGGGACCGCCAATCCAGCCCGTATTGACGAGCCAGCACGTCACGTCATGTTCGTCGATTTTCTTTCCGAGCAGTTTCGCATACACGGTCGGGTGGTGCACCATGAACGGGGCGCCGAAACACGTGGAAAAGGTGGCTTGCGGTTCGGTGATCCCGCGCTCCGTGCCCGCAACCTTTGCCGTATAACCGGAGAGGAAATGGTACATCGCTTGCTCTTTGGTGAGCTTGCTGATCGGCGGCAAGGTACCAAAGGCATCTGCAGTCAGCATGACGATCGTGCGCGCGTGCCCGGCCCGGCTGCCGGGAACCACATTGGGGATGTATTCGATCGGATAGGCGCCGCGCGTATTCTCCGTTTTCGTTTCCGAATCGAGATCGAGTTTGCGCGTTTCTTCGTCGTAGGCGACGTTTTCCAGAACCGATCCAAAACGGTGAATGGCCGACCAGATCTCAGGTTCGGCGCTTTGCGAGAGCCGGATGACTTTTGCATAGCAGCCGCCCTCGAAGTTAAAGACGCCCGTATCGGACCAGCCATGCTCGTCGTCGCCGATCAGCGGCCGGCGCGAATCGGCCGAGAGCGTCGTTTTCCCTGTCCCCGAAAGGCCGAAGAAGATCGCCACGTCGTTTTTGCCCGCGTTTGCAGAAGAGTGCATGGGAAGCACGTCACGCAGCGGGAGCAGATAGTTCATGACGGTAAAGACGGATTTCTTGATCTCGCCGGCATATTTGGTGCCGCCGATAAGAACGACGCGCTCCTTAAAGTTCACGATGATAAAGGTTGAGGAGTTCGTGCCGTCGCGCTGCGGATCGGATGCGAAAAGAGCGGCATCGACAACGGTGAACTCCGGCTTGAAATCTTTCGGAGCTTCATCCGGTACGATGAAGAGATCGCGCGCGAAGAGATTGTGCCAGGCGAATTCGGTGACGATGCGCACCGGTAGCCGGTAGCGTTCGTCGGCGCCGACGAAGCAATCCAGCGAGTAGATTTCGCGCTCCGAAAGATACGCTGCAACGCGATCCCACAACGCATCGAAGACCGCCGGCTCGACGCCGCGATTCGTCTCGCCCCAGTCGATGTGTTTTTCGCTCGAGCTTTCGCGAACGAAGAACTTGTCTTTAGGAGACCGCCCGGTGTGCGGTTTCGTGTCGACGATCAGTTGGCCGTCGCTGCCGAGGACGCCTTCGCCGCGGCGGAGTGCGTGCTCGATGAGTTCGGCGGTCGACAAGTTTTCGTAGACGCGCGCGGCTTTGATGCCTTCGGAAACGGTGATAATAGCGGTGCTCCCTGCAGGGCAGAAAGAGTGATTCGGGCTAAAACGTGAACGGTGAGATTCGCCGTCTTTGCCCTGCTGTGCCTGTTTAGCGTCGCCGCGGCCGCCTCAGCGGCAGTGCCGTTTCACGTGGGATTTTACCAGTCCGGACCCGTCGACGGCATTACCGACGTGCCGGGCGTTGCTGTCGGCAATGTGACAAAAGTCGAAGGGACCTCCATCCGAACCGGGGCGACTGCGATTTTGCCCAATGCCGATCCTTGGAACCATAAAGTTTCCGCGTACGCGCTTTCCTTTAATGGAAACGGCGAGATGACGGGCACGCACTGGATCAACGAAGCGGGGTACCTGGAGACACCGATCGTGTTGACCGATACGCTCGACGTCGGGCGCGCCGACGACGGTGTGATCAGCTGGATGATCCGGCAGCATCCACAGGTCGGCGTGCGCGACGACGTTCCGTTGCCCGTTGTCGCGGAGTGCGACGATCAAGTCTTGAACGACATCCAAGCGCGTGCGATCGGCGGCCAAGACGTCGTCGACTTGCTGGACTCGGCGAAGACCGGCCAGTTTGCGCGCGGCAGCGTCGGCGCGGGTACGGGCATGAAGGCTTTCGGATTTAAAGCCGGCATCGGCTCCGCGTCGCGCGTGTTACCCGCCGAGCTCGGAGGCTATACGGTCGGCGTGCTCGTCAATGACAATACCGGCTCGACGCGTGAGCAGCTAACGATCGCCGGAGTGCGCGTCGGCGAAGCTTTGCGCAACGAATACAGAATGGTCTTTCCGAAACGGGTGACGCTGCATGGCCGCATGGCCTCCGGCAGCATCATCATCGTCGTTGCGACAAATGCGCCCTTGGACTCGCGGCAGCTCCGCGCGATCGCGTTAAGGGCCGGCATGGGAATGTCGCGCACCGGTCTCACGAGCGATATCGGCAGCGGCGATCTCTTCATCGCTTTCAGTACGGGATACTCGTTTGCGCGGACGGGCGATTTTGAGGTCAAAGCACCGTCGGTCCCGATCGTCGAAGACACCGGCGTTCTCAACGCGTTGTATCGCGCGACCGCCGAAGCGACGGAATATGCGATCTACGACGCGCTCTTCAGCGCTAAGACCATGACGGGTAAGGGCGGAGTCACGGTTTACGGGCTCCCCACGAGCCGCGTGCTCGGCATGCTGCAAGCGGCGGGCGCGATTAAATAGCCGCCGCGATAACGCGCAGCGCGTTGACCGGCGTGCGCGCGGCTTCAAAATCGCAGAGCAGCCGGCCGAGGCGCGCCTGTTTCTTGTTGGTCACAAACCACGGCGGTTTCGTCAGCGGCCTAAACGGTGCGCGGACGATGCTTTTCTGCGTATTCGCCAGCAAATAGGTGTTGTGCACGACACCGAGGCCCTCGCGCTGCGCGCGGTAATCGCCCCATGGCGTTTCCGTTAAGAAATACCCGACGCCGGCCCACGTGTTGATTGCCACGCAACCGTACTGCAGGCCGGAGACTGCATCGGCAACCGCTTGCCCCGTCGAACTTTCGGTTTGCGGAGATACGATCAGGTTAGCGCCGAGCGTACCGTAGAGGCGGCTGTTCGCAAAGGCGACGGCCTCGCGCAAAAACTGCCTCGCGTCGCCCGGAAATTCAACGCAGAACAAAACGCCGCAGAACGCTTCGTTCTGGAAAGCGTTCGTCGCCTCATCGGCGTTCAGCTTCACGATGCTCCGGAGTGGCGATTCTGCGCCTGCAAGCGCGGAGCGCCGCACGGCAGCGCCGGGGTAATATTCGGGCCGCTCTAAACCGTTGAAGATGCGTTCGATCTCTTCGAGCAGTTTGTCTTTCAGGGGCCAATCGCGGGGCAGCAACAGCACTTGCGTGGCGATGCAGTTGAAGCCCGCGTTGTGCGCTTTTTGCGTCGCAATATTTTCGGCCTGATACCGTACGTCGCTCGCGCTCCATCCGCCCGGGACGACGATTATCGGCGTAACGCTGCCGAGTTCGGCGGTAATGCGTTTGTGGGGAGCGATCGCGCGTATGGCTTCGAAAGTGGCAACGCTGCCGGTGACGTGTATTTCGTCGATGGCGTCGTCGGCGCCAAGGCCCGCGGCGCTCCCGGCGCCGCCCGAAACGACAATCAACCTGCCGGCAGCGCCGAACGGTGCCAGCGCCCGGTCGAACACCGGCCGCAGATATTAGTTGATGGGACTGTGTTTTATGATGCAACGCG
>JABXNS010000247.1_pt1 | contig 12684 bp, 7 predicted proteins | sample 7301101 | NCBI WGS metagenome assembly JABXNS01 (sample SAMN14449646, study PRJNA615230) | soil metagenome | isolation source: soil from bare, unvegetated metal-rich iron-sulfur acidic spring small-cell... | place: Canada: Paint Pots Mound, Kootenay National Park, BC | collected 2017-05-25
CCGTGGCGCGTGCGCGTGGGAAAAGGCCCGCGCGTTCTGTTCGGCTGGACGTTGGTGTTTCGATTTGTCAAGGCTGTCGACGCCTGGCGTGTGTTGCGCCTGTTCGCGGGCCAGCTCAATCGGTCGTCTCCGATCGTTTCACTCCAAAACGGAGGCGTTAACGAGGACGCTATCAAAGCGGGTCTCTGCGGTGCGGTGCCGGTCGTTCTTGGGATCACGACCGAATCGTCCCTGACCCTCAAGCCGGGCCGCGTGCGCAGCTCGGAAGAAGGCAACACGATCGTCGGATCGGGCGGCGCGTCGCCGGCGACGTCGCGCGCCGTCGCAGACCTCCTCATCGAGAGTGGTCTGCGCGCAGCGGTCGTCTACGACATTCGGCCGCACCTGTGGGGCAAACTGGTCGCGAACGCGGCGATCAATGCGCCCAGCGCGATCCTCGATTGCGTGGCCGGCGACCTCTTGAAAGATCCCAATGCTGCACGGTTGTGCGAAGCGCTTGCAGAAGAAGCCGCGGCGGTCGCAGCCGCCTTGAAAATTCATCTGCCCTATGCAAACCCGTGGCAATACGTCAGCGAAGTCATTTCCGTGGGCGCCGACTCCAAGACTTCGATGGCATTCGATTTAGAGTCGGGCCATACGTCGGAGATCGACCACATAAACGGCGCGGTTTGCGCCGCAGGCAGGCGCATCGGCGTCCCCACTCCGTATAACGATACGATGGTGCGGCTAGTGAAAGCGCGCGAAGCGCTCCTAGTTCACCGCGCGTCTGCGATCGCGAAGCCACGCGTCGGGCGATGAGGGCGGCGAATCACGTCGAAACGAACACGCAGCGTGTGGTTACCGGCACGGACCGTAAGCGTCCACTGCCCCGCGCGAACGAGCCAAAAATATGCATCCCCGGCGCCGGTTGCGATTGTCGCGCCGTTTAGCTCCCAAACGACCCGGGCCGCGTGCGGCCGCCTAATCCGAAACTCGATCCGCTGCCGCGCGCGACGGGGATCGCCCGGCGCGAGCGCATCTTCAAAGACATCGCCATCGTGCGGAAACAGAATGCCCAGCGGCCCGATGGTGTCGCCTTGACGGACACGCCACTCATCGTACACGGTTGACGGCGCTGCTGCGTTCGTCGCGTGCATGTTGCCGAGATCGGCGGTATCGAGGTATTCGCGCAAGCCTGCCACCTGCGCTATCGTGTAACCCGGGGGCGCCGAAAAATGCGGCGGATCCCGGTGCTCGTAGAGGTGCAGCATGATCCTGTTCCACAACGGCCCGGCTCCGCTCACGCCTGCGATCCGGCGCATCGGCGCGCCCGAAAAATTGCCTACCCACACCGCTACGGTATATTCGGGCGTCGCGCCGACCGTCCACGTGTCACGATAATCCGACGACGTCCCGGTCTTTACCAGCGACGGGAATGGCGTGTCGACCACCGAGCCGACGCCGAACGATTTAGCGCGCGCATACCGGTCGGCGAGCATGTCCGCGACGAGCAGCCAACTTGCGCGATCTCCAATCTGCGCGACCGCAGAAGAGCTGCCGTCGAGCACGGCCTGCAGCCCGATCGCGCTTCCGCCGCGAGCGAGCGTGACGTATGCGTGCGCGAGGTCCCACAACGTCACTTCGCCCGCACCGAGCGTCAGGCCCAATCCGTAATAGTCGGGCGATCTTCGCAGATCTGAGAATCCGAGATCGTGCAAACGCGCCAGGAAATTCGGTACGCCGACCGTCGCGAGAACGCGAACGGCCGGCACGTTGAGGGAGTTCGCAAGTGCGATGCGCACCGGTACCGGGCCGGCAAACTGAGAGCTGTAGTCTTCGGGAGTGTAGAGCTTACCGTTCGCAATGGCGTACGACGTCGGAACGTCGGCGAGGATCGTGTACGGACGGATCGTGCGCCGTTCGAGCGCGTATTCATAAAGGAACGGTTTGAGCGTGGAACCGGGCTGCCGCAGAGTTCTGACGCCGTCGTTTTGTCCCAGATATGCGTTGTTGAAATAATCCGTTGACCCCAGGTAGGCCAACACGTCGCCGTTGCGGTTATCGATGACAAGCGCGGCGGCTTGCGTAACGTTGCGTTCCGCGAGCGCTGCGACCACGTCTTGTGCCTGCGACTGCACGAAGCGCTGAAGCGGAAGATCGATCGTCGTGCGAACCGTCTCCGCTCGAGTTTGCGCAGCGAGCCGAAAGAGGAGCTGCTGCGCTGCCGCAAGTTCTCCGCCGACCGGGCGAACGTGCAGGCTCTCCCGCGCAGCCGTCGCCGCGTCGGCCGCGGTAATAAAACCGGCCGAAACCATCGCGTGCAACACGGCGCGTTGACGCGCGCGTGCCGCGCGCCAATGCGTGCGCAGATCGAGGCCAACGGGATCGTTCGGCACACCGGCCAGCATTGACGATTGCGCTAGGTCCAGATCGCTCGACGGTACTCCAAAATAGCTGCGTGCGGCCGCCTCGACACCATAGATATTCCCGCCCATTGTGATACGGTTGACATACGCATTCAAAATCTGATCTTTGCTCGCGCCCGCCTCGATGCGCGCTGCATCCCACATCTGCAGCACCTTTCCGCGGATGCCCGAAGGCAGCGCGAACCGTTCGCGCGCGAGCTGCATCGTTATCGTGGATGCGCCGCCCGCATTGCAAAGACAGCGCGCCGTGGTCCAAGCTGCGCGTGCGCCGGCGAGCCAGTCGACCGCACCATGCCCGTAGAATCGGCGGTCCTCAGCTGCAACGATCGCATCAACGAAGTATGGTGAGATGCGCGCGAGCGGAACCGCCACGGAGCTTTCCGAGCCCGTGCTCAACACGACGCCGAGCGGGATGCCGGACCGGTCGGTAAATGCGACGGCCGTGCTGTGCGGTTCGATGACTGCGTCCGAGATCGCAAAGGATCGCCACACGAAATACGCCGCGACGAGCACTGCGGCGGGCCAAAACGCTAACATGCGGGCGGAAAATCGCACGCAAAGGGCTTCCAGCCGTTCAAGTGCTTTTCCGCCGCCGCGTTGAAGGGACGGTTTGTGCGTGGCCGTTTAGGACTCGCGGCAATCGGTATTCTCACCGTTATCTCAGCCTGCGGCAAACCCGCCCCGGCGCCATTCGAGACGATTTCGCCGTTACCGGCGCCCCCGGTGCCGGCGTGGATAAAGCAGATCGCTCCGCTCGGAAGAGTAACCAGCGGCGCGCAAATTCGCGTGATCTTTGCCGGCCCCGTGATTCCCGTTTCGCAGCTCGGCTCGTCGGCCGAAAAAAACCTGCTATCTCATTTCCAGGTGGCGCCTGCGCTGCCCGGCGCGTTCGTCGTGCTCACTCCACGGATGATTGGCTTCGAGTCAGATTCTGCGCTTCCCAAAGCGACCCGCGTCCGCGTCACGCTGACATCGGGCTTGAGCGATTTGACCGGCCGGAGGTTGGATCGCGAGTTGGCTTGGACGTTCGAGACCGACTCGATCGTGCTAAAAAACTCGGATGAACCTCTTTATGCGCCTGCGACGCCCCCGAGCGTCTCGCTGCGTCCGGTCGTTCACCTGCGTTCCAATACGCAGCTGGATATGGCGTCTCTCAGCGCCAATGCCGTCTTCCATTCGCGCACCGCGGGAGACACGGGCGTCTCCGTTAAGGAGGATGCCGGGGATCGCGCCATCAGCGACGGGGGATACGCGATTTCACCGGAAAGCGACTTGCAGAAGGCGACCGACTACACGTTTATGGTGAACCCCGGAGTAATGCCGAAAAACGGGAATGTCGCCAGCGTTAAGGCTCTCTCCGTCCCGCTGCACACATATTCGCCGCTGGCGCTGGTGGCGGCGCGACCGACCGCCGATCCAATGACGTCAACCGGTTCGCCGCGTTTTTCGGCCGGCGATCCCATGATGATTTTCAACAACCCGCTCGATGCAAAGACGTTCGCGCAACACATTTCCGTACAGCCGTCGCCGCGCGCAGTCGGAAAACTCTATTCGCTTTCGGACGATGGCACTACGATCGCGATCAATCCTTATGCGCTGACGCCGCGCACGTCATACACGCTTTCGGCCGATGGGCAGTTGCAGGACGTCTACGGGCAGACCTTAGGACAACCCGAGCAGGCAGGCTTCGCTACGGGTGACTTGTCGCCGTACTTTTGGGCGCCGGCCGGCTTTAACATGTTCGTCGCCGGTCAACAGTTGCAACTCCAATATAGCGCCGTCAACCTTCCCGGCAACACGTATCGCGCTGCCTATCACGCGATCGCTCCGGCAGAATTGGTCTATGCCGACGAATCGGACGTTTCGCAGCTCCTTCCCGATCCGGCGCAATGGTCGCCTTTCCCAATAACCGCGGCACGTAACGTACAAGCGACGATCGTTGTCCCGGTGCGCGATCGACTTGGCGCTCCAGCCGGGATGCTCGCATATGGGGCCGCTGGCCCGCCGGCGCCGATGATCCCGTGTTCTAACGGCTATGCGAAATGCAAGCAACAGGCGTTTCCCGTATCGACGTTTCGTGGCGCAGTGCAGCTAACGAATCTCGGCGTCTTCGCGCAATGGTTCCCACAAAATGCCACCATCATGGTGCAGCATCTCAACGATGGCAGCCCCGCTGCGCGGGCATCGGTTACGGTGTACGTCATGCACATATACGATCGGCAGCCTCGCGTCGCGAACCCGCAGCCGTGCGCCACCGGGACGACCGACGCTCGCGGCGTGGTGAACCTGCAGGGAGCCGCCATCCAAAGCTGTTACGCGGGCAACCGCCCCGCGGATCAGGCTCCGGAATTACTCACCATCGTCCGGTCGGGAGGCGACTGGAGTTTCGTGCGCACGTACGCGTGGAGCGGCGCTTACGATTATACGATCGGCAATCTCGACGCGACCTGGTCCAATGGTCAGCCGATTTCGCGCGGCACGATCTATTCGGATCGTCAAATGTATCAGCCGGGCGAACGAGGCTGGCTGACTGCGATCTGTTACGTTCTGCAAAACGGCGAGCTCAAAGCCGATAAGGGCGCCCGCTATTCAATGGTATTGACCGACCCCAACGGCGGCAAACACGCATTGCCGGCGCAGACGACGAATCGCTATGCAAGTTTCTCGTTCCCGCTCGATTTTTCGAAAATGCAGGCGTTAGGCTACTATACGATTACGGCGACGAGCGCGGCGGGCGCGCAGATAACGGGCAGTTTTCGCGTCGCGGAGTTTCATCCACCGAACTTCAGCGTCGACCTGAAGCTCGACCGGCAGTTTGCCGCAGCCGGCGAGACGGTGCGCGCCAGCGGCAGCGCGCAATACCTCTTCGGCGCGCCGATGAGCGGCGCGAACACCACGATCCATGTGACGCGTGAACCGCTGACGTTCGCGCCAAAAGGTTGGGACGACTTTACCTTCGGCCGTCAATGGTTCTGGCCGGAACAACAACCTGACGTTTCGGGCGACGTCAGCCAGCAGAGTGTAACGCTGGACCCGGCCGGCCAGGGCTCTGCAACCGTGCTCGTGCTGCAAGATTTACCGTATGCCATGAGTTACCGGGTCGATCTGGAGGCGACGGACGCTTCGCATCTGGCGAGCAGCGCGACACAAACCTTTACTGCCCTTCCCGGCGCCGCACTGATTGGATTGCGCAGCGACTTCGTCGGCATGGCCGGTGCGCCGGCTTCCGTCGGCGTGATCGTGACCGATCCCTCGGGTAAGGCGCAATCGGGTATACGCGTGCACATCGAGTTGCAGAAGATGGAGTATAGCGGCGTCACGCAGCTGGTCGAAGGCGCCGAGTCGGCCCGCAATCAGGTGCAATACACAACCGTCGCACAGACCAACGTTACGACCGGCGATCACACCAAAACGGTGACGCTGCTTCCGAAGGATCCGGGCAGCTATCGCATTCGCGCGAGTTTTTCCGGCGCGGGCAGCGGTGCCACCGCAACCGACACGCAAGTCTGGATCTCCGGGCCGGGAGAAGCAGTGTGGGGCGATCAAAACCCGGCACAGCTTCAAATGAAACTCGACCGGCAAATGTACTCGCCAGGCAGCACCGCGACGGTCGCGGTCGCATCTCCTTATGACCGTGCCGATCTCTATCTCTCAGTCGTGCGAGATCGCGTGCTCTACAGGACGCTCGTTCACATCAACGGCAGCGCCCCTCGCGTGCGTATTCCAATCACCGCGGCAATGTTTCCCAACGCCGCGATCGAGGGCGTGCTGGTCCGGCGAGGCGCGCCGATCTCTACGCGCACAATGCAGCGTCCCGACAGTTTGGTTCGACTCGGGATGACGCCGCTGACCCTCGATCTGCGTCCGCGTTATCTGAGGGTGCGCATTTCGCCCGGACTGGCAAAAGTGCAGCCGGGCGGGTGGCAGACCGTGCACTTGCAGTTGCGCGATCGCAGAGGGAATGGCGCGCAAGGGCAGGTCACCGTCATCGTCGCCGACGACGCCGTCTTGCGTTTGAGCGGCTACCGGCCGCCGGATCTCGTGCAAACGGTCTTTGCGGCGCAACCCGTCTCGACGCGCTACGCCGATAATCGCCCGCGAATAACGCTCACGCAGCCGAGCGACGTGGCCCAAAAAGGCTGGGGCTATGGCGGCGGGTTTCTCGCAGGCGCGGCCGGAAAGCGCATTCGCACACAGTTCGTTCCGCTCGCATATTTTAACGGCTCGGTGCAGACCGACGCTCGGGGCAGGGCGGATGTCTCATTCAAGGTTCCCGACAATCTCGCCACATGGCGCGTGATGGCCGTCGCGATGACCGCGGATGCGGTGCCGCGCTTCGGAAACGCCGACACGACGTTTATTGCGACCAAACCGCTGGTCACCGATCCGTTGCTGCCGCAATTCGCGCGCAGCGGAGATCGTTTCGACGGCGGTCTGCTGCTCCTGAACGGAACGAATGGGCCGCTCGACGCACGCACGCAAGGAATGCTCGCGGGGGCGCTCAATTTTACGTCGCCCTCCGCCGGCAAGTCGGTGCAAGCCCAACAATCATTTACCCCCGGCATGAACGCATGGCGCTTCTCCATAACCGTGGGTCCGGGTGACTCGGGAACGGTGCAGTTCCGAACGCTGGCGGGAAGCACCGACGCATTCCGCGTCCCGTTGAATATTCGAAACACGGACGTTACAGAATCAGTTATCGATTCGGGCGCGACGCAGGCGCAAGCGCAAGTGCCCTTGCTAATCGGCGACACGCCGGGCAGCGTAAAGGTCGACGTCGCCGGATCGCTCATTCCTCAAGTGGCCGTTCCAGCCGTGCGAGCATTGGCGGGAGATAAACTGGCGCTGCTGTCCGACATATCGGACCGCCTAAGTATCGCGGCTTCATTACTTTCACTTCAAAGTAAACTCGGTGCGAAGCTCACCGCGGTCGACGCTAAGGGCGAAGCCGCAGGCGACGTCGCCCAGCTCGCAGCTCTTCAGCGAATCGACGGTGGTTTCGCGTTCTGGCCGCAGGAGCGCGGTTCGGATGCGTTCGGCAGCATGGACGCGCTGCGCGCGCTCGGCTATGCGCGTTCGACGGGCGTTGCAGTACCGGATTCGATGCTATCTCGCGCCAGCACCTACGCCGGCACCGTCTTGGAGGATCCGGCCCGCGCGGACAAGAGCTGTACGGACGCCGCTTGCCGCGCGTCGCTCAGGATCGCCGCGCTGGGCGCTTTAGCTTCCGCAAGCGACCGCCGTACGGACTTTCTGCAGAGCATTTTCACGCAGCGCAGCGATCTTGGACTTGCAGAAGAAGCGCAGCTCGGCGTCTACCTCCAGCAAACTCCCGGCTGGCGTTCGGCAGCCGACACCGTCGCGCGAGAGCTCGCGCAGCGCATTTACCTCACGGGGCGCTATGCGAATATTCAACCGTCCGCTCCGTGGTACGGTTCACTGGTCGAAGCGCAAGCCTCATATTTGGAGCTCCTGTCCGCGCGCGGCGCTCGTTCGAACGACCAGGACCGAGCACTGCGCGCACTGATTGCGCAAAGTTGCCGCTGCGGTTGGCCGGCACTTTCGGATACGGCCGCCGCGCTCATCGCCATAACAGCGTACTCCGCCTATTCCGCACCGCCGGACTTCATGGCTTCCGTCATCGTCGACGGGAAGACGATCGCGAGCGGAGGGCCTTTCAACTATGCCGCCGCGACGCGAAGCTTCACACTGCCCACGCTCTCAATGGGTGGGCACATGCTGACCCTGCAGAAGAAGGGCACCGGCCTGCTGCACTACGTCGTTTCGTATACGTATAAGCTCGGCGCGAGCGCTCCCGGACGGCTCAGCGGGTTGCGCGTGATCCGCACCATTCGCCCCGCTAATCAGCAAACGGTGCTTGCGACCGTGGACATCGCGCCGCAAACGGATCCGCTCGACGTGCCGGCCGGCAACGTCTACGACATCGGGGTTGAGATTGCGGTCGATCATCCGGTCGATCGCGTCGTGATCACCGATCCGCTGCCAGCTGGGTTCGAGGCGCTCGATACGTCGTTCCAAACGACGGCGGCGTATTATCAGCCGCTGACGCAAGCATGGCAAATCGACTATCAGCAAATCTATCAAGACCGCATCACCGCGTACGCGCAACACTTAGATCCGGGAGTTTATATGCTGCACTATCTCGTGCGATCGGTGACGCCCGGGACATACCTCTGGCCCGGCGCAAATGCATACTTGCTCGATGCGCCCGAACAATTCGGGCGCAGTGCCTTTCGAAGCGTCCGCGTTTAGCAGATTACGGCGCAGAATCGGTTGAAGTTCTTCGAACCGGGTAAGAAGGAGACGCGTACGCGCTCTTTTGTTCGTGCGCTTAAAGGAATTTATACATGCGAATCATCCGTCTTCTTCCGGCTCTCGCGATGGCAGCGGCCTTCGTGGCGCCGCACGCAGCTTTGGCCGGTAAAACAAACACGTTCTACGGCTTAACGCTGCACGTATCCACCAACAACATCAAGGTTCAAGACCCCAAGACCAAGGAAACCTTGAGTTTTCTCATCCTGCCGAAGTTCGATCAAGTTTTCTCCAGCGACGGCAAAACGACATATCAAATGAAAAATGTTCATCCCGGACAATACGTCCGCGTCATCTACGATCAAAAAGGGCTGGGCGTACGCCACGCCGACAAAATCATCGTACTGACCAAAGGTAACCGTAAAATCACGAAGCAATAGGCCACATCGCTTATGGTAAAAGGGCGCTGCAACGGCAGCGCTTTTTTATACCTGCGGCTTCAGTTGCAAGAGACGGATCGAACCGTCGCGCACGAAAACATCGATGCCACGTTTAGCCTGTCCTGAGCCTGTGCCGCCGTTGATGCTTCCGTCGATCCGCTCGCTGGAGCCTGAGGCCGTTCCCTTCAGCGGGAAGTCCGTGAAGATCGTCCCGTTTAACGCATAGAGCCGGACATGCGCGACGGCGTTTTCGTTAACATAGAGCTCGACGTCACCCTCATCGGCAGAAAAATGCAGAGTGCCCGGCCACGAAGTGCTCGCGAAGGTCACGCTCACGTTCCCGGTTCCCGCCCGCGCGTTTCCATATTGCGGGAGCAGCATCTTGATATCGCCTCGACCCGTGGCGGCGTTCACGGCCCCGTCAAAATCTGCGACGTTGATGCTTCCGTGCTCGGCCAGCAGATTGAAAACAGTTCCTCGCGGACCGCGAAGGAGCAGATCAATTCCCGGGCGGACGGCAACGATCGCGATCCTATGGCGCGTTCTTTTGATGAGCGTTTGGCGCGCGGCGCCGGAGCCGTATTGCTCGAGGGTGAACGCGGAGGAGGCCTGTCCGCGAGCGGGCGCATACAGGCTAATGTTCCCGCCGACATTGGTGACCGTTACGAGACCCCCAGGTGACATTGTGGCAGTCAGCCGGCTCGCGGGCGGCGCCGAGCACGCTGCGACGCAGGTTAGGAGAAGAAGAACCGCTAGCCGGGTACAAGCCATTCGGAGGTAGTCTTTATGCGTTTGGTTTCATCCCTCATGGTCAGTTTTGCGCTCGCAGCCACGGTCCTGAGCAGTTCGTCAGCCGCCCAAAAAGGCTCGTTACCGCCCGGCGGCAAGTACAAAGATTGCCATGGCTATATGCTGCACGTCAGTTTGAACAACGTTCGGGTACATTGCATAGACGGAAGACCGGCCGACCTTTCGTTTCTTTCATGGCCGAAATTCACGGATCTCCCCAACGGAAAGACCGTGCAGACCAACAGTCTGAAGCCGGGAACGCCGGTGCACGTCATCTTTTCGCAATCCTTGGGCCTTCGGCACGCGTACAAAATCTACGTGGCGAATCCCAAAGGGCGCGGTCTTTTCGGCTTTAAGGCCTAGCGAAGCCACTTACTCTTCAGGGCGCCGCAGTACCGCAGACCCGGCATGACGATGACGCGCGGCGTCTTGAAGAGCTTCATGATATCGGCGTTGGGTATGGCGCCGTTCGAAATTGCGTTGCGAGCGGGCTTCAAGGCGTAGAGTTTTTTGTAGGGTGCGGTGCCGATCAATGCGGCATCCGGACTTAGGCCTGCCGCCTTACGACCTCTTTGGAAGCGGCTCAAACCACCGCCCCGCGTATCTGATTCGTACTCGGAACGTCCCTAGCAACACAGTGACGGGCTGGACCGGCACTGTCGCGGTGGTTCCTCAACCGAAACCGTGCTATTCATAAACGACAGAAGAACTAGCTGCCGGGGCACTACACGGATACGTTCACACCCCTGACCCAAAAGGGGGTGTTCCCCTTCTGCACGAATACGATAAAACTGTTATTATGTCGCATTGGCTTATGAGGGAGAGTCCGGCGAATGCGGATCGTGGTCAGCCAGGACGCGGTCAAACTGGAGGGTGTTCGAAACCATTATTGCGAGCGCGTCGGGGACACGATTGGTCTGCTTGTTGAGGGGCTGCCCGAGCTTTATGGCTTGCGCGCCGAATTACGCAACGCGATCTCGTGCGAATCGGATCGCACATCCGCGGGCTAAACAGTGCGACTGAGGAATTACGCCTAGCTGCGGCCGCGGCTGAAATTGCGCCGGATTTCCGTCCCGCCGGCTTTGTATATCTGATCGGTCACTCTTCTGCCTTGAAGGTTGGTTGGACTGAGAAAGATCCGGCGAAAGGCCGCCTTGTTCAACTACAGTGGAGAAAACTCTTAATCTGATCGGCTTTAGAGTCGGAACCGTGGAGGACGAACATGAGCTCCACATTCGTTTCGCGGCCCATCGTATTCGCGGAGAGTGGTTTCTGCCGGCCCAGGAGATATTGGCTTATTTCAAGGAAAACCACGCGTAGATGGCCGCACGTAAAGCAAAGATAAATAAAGAGGCTAAAAAGCCGGTCGATCCGCTCATTTTGGACACGATGTCCTATTTGCTGCTCGAAAGAAATCGCAGCCTACTTACCGTGGAGGCATATGCCCGCGATCTTCAAGAGTTCGGCGGTTATCTTGCTAAACTCCCGAAGTCAGAGAGCCCGCTAGGACGACTGTATCCGCAGCTTCGCAAGGCGACTACGTCGGACATACGACGCTACATCATGGACCTTGCATCCAGGCGCGATTATAGTCCCGTGTCGATTCGCCGAAAGCTCTCGTCGGTTAAGGCCTTCTATAAATACCTCGTATACGCCGGGGTGCGCGCGGACAACCCTGCCACGGCGGTGCCGGGCCCAAGCATCGAGTCAAAGATACCGCACCACCTCGATACTCCGGAGATAGGGAAACTCTTGCGCGCCTCAATAGCCGGCCGAACAGAGCCGCAAAGGCTCCGCGATCTTGCAATCATGGAGCTGCTTTATGCTTCAGGCATTCGACGCGCGGAGGTCACTACTATCAATATGAGCGATGTAGACCTTCGCAACCGGGTCATCCTCATTCACGGAAAGGGGAAAAAACAGCGCAAAGTTCTTTTTAACGAGGCGACGGAGACGGCGATTCAGGCGTATCTGCGAGTCCGGCAAAGGAGCGTGGATGATGCCCTGTTCCTCGGGCGTGGAGGTAAAAGGCTCACGCCAAAACACGTATGGAGAATATTTCGAGACCTCTACAACATCAGCAAGATTGAAGACCGCGCGACTCCTCACACCCTCCGTCACTCTTTCGCCACGCATCTCGCCGAGAATGGCGTGGACCTGGAAACCATAAGAGAGCTGCTTGGCCACGCGAGCCTTGCGACGACCGGCGTGTACTTAAAGATGTCGATGGCGCACAAGCGCCGGGCCTATGACGAAGCGCACCCGCGCGATCGGATGAAAGAGCGCTAGAGCCCTAACAGCGATGCCGAGCTCTTCTGGTCGATGACCTGAAGCGCCACGGCGGTATCGGCGCGCGTGACGGTTTTCTGCGGATAAAAGATTTTCGTGTTGCCATAGATCCGCTTGATCTCTTGAACGGCTAAACTGTTGCCCCAGCCGTTGTTCAGCTGAAAGGCTCCCCAATACGGTTTGGAGACTTTGCCGCGATCGGTAAAGTCAACTACGAGCGTGCTGCCACCAGACGCATAGTTCCACGTTGACGGCGGGCCCGCTTTCGGGAGCGCCGAGCTGTTCGCGTCGCGCGACATCAGGATCGCGATCATCTCTTCGCGCGTCAGGGCACGGTTCGGAGCAAAATGGTTCTTGTCGATGCCAATCACGAAACCTGAATTAACCATTCCCTGGATGTATTTGAAGTTCGTGTTGGATTTCGGGACGTCGACGAAGCTCTGATCGCTATTGGCTTCCGCAAGGCGAATCTGTTTGTCGGGCTGACC
>JABXNS010000248.1_pt1 | contig 12645 bp, 15 predicted proteins | sample 7301101 | NCBI WGS metagenome assembly JABXNS01 (sample SAMN14449646, study PRJNA615230) | soil metagenome | isolation source: soil from bare, unvegetated metal-rich iron-sulfur acidic spring small-cell... | place: Canada: Paint Pots Mound, Kootenay National Park, BC | collected 2017-05-25
CAGTATTTACTTTGTACATATTAGTACGCTTAACGAAAGCTTTTATCGCCAGACAACGTAAGGTGTAAATCCCCTGCTTGTTATCTGAACATTCTAAAACTTTCCCTTTCTAAGTTAAATAGACAACTCAAAACAATTTACATCTGTTAATTAAATTAGATTTTCTTTACTATGCCATACTCGGACGACTATAATAGTATTGTTAGCCTCTAATACATATCTTATTACGTAAGCTCCTGCACCGAATGGCACAAATAACTCACGTCGCCGTGTATCGTCCGGCATAGGGCGACCGATACGTGGAGTGGTTTCTAATAGTCTAGCTGCTTGAAATATCACGTAAGCAGCCTGACGTACAACTGCGCTATTCTTATTGTTCAGAAAAGCGTGCAAACGCTCGATATCTGCAAGAGCTCGAGGACGCCATTTTATTTGGGCCACGGTGTATTCTTGCCGCTAGCTAAGTCATTTAGCCAGGACAATACTTTTTTATTATCTATAGCATTGCCTGTTCGAACGTACTCTTCGTATTCTGCCATATCTTCAGCTTTTTCGACCTCATACTGTTCTTCACGTTTAAGATAGTCTTCTATAGCTGTACGCATAATCCAATGCGGAGAACGACCTCGTTTTTCAGCCAAGGTTTTGAGCCTTTGGCGGACATTGTCGTCTAGCTTAATACCCTGTGATGTTGACATACTAAAATGGTAGCACTTATTGCGTACTAGTGCAATAATCTTTGAATTCTAATTACCTCAGTCTACAGCTTGACTATTTTTTTAAGTACCTCATCACAGATAAGACTCCATTGATTCAATCAGGATTCTCAGCAAGTGGCCGAAAGTATACAACCTTGGTGAACGACTAGCGTAATTCACTAGTCGTTCTAGAGACAGGATTTTCCTTGCAAAAATATTGAAATTAGTATATTGTCCTAGTAATAGGCGGAGGAAGATCTAATGCCCAGGGCAGGCAAACTATTTTTATACCTGGTTTATGTCGCTATGGTAAGTGCGCTTAGTATAGCTATTGGACTGTCCTTCCGCTCGGGTAGCACCTCAACCTCAACAGCGAAACCAGCAACTGCCACAGTAACGCCTAAGCCGTCAAAAACCTCTACTACTAAAACCGAAACCACCGCCTCAACTAGCCAAAATAGCCGCTCATCAGCCAGCCCCGCGCCGGCTAGCCAAGCTAGCAGCAGCCCAGCTACTAGCCAGCTGACTAATACGGGGCCCGGCAACCTTGTACCACTGTTTGTAGTGAGTAGTACCCTCGGGGCCATAGGGTATCGACGACGACTGCTCCAATCTCGAAATTAGCCAGCGGCATTTGTATTCAGGCAAGGGCGGGCTATACTTTAAGCATAGACAGTTTAAGGGTGGAATAAATGCAGCAACCGGACCATACCGCACAGCTATCGCTAGCAAGCTTTAAGCGGACTAAGATAATTGCCACAGTTGGGCCATCAACCGAAAGCTATGAGGCAGTTCTGGGCCTTATCCAGGCTGGAGCTAACGGTCTACGTCTGAACTTCAGTCACGGCACCAACGACAGCCACGGCCGCTTTATTAAGTGGATACGAAAAGCCAGCCAGGAAACAGGCAAGCCAGTCGCCATTATCCAGGACCTCCAGGGACCAAAAATCCGCCTCGGTGACTTTGAGGGCATTATTAATGTTCAAAAGGGGCAGGCACTGATCTTTAAGTATCAGGCTGACTATGCCGAAAATGGCCACCTACCAACGCAGTATGATCTAAGCAAGTGGGTCAAACGTGGTGAGCGGATTTATCTCTATGAGGGAAAAATCCGCACAATAGTGACCAGTGTCCGTAATGGCCTTGTCCAAACTGAAGCCGAAAATAACGGCATACCTATCAAACGAAAGTGCATGAACCTGCCAGACACCGATTTTGGTGGTGACATAATTACGGCCAAGGACCGGGCTGACCTGGTATTTGGCTCAGCTCAGGATATCGATTACGTAGCCCTGAGTTTTGTACAAACGGCTGAAGATATTGAGCGCGTGCGCCGCTTACTGAAAACCATGAACAGCTCGGCAAAGATAATTGCCAAAATTGAAACCAAAGCCGCCGTCGATAACATTGAGGCAATTGTTAAAGCCAGCGACGTCGTCATGATTGCCCGAGGAGATCTAGCTGTCGAAACGCCAGCCGAAAGCGTTCCAATTGTCCAGCGACAAATTATTGGCCTAGGCTTACGCTACGCCACGCCAACAATTGTTGCCACCCAGATGTTGGCCAGCATGACCGATGAACCGGAACCAACACGAGCCGAAGTCTCCGACGTCGCCACCGCCGTGCTCGTTGGGGCCGACTGCGTAATGTTGAGTGACGAAACCGCTAGTGGCGCCTATCCCTTAGAAGCGGTCCAAATGATGAAACGAGTAATTGTCTACACTGAGAGCCATGCCCCACTAAAAGTCAGTTTTCCACACAATGAAGACCATAGCCGCCAAGCGGCCATCAATAAAGCGGTTATCAGCCTGGCCGAAAACGTTGTGGCCCGAGCGATTGTAGCCGAAACTAAATCCGGGGCCACCGCCCTGCAGATCGCTGCCTTACGTAGCAGCATTCCCCTAATTGCTGTCACCAGCGATATCCGGACTGCCCAGCAACTAGCGATCGTCTACGATACTAAAAGTTACGTTCACAAAGTCGATCCCCTGGCGGCTACCAAATTAACCGATTGGCTGCACGCTACTAAAGTCTTGCATAAAGGTGACGTAATTATTATGGTATCCGGCCGCCACCCAGGCGTTGTTGGTACCACGGACACCATCAAAGTCCGCGTGCTAGACTAGACATATAAGCATTAGAAGGAAGCTATGTTCACTAAACAAACAATCCGCGACGTTGATCTAAAAGGCAAGACTGTGCTGCTGCGCGCCGACTACAACGTGCCGGTTAAAGATGGCAAAATTACTGACGATTACCGCATCAAACAATCATTACCAACTATTCATTATCTGCTTGACCAAGGTGTTAAATTAATTATTTGCTCGCATCTTGGCCGACCTGACGGCAAACCAGCTGCCGACCTCAGCTTACTGCCGGTGGCAAAACGCTTGCATAAACTGCTCGATAAGCCAGTTGACTTTGTCAATGACTGTGTTGGACCGGCAGTTAAAGCAGCAACCGCTAACTTAAAGCCAGATGGCATATTGCTACTGGAAAACCTACGCTTTCATCCAGAAGAAGAAGCCAATGATGATGGCTTTGCCAAACAGCTAGCGGCCAATGCTGAGGTTTTTGTACAAGACGGCTTTGGCGTCGTTCATCGGGCCCATGCCAGCACCGTGGCCATTACCGATCACTTACCAAGTGTTGCCGGGCTGCTGCTAGAAAAAGAAGTCGACACCATCACAAATGTTATGGAAAAACCAGATAAACCGTTGATGGCTATCATTGGTGGTGCCAAGATTGCTGACAAGATTGAGGTATTGCAAAAGTTTATTGAACTGGCAGACTTTCTAGCCATTGGCGGTGCCCTAGCTAATACTTTCCTGGCTGCTCAGGGTATCGATGTTGCCAAAAGCCTGTATAATCAAGCCGACTTACCGCTGGCTAAAGATATCATGCAGCGGGCAACAGCCGAAGCTAAGAAACGACCCTTTATATTTGCTATCCCGCATGACAGCGTCGTAGCCACAACTATCGACAAAGCAGCCCATACTCGTATCGTCGACTTCAGCAGCCACACCTTTGCTGACATTGAGCACTACCCGAAACGTGTACCAAGTGAGGCTAGCAAACTTCATCCCACTGAGAGGATTCTAGATATTGGTCCTTTCTCAGCCTCGTTTATTGCAGGCGGCGTCCAACTGGTTAAGACAGTAGTTTGGAACGGCGCCATGGGTGTTACTGAGATCGAGAGTCTCCAAGGCCCCATCGGTCCATTTGCCCATGGTACGCAGACCGTGGTTGAAGCCCTACTCGGCGATTTTGGCAACCAGCCATTTACGGTGGTTGGGGGCGGTGACACAGTCGGCTATGTCGAGTCGCGTAAGCTAGTTGACTGCTTTAATCACGTATCCACCGGCGGTGGTGCTAGCCTGGAGCTAATGAGCGGCCGCAAATTGCCAGGCATAGAAGCCCTTCTGAATAAGAACTAGGGTACAATTAAGACGTAAGCAATATGAAACGCATACTAATCGTCGGCAACTGGAAAATGAACCTCAACACCCAAGAGGCTAGTCTGCTAGTCAAGCGACTTAATGACCGGATTCCCCTCCATCGGGACATTGAAGTAGTCCTAGCCCCCAGTTTGCTAACGCTCCAGCCAATTAGCAACGAGATTGATCGGCGCAAATTCCGGCTAGCCGCCCAGAACGCCTTTTATAAGGACGAAGGCGCCTACACTGGAGAAGTCAGCTTTACCATGCTGCGCGAACTAGTCCATTATGTAATTATCGGTCACTCTGAACGCCGAATATACTTTAATGAAACCCTGGAAACCATCCGCGACAAAGTCCAGGCCGCTATTCGTAACGACATCGACCCGATTCTATGTGTTGGCGAAACCAAGCATGAGCGAGACGCCGGTGAAACCAGACGAGTTATCCACGATCAGCTAAACACCGCTCTATCTAATCTGACAGCTGAAGAAGTTGAGCGGGTAGTAATTGCCTATGAGCCAGTCTGGGCGATTAGTACTTTCGGTAATGGCCAACCAGCTAAACCTGACGAAATACACTCGGCCATTAGCTGGATCAGACAACTACTTAAAGACACCTACGGCAAGCAGCTGTCCGAAGACGTCCGAGTTATCTATGGCGCCAGTGTTGACGCCGAATTCGTTGGCGCCATACTTGGTCTAGCCGGCGTAGATGGACTACTCCCCGGGGCCGCCAGTTTAAATTATCAGAAGTTTACTGACATTGTCGAAGCCGCTTATCGTTCCCGCCACCGACAACCAGAAACTAAGCCAAAATAGTCGCTCAACCCTAGTCCCCAAGCACCGCCTAAGCAAAGTAGACAGTTTTTGACTGCTAGTTTTGCTAGAATAGTAAGAAGTGTTAGACAAACTCTTGGAGGACTTAAACCCTGAACAACGACGAGCCGTCGAGACAACCGAAGGACCGCTATTGATTCAGGCCGGGGCTGGCTCTGGCAAAACTAAGACCTTAACTCATCGGATTGCTTACCTGATCGCCACCAAAAAAGCCACACCATACAACATCCTGGCGGTAACATTCACTAACAAGGCAGCCAAAGAAATGCGTAGCCGGGTAGCCAGACTTCTGGGCGATAACCCCGACAACCGCGGCTTTATGCCCTACATGGGTACTTTCCACGGCATTTGTGTCCGTTTGCTTAGACAAGATGGTGACCATATTGGTGTGCCCCCCAGTTTTGTTATCTTTGATGAGTCTGACCGCCAGGCGACTGTTAAGCAAGTCAGCAAGCGGCTCAACATTGATGAAAAAGCCTTCCCACCACGGGCGCTCAGCAGCTTAATCAGCAGTGCTAAAAATGACATGCTAAGTGCCGAGGAATACGCCACTTTGGCTGCCAGCCCAATCCAGCAGGCCGCCGCCCAAGTCTACCCGCTGTATGAACAAGCCCTCCATAACGCCTCAGCCCTAGACTTTGACGATCTAATCAACCGGACTGTCAGGTTGTTGCAGTCAAAGCCAGCCATTCGCCAGAAATGGCAACAACAGTTTCACTACATCATGATCGACGAATATCAAGACACCAACACCGGCCAGTATAAATTGATCAATTTACTGACAAATAAGCAGAAAAACATTGCTGTAGTCGGCGACGACTGGCAAAGCGTGTATATGTTTCGAGGGGCAGACTTTCGTAATATCTTGCGGTTTGAAAAAGACTACATAAGCTGCACAATCATTAAACTGGAACAGAACTACCGCAGTACTAAAAATATTCTTGACGCTGCTCATACAGTTATAACCAAAAATCTGCAACGTAGTGATAAAAAGCTGTGGACTAGTGCTGGGGATGGCTTGCCAGTCCAACTAGTGCAAGTCGGCAATGAACGGGCAGAGAGCGAAGCTATAATCCGTCGAGTCCGGCGAGGCGTGGACACTGGCCGCCACTACCGTGACTATGCCGTCCTGTACCGCACCAACGCCCAGAGTCGCTCAATTGAAGAGGCCTTTGTTCACTACGGAGTCCCCTATCGGGTGGTGGGCGGTGTACGGTTTTATGACCGAAAAGAAATCAAGGACATCATGGCCTATTTACGGTTAATTTTCCAACCGGAAGACCGGGTCAGCTTTGAGCGACTGGTCAATGTACCAACTCGGGGCATTGGCGCCAAAAGCCTGCAGACTTTTTTTGCCTGGCAAGAAGCTGACAAGCTAAGCCTATTCCAGGCCTTATTGCAGGTTGAAACCTGCGCCCAGCTAACACCAACTGCCCGTAAAGCGCTTGGAGAACTTGGTGATATACTAGATAAACTACGAACTCTCAGCAATGAAACCACTGTTGCTGGCCTGATTGACTCACTACTCAGGCGGATAGATTATCTAGCCTACCTTGATGACGGCACGCCCCAAGGCGAGGCTCGCCAAGAAAACGTCAAGGAACTACTTAGTGTAGCCCGTGAATACCAAGACGCCGGCCTGGCCGGCTTCCTGGAAGAAGTGGCCCTAGTTAGTGATCTTGACGGCACTAATTTTGACAATGACGCCGTAACCCTGATGACGCTGCATGCTGCCAAGGGCCTGGAGTTCCCAGTAGTGTTTATGAGCGGCCTCGAAGAATCGATCTTGCCCCATTCCCGGGCGCTTTACGACCAGAGCGAAATGGAAGAAGAACGCCGTCTATGTTATGTTGGCATGACCCGGGCTAAACAAGAGCTATACATGCTGTATGCTGCTACTCGACTACTTTACGGCGGTGTCCAATATAACCCGCCCAGCCGTTTTCTGTCCGAAATTGATGGCCAGTTCCAAGCCGTCAGTAGTTCCGAATCATCAGTTACTTCAGACTTTCCGTCGCCAGCTAGCTTAGCAACGACCGAAAACGAACCAGCCACCAATGAGCCCCGCTATGTACCCGATCTAAATGAGGGCGACGGTGTCCGCCACCAAACCTTTGGACTAGGGACCGTCATGGAAATTGAAGGCGACACAGCGATTATCTACTTTAGAGGCAAGGGGACTCGTAAACTGAATATCAGCTTTGCCCCGCTAGAAAAACTTTAGGCTGGCTGTCTTAACATTGGTGTATTTGCTACAATAAGACATCTGTGATGCATAAAAAACTACAGCGACTAAAGCTGAGAATTGAACGTTTTCGCCGGGTCAGGTGGCCAAGGAAAGTGCGTAAATTTAAGATTGCCAGCCGTCACCCTTACGCCGTACCAATCGTGACTTTAATCGTCTTATTACTACTAAGCGCTACCGGCCTGATTGTCGTTAACCGTCATCAGCTGCCAAAATCCAGCGCCTATGTAGTTATAGTTTCTCATGACGGTGCCCAACAAGTCGTGCCCAGCCACGAACCAACCGTCGGTACTCTAATTGCTAAACTGCATATCAAGCTTTATCAGGGAGACGTCGTCGAGCCCAGTCCGGCTACTCACATTAACCAGGACGACTTCCGGATAAATATTTATCGGGCCAAGCCAGTCGAGATTCTTGATGGCTTACACAAAATGTTCGTCTTCAGTGCCGCCAAAACCCCCCGGGCTATCGCCAACCAAGCAGCTGTCAGCCTCTATCCTGAAGACCAAGTAACCAGCTTGCCAACCAGCAACTTCATCAGCCAGCAAGCGATCGGCGAAACAGTAGCTATCAAACGCTCCGTACCGATAAGCTTAATACTGTACGGCACACCGATAGTTACCCGTACTCACTCCGATACCGTCGGCCAAATGCTAAAGGAAAAGAACATCGTACTCCGTAATGGCGACACCGTTCAACCAGCCACTACTACACCTATAGCGGCCAACCAGCAGATCTTCATTCTACATAAAGGCACCAGCATTGCTACAGCCACCCAGCCAATACCTGAACCAGTGCAAACCATTGACGATCCATCGCTAACCGTTGGTACCAGCGCCGTGCGCCAGCAGGGCTCACCGGGCATATTACTAATCACTTACGTCGTTGATGTAAAGAGCGGCAACAAAACGCCCCTCCAGTCAGTTCAGCTCCAGCCGCCAGTTACCGAAATTATAGCCCGCGGTACTGCACCAGTACCACTTAGCAGTAATCTATCAACCTGGCTACTTAAGCTCAGGTCATGCGAATCAGGCGGTAACTATCAGGATAATACCGGCAATGGCTATTATGGCGCTTATCAGTTCTCTCTGGGCACCTGGGAACGACTAGGCTATAGCGGTCTACCAAGTAATGCCCCACCATCTGTCCAGGACCAGGCCATAGTGGCTAACACCAACCGATCGGGCGGCGGCCTAGCCAGCCAAAACCCCGGCTGTTACTACCGGACTGGTATCTCAGCCTTCCCGCCAGGCCAGTAACTAAAATGATGGACCAGCCAACACCAGCCAAAAAATCCCTAGGCCAGCATTGGCTGAATGATCAGGCCAGCCTAGAAGCCATCTGCCAGGCTGCAAATGTGCAGCCAAGTGATACGGTGCTAGAAATTGGTCCAGGACTGGGCAGTTTGACAGCCAGCTTAGTAAAGAGGGCCCAGCAGGTGATCGCTGTAGAAGTTGATCAACAACTGGCGAGCGAACTGCAGGATCGGCTGCCGGCTGCCAACCTGGAGATCATTAACTGCGACATCCTAAGTTTTGACTTTACCAACCTACCATCTACCTACAAAGTCGTCGCCAACATTCCCTATTACTTGACCAGCAATTTAATCCGTCTACTTAGCGAGACGCCCAACCGGCCATCTGTCGCCGCTTTACTGGTCCAGAAAGAAGTTGCCGGGCGAGTGACTGCCACGCCTGGTACTATGTCGCTGCTTAGCGTTACTGCTCAATTCTACTGGCAAGCTAGACTGGGCCAAGAGGTCTCAGCCAAACTATTCACGCCGCCACCAAAAGTTGACTCGCAAATCCTAATCCTCGAGCGCCGGCCAGAAGTGTTATTCCCCGACCTAAACCCGGCAACCTTTTTTCGGCTTGTTAAAGCCGGCTTTTCCCAGCGCCGTAAAACGCTGCTTAATAGCCTAAGTGCCAGCTTACAGCTGGATAAGGCAGTCGTAAAAGCGGCCTGTGCTAAAGCCTTAATTGACCCCCAGCGTCGACCGCAAACTCTCAGCCTGCAAGAGTGGTACAATCTCTACCAATCCATCAATCCTTGACGTGTTAAGTATCACGATTTAAACTGATTACATGGGACCGACAACCAACCTTAGCTATTTGCTGCAGCACGTTGCCGAGGTTATCGGTAAGCAAGCCGACCAACTGCTCAGAGAGCAACTAGGTCTTGGTTTTAGCCAGTACAAGATCCTGATGGTCCTGGAGTGGAACCCGCGAACTGGCCAGCGCTCAATAGCCGACGCTCTAGGTCAAACCGAAGCCAGCATCAGCCGACAGATAAAACTACTTAAAACCAAAGGCTTACTAGCTTCCCGTCCAGACGCCAATAACCGGCGTAAACACATAACGGCCCCAACCCCACTGGGCATGCAAGTTACTGAAGCAGCGACCGACATTATACGCCGAAACTTTGGAGCGGACTTTGCTCGCCTCGGAGAAGATCATTTGCTGAAGCTGGTAGCTAACTTACAAGCCTTACATCGTGTGGTCTGCCGTCCCGGCAGGCTAGGTGCCTGTGATCATCAACTGGGTATTTAGGCGACTAAAGCCTAACGCCTTATACTGACACGCATGCAGTACCTACGGTACAGTGTAGGCAACTAGGCGGCAGGCTGATTACTCTGGACGGTGATTTTAAGTAGCATCTGCCTCAGATCCCTCAGGTTGACATAAGCTAAAAAAGTTCCAGACATTCACAGTCACCGGCCGCCAAGTAGCCTTTGGCCGCTGTCTAAAAATACACATCCGACCGGATGCCACCTCAGTTCAGAAATCTAGCAACGGGTGTTATCATTAGCGGATGAAGATGGAAATTGAGTTTTCTAATCACTCACTCGATCAGCTTAAAATCCGTTCCAGAATAACTAAACACATGGTTCTGGATGTCTTGCACAGTCCTGAAGAAGTATCGCAATCGTATAGGCGTCGTGAGCTGTTCCGTAAAAAGTACGGGCAGGAATTCCTTGAAATCGTAGTTGTTAAAGAGGATAATAAACTCATAGTAGTTACCCAATACTTTTTGGAGCGATAATTATGAAGATTACTTACGATAAATCAGTCGACGCCATGTACATCAAGTTAAATGAAAAACTTGTTTATCAGTCTAGCAAGAAAATCTCCGAAGATGTTTTAATTGATTATTCAAAGGATGGTGATGTAATTGGCGTAGAGATTCTCACTGCTTCCAAGAATGCGTTTTTATCTCCTCAGAAAACAACCATACCGATTGAATTTAACCCGGCAATCACTTAAATAGCAATCTCAAAAGTTCGGAAGTCCGACTCGATGTCCCGCCAAACCATTACTTGCCTTAAGGGTATAAGTGTCCGTCTTTAAGCTGGTACTAAGTTGGCGTAAGTGGTATAATACAAATAGTCATCTAAAGAGGTGACAAACTACGGGGCTGAATTTGGCTCGACGTTGGACTTTATCGGTTGGATCAGCAGGTCGCTTGTCAGCGTCATAGGCAAAACCTTTTAGATGCAAGTCTTAAAGATCGCGCAGTAGCATTTGTCGGTAGTGTAAAAGCTGCCTTCATGCCGCTCGCACCAGCTGTAGCTTAATCACTATAGCAACGCCTGACACGACGCCAGATAGTTGAAAGGCGTTTCATATCATCTGGATGCTCAAGCATTCCTGTCCAGAATGCTTGCTAAGACCTTGGACTTTGGCAGCGGGTTATTTCGTCCGTTTTGACAGCCGTCGCCGAGACATTCTAAGCGGACTATACCTGTAGACGACCAACCAAGATAAACCGGCGGACGTGGGGGCAGTACCCACCAGCTCCACCATAAGATTTCTCGAATAGGGGTTTGCTCACCTCTGTGATAAGATATAAAGAATAGATACTTCTTAGCAGCAAGGTTAGCATGTCAAAAGACCGCGGCCGTAAGGCCATCAAGAAACCTAAGCAGGTTAAGCCCCAACCATGAACAGCCATGGCCAGAAGCGCGCAACGCCGGTCGCTTTTATGGAGACTACAGCCGTGGCGGCCGTTCTTACCAGTATGGAACGGGATGCGTTGTTAAAGACCGCCCCGATAGCGGTGCACGATGACTTAGGTTCAATCACAGTGGTCACATTTAAGGAAAAGCACTTGGCTTATCTTCAGGGACACCCCAAGGTCAACCCCAAGATTTACCTGGCCAACCTGCGTACCATGATCAAAATCCGGCCTTAGTGCTTAAGTCGCAGAGAGAAATCATACAGCACTATAGTAATTGCAGGACTATTATGCCCACATATCCCAAATATTTAGGAGTACTATGGCAGCTAGAATCTCAGCCGCCCGGGCTGGTACTGTTAAAATTGGCGATTTAGCCGTCAATCGAATCGGTCTTGGCACCAATCGGATTACTGACAGTGACGAGGCGCATGATTTGCTGCAGTGTGCCGTCGAACTCGGCGTCAACTTTATCGACACGGCCTATCTTTATCAAAATGGTGCTAGTGAGACAGCCATTGGTGACGCCCTAGCCCCATATCAAGACGGAGTGGTCATCGCCACCAAGGGTGGCTGGGATGATGACCGGCCTGAGGAGCTGCGCGGGTTCCTGGAGACCAGCTTACAGCGGCTACAGACCAAGTGCATCGACCTCTATCAATTACATCGGGTTAACCCTGATCTGCCGATCGAGGCAAGCGTTGGCAGGTTGAGGCAATTCCAAGAAGAAGGCCACATCAAGCACATCGGCTTGTCAGAAGTCACCGTGGAACAGATCAAGCAAGCCCGAGCCGTGGCGCCTATCACCAGCGTCCAGAATGAATACAATATCACCGTCCGCCATCACGACCCCGTCGTTGATTACTGCACTGAGCAGGGGATCGTCTTTATCCCTTGGTTTCCACTCCGCGGTCTGGCTGACACCAAGCCGGCACTCAAGCAAATTATTACTGACCTGGCCCAAAAATATCAGGCTACGCCCCCGCAAATCGTCCTGGCCTGGCTGCTTAAGCGCTCACCGATGATGCTGCCCATCCCCGGCACGCTTTCCGACGAACACCTCAAAACAAACCTTCATGCCGCAAATATAAAGCTGGAAGAAGATGATTTTAAAAGTTTACTTTTAGAAAAGGCCGTCCTATAGCATATCTTCTTGTGCAGTAGGTATTAAGCTAGGTCTTAGATGAGGCGGTATAGTATCTGGACCGTAATGCCTGGCACGGATAGAAGGTGGTTTACGCTCAATCGTTTTACCCGCTTCCAACCTCTCTCTATCCGCAAAGTCCAGTATCTCTTCGGAGTAAGGTGACACATCACCTATAACTTTTCCTGGCGTATCACCTAACAAATGAACCCGGTCTCCAACCCTAGCGATCTTAGATTGCTCATCTAGCATTAGGTCAGGTCCTACTATTCTGAAGTGAACTAAATGGCCACGCCTAGTAAGCATACCCGAAGCTCTTATAGAAGGA
>JABXNS010000249.1_pt1 | contig 12621 bp, 9 predicted proteins | sample 7301101 | NCBI WGS metagenome assembly JABXNS01 (sample SAMN14449646, study PRJNA615230) | soil metagenome | isolation source: soil from bare, unvegetated metal-rich iron-sulfur acidic spring small-cell... | place: Canada: Paint Pots Mound, Kootenay National Park, BC | collected 2017-05-25
GAGCAGATCGCTCACAAACGGCGTCTGCGGACGAACGAGGATCTCGAGCGGCTTGCCGTACTGAACGACGCGCCCCGCCGACATGACGACGATTCGGTCTGCCAGGCGCAATGCCTCATCCACGTCGTGCGTAACGAAACGAATCGTCGTGTTGAGCACGCGTGCGATCCGGTTAGTTTCATCCTGCAAGCTCGCGCGAACGATGGCGTCCACCGCACCGAATGGTTCGTCCATCAGAAGCACCGGCGGTTCCGCGGCAATCGCGCGCGCGACGCCGACGCGTTGCTGCTCGCCGCCCGAAAGCTCGCGCGGATAGCGGGCGCGATACGCTGCCGGCTCCAGGCCGACCAGCATCAAGAGCTCGTCGACGCGCGCTTCAATGCGCGCACGGTTCCACCCTAAGAGTTCGGGGACGACCGCGATATTCTGGGCGACCCGCAGGTGCGAGAAGAGCCCGACCGCCTGAATGACGTAGCCGATGGAACGCCGCAGCGCGGTCGGATCGACCGTCGCGTTGTCAACGCCGTCCACAAACACGTTCCCGGAAACGGGATGCACGAGTCGATTCACCGTCCGAAACAACGTACTTTTTCCGCATCCCGATGGACCAAGCAATACCACGAACTCGCCTGGAGGCACGTCCAGCGTGATGCCGTCAACCGCGTTGCGTTCGCTCTGCGGATACGCCGCAACCACATCCTCGAAGCGAATGGGGGCGCCGCGTTTGGAGCCGCTCTCTATGGCGTGCGGCCTTTCAGGAATGCCGCAGCCACGTCGGCCGGTTCTTGTTTGCGGACGTCCACCTGCGCGTTCATGGAGCGAATGGCATCGTCCGTAATGAGCGGCGCAAGCGAATCGAGCGCGGCGGCAATTCGGGGAAAACGGTGAAGAGCGTCTTCGCGCACGACCGGTGCCACGTGGTATTCCGGCCAAAAGTGCCGGTCGTCCGACAGCACGACCAGCTTGTTGGCGGCGATCTGCGCGTCGGTTGTGAACGCGGTAACGACATCGGCGCTGCCCTGCAGCAAGGCCTGGTATTTTAAGCCGATATCGTACGTTTTGACGTCTTTAAATTGAAAGCCGCCATAGAATTTTTGCAGGCCCGGCAACGCGTCGGCGCGGCTGACGAATTCAGGAATCGTTCCCAAACGCAGTTGCGGAGCCAAGCGGCTGAGCGCGGAAAGCGTGCGCAGGTTGTACTTGCTGGCAATTTGTTGCGTGGTAGCGAGTCCTTGCGAATCGTTCATCGGCGATGGCGCGAGCCATGCGAGCTTATACTGCGCCGCAAACTCGCGTTTGACGTACGCGTAGAGCGCGCGCGCGTCGCGCATCGGCGGCCGGTGCAGCACGTCGATGAGCGCCGTTCCCGTGTATTCGGGATACAGATCGATGTCGCCGCGCCGCAGGGCGGCCATCGCAATTTTAACGCTGCCTAAATTAAATTTTCGCTCGACCCGCAAGCCGGCCGCTTCCAGCCGTTGCGCGTACAGTTCGGCGACGATAAATTCTTCGGTGAAGTCTTTCGATCCGACGCGAATGGTCTCGCCGCTTTTGCCGGTGGAGCATTGCGGTAAGAGGATCGCGGCGCCGATGAGGGCGGTTGCGCGGCGGCGGGTGATGGTCATGATCGATCTCCTATGAAGCGTGCGACCAGTGCGAGAAGAACTTCGAAAAAAATTGCCAGCGCGGCAACCGACAAGGCTCCCAAGATCAACAGCGAATCGACGCTGGCTTGCAGGCCGCGCAGGATATATTCCCCTAAACCGCCTCCGCCGATAAACGCGGCCAACGTCGCGCTGGCGATCAACTCGGTCGTGGAGGTTCGAATGCCGGCGAAAATAACGGGAACCGCAAGCGGCCATTCCACGGTCCGCAACCGTTGCGAAAAGGTCATCCCCATACCCCGTGCGGCGTCGATTGCCGCGGGCGCGACGGCACGAAATCCCAAGTCGGTATTGATGACGATCGGCGGCAACGCCAGCAGCGTGAGGGCCACGACCGCCGTAGTGAAACCGACGCCGAGAAACGGTTGGGCCAAGGCCAGCACGGCCAAACTTGGAATGACGCGCCCCACGTTAAAGACGTTCAAAACGACCGGCCGCGCCGCGTTGCTGTGGGCGCTCCACGTGCCCAGCGGCAGGGCAATGGCAACCGCAACGGCAAGCGCCGTAAGCACCATCGAAAGATGCGTCCAAACGTGCGCGAGGAAATCCGTGGCGCTCACCACGTGGAATACCGCCCGCGGACGAAGAAATTAGTGTTACACATGCTCAAAAGCGCAGAGATCGCACCCCAGCAGCCGTCGCCCGTTCGTTCATTGGACGATGCTTCGCTCTATTTCAGCCGGGAACTTTCGTGGGTCGAATTCAACGACCGCGTGCTGGACGAGGCCTGCGACGAGCGCATTCCGCTGCTCGAGCGGCTCAAGTTCATCGCCATCTACGGCACGAACCTGGACGAGTTCTTTATGATCCGCGTCGCGGCGATCAAACAGCAGATCGAGGCGCAAGTGCACAAGCGTTCGGAAGACGGACGCCTGCCCGCAGAGCATCTGGTTGCCATCTCCGACCGGTTGCGGCGCTCGCTCGAGCGGCAAATGCGATTGCTCGGCAACGATATTTGGCCCGCGCTCGAACGCCACGGAATACGTATCGTTCCGATCGACGGGTTGAGCGGCGACGAACAATCCCGCTTGGAGCGCGTGTTCGACGACCGCGTGTTTCCGGTTCTGACGCCGCTTGCGGTGGACAGCGGGCATCCCTTTCCGTATATTTCGAACCTCTCGCTTTCGCTCGCGGTCGAATTAGAAGAAGTGACGTCCGAGGGAGTCAAGTTTCATTTCGCCCGCGTCAAAATACCGCAGACGCTCCCGCGCTTTATCGCGGTCGAAGAGTCACCCGAGGGCAGCCGCTGGTACGTGTTGCTTGAAGACCTCATCGCGCACCATTTGGACGCGCTTTTTCCCGGTATGGAGATTCGCGATTCCTACGGCTTCCGCGTCACGCGCGATGCCGACCTCGATCTGCAAGAAGATGAAGCCGACGACCTGTTGCGCGCGATCGAATCCGAATTGCAGCGGCGCCGGTTCGGCGAGCCCGTGCGCCTGGAAATCGAGCGCGGTATGCCGGAGTACATGCGCGACTGGCTGCTCGAGGCGCTGGCGCTTTCGAGCGTGGACTGTTACGACGTCGACGGTTTGATCGGGCTCAAAGACCTCCACGCTCTGGCTTCGCTCGACGACGCGGACCTGCACGATGCGCCTTTCACGCCCGCCATTCCGAAGCGGTTGGTCGGTGCGACGGATATGTTTTCGGTCATCCGCGACGGCGATATTCTGCTGCACCATCCCTACGAATCGTTCGACCCGATTCTGCAGTTCATCCAGCAAGCTGCCCAAGACCCGCAGGTGCTGGCAATCAAACAAACACTCTATCGCACGTCCGGAAAAAATTCGCCGATCGTTGCCGCGCTACTCGAAGCCGCGGAGAACGAAAAGCAGGTAGCCGTCCTGATCGAGCTCAAGGCGCGCTTCGACGAAGAGAACAATATCGAATGGGCCCGTCGCTTGGAGCGCGCCGGGGTGCACGTCGTTTACGGTTTTCCCGAATTAAAAACGCACGCCAAGGTGACGCTCGTGGTGCGCGAGGAGCCCGACGGAATCCGGCGCTACATGCATTTCGGAACGGGCAACTATAACGAGAAGACGGCCAAGCTGTACACCGACTTGAGCTTGTTTACGTGCCGCCCGGAACTGGGCTCCGACGTCACGCAGCTCTTCAATGCGCTCACGGGTTTCTCCAAAGTCACGGACTACGAAGATCTGCTGGTCGCTCCCGTGAATTTGCGTCGCGAACTGGTCGCCCTCATCGATCGCGAAACCGAGCACGCGCGGGCGGGCCGCGGCGCCGGCATTTCGGCCAAACTCAACGCCATTACGGACGGCGAGGTGGTGCGCGCGCTCTATCGCGCCTCCCAAGCGGGGGTTCCCATCGATCTGCTCGTGCGCGGCATGTGCGTCATCCGTCCCGGCATCCCCGGCGTGAGCGAGACCATCCGCGTACGGAGCATCGTAGGGCGCTTTTTGGAGCATTCCCGCGCCTTCGTATTCGAAAATGCGGGCGAACGCGAAGTGTTTATCGGAAGCGCGGATTGGATGGGCCGCAATTTGGACCGGCGCGTGGAAACCGTGGAGCCCGTGCTCGATCCCCTCGTTGCCGAAACCATCTACTCCCAAATTCTCGCCGTGCTGTTCGCCGACAATCTGAAAAGCCGGCAGTTGGAATCCGATGGTTCCTACCGCCGCCTCCAGCCCGGCCCCGACGAATTGCCCGTGGATTCGCAGCACGTGTTCCTGACCCAAGCGGCTGCCCTGTAAAAGTCGCGGGAGCCCGGGGAGCCAGGCCCGCCGCGCCGAAGTCCCTAATCGGAATTTAACGTTCATGGCCTATACGTAGGCCGGCCACGCTTGGGGCAGTTTGACCCCGGCGCGGTTTTCTTTAGGGGCGATTATCGTCCCGTGCTTCCTTCTATAAAGGAGGATCCGTGTCCAGACTGTTCCGCATTCTGCCCGCGATCCTGATTGCAGCCATCACCGTTGGACCCGTAAGCGCGGCACCGGCGATTTCTGCACAACAGGTCATCGCTCAGGCAAGTGTTCCAGCCGCCGCGGCCGCGTCCGTGAACGGCACTGTAACCGATACGCAAGGGGCGCCCGTCGCGGGCGCAACGGTCGCGCTGCGAGGCCCCGCGCAGTACGGTACGACCACCGATCAAAAGGGCGCATTCGCGGTTGCGGGCATTACGCCGGGGCTGTATGCGCTCTCCGTTAACAAGGGCGGCTATAACCCCACCACGCAGCCGGAACTCGCGCTCGCGCCGGGTTCCGCGCAAACGCTTGCAATTGTCCTCCAGGTGGCCACGCTTTCTTCACTCAAGGAAATCGGCAGCGTAACCACCTACCGCCGCGGCACGTTCAACACGAGCACCGCTTCGGTCGCCAACATCACGGCGCAGACCTTCGTGGACCAATCGCAACCGCAGGTCATGCGCATTCTGAATCAGACCCCAGGCATCGTGGCTAGCTTGCCGCAGACCAGCGCAAACGGCGCGGCGCCCGGCGCAATCACCTTCCCGAACATTCGTGGTGCGCTCTCGTTCGAAACGGCCTCCTTAATCGACGGACACCCGATGTCCGTAGGAACCTTTGGCGACTACGTAACCACGTTTTTGAACAGCTACGCGCTCGGCAGCGTGGAAGTGGTCAAAGGTCCCGGTGCGGCCGTGCCCGAGACGAACTACGCCATCGGCGGCACCGTCAACTTTCGCACGAAAGAACCGACGTTCAAGCCCTCCGGATCGCTCACGCTCGGAACGGACAACTTCGGGGGCAATCTCCTGAACGCCATGTATTCCGGAACCTCTGCCAACGGCAAGTTCGGCTGGGTTCTCGATTACGCCACGGACCGTCTGCTCGGTGGTGTCAACAACTATCAAGCGAGTTATGACGGGGGTCTCAACGGTGCCGGCATCAACGGTGGCGCTCAGACACTCGCCCCGACCATCTCCGGCCTTGCCGTCCCGGGGACGTCAAGCACCATCTTTAATGCAAAAACAAGCCTCTTCGTCTGCTGCCAAACCTTCACGGGGCGTTACCAAAACAATTCGGAGCTCGTGAAACTTCGTTACAAGCTCTCGCCGGTCACCGCCCTGACTGCGACGTATCTTGGCAGCCAGACCAACGCCGATCAACTCGGCAACACGAGCTCCCAGATCGCGGGCATTTTTGCTCCCGGTGCGAGCTACGTTCCGGGATACCCGGCGGGACCGATCTTGCTGAACCCGGTCTTCGGCGGCGGCAAGGAAAATGAGATCAATAACGAGCCGATCTTTCAAGCGGAATTACGCAGCGCACTAAAACGCGACAATATCCTGGCGCGCGCGTATGTGGGCACGATCGATCGTCTGCTCTATCAGGGAAACCCGAACCCCAGCATTCCGGAGTTCCTCAACGTCAACGTCTATGGGACGGCGGGCGTAAGGCCCGCAGCGGGAGGTCCAGCCGTCCCGACGGCCTTTAATGGTGCGGCGATGCCGGTCGGCTTCTACAACTACTTCAACCAAACCGAAGAAGACACGCTGCGTGGATATTCGTTCGAATACGATCACTTTTTGGGTGATACGGACAACACGATATCCCTTGCCTACGACAACACGCGGTCCACGACGGTAAGCTTTAGCGCTTCGCCCAACGCAACGTTCGCCAATCCGAATCCGGCGACGCCGCTAAGCTACTCCGTCACGATTCCTGCGGGATCGAGCCAAACGTTCGGCACGCTGTTGCTGCGCGGAAAATTCAACCTGGGAACGAAGTGGAACGCAACCTTAAGCGAGTACTTCAACACGTATAAGAACGTTGTGGCGATTGCCGGACCCGCCGGTGGCGGTGTCGGCGATCCGACCGGTGCCGGCGACACCTTCGGCACGTTTAACTCAACCCACAACGACTGGCGCGCGGCGTTTGAATTCCGCCCCAATCCGGTGCTCGCATTGCGGGCCTCGGCCGGGACGGCGATTGCGCCTCCGTACCTCTTCCTGTTGACGAGTCTGCCCTTCCCGCCATCGTTTAACGCATCGTCGGGAACGTTCATTCAGAGCGTCAAGAGCCCCGGACTGCTTCCCGAGACGGCGTTCGGTTTCGACCTTGGTGGAGATTGGCGCTTGAACGACGGGCTGACCGTGGTTTCGGGCGACGTGTACTCGACCAATCTCTACAATCAGTTCATCACCGCGTTGACCGACTCTGGAACTACGTTTACCCAGGGCGCGAACACGGCCGAACTCTTCTATCGTAAACCCCTCAACTTGGATCAAGCGCGCTATCAAGGCATCGAACTGGCCGTGAAGCGCAACCCCGCCGTGGGCCTCGGTTTCACCGTGCAGGGCGCGCTGCAGCGCGGGTACGTGGCGAGCGTTCCCAGCTGTTTTTACGCAACCGCACCCCCGCCGTCGGGCGGCACGTGCAACTACGGCACCAACCTGGCCGTCATCCCCGGCAACAACTTCACCGGGGGCGGCCTGGGTTTCAATGGCGTTTCGAACCAAAACGTTCCGTATTCGCAAGGCTACGGCGAGCTGCGGTATCAATGGCCGAACACCAACATGTTCCTCGTCGGCATGACGTACTATGGAAATAACAACTCCCTGAACGAGCGGCCGTTCATGGTTGGAAACGCGAGCTATCGCTTCCAATTAGCCAAGGAGTTGACGGGACAACTCAGCGCCGACAACTGGACCAATACGTACGGCGGACTCTTCCCGTTACAGGGGGCCGGCATCCCGGTGCCGCTGGCGAACAATCTACCAACAGCGGGACCCAACCCGCCGTTCGGTGCGACCAACGCCAACGTGATCGGTCCGGCGACCGTACGGTTTACCATCACGAAGTACTTCAACTTCGGAGGCAATCCGTAGGGACTGCCGCAGATGACGCCAGAGGGCGGCGCTTCGGCGCCGCCCTTTTCTTTTTACCCACAAGGAATCTGCACGCACGAAACCAAGGTCGCAAGTCTCGGCTGCGAGGAGATTCTATGTTCGTATTGGCCCGCGTTTTTGCGCTTGTCTTGCTTGTCGCATTCGCAAGCGCTCCCGCCCAAGCAGCGGATGCATCCGCCGCAATCCAAACCTTCGCGCAAGCGAGTCCGACGACGACGCTGGCAACCGTTCAGGGCATCGTAACCGACTCGCAGGGCGGTGCCATCGCGAATGCGGATGTCGCGATCGTCGGTCCCGGCCGCTACGAAGCGCACACAACGGCCAACGGTTCGTTTACGGTCGGGAACGTCAAGCCCGGACTCTATTCGATTCGCGTAAGCAAGGCCGGATACGGCAGCGCGATTCAGGACGACGTCGCGGTGGCAGCAGGCACCAGCAATCAGGTCAATGCGACGCTGGTTGCCAGCAGCACGCAGTCGCTACGGTTGATTGGTACGGTAACGACGACGGCTGGGCGCAATCGGTTCAACGTCAGCGGGCTTTCCGTAACGACGCTGGACAACGCGCAGATCGCGGCACGGGTCCAGCCCAACCTCAAGGACGAGCTTAGCGAACTTCCCGGTGTTGCGGCGACGCACGACTCGGGTGGCCGCAGTCCCAACAGCAACTTCATGGTGCGCGGCGCCAGCATCGAATCCAAGGTGACCATCGACGGACACGCGATCAGCTCCGGCGTTTTCGGAACGTACAATAATAATTACGCCAATTCGGAAATCTTCGAACAGGTGGAAGTGCTCAAGGGCGCCGGTCTCAACGGCGTCAATGCGGGCGAATCGGCCTTCGGTACGATCAACCTGCGTACGCGCAACTTCTTGCCGACCAACGGCATCGCGGCGTCCCTTTCGGCCGATTCGTATGGCACGGGCTGGTTGAACTTTCTTGCGAACTATAACGTCGGCAAGTGGTCGTTCCTGGCCGGCCGTTCGTATCAGTCGTTCAACGGTCCCGATCAGGGCGTGACCGGTCAGGTGATCAACACCACTGGGGGGCCCAATTTGCCCGGGTACCCGGTGCAAGGCCCGGCGCTCATTCAATGGGTGAACGAACTTTCGAACCCGTATTCCACCGAAGCAGATCTGGTCAAGGCGCGCGTGAAGTTTTCGGGCGCGACCTGGTTGACCGGCGAGTGGCTCAATCTTACCGGCCGCTATTTCAATCAAGGCGGCTCGTATGCATATTACGACGGGGTTTACACGATTCCGCAATGTTTTGCCGCGGGCGCATTCGTACCGGCCGGCGGGAGCGGTTGCGATGCCCGGTCGGTGTACAACCCACCGTTTCTTTCCAACTTAATCGGAACGACGCAACCGCTGTACAGCTATTTTCCGCACTCGAATATTCTCAATAACGAGCCGCAGTTCTCCGCGGAGTTGCGCACCACGCACAAAGCCGATACCATTTTGCTGCGCCCTTACCGCACGCAGATCAAGCGCTTCATCGACGGCTCGATGGAGAATACGCAGTACGGCTATGGCGGCAGCTGGTTCCAGGTGACGAACACCGCCAATTGCCAAGTTGTTTTTGCGGGACCGCCCGCGGCAAGCCCGACGGCCGGCGCAAAAGGCCCCTGTTTCTCCAGTGCCAACGGGTATTCTGCGCCCTACATCGGCGCGCCGGATCCTACCCATCCGGTGGTCTTCCCAACGGATCCGAATGCGCCGGCCTGCTCGGTCGCCGCGCCGTGCTGGACCAATCCTACCGCATCGCAGCGCAACGGGTACTACGGTTTCAATACGCCGTTCAGCCAACCGGAAGTGGACCGTCTCAGCGGCGCGACCTTCTCCTATCTCCATCCGGTCGGACTGAACTTGTACACCTTTAGCGTGGATTACAGCCGCGATAATACGCTGAAGTTCACAGCGGACAACTCGCCGCTGCCGGCCGGGTGTTTCCCGACGGTGACCTCCGCACCAAACACGCCGACGCTCAATACGGGTGCGCCCAACCCGTATTACCAGCCGGCCTGCACGATCGGCGGCATGGTGCTGCCGAGAACCCCGGGCACCGCATTGCAAATTCCGCCCACCACAAACTATAAAACCGATTACTCGTTAACGGGCCTCTTCCAGCTCAACCCGCGTCTGCAGGTTGGCCTCGGAAATTATCTCACCGTGGAAAAACTCGATTACGTGTTTACCGATCCCGCGGCGGCGGCCGCAGCCGGCTCGGTGCGCGCGAGCACCGGTCAGTTCCTCACCGGAGCGGAACAGGCCGATGCCACGCTCGTGCATGGAATCGCCACGCACACGCATTACGATCCGCATCTTCAGGCGCAGTACCGCGTGAGCCCGAACGCCTCGCTGCGTATGACCGCCGGGTCTTCGATCACAACCCCGTATGCATCGCTGGTTTCGGGTTTCGTTAAACTCACGCCCAACGGCGGTCCGACGGGCAATACGGATTTCCTGGCCATTCCCAATCCCAATTTGCAGCCGGAGACCACGGTCGCCTACGACTTTGGCGGCGACTTCCGGCTGCACGACGGAACCATCGTTTCGGCCGACTTCTTTAACAACACCATCCACAATGTGTTCATTACGGTCAGCCAGATCGTGCCCAATCTCCCGGGACGCGTCGGCATCGCGCAAACCATTCAAACCAACACGCTCAACGGCCCGGTCGAACGCGACTTCGGCGCGGAGTTGACGGTGCAGCGCGCCCCGCTCGCCGGACTCGGATATTTCCTCACCGGAACGCTTCAACGCGCCTACTACGACGGTTTCACCAATGCGTTCTACCAGACGTTGGCGAACAATCAAATCCTGGGCGGTACGGCTCCGAATAGAGTCGCGTTCCTGGGCTTGGTCAACGGCCAGCAATTGCAAGGCACGACCAGCTTTACGGGCGAGGTGCCGTTCTTCAAGTCGAAACTCGAGCTCAACTATCGCACGCCTGCGGACCGCGCGTACTACGCGCTCGGAACCGTAATCAACGGAGCGAACAATTCGTTCGGAATTCCGGCATTCAACACGTGGTACGGCAACGCCACATGGAATCTCGGGCACGCGTTTGCAGTTACGCTGAGCGGCGAGAATCTCATGAACTTCAGCAGCGGCTCGTTCACCGGCAACGTCGTTAACAATGGCGGAATCGCGCCGATCGGCGTTCGCTGGCGCGCGGACCTCGGCCAATTGGAATACGGTCCGGCCAATAACTTTCCGTTCGTGTACAACAGCGCGGTCGTCATTCCGCCGCGGAATTACTACCTCACGCTGAGCAAACGCATGTAGGTCCCTGTCACCCTGAGCTTGCCGAAGGGCGCCGTGACAGCTCGAGGATGATTTTCCATTCATGCGGCATGACGGGCTGCACGGAGAGCCGTTGGCCGCGTCGCAGGAGAGCCATCCCGACCAGGCGCGGTTCCGCTCGCATTTCGGCAAGCGTGACGGGACGCGGGAGCGCTTCGACGTAACGTACGTCCACATTTTGCCACGTGGGATTGTCCCGCTTGCTGCGCGGGTCGAAGTATTCCCCGCCGCGTTCGAAGGCCGTTTCGTCCGGGTGCGCCTCGCGGATTACCTCGCAGATGCCGACGGCCGCCGGCTCCGCAATGCTGCTGTGGTAAAAGAATCCGCGATCGCCGACGCGCATTTCGAGCATGTGATTGCGGGCTTGGAAGTTGCGCACGCCGCTCCATGGCGTCGTGCCGTCTCGTTGGAGGTCGTGGAAACCGTAGGCGTGCGGTTCGCTTTTAAAGAGCCAATAGCGCACGGCGCTAGTGCAGGTTGATGGTCGTCCGGGCGGGCTCGGAGCCGAAGGCCTCGGTCAGTACCGTACGCAGCTCGCCGCTTTGATCCATCGGTCCAAGGATGTCGGTGTCGCCATAAAACTTTCCGTTGATGAAGACCTTGGGCAGGGTTGGCCAGTCGGTCATCTCTGCGAGCGCCGCCCGTTTTTCCATGTTTTCCAGCACGTCGACCACTTCGAACGGATATCCGAAGCGATCGAAAAATTGAATCGTTTCCAGCGTGAATCCGCAGCGCGGCATGGTCTTCGTGCCCTTGCCGTAGACGAGGATTTTGTTCGCGGCGATCTCGCGATCGATCTCATCTCGAATAATTGACATTAGCTTGCACTTTCCAAGAGTTGTGTTTTTAATTCGACCGCGTGCACGCGGCCGTCTTTGAGCGCGCTCTCGAGCGCCGCGTAGACCAACCGATGCTGTTCGATCAAGGTTTTTCCGGCAAAGGCGCTCGATGCGATCTTGAGGTTAAAATGATCCATCGTGCCGGTGCGGTCGACGATATCCACCTGGGCATCGGGGAGCGCCGCATGAATGAGCGTCCGTAGCGAACGGTCGTCGATCATCTAGGAGGCCAACCGCCGGACGCTCTCGTCCGAGCGCAACGAATCGACCAACCCTTTGGCCTCACGCAGGGTCTCCGGTAACACGCCGGCGTTCTGCGCGATCATACGCACGACGCCGACGGCAAGCGTCAGCCCGCTCAGGGCAAGGATGACCGCCGGGGCGCCCTGCGCCCGAAAACCGCCCACTTCGATCTTGAATGACCGCGCGACGCGCGCGACGTCCTTCATCTTCATATCGGTATTGTAGCGTCTGACGCCGGGTTTTCCTACGACCTCTGCGGTGCGGCGCGGCGCAGAGGCCGCGCGGCACGCCGGGGCAGAACCTACTTGCCCGTGAAAGCCATTCGCCTGGAAGAGCTGGGTGCTCCCCAAAACCTACGCGTGCGCGATATCGAGCCGCCGGTTCCCCAAATCGGCGAAGTCGTGGTCCGCGTGCGCGCGGCTGCCTTAAATCATCGCGACGTGTATATTACGCGCGGGCTGTATCCCGGCATCGAATTGCCCCGCACGCTGGGCTCCGATGCATGCGGCGAACTCGCCGACGGGCGGCGAGTCGTCATCAACCCCATGCTCGGCTGGGGCGACGATCCACATGTCTGGCGTCGGGACTCGTCCATTCTGGGACTGCCGCGCGACGGAACGTTCGCGCAGTTTGTTTGCGTGCCGGCCGAAAATGTTTTGCCCGCGCCGGCCGGTCTTTCCGACGAAGAGGCCGCGGCTTTGCCGCTGGCCGGGCTTACGGCTTACCGCGCCGTTTTTACG
>JABXNS010000250.1_pt1 | contig 12596 bp, 11 predicted proteins | sample 7301101 | NCBI WGS metagenome assembly JABXNS01 (sample SAMN14449646, study PRJNA615230) | soil metagenome | isolation source: soil from bare, unvegetated metal-rich iron-sulfur acidic spring small-cell... | place: Canada: Paint Pots Mound, Kootenay National Park, BC | collected 2017-05-25
CGCGATTGGCTCCCCGTGCAGGCTGGTAGGAACCCTCTCACGCCTGAGGACGCTGCCGTCCTCGGCGACGATCCCGATCTTGGTGGCCGTCCCGCCGATGTCGATCGCCCCAGCCAGTCGCATTCAGAGCGCAGCTTGCGCCAGCTCTGGATTTTTCCAGAGATCGACCGGTCTCGGGATTCTTTTAAAGAGAGGAGACAAGGGTTGTGGCTCGCGATTGGCGCGGCGAGCGCTGGAAAATACGCCCCGCTGCTTTTCGGCTGCAACGTACGCCATCATCCCAGAAATAGCTTTGTCTCGGTCTCTCTATTTTTCTCGAAGGAAGTCTGTCGACCCCTCCTTGTCGAGCAGAAGATTCGCAACGATCTGCTTGAGCTTCTGGTTCTCCTCCCGAAGCGCTCGCACTTCGTGGGATGCGCTCCCAGCGACGCCGTTGTACTTCTTGCGCCAGCGGTAAAAGGTGGTCTCCGTGATGCCCAGCTTGCGGCACACCTGCACAGCCGGCGCTCCAGCCTTCACCTGCCGGAGAGCCTCCACGATTTGCTCAGCTGTGAATTTGCTTGGTCGCATCCGCCGATCCTCCCTCGATGCGTTCCTCAATCGAAGATCTACCGGGCGCGATCCTCCGCTCCGGTAGATCTTCGCTGGGCTGATATCCAGCCAGGACTGATTTGTGAATTTCCTTGAAACCTTTATGGCCGGAGCGGTGCTGGGACCGGGCGGTTGTCCGGCCCCCAGCTCTCGCCCGCACTATGGCAGCGTGATGGTGTCGCCGGTCCCCAGCGTCACTGCGCCAGCGGTCCGCGCCAAGGCACGTCCGATCAGTGTAACGTTGTCGTTCAGAGTGATGCTCGCCAGGGAGAGGATGTTGCCCTTCCACTGCGATCCCGTGCCGATCGTGGCCGAACTGCCAACCTGCCAGTACACGTTCTTGGCCTGCGCACCGTTGATCAGGGCGATGGTTCCGACTCCGGTGAGCCCGCTGCCGGCCTGGAAGACAAAGGTCGCGTTCGGATCTCCCTGGCCATCCAGCGTAAGCGTGCCTGTGACGCCAATTGTACTCCCGCTGCAGTAGACACCAGGAGCCCTAGTCGTTCCGCCAATGTCGGCGGTGCCGATGACAGTCCCGCACGGCAGCGCGGCCAGCGCGTTGTACGCGGTGGTGAGGTCGGACTGCGCCTGCGCGGCTGTCGCGTCATTAATGTGCTGCACGCCCGTAACCACACACGGCGGCGTGCCGAGGACAACCGCTGTGCCTGGGCTGAGGCCAATATCAGCGTTGATAGTGCCGCCCGTGACACACGTTATGGTGGAGCCGGCGAGGATCCCCATGGAAGCTGCCGCCCCGAGATTGACGATTGGCGCTGGAGGCGATGTCACGATCACCGTCGCTGTGCCGAAGATTGTCCCACTTGTCGCCCTAACGGTGTTGTTGAATGTCCCGGTCGCTCCACCCGCGGTGAAGAGTCCCGAGCTCGCATTGATGGTGCCGCCGCCATTCGTGACCGACCAAACGGGCGTGATCGCGACCACATTGCCATTTGCGTCCCTGCCCACCGCGGTGAACTGCTGCGTGGTATTGATGGGCAGTGTTGCCGGGTTCGGCGTGACGGTGATCGTTGCGAGCGGTCCGGGGGTGACGACGACGGTCGCCGTGCCGAAGATTGTGCCACTTGTCGCCCTAACCGTGTTGTTGAATGCTCCGGTCGTACCACCTGCGGTGAAGAGTCCCGAGCCGGCATTGATGGTGCCGCCGCCATTCGTGACCGACCAAACGGGCGTGATCGCGACCACATTGCCGCCGGCGTCTCTGCCGACCGCTGTGAACTGCTGCTGGGCACCGACGGCCAGCGTATCCGGGTTCGGCGTTACCGTGATCGTTGCGAGCGGTCCTGCGACGACGGTGACGTTTGCGGTACCGAAGATCGCGCCCTGGGTTGCCCTGACACTGGCGGGGAACGTTCCAGTAGTGTTGCCCGCAGTGAAGAGACCCGAGGCAGCATTGATGGTGCCCGGCGGGTTGACTGTCGACCAGACGGGCGTGATCGCGACAACGTTGCCGTTGGCGTCCTTACCCACGGCCGTGAATTGCTGCGTGGCACCGATAGGCAGCGTTGGATTCGGTGTGACCGTGATTGTCGCAAGCGGTCCAGGCGTGACGATGACCGATGCGGTGGCCGTGACGGCGTTACACGTTACAGACACGGAAAATGTGCCCGCCGTCGTCCCCGCGGTATACAGCCCCGAACTGGTGATGGTGCCACCACCAGCGGTAACAGCCCAGGTGGGGTTCGGGATCGCGAGGACATCGCCGGCGGAGTTTTTGGCCACCGTTGTGAACTGCTGAGTGCCGCCCGGCGCGAGGGTCACCGTAGTAGGCGAGATCGTGAGCGACGTCGTGACGCCAGGCTCACTGGTCGATTTGCACCCCGCGGCGAACAGCCCAGCGAACGCGACCCCCACGAGCACACGTGCGATGCGCGCGCGCGAAACGAGTGCTTGCAGAGTGCGGCTTTTCATGACCCTCTTCATCGAACTCCTCCTGACCGGATGCATGTGAACGCGAATTCTCTCCGCGACATCACTCCTCATGGAGGAGATGCTTTGACGTTAGCGCACACCATTTCCCTCACCTATCCCCCGAAAAGGTGAAAGAGGAGGTAATCCTTTTGGGTGAGATTGCCCGGGTGTGCGGCCTTTTACCCGGGCATATGCACACCATAGGGCGTAGGGCATCACCAATCGATGGAAGCGCATACAGCTGGCCGGACGCGCGGCGCGATCCGGCCCGAATGCGGGCCAATTAGTGTGCTAACTGTTGAAATGGCCCTTGCCGCCCGAGCCACCGGGCTTCAATCGTCGTGGCTGTGCGCGTACGCGGCTATCTGCAAGCGTGAGTGCAGGGCCAGTTTGTCCATTACGTTCCGCACGTGACTCTTCACCGTGTCGGTGGCGATGTTGAGGCGCTGCGCGATTTCCTTGTTGCTCATCCCGACTGCGATGAGCCCGATCACTTCGCGCTCCCGCTTCGTCATGCGGACCGCCTTGAGCGCCGCCTCTCCTCCGCGCTGGACCGCCACCTGGGCGATCTGCGAGAACAATGTGCCAGTCATCTTGGGCGGCAGCACGCGAGCACCATCGGCCACGGATCGGATCGTTGCGACGAAATCCTCGAAGGTGGCATCCTTCAAAATGAATCCGGCCACGCCAGCGTTCACGAACTCAGCGATTTCCTCGTGAACCGGAAGGAGGTCCATAACGATGACCCGTGCGTCCGCCATCTCTTTCTTCACTGTCTCAGCCAAGCGCAGGGAGTTCTTGTTCATTAGGCCGACATCGAGAAGAACAACCCGCGGGTTTTTCTCCTTCAGCATCGCCGTCTCGAGGCTGGTGGCGGCGAGCACGACGTTCACGTCCGGCAACTCGTTCAGCATCTGCGTCATGCCTTCTCGAACGAGTCGATTGTCCTCGATAATGGCGACGGTGATCATGCGGAGCCTGTGGGGACGAATCTGGGCGTTAGTGGGAGGCTGGCGACTCCCGTCCCGCACAGAAAACGTATGAACGGTGGGCAATCTGTCACATCGCACGAGGGCCCGCTAGCTGTGGACCACCGCTAGAACGTCGCTCGAAAGTGTACGATTTCCGAAGTTAGGCGCGAGCGCCAAATCCGCGCGCCATCGCCACGGCCGCCGCAACCATTGCGATAACGAGGACAGCCTGAGCGGTGCTGATCGCCGCGATCCGCCGAGCGACTGTCGGGACCACCGCAGTCTCGACCGCCAGGCCGCGCCCGAGAGCATGCCTCCATCGAATGAGGGTAACCATTGGCCAAGTCTCGAGCAGAAGAATGACGACGAGAAGGCCCATCTTTGCCATGAAGAGCGAGTTGTGGAAGTAATACGGTGTGCTCTTCTCCGTGGCCCCAAGGAGTCGCCACAATCCGCAACCGATCCAATGGAGCGCGGCGATCCCCCACACGGTGTCGTCACGAAACGCCCGCCGGATGGATCCCAATCCGGCCGGATCTCGAAGTGCTGCTCCGCGGTCGAGGACCGCGGCGACTCCGAACCCCAGTGCGACGAGATGGATCCACGCGAGCGCAGAGGCAGCATGTCACGCACTCCGGTGAAGGTGGGCGCCGGGAGAAATCAGGCGTCCGCCGCGGGACGGCGCATCCCAACCGGTCATCGATCGGGCTCGCAAAAGAGGATGACACCACCCGACTTAATAGATCGCGTTTCCCGTAGCCTCATGCGCTTTCGTTCGCCGTCAGGTTTGAAAAGCGGAGTTCCGGCGCCGAGCAACACGGGGACGATGCAGAGCCGATACTCGTCGAATAGGTCATGCTGGATCAGCGTCGCTGAGAGATCGGCGCTTCCAAAGACGTAAAGATCTTTTCCGGGAGCGCTCTTGAGCCTCGCGACTTCGCTTACCGCATTCTCCCGCACGAGTCGCGTATTGTTCCAGTCGGCCTTCGTCAGCGTTGTCGAAAACACCACTTTCGGAACGCGGTTCATGAACTCGGCGACCGCACCCTTCGCGGTTGACCAGTAAGCGGCCATACCTTCGTAGGTCACTCTGCCGAAGAGCAACGCGTCCGCGTTCTTCCCCTGTTCGAGCGAGAGCTGCTCCAGTTCGTCACCCCAGACGTACTCGTGCCAGTCGAGGTCCCACTTCTTCGGCCCCTCGAACAAGCCGTCGAGGCTGACAAGGTTCCACATGATGAGTCGGCGTGTCATCGATTCCCTCGAATTGCTAGGTAGGACGCTTGTAAGGATCGCCCGGTCCGGGCAGCGGTGGTGGCCGATCGGCGCCCACCAGGGGTCGGGCGCAGCGGGCTCCGCCTGAAGGGCGCTCGCATTCGACGCATCGATCGCGGCGAAGGTGAAATTCTCCGACGCGACGGTTGATCCAGCGAGGCGCCGGAGCATCGCCAGTTGGCCGGCATGGGTCATCGCGTCACTCAGCGGGCCCTGGAGGAACTGCTCATCCGAAATCTCCGCCAGGAGAACGGGATCGCCCAGGTCGTCACGGAGGCCGGCAAGGGTCTGGTGAAAGCGCGCGACCTCCTCGCGGAACACCGCCAGATTATGCGGGGAGAACTGACCGCCATGTAGCATCGTACGGGCGTAACCAATCAAGCCCGTCATATGCCAAACAAGCTCGTGCGGGGTCCGCACGTTGGGTGCGGCGCGAAAATCGGCGAACTCCGGGGCGGCGCCGCGCAGCGCCTTTTGCGTCCGATACGCGAGAGCTGCTAAGAAGTGCCGCAACAGTCGGCGGGAATCGGCCATGGAGAGGGTGCCGGGCTGGGAAGAGACAGAAGCCTTTGTCAAAGCTGCCTGTAGAAGAAGACCGTATCGCACGGCGTTCCATCGGGGTTCACCGCATAATGCGGGATCTCGCCCACCCGGACCCAGCCGAGAGAGGAGTAGAGTCGCTCGGCGGCCGAACCCTTACAGGTATCCAGCACCAACAGCGTGAATTGCCGCTCGCGGGCGTGGCGCTCGAGTTCCCGCATCAACGCGCGCGCGATGCCACGCCGGCGCGCGCGCCGGTGCACGATCAGTTTTGCCACGTCAGCACGATGTGGTTGATTCGGGGCCCATGATGGCTGTAGCTGGACTGTGCCGACAATGCCTTGCTCGTCTCGGGCGACGAGTACCACAGTCCTTGGCGAGGGGGCATCCAATGTGCTTCGCCACCACTCCACCGCTTCATCGAGTCGCAAATCCGCCATGAAGCTGATGCCAGCGCCGCCTTTGACGGCGTCAATCAGCACTCGAGCGAGCTCCTGCACAACGGTTTCAGGGGCGCCATCGACCCGCTCGATCGCAATCGTGTTCAAATTCGTCCGCGCATCGGCTGATGACATGCTGAAGAAAGGTGCCACCTCCAGCGCGTTACGGCGCTCTGTCCGCCAGTGCGCGCTCCAATGCGTTCCAGGCCAACAGCGCGCACTTTACCCGGGCGGGAAACCTCGCCACGCCGGCAAGGGCGCGGAGTGAACCGAGCCGCTCGTCATCGACAGCCGGACTGATGCCGAGCATCAGATTCCGGAACTGTTGCCTGATTTTCTCGATCTCCTCCGTACTCTTGCCCTTGACCAGCTGTGTCATCATCGACGCCGACGCCAGAGAGATCGAGCAGCCGCGTCCCGAGAACTTGAGGTCGCAGACGTTGTCGCCATCAAAGGCGACCTGAAGTCCGATCTCGTCTCCGCAGAGTGGATTCTTGATTTCCACGGCTGCATCGGGCCGTTCAAGCGTGCCCTTGTTACGCGGCCGTCGGTAGTGATCGAGAATCATCTCCTGATAGAGCGCGCCAAGCTCGGCCGAGCTCCTAGGCTGGGGCATGCGGTCTCTCCGCGCGGCGGCGGACCACTTTAGGCAGGCACATACCCGAAAATCTCCTTCGCCTTCAGGATACCCGCCACCAGCGCGTCGATATCGCTCTCGTCGTTGTACACGTAAAACGACGCGCGCGCTGTCGCGATTACATCGAGGCGTCGCATCAGCGGCTGCGCGCAATGATGTCCGGCGCGGATGCAGACTCCTTCGCCGTCGAGAATCGTTGCGAGGTCGTGCGGATGCACATCGCCGAGAGTAAAGCTGAGGACACCACTGCGCTCGCTCGCGGGAGGTCCGTAGATACGGATTCCCTCGATCTCGGCGAGTCGCTTCTGGGCCATCGACATGAGTGCGCGCTCATGCGACTGCACACGATCCATTCCGATGTTCTCGAGATACTCCACCGCCGCGGCGAGACCCACGGCATTGGCGGCGTTTGGAGTTCCCGCCTCGAATTTGTGCGGGAGCACGTTCCACGTCGTGCGATCGTCGTGCACGAACTCTATCATGTCGCCGCCGGTCTGATACGGCGGCATCTCCTCGAGCATCTCGCGCTTGCCGATTAGCCCGCCTATCCCCATCGGCCCCAACATTTTGTGACCGCTGAAGGCGTAGAAATCGACGCCGAGCGAATCGAAGGAGACGGGGAAATGCGGAGCACTCTGGGCGCCGTCGCAGACGAGAACCGCATCGCTCTTCCGTCGCACCAGGCGCACGATCTCGGCGACCGGATTGATCGTGCCAAGCGCGTTCGATACGTGATTGAACGCGACGATCCTCGTGCGCTCGTTGAGGAGACCTGCCAGAAAATCGAGATCGATCTTTCCGTCGGAAGTAAGCTCGCAGATTCTGAACTTCGCGCCCTTTCTCATCGCCAGCACCTGCCACGGGACGAAATTCGCGTGATGTTCAAGCGCGGTGACGACGATCTCCTCGCCACTGGCGACGTTTGCCAGTCCCCACGAGTTCGCGACGAGATTCAGTCCTTCCGTGGTGCCCCGGGTGAAAATGAGGCAGTCAGAATCAGAAACGCCAAGAAACCGGGCGATCCGGGCGCGCGCCTCGTGATAACGCTCGGTCGCCCGCACCGACAGCGAGTAGGCTCCGCGGTGCGGATTGGCGTTCGAGGTCTCGTAGAAGTCCCGGAGCGCATCGAGAACCGCTTCCGGCTTCTGCGATGTCGCGGCGGAATCCAGGTAGTGGAGTGCCGGGCTGTTGGCGAGAAGCGGAAAATCCGAGCGCAGCTTCACAACACCCGCACCGTCGATGCTTCGTATCTATCGTCGATCCTCTTGCAGCGGGGACCAACCAGGATCGTGTCTCCGTCGAGCCGCACCTGAAACACCGGGAGGGGACTCGTGGCGGGTACCTGCCGCACTTCTCCCGTTCTGCAATCGTACCGCGCGCCGTGCCACGCGCACTGGAGCGTCCCGTCGCCCAGCAGGTCGCCCAGCGACATCGAAAAATGCTGGTGGGTGCAGATATCGCTCAGGGCGGAGATCTCGCCCCGGTGGCGAACGAGACACACCGCATCCCCACTTGGGCGCACGCGTTGCAGAACCGTCCCCTCGGCGAGTTCAGCAACCGAAGCTACGGGCTCGAACTCCGGGTTTCCGGCGGGCGAATCGAAAACGGGCCGGGAAGCACCCGTCATTCAGGTCCTCTAATGTATGAAAGCCAGCGCGCTCTCGACATGTTTGGACTGCGTAAGTGCTGACGAGACAATAGGATAGAAAGACAGCGGTTCGCTTGACTATCCCGACAGAATTGCTTTAGATTGAATCTAAGACGGGAAGTATAGAAACGCCAAGGAGTTGGAATGGGCACGGGAATCGAGGCGCTGGTCAACCGCGAATACGCGTACGGGTTCGTCACGGACGTCGAGACCGACACGGTTCCGCCCGGGCTCAACGAAGACATCATTCGCACGATCTCGGCGAAAAAGAACGAGCCCGAGTTCATGCTGGAGTGGCGCTTGAAGGCGTACCGGCGCTGGCTCACCATGAAGGAGCCGCATTGGGGCAACGTCAAATACCCGCCAATCGATTACAACTCGCTCGTCTACTACTCGGCGCCTAAGAGCGTCAAGCCACTCCAGAGCCTGGACGAAGTCGATCCCGAGCTCCTTCGCACCTACGAGAAGCTCGGCATCTCGCTCAACGAACAGAAAATGCTCGCCGGCGTCGCCGTCGATGCGATCTTCGACAGCGTCTCCGTCGGCACCACGATGAGAGAGGAGCTCGGCAAGCACGGTATCATCTTTTGCTCCTTCGGCGAAGCGGTTCAGAGCCACCCCGAACTCGTCGAGAAATACCTCGGCACCGTCGTCCCGCACAGCGACAATTTCTTCGCCGCGCTGAACGCGGCGGTGTTCAGCGATGGGTCGTTCGCGTACGTGCCAAAGGGTGTCAAATGCCCGATGGAGCTCTCGACCTACTTCCGGATCAACAGCAAGAACACCGGACAGTTCGAGCGCACACTCATAGTTGCCGATGAAGGCGCATCCGTCAGCTACCTCGAGGGATGCACAGCGCCCAAGCGCGACGAGAACCAGCTCCATGCCGCGGTCGTCGAGCTGATCGCGCTCGACAACGCAACGGTGAAGTACTCGACGGTGCAGAACTGGTATTCTGGCGACGCTCAGGGCAAGGGCGGCATCTACAACTTCGTCACCAAGCGCGGAAAGGCGGCCGGCGTCAACTCAAAGATCTCGTGGACGCAGGTCGAGACCGGCTCAGCTATCACCTGGAAATATCCGAGTGTAATCCTTCAGGGCGACAATTCGGTCGGCGAGTTCTACTCCGTCGCGGTCGTCAACAGAAAGCAGCAGGCCGACACCGGCACCAAGATGATCCACATCGGCAAGAACACGAGGTCGACGATCGTCTCCAAGGGAATCTCGGCCGGCGAGGGCAACAACAGTTATCGGGGACTGGTTCGCGTGCTCCCCAAGGCGGAAGGCGCGCGCAACTACACCCAGTGCGACTCGATGCTGATCGGCAACAAGTGCGGCGCGCACACCTTTCCGTACATCGAGGTACAGAACAATACGGCCACTCTCGAGCACGAGGCATCGACGTCGAAGATCGGCGAGGACCAGATCTTCTACTGCAAGCAGCGCGGTGTGAGCGCCGAGCACGCGGTCTCGATGATCGTGAGCGGTTTCTGTCGTGAGGTATTCAAGGAATTGCCGATGGAATTCGCGGTTGAAGCGCAGCAGCTTCTCGGCATCACTCTCGAAGGAAGCGTAGGCTGATTCGCTGACGCTCCATGTCCTTGTACAACCTCAACGACAGAATCCGCGCTGCCTGGGCCTGGCTCCGCTCGGGGCCCAGAACACCGGGGTATCCCTTCACGGCCAACTGGACGCTCTTCAGCCAGGCGGTGTACGCGATACAAACAACATTCAATCACTGGTTTCGTGCTCGAGATAAATGATCTGCACGCCGGCATCGGCGATCGGGAAATTCTGAAGGGCATCTCTCTCAACGTGAACGCGGGAGAGGTGCACGCTGTCATGGGGCCGAACGGTTCGGGCAAATCGACGCTCGCGCAAGTGCTGGCGGGGAATCCGTCTTACGAAGTCACCAGGGGATCGGTCCGCTACAACGGACAGAATCTTCTCGAGATGGATCCGGAGGTCCGGGCCCAGAACGGGATCTTCCTCGCATTTCAGTATCCGGTTGAGATCCCGGGTGTCTCCATTGCTTACTTCCTGCGCTCCGCTTACAACGAGATCCGGAAGGCGAACGGTCAGGAAGAAGTCGATCCGCTCGAGTTTCTCGATCTGGTGCAGGAGAAGCTCAAGCTCGTCGATATGGACGAGTCGATGCTCTCCCGCTCGGTGAATCAGGGATTCTCCGGCGGCGAGAAAAAACGGAACGAAATCTTTCAGATGGCGGTACTGTCGCCGAGGCTCGCTATTCTCGATGAGACGGACTCGGGGCTCGACATCGACGCCCTTCGCATCGTCGCCGAGGGCGTCAACAAACTTCGCTCGCCCGACAACGCAACGATCGTGGTGACGCACTACCAGCGGCTTCTCAACTACATCGTTCCTGATTACGTCCACGTGCTCGCTAGCGGGCGAATCGTTAAGTCTGGCGGAAAGGAGCTGGCGCTCGAGCTCGAAGAGAAAGGCTACGACTGGCTGCTGGGCGCGGCAGCGGGAGCGGCGGCTTGAGCGACACGGCCACGAGGAGAAGCGCTCGCGATAATCCAGTGGCCGGAGTGACTGGCGCCGCGGCCAGGGATGCGGCGGGCAAGGACAGCGCGAGCTCCATGCGGGCGCGCGCCGCCGACTCGATCGAGGTTTATCGTGAGGACTTCGGCCGCCAGCCGTCCGCGCCGGATTGGCTTCACACGCTCCGCCGGCAAGGAATGGCTCGCTTCGAGGCGCTCGGATTTCCCACCTCGAAAAACGAAGACTGGCACTTCACGAGCGTCGCTCCGATCGCTGAACGCACTTTTCGCCTCGCCACGCTCGAGGCGTCCGACGGCGCGCCCGGAGACGCTACTCAACGGCGCGACTCCCCACGTCGGAAGGACGACACGGCGAATTCCGCCGGCGTCAAGGCTTCTGACCTCGATCGGTTCAACTTCGGCGAGAAGGGCTGGCACACCCTCGTCTTCGTAAATGGTGCGCTCTCTGGGGATCTTTCGTCTGGGACGGGGCTCGGCGACGGAGTCCGGGCGGGCAGCCTCGCTCGCGCGATCCAGACCGGAACACCGGGGATCGAGCGTCACCTCGGCAAGATCGCCAGGTTCGAGCAGCACGCGTTCACTGCGCTCAACACCGCGTTCATCAACGATGGCGCCTTGATCGAGCTGGCGGCCGATGCGAACATCGAGCAGCCAATCCATCTTGTCTTCGTCTCCGACGGAGCGGGCGTCTCGCATCCGCGAAATCTGATCATCGCGGGACGTCATTCACGCGCGACGGTGATCGAGAGCTACGTCTCGCTGCGTGAGAGTGCCTACTTCACCAACGCTGTCACGGAGATTGCGGTGGGCGAAGGCGCGCACCTCGATCATTACAAGATCCAGCGCGAGAGTGAGCAAGCCTTTCACGTCGGGACGGTACAGATTCGCGAGGCGCGCGACAGCCGGCTCCACTCCTTCTCGTTCGCAGTGGGTGGTTCAGTCGCCCGGACGAACATCTACACGGCCCTCGATGGAGATGCGGCGACCTGCACCCTTAACGGACTCTATCTTGCCGACGGGACCCAGCACATCGACAACCAGACCAGCATCGAGCACATCGCTCCCAACTGTCCGAGCCACGAGGTCTATAAGGGAGTGCTCGACGGCCGCTCTCACGGCGTCTTTAACGGGAAGGTCTACGTTCACCCTGAGGCGCAGAAGACGGACGGGAAGCAGAGTAACAACAATCTGCTGCTCTCACCAAACGCGCGCGTGGACACCAAGCCGCAGCTCGAGATATTCGCCGACGATGTGAAGTGCACCCACGGTGCGACGGTCGGGCGGCTGGACGAGATGGCCATGTTCTATCTCAATAGCCGTGGCATTGGTCCTGGGACCGCGCGGACGCTATTGACCTACGCGTTCGCAGCCGACGTTCTCGAGACGATCGAGCTGGAGCCGCTCAAGAAACAGCTCGAGAAAATGGTCCTGGCTCGGTTCACAAGTAATGATGCTGGTTGACCCGTTGTGTAAGTAACCGCTACGCTACGGACGGTTCTGTTGCGGTTGCAGTCTTGCGGTCGGGCTATCTGCCCAGCAGATAGAGAATGACGATAATGACCGCGATGGCGCCGATGATTACGTTCGTCGGCACTCGGCGTGGCGAATCGGGATCGAGGTCGCCGGCCAGGATCGGGTGCTTGATGGTGTTGCGGCGAGTGCTGATGTCCTTCTCGCGCTTGGTCGCCGATACCGGCTCGATTACCGCGACGCCCAACGGAAGCCGTTTCGTGGTGAAGGTGAGTTTCGCCGATCCCACTTCCACCTTGTCGCCTTCGGCGAGGGAGCGGGGCTCGGTGAGCGTCGTTCCGTTGACGGTCGTTGGATTAACGCCACACGGATGCAAAACGAATTTTCCATCTTCTGCGCGCAACTCGGCATGGTTGCGTGAAACGGCGGGCTCGCGGATGAGGATATGGCTCGCAGCGTCGCGGCCGATCGTCAGCAACGAGTTCCTGACGGGATAGGCGCGGCGCTCGAATTCGTATATGAGGTGGGCGCTGTCGTCGCCCGGGGCCTGTAGGGCCATAAAAGCCATTC
>JABXNS010000251.1_pt1 | contig 12566 bp, 10 predicted proteins | sample 7301101 | NCBI WGS metagenome assembly JABXNS01 (sample SAMN14449646, study PRJNA615230) | soil metagenome | isolation source: soil from bare, unvegetated metal-rich iron-sulfur acidic spring small-cell... | place: Canada: Paint Pots Mound, Kootenay National Park, BC | collected 2017-05-25
GCGTCAGATGGTTATCAGAGCCAGGCTGCGGGCGTACATCGCGGCTATGTCGCCAGTCATCGCAACCCATGGTATGCGCTGACGTTCGCCGCAGCGCCGATCATCGCGACCTACATGGCGCGGCAAGCGCCGGTCTTCGCGCTCAATCCCGATCGCCTTGGCCTACTCAATGTGGCTCACGGACTCTTCCCGCGGCAGCCTCTCGCAAGAAAAACGCTCGACTCAATCGTCGCTCGACTTAACCGAACGCGCCGCCAGTTCGTCGGTCGCGGCCGAACCTATCACGGCGGGCTGGAGAAGTTCGAGCCGGGCGAAATGGAGCAGTTGCCGCTGCGCATTACGCCGTGAGCGCTCCTCCGGGACAATGGACCGAACAAGAGATCTCGCTCGATGTCGAAACCGCCATTGACGCTTTTCGAGAGCGTCGGTTCGCTGAACCGCTTGCGATATGGCAAAGCGAAGTCGATGAACGAATCAAGCAATTTTCAAAGCTCTTCGAGGAACATGGAATGGCGCGACCGGCGGCTCTGTCATCCGGGGACGTCATACGGATCATCGAGGCGGGACTGCTCGATCCGATGCGCTATTTGCCCGGCCCCCCAATCTCGGCCGATGATTTGAAAAACCTGGCTGAGGTAAACTCACTCAACCCACGCACTTTGCGCGCGAATCGCGAGGCTGCGCTGCGCCTTTTGGAGACGATACGCGCAAGCATCGATCCAAGGCGCTTCCCATGGCTTGCGGAGAATCGCGATCCGACGCCGCAGGAGAAAGACGCTGCGATCTTCGCATCGGCACTCATGTTCTCGGCGCAGCGGCTTTTGACGCTGCGAAGAACGCTCGCGAAAACCGAGCAGGAGCGGCAAGCTCGTGATGAGTTAAAAGCGCATGGATTTCACGGTGAGCGCCTGAAGCGCATCAGGAGCTACGCGCAGTTTCCGACACCGGGCGTGGTTTCTGAAAACGAAGTGCAGTTCGGCCCGGAGCGGGCAGACGTCGTCGCACGTCTTTGGAACGATCGCATGATGCCGATCGAATGCAAGGTTTCTAACAGTGAGGTTAATTCTTACAAACGTTTGAATCACGACACTCTCGCGAAGCACACTGCATGGATAGACGCATTCGGACGCAGTAACGTCACGCCGGCAGCGCTTTTGGCTGGTGTCTATTCTCCGGCAAACGTGATTGCCGCGCAAAACGTCGGCCTGACGATCTTCTGGTCGCACCGGATGTCCGATCTCGGTGGATTCGTGGACGGGACAAATACATGAAGATAGGGGAGATCGCACACGTCGATCGAGGCATCAGCACAGGAAACCGCGGGCTGTTCATTATGACGCCGGCCGAGGCACGCTCGCGCGGCGTTGAAAAGTTCGTTCGGCCAGTGCTGAACAGCGCGCGCGAATTTCCAAGGTCTGGCCGCGCCGCCGTTTACTCAAACCCGGATCGGGAAGTCGTGCTGTTGGCGAGTTCGCGTGATTGCGAGGAGCACGCGGCGCTTCGGGATTATCTCGGCGAGGTCGGTCCACGCGTGTCGATCGCGAGGACTGCGCCGATCGCGGCGGCGTACACGGGTGTACCGCGATTCGTTGAAAATCCGGACGGATTGATCATCACAAACTCGCTATATCGTGTGACGCCACGACAACCAATGACGCCGAAAGAAATCCAAGATCTAGTGGTGCGCCTGAATACCGCGATGGCTAGCCGGCCGGCACCTCGCAATGCGGAGCGATGGACACCTCGTGGGATGGAGTCTTTAGAAATCTAGGAGCGCCGTTCTGGCAACGGTCACGACTGATTGCTTTTATCGTCTGATTCGTCTAAGCGCTCCTGGGCTAGCTTTAGCATCCGCAAGACGGCATCGGCATCGACGGGCCGTCGCAGATCCGGTGGTGCAGCTGGAATCTCGTCATCAACAAAGAGCATGAACAAATAAGCCTCTACGTCTGGGCCGGCAAACATCAGCCGCCGAAAATCGACCAACATCTCCAGCATCAGCTCCAACCTACGCCTTTCGTCGGCGGACACCTCAGCCAAACTCGCTCTTACCGCAGATAAACTCACGCGCCGTATAAAGTTGTGCCATGCTCGCGCTCTGAGGAGATCCTGCTCGGTCGCCCGTTCGATCGCATTCAGCAAACGCGAATGGCCTCGATTGTCCGCGAACATTCCGTGAAGCCTATTTAGAATGCCCTCGGGGTTTGGATGGTTCTTAATAGTTTCCAGTGCCCGTCTTCCATATGGAGATCCCTGGAACAACGATATGAGACCCGATTCCACCTCTGGATCAATACTAGTCGCACCTGCTCTTATTGCGGTGACCAGGCTTTCTATCAGCGGGAGGGCATCGCTGGTGGGGGTTGACGTGTCCTCGCATATAAACCCAGCCAAGCCTTCTGCGTCAATCTCGACATTCTGGATCTCTGAAGGCCTTGTCATAAGAGCATAGCAAAGGGCCAGAATCTCGTAGCCAGGTTTGGCTAACTCCGGCGACGCGCGTCGCGCGCGACGGACGAATTTACGTGTGAAACGTCCAGTTGGCGCAATTTCCCGCATCGTGGCCGTCACTCGTCGCCTTGTTTCAGACAACAACGCGTCGCGAACGCGCAGCATCGGATATTCGTGACCGCGTAGCCAAAGGTGCAGGATCCATGCCTTGCGTCGCGTTACGCCGCGAGACTTCAAGCGAATGACCTCAATGAGATCGCGATAATCTCGAGGCGCGAACCGGCTTCGCACGCCGGGGCCTTCCGCTTTCCCACCCTCGTGCCGTGGTCCAGCAATTATCTTTTTCTTAATGAGCGAACGAATGAAGTCCGGCGTCGCAAGCTTCGGGTTCCAGACAATCCCGAGCCACTTACGCCTGGTCTGGAGAACCTCCAGGTGGTCCTCGATCGACTCCCGGCGAGGCGGAGAATAAACGGGATTTTTTCGTGACGAATCCACGGACTGCACTCCTGAATACAGCCCTACGCCGCATTTGGCGGCGATCATCTACAAAGGGGATCACGCATGAACAAACGAGACATGAAGTTGCTTCTGGCCGCCCTCGGATTCGCCGCTGCGGTTATCAACTATCTCCGTCGTAGGGACTGAGGCGAAGCCCTCTGGTCCAAGTAGGACCGGCACAGGGAGTTAGTATCCGAAATCGCTTTTGTATCGCAAGTGCCCTCCGGTGTATTCAGAATACAGCGGGGTGTATCCCTATTGCTTCTCACCATCGTCGGGCCAACCCATCAAGAAAGCACTAACGCGAGAACCGAGCCGGCACGCGTCTCCGGCGCGGTAGCGACCGTCGCCAGGCACCGGAGGCCGTACCGCGTATCAAGTACAGGAGCGCCAGGCGCCGTTTTGCGCCCGACGCGGTCCGCAGGGTATGTTCGTCGCCTCGAACTTCTGGCGCCGGGATCCTTGCGTGCAATCTCTTAGATAGAAACCTCGTTCAGAGAGGCTAGGCCATTGCCGTCAATTACGCAGTCTGCTCTTGAGCAGATGATCAAACAAAAACTCCAAGAGCTCCGTGCGAGTGGTGTTGCCCCAACGGTTTTGCGCATCGCGGCCATCGACAAGGACTGCGAAGTGATCACTATTGATGCCTCGCTATTGAGGCTCAACCACGACTCTCATCGCATAAAGGCGCAACTCGAAGACAATCCGCTATGGGAATCGCTCAAGCACGATCCAACTTCAGAAGAAGCACAAGATCACATCGCAGATCTGGTAGAGTCGACCAATCCGAATTTCGGTGAGTTGCAAGCATCAGTGATAAGTAGGGGGCAAGAAGAGCACGGCGTCATCACCCACGATGGCAGGCTCATCAACGGCAATACGCGGGCCGTCGTGTTACGCAAGTTGGGCGGGACGAAAAGCAACATGAGTGTTGCCGTGCTCCCGGCTTCGACGAACGACAAAGAACTGCTCTAATCGAAAATCGGTTTCAAACTCAGCGTGAAATCAAGGGAGAATATGGGGCCACTAACTTCCTGTTGACGATCAACGATCTGCACAAGAAGGCGAAGATGTCATACGAAGACGTTGCCGACAAGATGAATCTCAATGTCAAAGTCAGGGACAGGTATAAGCGTATTGAGGATTATTTGGCGACGCTCGATCTCGTTCGTCACATGCAAAAGATTTCGACCGAACATCTTCCGCTTCGCTGGTTCGACGACAATGGTGTCTCCTTAGAAGCCCTCTTAGGAACGCTGGGGAACTACCAGCGTAAACAGGCGGACGATTCAAAGAAGGCTGAGGAGTACCTGAAATCTCAGGTTATTGCGTGGGCTTCCGGGGTCAAAGAAGTTCATAAGGTCCGCAAGATCGACGAGGATTTTCTCGAGGATTGGGGCTTGCCAGAAATGGAGGGTGATCAAGAGTACCAAAACTCGAGATTCGTCACGGACATCCTAAAGACAGCGCCAGCCACCTCGTCGATGCCTGGAGACAAGCTGCGCCCTGCAAGTTCCGGCGCCGCTACGATCAACTCACAGGCCTTACTTGATCTCTTGACTCGTCAGAGCAAGAGCGAAGAAATAGTTGATAACGGCATCAAGGTCATGATTGACCGTGCCGGCATAAAGGAATTCGTGCGAGATGCCCTGCTTGGTGGCATTAAGGACAAATCGGGCACGCAAACTGCAGCCACTCGCCTCGACCAACCAGCACAAACGATCAAAGAGGCAACCCAGAAACTTCAGCAAGCCGTAGACCAACTCCAGCGCATCTATGGCGATCCGCAGTTCACCAACGAGCGTAAGAACAATATATCCCAGGCGATACGGCTTCTGCATAAACGCCTCAAAGAAGCCGAACATTCCATGACGGAGCACGGAATCACGCTCAAATAAATGCTCCAGGTATCTCTCGACAAAACGAACCAAAACATCGTTGTCATAGCTGCTGACGACGACGTTGACCTTGCCCTGTGGGATCGGCTGTGCCGCGGAATCTCGCGGAAGGCCGTATCAAAGAACCACGAGTTGCGAGTCCCTTTGCACGAGTTTCTTCGCGCGACGGGCTGGATGGCCGACGCAATAAACCATGCGCGTTGCGACCTTGAAATTACTCCGGACGTTGAGCGTTCCATAAACGGTTCGCGTCAGAAGGCGGACGAGGTTCGCGGGCTGCTGCGCGGCGGAGAAGAACCGCCTGATGACGATGGCCCCGTTGAGGTCGGCGGGAGATTTGTTCAGTCGCCACAGCATGAACTCAAGCCGTTTCAGCGTCGTAACTTGCGAAAGCTGCTGCGCTTGTCGAACGGGGCGGAATTCTCGGTTCCAGGAGCTGGGAAGACCGGTGTTGCTTATGCTTGCTACGAGGCCTCCCGTGTCGCCGGACAAGTCCAAAGGCTTCTCGTCATCGCACCATTGTCTGCATGGGAATCTTGGCGAGATGAAGCCGTTGCATGGTTCAACCCAACTCCGGTCGTCAGTAACTTTGATGGTAACATCCCATTTGGAACCGAAGTTCTAATAGTGAACTATCAGCGACTTGCGAGCCAAATAGATCTCATCGCTCATTGGGTTCAGGAACGACCAACTCATGTGATCCTTGATGAATCACATAACATCAAGGCTAGTCCGCTAAAAGAATGGGGTGCCGCGTGTATCGAGATATCTTATTTCGCCGCTAGAAGAGACATCTTAAGCGGGACTCCTGCCCCACATTTGCCCAAGGATCTCGTTTCCCAGATATCTTTTCTTTGGGGCGACGAAGCTCGGCGAATCCTACCAAAGAGCATCGGAGCAAGAGTCCCCACACCGGGCCTAATGAACGACGTTTCAAAACGAATCGCCACATTTTTCGCCCGAACAACCAAGACTGAACTCGGCTTGCGTCCTCCAGAGCTTCACGTCGAGCCGGTTACGATGAAGCCTCTGCAGAAGGAAATTTACGACGTCGTTCGTGGCGATTTATCCAGACTGACCCATGCCGACCGTCGCGCATTCATCGATCTTCGAGACGTAACAATGTACCTACTCGAAGCGGCCACGAATCCAGCCTTGCTCAGTTCCGCTCTGGGCAGATTCCCGCAACAGCTGGTCTGGCCTCCACGCGACGTACCTAACGACGCCTCTCTTGTCGAGAAGGTACAGCGTTATCTTCAGCTTGAGACGCCCGCAAAATTCGAGAAACTCCTCTCTATTGTCGAGGCGAACAAGCAGAACAGAAGAAAAACACTTGTCTGGACGCGGTTCATTGGAAACATCACGCAACTCTCAACACGCCTATTGTTGACCTACAACCCCGCGCTCTTCTATGGCGAACGTTTCTTACGGCAACCGTCGGGAATCAAGTCGCGCGACGACGAGCTGGACCGGTTTCGGAACGACCCGAATTGTTGGGTCCTAATCGCCAATCCGCAAGCAATGGCAGAAGGCGTGAGCCTTCATAAAGCGTGTCACGACGCTGTTTATTTGGATCGAGACTTCAATGCCGGCAAGTACCTCCAATCGCTTGATCGCATCCACCGATTAGGCTTGGACCCCGACGAAGAAACGCGCATTACTTTCCTCGTGGCAAGCGGGACCATCGACGACGTCGTGAACGTTCGGCTTCAACGCAAGACCGAGAATCTCGCGTTAATGCTTAACGATCAGCATCTCGTGACCATGGCGTTGCCGGGAGATGACGACGAAGAACAGGTCGTCGTCGACCAAGACGACATCCAGGCGCTGCTCCAGCACCTGTCAGACGTCTAATGGGAGCGCTCGATGCTTTCTGAATTCGAAGTCAGGGCCATGTGTCGCGTCGCCGCAGTTCTGTCCGACAGTGGCGTTTCTTTAGAGGATGCCGAGTATACGTATCAATCGGCGTCGCACGCTGGTGTATTTGCCATCTCCGACTTAAAACGTGCGGAATGGAATCTTCGGAGCCTTGGCTTGGCGGTAGACTGCGGCGACTATATTCAAATATCCAATGACATGCTAAGTCTCCTCGACGGGACCCTCGAAGATGCGCACATCGCGTTGCTCGCTCGACAGATCAGACCCTCTGCTGAATTGATCATTGACGAACTGCCCGCCGAGTTATCCCTAGATCAGCGTGAATCGCTGTTGCTCGCGCTGAATAGGCGTTTCGAAGAGACATGCCAACGTGAAATCGGGGCCGCCGCCGAACGCCTGGTGGAATCGGCGGCACGAACTGAACTCGAGGCTCTTGGCGAATTCGAGTTGTCTCGCCAGGTCAGGCGTGTGAGTCTTCTGTCCGACCAACTTGGTTACGACATCGTTGCCCCATCGATGTCGGGCAGGTCGCGGAGATTCGAAGTCAAGGGAACAGCGATCCCGATTCGCGAGACTTTCCATTTCTACATTTCACGCAACGAGGCGGAATATGGGAAACGGGACCCGCTTTGGTTCATGGTGGCGTGTTATATTAGCGACGTCGAAAGCCATCAAGGTGAAATTATCGGGTGGTGCTCAATCGAGGGCATCGCGGAGTTCTTGCCGACAGATGCTACAGGCGGGAAATGGGCGAGCGCGGAAATCACGCTGCCTCGTACCGCCTTGCGTTCCTGGATCCCGTCTCCCTATATGATGTAACGTTCCGAACTTGGTCCCACTGTTCTAGGAACAACCTGCCTAATACGCAGGAACAGCTCTACCTGAACTTCCACCCGACCGCGATGATACTACAGCGTCGAGGAGGGCCCTGGCGTATCCGCTGTATCTGAAAGTGCTTCTTCGTATCATGGAAACAGGCCGCAGGGCTGTATCTAATACTAGCTCCGGTACGGGCACATACTCATGCGCTGGAACGCCGCCGCCGCACCCCGGCGTTCCAGCCTCGTTCTGATCACGGCGGATAGCGTCGGAGACCGCTTGACCGTTTCACAAGAAATTGAAGTTTCCATCGGAGAGCCGTAAAATCGCGGCATGGGTCCGGGAGTAGCCAGAAAGCGCAAGAATTTTCCGCCGCTTTTCGGGCCGTATCACTTAACCGAACTGCTTGCTGCGTTACATCGACTTGGGCCTATTCGCACACCCGTCTTGCATAGGTATTTTGGTTTGAACGGTAGCAGCAGCTACAAAGGAAAAATGAATCGCTCCCACATTCTCGTATCGGCACGACGCAGAAAGCCCGATTGTCGCTCGGCCACGATTGGCATTAATCCGAATATGCCTGTGTACGATGAGTTTGCAAGGCTTATCGACGCACTTGCGCGCCAATACACCTTGCGGGCCATTCCCAAGGAGATTCGACCGACAGAGATCGCAGCATTTTACGCGGCGATCCATCCACCGGTAGAAGTCGAAGCAATTTTCGGCACTTATTGCCGCACCTTGACGCTCGTGGCTTTACATGCGCTCGGCGGAAAAGAAACGACATCCAAGCTAGGACGCTCGGTGCTGGGTCATTTTTCAAGCCAAGTGAAAAACGCGGCGATCGGAATGATTGAAGAGGGGATTCTTGCCAGGCAAGGATCTGTCGTCATGTTCAACGCTCGCCTCAATTGGCTACCTGAGCTTCAAGAGCTCCTCGCCGCGCTCGGGCGTCAAATGCCCAGGGTCACTGGATTCGCGCGATATATGAAGGCGGTCCGACAGATTAGTAAGTGCGGGACCGCTTGCTCGAACGGCCAGTACTTTAGATTCTTTGGGAGCCGCGTAAATCAAGCCATTCTCGCCTATCTCGCAGCGCATGGGCCAAGCCGAATCACGGAAGTCTGCGCCGCTGCCTCCGCGTACGGGACAAGAAACGCAATCGAGCCACTGCTGCGATCAGGAGTTGTGATTCAGGTTCCCACGCATAACAAGCGCAAAGTCATCATATGTCTCAATGCTGCTCACCCTGTCTATCGAGAATTGCGGGCACTGCTGCGTAGCAGTATCGTTTTTACGGACGCGCTTCCATTTTTAGCCCATCAAACGCTATATCAGGGCGCTGATCATGCGGAAGAACGAGCAGAGTTCGAACCTTATACAATTTTTGGCGTGACCGCGAAGATTGCGACAACCAACGTGTTGGCGATACTAGCGCATGCCGTCCACGGCGAAATCGATGGTGCGTCACTCTCCCGCATCCTGAATGAGCACGATCGGGGAAAGATGAGCAAGGCTCTCAAGCGGCTAGAATCTCTTGGTGTTGTCGCAACGCGTAGCTGGAAGGGGATGTGCATGTACCGCCTGGACGAGAGCTGGCCGGCATACTCGGAAATGCGTCATTTACTGCTGGCGATAGGGCGAGCGTGGCCGGAATATCGTGAAGGTGCCTTGAGCGAAACTCACACCTACCCAGCACCGCGCCGTTCGCTTGAACGCGGCAGAGTCTCTCGTCGTATAGGCGCAGAGAAATAAGAGTTTCGCCGGTTAAATGGCATGGCTCGAGGGCTTCTTATGTTCGAAAGGCGGGGAGTCCGTTGCTAGGCTTCATGATCATATATACCTTTTGCGGGTAGGTCATTCGGCAAAGATGCCGCTATCTTGTACAACAAGTCGTCCATTTGTTTTAAGTTGTCGAGGCTGTACGGGATGAGCTTCCTAAGTTGAACTATTGGACCCGTGTAACCCAAAAGACCGTATAGCTCGTCGCTCAACCTGTGATAGTGGTCCGTTAGATCGCTTGTCCCGAACTCTAGCACAATAGAGGCCGCCTCGTCATCGGTCGGGTCGCGTCCGTGCTTCAGAGCAAGTGTGTGCAAATCTTTCCAGACCGCAAATGCCTCCTGTCTGAATGTCTCAGGTTTCTTGGCAGACGGCGTATTTAGAACGCCTCTGGTCGGTAAGGCCGTATGCGGTCGTCCCTTTGTATCCCTGAACGTGACGCGCCATGTTTCCACTGCGATGTTGTCATACGTTACATTTCGCAACGCGAACCGCACAAATATATTAGAACCGGCTCCCGGCTGGATTGGAGTTTGTGCGGCTTCGTATATGCTCCTAAACGGCACCTCCGGGTCACCGGAGACTGGGCGCGGCAGTTGCGATTGCGGCACAGAGATATCGACCGATTTACCGTCGTCTGTGCTAGCGGTTATTTCGATATCTTTGACGATGGACGGTTCATTGGTGGGGTTCTCCACAAAAAGTAGCAGCTCGCATGTGTTTTCAAGGTCGAGGGTCGCTTCGTTTTGCGCTATCACCTTTGACGCTATCCCGAAGATTAGCCCGGTTAAGGGTCTGGGGTCCTGCGTTACCGGAATAAGAGCTGACCACGCTTTTTTATCAAGCCCGACCATCTGAGTATCGATGGAAACCACATGATTCCTAACATGAATCACGAGGATGAACGAGGCAACGTATTCCTCGTTTACGTCATTCTTAAGAAAAAGCTCAAAGCGAACAGAAGTCCCTGAGCTATCCGAGACCTTGCTTAAGACTTCGCGTTCAAGCGCATCGGAGCGGATAAAGTACATTCCGCCTCGCGGCGATATAAAACGCGGCTCTGGATCAATTGTGCGAGGGCCATTGTCGAGATGCGTTCCCCATAATTGTAGATTCGTCTCGCCGTCGTTGAATATTTGGAACTGCTTGTCGCGATAGAGCAAATGTATGGCCACCTCGTGAGACGCTGTTGTATCGACCGCCTTGTATCCGACAACCCATTGCATTTGCGGAAGAAAGCAGCCGAATAGAACAAGTACAAAGCCAGCGGAAATGAAAAAACTACGAAAGAAGCCTACGCCAGAAACATATAGGACATAAGCTACGATTAAACCCAACAAAGCGGAGGTGACGACAAACGCGCCCCACCCGCACCAAGTCCGGACCCAGGGTTCGTCCCCTAGAAACTTTAGTAGCAAGCCTAGGATCATATCCGCGAGGGCAAGTGAAATGCCCAAAACGAGCATGACGTTGTTAAGCGACATAAGGTTAGGCTGCCGGGGCCCTACGGTGCCGCCAATACAGAGAACTTAACTGTGGCTGCCAGCCCTCAGGCGTATATTCGATGAGGCCAGCGCCCTGCAACGCATGTAAATCGCGCATGATAGTCTTTGAAGTTGCGGTTCGATAATGTTCCGCCAGCTCCGCAGATAAAATCCGGACCCCTTCCGTTGGCACCGGCCTCTGATGAATCGCCATAGCGACGGCAAGCTCGCGTCTGCGTTCCGTCGTACCATGCGATTTTCCCAGGCTCGAATGCCTCACCGTTTCGGCAAAAACCAGCGTGGCATGCTGGTAGTAGATTGTGTTTAATTGCTCGGCAAGTTGATCAACAAGACCTTCGACGGCGTACGTCAAAAATGGGACCAAGTCGCCACCTAGACTCGCTTCGTCTAGCATGCGGTAATAGACGTTGCGCGTCAGATTATAGTGATTACTTAAAAGGTGCGTTGCTGTCGTTGAAATGCCGGCGCAATCAAGAGTAAACCACTCGATAAGGCGCGCCGTCCGCCCGTTACCATCTCCAAACGGATGGATCATAACAAAATATACATGCGCCGCGATCGCCTTGACTATCGCCGCCTCGATCGGATCAAAGCCCGCCGGCGTCTCGCGAAACGCTTCCTCATACCATTGATTGAAATGGCGCATTAATTCTGGGATTTCATCCCCTGGCGGACAAACATAATTGCCGGCGCGAACCGTCTCTGTGCGGAACTCCCCCGGGGTTACGTGGGCCGGCACTTCCAAGTCTTTTAAGATAGCGCCATTCCACTCTTTGAGCTTCTCGATGGTCAGGTGCCGACTTTCGGGTCTGTCGGCACGAACGGCAGCATTGAAGACCTCCAGAACGTTTCGGACTTCCTGCTCCAGATATTGGCGAGATTTAGGAATCTCCGAGCGATTCTCATAGATCGCCTTGACCTCGTCGACGGTTAGCGTGTTGCCCTCTATCGCCGTAGTCGCTTGGACGCCCCTGATCAGGGTCATCTGGAGCATCGACTCCCGGAAGACGGGAAGCAGGGGGGTCTCATCAAGGTGCTGGCATTTGGACTTGGCCTCCCCCAGAAGCCGCCAAAATCGCACCGAGACCTTGCGTAAATCTATCTCGAAATTCCTCAGATTCATGCTTGGCACAAGCCCTGTTTTCAGGGGTTTCGAGATTTACCCCTTGTTTTTGTCCACAAATTTGTCCACACTATTTGAGGATAAGGCAGGCTAAATGATCCCGAGCCGTTCTTGACTGTGCTTGGTCGGTCAGCATAGCAAGCGTTATGACGAAGGCGGATGGCAGATCTCGAAGGCGACGGTGCCTGCCTCTCGCCCGGACCACCTCGGCCACTTAGGGGTTGAGAACCGGGAAGAGGCCGCAAACGAGTACGCCGCAAGGCCCTCGCCGAAGCTATCGGCCACTGACTGCGTGAATTACTGATTTTTCCTGAGAGCAGATAATCCGGGATCGAATTATTATGAAACGGCTGTGGCGAAATCAATAAGCCGGGTACAGCCGTTTTATCGGTTTTATCGATTTATCGACGCTGAGCAAACACTTCGTCGCGAGCCGGCGTCTTATATAGTATGAAGGATCGCGCCCCGCTCTCGGATTTGGCGATCGCCGCCCTGAATGGGGATGAACAAGCCTACGACGCCCTCATTCGCGCGTTGTGGCCCAGCTCATATCGATTGGCTGGGTCGATCCTCGGCGAGCGCTGCGCGGCGCAGGACGCCGCGCAAGCC
>JABXNS010000252.1_pt1 | contig 12545 bp, 12 predicted proteins | sample 7301101 | NCBI WGS metagenome assembly JABXNS01 (sample SAMN14449646, study PRJNA615230) | soil metagenome | isolation source: soil from bare, unvegetated metal-rich iron-sulfur acidic spring small-cell... | place: Canada: Paint Pots Mound, Kootenay National Park, BC | collected 2017-05-25
CTGGAAGTCTCTCGCCAACCAGCGTAATCGAGGGCAACGAGGGCTGATGCAAACGCTCCAATGGCACAAGCACATGATCCTTAATCCTCGTTACGGGAAAACGGGAATCTTCGGCATGGGATATTTCGTGCTGATCGAGCTTCTTGGTACGATCGTCGAGCTGACGGGCTACGTGGTGTTGCCACTGGCTGTTCTGCTGCATGCAGTGAACGTCCCCGTAGCGGCATTGTTTTTTCTCATTTCGATTTGCGGCGGCGTGTTTTTATCGCTGTCGGCCTTATTGCTTGAAGAGCTTTCGTTTCATCGCTACACAAAATGGCGTGAGGTGTGGACGATCGCTCTTTACGCGATTCTTGAGAATTTCGGCTACCGGCAGCTTACGCTTTGGTGGAGGTGCGCCGGCATGATTGACTACATCGCGCGCCGCGATCAGGTGTGGGGCGAAATGCAGCGTGAAACGTTCTCGGCTTCGTCGATAGGTTCTACTGCGGGGGGCCAATAAGAAGCGTGTTGAATACATTCGTATCGGAATGTTTTCCTAAGGAGAAATAGCGTGGACAAAATTTCTCGTGGCGATGCGCTCAAAGGGCTTGTCGTGCTTCCCGCGCTTGCCGGGGTTCTGGCTGCAACCGGTCTTGAGGCGGAAGCAAAATCCTCGAAAGCCGCCGTAAAATATCAGAATCACCCCAAGGGCAATCAGAAGTGTAGCGGTTGCCGCTTATTCCAAAAACCGCACGGTTGCCAAATCGTGGCGGGGAACATAAGCCCGAACGGTTGGTGCATCGCCTGGGCCAAAAAATAAGTGGCGGCGCGCCGGTCATCCTGGCGACTGAAGACGAACAGACGATAACCTTTTTAGGGGGATAATGTCATGAGACGCGCGCTCGCATTTGTACTTCTGGCGGGACTGCTTGCCGGGCTAACCATGGTGCCAAAACCTGCTGCGGCGGGAACCACCGCCGCACCCAACCCGTGTCATATGGGCCCGAGAATGCTGCACGCGCCGCCGGCGAGTCCGCCGATCGGACAGCGTGCCCCGACGCGCGCTGCCCTCCCGCCGCTCGGCCTACCGGCAGGGGCTCATTCGATGCAACGAATTCCGCTGCGGTGTGTCAACGCGGTTGCCGTCGTAAATGCGGACGCAACGCCGGCCGCAATTTGGACAACGAACTGCATGTACTTTAGCGCGAGTCTTTCGTTCAGCGAAAATGGCCCGGCCTTCTGGAGCGATTCGATACACCTCTGCCGCTTCGAGTTCGCGAATGGACTGCCGGTTGGCATACCGTTGCATTATCGGTTAACGTTCAACAGGCCGGGAAACCTGTGCCGAGGCAATCAGCCCGCCGATGGCTTGCGCGGTACGTTCACAATCCCAGAATCGGCGCTAGCAACGCGGGCGCCGTATTTCATCCCCGTGTGGAAAGTTCGTTGTTGACCGGCCGCCATGGACTGATGTTGCGAAAAACGAGCGTTTAGCTAAGACTTGGCGGCTGCTGAACGGTACTGATTTTTTCCTCTGCCGTTTGAGTCCATTTCTCAGCGTACCGTGCTGCCACATCTTTCCCACCGATCCCGAACGACAGCCCGAGCGCAAGAGCCATGGCAGCAACGAGTCCAATGTATAACGTATTTACCACCACGGGAGCCACGTTTAGTTCGTTCAAAGCCATGATCACCGCAAAGGCCATGACGGCTCCCGAAGTGAGCTTCGCAAGCAGATTTGCGTCGCCAAGGTTCGCCTCCGCGGCCGCTCCCCGAACCACGCCCGAGAGTATTTGCCCTAAGAACGCTCCCGCCCCGAGAATAACGACGGCAACGACTATGTTTGGGATAAATCCGAGCATTTGATTTATGAGCGTCGAGACTTGAGCCATGCCAAGTTGATCCGCTGCCATTTCGATGAAGACCAGTCGAATGGCCCATTTCACGACTTCGCCAAGGATGCTGCTCGCAGTTAATTTTGCTCCCGTCTTTGCAAGAAAGCCGTTCACACCGATGCGATCGGCAATATTGTCTACTTTAATCGCCCGGCAAAGCTTCGTCACAAGGCCGCCGATAATTCCGGCGATTATCCATCCGATGACGAGAATCAGAATCGCCCCGAGGATTGCTGGGATCGCTCCAAAGAAACGCGTCAAGCCGGCTGCGAGGCCGGTAAAAAATCCGGCAGTCCAATCGGTCACTGGTGTCATACGCTAATCTCCTAAAGCTCTTTAAAGGTGCCGCGCAAAAAACTGCTGCGGCTCTGGAAAATCTGTGGGGGTGTCTTACCCAGAAAATAACCCACGCTCGTATCAGGCGAGCCCTTGCCGTGTGTAAACCCGTCCTGGGCCACAACGCTCCAGCACCGAAACCCAGTGTTCAATGATTCGCAAGCTGGATGCGGCTAAAAATGGCGGCGGGTGCTCTTATCCAAACGTTTCCCCGCTAAAATCAACTTATTCGAGCGAATACACATTTAATTCACCGCGTCTGCGCTATATAGCACACCATCTGACAGATTTCCGGGCCATACTTAGATCCGAAGTTCGAAAGAGAAGGGTGGCGCGGCGAACCCGCGATTAGCCACGCTTGAGAGCGCGCTTCAAATGAGAGCTGGATCTATCTCGAAACCCAATTCTGCCGGCGCCAAAATTGTCCGCATAAGTCACCTTTCGTGCAGCGCCCTCGTAGATGCCCCATTCAGCAGCGTGATCGAATACGTTGCCGAATTTTTTGACGAGCGCCCACACTTACGAGTCAAGGGCTTCGTCTCTGCGGATATCCGAGTGGAAACACGAAACGAAATAGTGGAGGACACGGATGCGGTGCGTCGTCACGATGCCCTCGCGCTCTCGTGGAAGCCGACGTGGTCAATCTTCCCATCATTTAACGGTCAGGTTACGGTTCGTCCGCGCGCGCCGGGATCGGCCCTTGCACTTGAGGGCTCGTACCAGCCTCCAGGTGGGCAACTCGGTAGCCTTTTCGACTCGTTAATTGGCCAGCGGCTTGCTCGGCGCACAATGGACAATTTACTTAAACGTTTGTGCCGCTACGTTGAGCGTCGACATCGCGCTTTCCAGCAATCGTGCCCGACGGTTGCAGATCTCAACGAACTCGTGCGAAGTTCGGATCGGGGCTTTGAGCTGCATGACTCTGCAGGACCCGCGCCTTCTGTGCAAATCCCCACCGCGGATTCAGCCCCTCCATTCACTCCCTACGGAAAGCAGACGTGAGCCATCGATTTTCTAAAAGCTAAGGTCGCGCTTGCCGATTCACCGGCATCGATGTGAGGAGCATAATCTTTGGGGCGTTCGCTGCAGTAATGATGACGCTTGGAAGCTGGTCGGATGCTCTAGCAATGCCTCCGTTCGCTCAGGCGTTAGGAATTAATTGCTCGGTGTGCCATACGCAGGTTCCCGCGTTGAACGCGTACGGACGATTTGTTCAGCGATCGGGATACGCTTCAATCGACGTTCATACCCTTCATCGCTCAACGCCTTTCTGGCTCGGTGAAGCGGCGACTTACTCGCACAATTCCCAGGATTCGACCCCGCCAAGAATTGAGTTCGGAAACGTCGCTATTCATGGAGCGGGTGCATTCGATAACAATACGACGTTCCATATTCAGCAATTTCTGGTGCAAAACGGGCAGTCAGGCGGCATCGACACGGCTTGGCTAACCTTTAACAACCTGTTCCATCGTAATGGACATTTGTTCGTGGGAAAGATGCCCGGAACCACTGCCTCCCCGTTAAGTCAATGGTTCGACATCGCATCATTTGCGACGCCAGAGCTTACCGTCGGCGAACACGTGTATCAGAACGATGGCAACCGCTGGGGATCCAAATTCACCTACGTAAAGAACTCGCTGGATGCAGAAGCGGGCTATTTTGCTGCAGGTGGCGACCTTGCCGGGATTGGCAACTATTCGCAGGATATCGAGAAGACGTTTCAATGGCGTTTGGCTCACGCAAATCCAGAGCAACCGCTCGAATATGGCATCATGGGTGCGCGGGGATCACTTCCGCTGGCCGAAGGCGGATTCGATCAATACACATCGCTCACACCGTATGTGCAGCGCGACCCGGTCGGCAAATTGCCAGGCGTTTTTGCTATGTATCATATGGCATTTGACGGGAACGCCGGGCAGGACGCACTCGGCAATGCGCTCGGCGCAGCGCGAGGAAATGCGGCAACGCTTGAACTCTACGAACCAATCGGCGGGAATGCGCTCCTCGCCGTTCGCAAGGAGTTCCAAAACGATGGTTTGGGATCGCAAACGCAGACCGGCAACATCGACTTCTCTTACCATCTCGCGCCGTACCTACACGTATATCTCGAGTCGGCGATGGCACAGAACGCGACTCCGACATGGAAATATATGCTCTGGCTGACGATGCCATTGCAGAAGGTCGTCCCGCCTCCCAATAATCAGTCCGCGCCTTCCCCGCAGCTTACCCTGGCGCCCGTCGGCGCCCCGATGCCGTTGGCAACGCAATCGATTGTTGCATCGAACTGGAAATTTGAACCGAGCACGATAACTCTGCAAGCGGGCCAAGTCACGCAACTACGTCTGACGAGTTCCCAGGGGGTTCACGGCCTCCAATCTCAAGACGTGGGCCTTCCTCTGAACGTGATCGAGCCGGATAAAGTCGTGACGCTCGATGTCGTTCCGAACAAACCCGGAACCTATGTTCTCCACTGCGCGATCATTTGCGGCGCCGGCCACGAAAACATGATACTTACCGTGGTGGTCACTGCCGGCGGCCCGGTCGCGGGCACGCCGAGCCAGCCGCCGGCAGCCGCCGCTTCGCCACGGGCGGCGACGGCAAACCATTCGGTGGTTAAAATTACGGCCTCGAATTGGAAGTTCGTGCCGAGCGCAATTACGCTTCGCGTAGGCCAAACAACGCAACTGCGCCTTACCAGCACGCAAGGCGTCCATGGCCTGCAGTCCAAGGACCTCGGTATTCCCCTCACCGTGCTCCAACCGGGTAAGATCGTACCGCTCTCCGTAACGCCAAGAAAGGCCGGTACGTTCGTTCTGCGCTGTGCAATTATGTGCGGAGCCGGCCATGAGAACATGAGGCTCACGGTCGTCGTAAGAGATTAAACCCAGCGTTCGTATAAACTCGATTCCATTGTCACCTGCCCGCACAGTCAAACCGTGGACTGAGGGGCCTCACGAAGAAGGATCATTCAGTGAAATTATTATCGATTGCTTTCATCATCGCGCTCACCGCTGTGGCACCCGCGTTTGCCGGAGAGCGCCAAATTAATGTGGCCGCTAAGAACTTTGCCTTTGTTCCAGGCACGATAACGCTGAAGGTGCATCAACACGCGCGGCTGCGTTTTATCGGGACTCAGGGCATGCACGGGATCATTATTCCAGAGATCGGCGTCAATAACGTCGTCAACATCGGACCGAGTCCCAGTATCGTTGAGGTGAACCCAACGCGGACCGGCAAGTTTGTCGCTCATTGCGCCGTGTTTTGTGGATCCGGTCATGCCAACATGATCCTGAAAGTCAACGTTATAAAATAGGGACCAAGTGGTTTTGCGCTCGCGGCGAGCGGATGCCAATGAAACGCCCTCGGCCGGGAATTTCATTACGGCTACGGGAAAGACGGCACCAATCACCGATAAAAGGCTTCTTGAACGAGCCATGCATGGCAGAGGACCGCTTTGGTGCGACGGCGCTTACGCCAACCACCGCGCCTACAATTCGAGCGCTGGCCGACCTCGAGATTTCCACTCTTGCACTCATGCATTGCACCGGCGTTCGCGTGTCACGCAAAATCCGAACTCCGTGCTTTGGCAAATAGGTAGGAGCGACGGCTCCGCACCGCGCGTGGCGAGAGCCCGGGTATCCAGGACATTAAAAAATCCATCCGGGACTTAAATCGATTTTAGTGCGGGAGTGAAAAAAAACGCTGGTTACGTTAACAGAAAACTAGAGTCAGGTGCACAGTCCGTAGCGCCAGCGCCGTTCCCCGCAATCGCAGCGATTCGCACGGCTCCCGCGCCGCCGATCGCGGATATAGGAATGGAATACGAAAGCGTATTTCCGGTTAATATGACCGACGCTTCGCCAACTGGTGCGTTCGCGGCATTCAGGATGGCGAAGTTTCCGTCCGCTAAACGGGGCGTCGACATGCCTGGGTCGATGAAAAATGTCACGTTTGGATAGCTCGGATTGCCGGTGCAGGCGCCGGCCGTCGGTGTCACGGTACCCCCCGCAGCGCCCGTGTTAATTAGCACCGTAATGCCCAGTTGCGAGGGGCTCGTAAGTTTTGAGCCGGCGGCGGGCAAATTTGCCGTCGATATGGCTTGCGTCAGCGTCACGCTAACCGTGAGCGTCGTCGCACCAGTGGAAAGCCGGGACGAATTCACCAGAGTGATGTCCCACGGTGTAGAGCCGGGCGCTGGCGATGTTGCGTCGCCAATAGGGTCTGGAGCACTAGCTGTTACAAACGCGGTCGTGCCGCCGCCCCCTGAGCCCCCTCCAGCGTCCTGAACCGTAAAGGGAACGCCAACGCATCCACCCAGCAGCAGACAGATGATTGAGCCTAGCATTAGATGCGCGCGCTTTGTGGGGTAGCTCCGAGCGGAGTTGAAACGGACAATATTCATAGTAACTCCTAGAAAGTCCGAGCATCGTGCCACGTCCGTGAGGTTGTCCCCACGCATGCCCACACTTGCAGGACCACGCTCTAAATCCTATCATTTGTTCTATGGGTCGCAGTACGATCAGCATTACAGACAAGTTTTACGTTCATCGCGTCGAGCAGTTGGAGCGCGAAGCCGCGGAACGCATAGACTCATCGATCGGTAGCGCGGTGCGCGACGCGTTCCAGGCGAAAACTGCTCCTGGTCGCGGTTCGGTGCCACAACGAAGAAACGACGGGCGTAAAGCCTCGTCGTTTCAAGAATAAATTGGTTGCGGGGCCAGGATTTGAACCTGGGACCTTCGGGTTATGAGCCCGACGAGCTACCGGACTGCTCCACCCCGCGGCGGCCATCAATATACGGGGTGGGAATGATCGAATCCCTGCGCCGGCTCCCGAAAGTGCAGCTGCACTGCCACCTCGAAGGGGCCGTGGCGCCGCAGACCTACGTTGAGCTGGCTCGACAATACGGGCTGCCGCTTCCGGCCGGCGATGCCGGACATCCCTACGCGTTTTCGACCTTTGACGAGTTTTTGCTGACCTTTCAGCAGGTCTGCCGGGCGTTACGTACCCCTGCGGAGTATGTGCGCGTGCTGCGTGAATATGCGGAAGACGCGAGTACGAACCACGTGATGTACGCGGAGCTGTTCGTCTCACCGTCGGTGTGGCGATTCTTTCACCCGACGATCGACATCGCCGAAATCTGCAGCGCGCTCTGGGAAGAAGCGCGAGGTATTGCGAGCGCCGGCGGCCCGGAGATTCGCTTCATTTACGATCTCACGCGCAACTTTGGCGCCGAGAGCGGCCTTGCCAGCGCGCGCCTGGCCGCAATAATGCAACCGTTGGGCTTTATCGGAATTGGGCTGGGCGGCGATGAGGTGCGCTTTCCGGCGGAAATGTTTGCCGATGCGTTCGCGTACGCGCGATCGGCCGGCCTCCATTGTGTCGCACACGCCGGCGAAAGCGCGGGCCCGGCGAGCGTGCGCGATGCGGTCATGCTCTTGGAAGCGGAGCGCATCGGTCATGGAATTCGGGCAATTGAGGATCCTGCCGTGATAGCCTTGCTTGTGGAACGCGGCGTTCCGCTCGAAATCTGTCCGACGTCGAATTTTAAAACCGCCGTTGCTCGGGCAGGCGCGCACCCCTTGCGTAAACTGGCCGAGGCGGGCGTGATCATTACCATTGACAGCGACGACCCCGCGGTCTTTCAAACCGACGTCACGACGGAGTACGCCTTCGCCGCAAATGAACTGGGGCTCGAGCGCACACTCGCATGCGCCCGCAATGCGATTACGGCAAGTTTCGCGGACGCAGCGGCCAAGGCAAGCATGATGCGCCGCTTCGAGCGAGCGAGCGCGGAACTGTTCCCGCCGCGTCGAACTTAGGGGAGCATGCCCCCGCACACGCATTTTGCGGAATCCATCGAGGAATATCTCGAGGCGGTCTATCGCTTGGAGCGAGAGGGACCCGGCGTAACGACGTCCGGCCTGGCTTCCGAGCTCGGCGTTTCTCCCGCATCGGTGAGCGGAATGCTCAAAAAATTGGATGCGGACGGCGACATTACGCACCGCGCACGCGGCGATGCGAAGCTGACGCGCAAAGGCCTTGCGGTTGCCGTACGCGTCATTCGCCGGCATCGACTTGCCGAACGTTTATTGACCGACGTGCTGGGCATGCCGTGGGATCAGGTGCATAACGAGGCCTGCATGCTCGAACATGCCATTTCGGATCGCGTCGAAGAACGGCTCGTACACGTGTTAGACAATCCGCAAACGTGCCCCCATGGACATCCGATTCCCCCGCGCGATTTGAGCGATCCCATTCGCGTGGGCGTTCCGCTCGCGCAGCTTGAAGCGGGATCGCGCGCGCTCGTGCACGGCGTTACCGAAGAGGTTCCCGAAATTTTGCGTTATTTGGGCGAGGTAGGTCTGCGTCCCGGGAAACACCTCACCATAACGACCAAAGCGCCGCTCGGTGGGCCAATTACCGTGAGCGTTGACGGCAAGAGTTACCCGATTTCCCTTGAGTTGGCGCGAATGCTCATCGTCACGGACGCGTCCGACTAAAGCCGCATGCTCACGCGCATCCTCATCGCGATCAACGCGATCGCCTTTTTCTGGGAACTGCAGACCGGCGCGTTCGACGATACGGGCGGCTCGCTCGTACGGCACGGGGCGATCTACGGGCCGGCCATTTTCGTACAACACCAATACTGGCGGATCGTTACCGGAGCGTTCCTTCACGGCGGATGGTTGCACATCGGCGCAAACATGTTCGCCTTATGGCAGGTCGGGTCGTTCGTTGAGGCGTTGATGGGCGCGCGGCGGATGGCGCTCGTGTATTTTCTCTCCGCCATCGTCGCCGGCTTTGCGGCCGCATACGTGAATTACGGCGATCCGGTCGTCGGGGCCAGCGGAGCAATCTTCGGGCTATTTGGCGCACTGGTCGCGATCGGCATGCGCTTGGGCCGGCGCGGACGTTCGCTCATCGCGCAAGCGGTGCCGATCATCGCGATCAATCGGTTTCTGGGTTTTTCGATCCCGCAGGTAGCGAACTCAGCGCACATCGGCGGTGTGGTCGCGGGCTTTTTCGCCGGTTTGCTGTTTTACCGCGCACCGCGCGTTGTCTCAGAGTCGCCATGATCGCAATCGACGAGGTCTTTGCCAGCCCGGGGCCCATCGCATCGGCCCTGCCCGGATTCGAGCCGCGCGCGGGCCAGGTACAAATGGCCCAGCTCATCGAGCGCGGATTTCTGGAAGGGGTCCACACCATCGTTGAGGCGGGAACCGGCGTTGGCAAATCGCTGGCCTATTTAATCCCCGCCTTGCGCAGCGGTAAGAAGGTCGTCATCTCGACGGGGACCATCGCGCTGCAAGAGCAGCTCTACACCAAGGACATTCCGCTCGTCATGCGCGCTATGAATGTCCGCGCGCGCGTATCGCTGGTGAAGGGCCGCAATCATTATCTTTGCAAGCAAAAATTCGAGCGGCAGCGTACCGACCGGCTTTTGGCCTCGAGCCGGACCATGCAACACCTCTGGGCGTGGGGCGCCAAAACCGAGACGGGGGACCGATCGGAGTTGCGATTTTTGCCGCCCGCCGAGGAGTGGGAACAGCTCGATGCCGATGCGGACGACTGCGTCGGCGAGTTTTGCGAGCACTTCAAGGAGTGCTTTTTCTTTAAAAAACGCGACGAAGCAAAATACGCGGACATCGTCGTGGTCAATCACGCGCTGTTCTTTCTCGACCTGGCCATGGGCGGTGGGTTGCTCCCACCGTATGATTTCGTCGTACTCGACGAGGCGCACCAAGCTGAACGCTGGGCGACGGCCGCGCTGACGGCGACGCTTTCACGTGCCAGCATCGGGCGAATGATGCGCAAACTCCACCGCACGTACCACGTTCCGGCGCATTTTGAAGTCAATTTGGACGAGGCCGTTCGTCTGTTGGAGTCAACGCTTGCGCGCGTGCCCGGCGAGCGTTATCCCTTGGCGGCCAACGAGGATGTTGCCCAACCGCTCGGCCATCTGCGCGAAGCGTTGTACGGTCTTGAAAATTGGCTCTATGCGAATTGGCACGGCGCGCTACGGCATAAACCGGAGAACGAAGCCGAGGGCGAACGGCGGCGCGATTTGGCGATGCGCTCCATCCTCGCACATTTGAGCACCATCGAACGCACGCAAGCGCCGCCCGACGAGGCCATCGCGTGGGCCGAACGTTCGGAGAACGACGCGCGCTATCAAGTCCACAGCGCGCCATACGATGTCTCGGAATTTTTGCGTGCCACGCTGTTCGAGCGTACACCCAGCGTCGTCCTGACCAGCGCCACGATTGCCAACGGCCGCTCTTTTGCGTTTTTGCGCCGCTCGCTAGGCGTGGGTGACGCCCAGGAATGGATTGCGCCATCGCCCTTCGATTACGATGCTCAGGCGCGACTCTATCTGGCCCCGCCGCAACTCAATCCCAAATCGCGTGATTTTGCGCGGCTGGCCGCTCCGCTGGTTGAAGAGTGCCTCGACCGCAGCGCAGGTCGTGCCTTCGTGTTATTTACCTCGCACGCGCGATTGCGCGAAGTCTATGCGTTGCTGCGCGAGCGCATTGCCTTTCCGGTGCGGTTGCAAGGTGAGTTGCCACGGACGCATCTCCTTGAATGGTTCCGCAAGACCCCCAACGCGGTGCTCTTTGGAACGGGCACGTTTTGGGAGGGAATCGACGTCATCGGGGACCAGCTCTCGTGCGTGATCATCGACCGCTTACCATTCCCCTCTCCCGCGGATCCCGTCGTTGCCGCGCGGATGGAAGCGCTCGAAGCGCGTGGCGAGAACGCCTTTGAAACGTACATGATCCCTGCGGCCACAGTGCGTCTGAAGCAGGGTTTCGGGCGTCTGATCCGCTCCAAAAACGATCGCGGGCTCGTGGCGTTGCTTGATGGCCGTGCCGCATCGTCACGCTATGGGCGTACCATCATCGACGCACTTCCGGCGGCGCGGCACATCGCGCGGCTTGACGAGTTAACGGGGTTCTTTCGGACGCCCGAAGCGGAAAAGTGACCCCAGGGCCGAAGGCCCTTCGCGGCGATTTTCTCGCCCTGTTTAGGAGAATGCATTCATGAGAACCCTTTTATCACTTGTCACCGCGATCGCGGTGTTTGTCTCGGTTGGGCCGGCGTTCGGCGCAACCACGAGCAAATCCATGACCATCGTTAAGGGTGGTCCCTGCAACGGACATGTCGTACGCGTGAACACCAACACGAAGACCTACGTCGTGGCCGGAAAAATGACCAGCGTTAAGACCAAAACCACCACCGTGATGTGCGAATCCGCGGCGAAAGCCAAGGGGTACCGCATGATGACGCGTTCGATGACCGTCATTACCAAGAAAAAAACGATGACCAAGACTCCGGCCGTAAACCCCAGCGGCATCCTCAACGCCGATAAGGGCGCCTCGCCGAACCCCATGAACAATGCCAACGGCGTCCACACGACCAATCCGCCGAACCCCTCGCCGACCCCGTAATCCTTCCGACCGCGTTTCGAAAAGAGAGGCCGGTTACGGCCTCTCTTTTTTTATTCTTCCTTGCCCGCTTCGGCTTTTGCTCGCTCTTGAAGTTCCTTGACGACCGTCGAGTCGGCGAGCGTGGTCGTGTCGCCGAGCATGCGACCCTCGGCGATATCGCGCAGCAAGCGCCGCATGATCTTGCCGCTGCGCGTTTTCGGCAACTCCTGCGTGAACGTGAGGTATTTCGGGGTCGTGAATTTCCCCAAGCGCCGGCCGACATGCGCGCGTAACTCGTCGGCGAGCGCGGCACTGTCGGACATGCCGGAGCGCAGGCAAACGAAGGCGCAGATGGCTTGTCCCGTGACGTCGTCGAGCCGTCCGACCACGGCCGCTTCGGCAACGCTCGGGTGTTCGACGAGCGCGCTTTCAACTTCGGTCGTTGAAATGCGATGGCCGCTGACGTTCATGACGTCGTCGATGCGCCCCATGAACCAGTAATTGCCTTCCTCGTCGCGCCGGCATCCGTCGCCCGCCAGATACCGATGAGGAAAGCGCGACCAGTAGGTGTCCTTATAGCGCTCGTCGTCCCCCCAAATGCCGCGCAGCATCGAGGGCCACGGCCGCGTCAGCACCGCATATCCGCCCCCGCCCAATGCAACGCTCTCGCCGCGATCGTTGACGACATCGGCGGCAATGCCCGGCAACGGCCGCGTCGCACTTCCGGGCAACGTCGTCGTAATGCCGGGCAACGGGCTAATCATGATCGCTCCGGTTTCCGTTTGCCACCAGGTATCCACGACGGGGCAGCGTCCTCCGCCAATGTGATCGCGGTACCACATCCACGCTTCGGGATTGATGGGCTCACCCACGGACCCAAGCAAACGCAGCGACCGCAAAT
>JABXNS010000253.1_pt1 | contig 12478 bp, 10 predicted proteins | sample 7301101 | NCBI WGS metagenome assembly JABXNS01 (sample SAMN14449646, study PRJNA615230) | soil metagenome | isolation source: soil from bare, unvegetated metal-rich iron-sulfur acidic spring small-cell... | place: Canada: Paint Pots Mound, Kootenay National Park, BC | collected 2017-05-25
GTGTGGTCGCGGCTCGGCGCGCTCGCGCAAACATCCGATGCACTGCTGTTGGCGCTCGGAGGAGCCAGCACCGAACTGGGATATTTTGCTTCGACGCGCTTGCGCTGCGCGATCGACCGCGTCCTGTGGTCTGAAGGCAGCGGAGTTTTACGCGAACTTGCCGGCTACGAAGTCTGCACGCAGGTTTTCAAACACCGCCGAGGCGTGCCCGGCACGATCGCGCGCTTACGGATCGCTTGATGCTGTTGTGTATGCACGTTGTGGCATTCCGGCTCGCCGTTGCGCTTCGACAGAGCCTTTTCCGAACAAGTCGAGGGGCTCAGGACAGACTCCACGGCGATCTTTATATTCTTGCCGATAAGGCCGACCGCGGACGCGTGCTTGAAGTCGACGAGCGCGCGCACGCGCTCGGAGCACGTCCGGGACAGACCGTTTTACAGGCCTGCGTGGCGGCCGGGGGCGCGCGCGTGCTCGTTCACGATGCGGCGCACGCGCACGCGGTGTGGGAGGATATGCTCGACGAGCTCGACGCGCTTTCACCGCTGGTGGACGATGCGGCCGAAGGCACCGCCTACATCGAGATGCGCGGCTGCGACGGCATGGCGAGCGATTGGATCGCGCGCGCACACGACGTTCTGGCGCATTTCGATCTGCCGGTACGCGTTGCAGTCGGACCCAATAAATTCACGGCGCGCGCCGCGACGTACGTGCGCGACGGCTGCATCTGCGCGCCCGATGAAGCCGCGCACCTGCTGGCCCCGCTGCAGCTAGAAGTGCTCGATGTGGAAACAGCCGTCATCGAACGGCTGCATCTGCTGGGCATTGGGACGCTGGGCGAGCTGGCGCGTCTACCGCACGGCCCCTTCGTTCGGCGTTTCGGCGCGCGCGCGGCGCGCTGGCACGAATACGCCCGCGGAATCGATCCCGCACCGTTTCGACCGCGTCCCTATGCACTGCAGATCGAAGCCGCCGCGTTCGGCGAGGGCAGCGCCGCGCAAGAAGAACAAGTCTATTTCGCGTTGCGCGTTTTGGCCGAGCGTATCTGCAACGATCTGAGCCGCGCCGGCAAAGCCGTAACGTTGTTGCGAACGGCTTTCGAATGTGAAAACGGAGATGGGCGCGAGGTGGACGCGGGCTTCGCGCAACCGACGGCCGATCCGCGCACGATTCTCGATATTCTGCGCGCTAAGATCGAAGGATTGACGTTCGATGCAGCAATTACCGGTTTACGGTTGCAAGCGCTGCGCTTGGAAGAGTGCGGCACCTTCACGGCGCTTTTCGCCGGCACCCAGCCCGATCCGCAAGCGCTCGCTATCGTACTCGCACGGTTACAGGCAGTCGGCGACGCGCAGGCGCATCAGGCGCACGTGCGCGCCGGGCATCTTTTAGAATCGCGCTACACTTACGGTGCTCCCACTTGGTGTCAACAATGGTGTCATGGTGATGTTTCTAGCCGAGGCGCGGAGCGCCGAAGTCCTGAGCTTGTCGAAGGGGCGCGTGACGAGGGCACTCCCTCCCCCCAACTACGCATGTTTACCATTCGTGAAGTGGCCGTGGAATTGCGTGGGAATACGCCGGCGCGCGTCAATGCGCGTCCCGTCGTGAATTGCGCTGGGCCGTGGCGCGTCGATGACGGCTGGTTCGATTCAACGGCGAAGCCATCGGGGTCCCCGGGACACGTTGTGCGAGATGAATACGACGTGCTGCTCGATGACGGCATGCTCTGCCGGATCTACAAGCAGGGCGAACAGTGGTTTCTGCGCGGCGCGTATGACTGACTGTGTGCGTTTTCAGCACGTTGCTTGGGAATGGCTGCGCAGCGGCGAGATGACGCGCACCTCGCACATGCTTTCGCCGCTCGAAGAATTAGCGGGCTTCAACTATGGGTTTATTTACTTGCTCGAAGTAACGAATAGCTCCGTATATAAACTGGGATACTCGGAGCATCCGATGCGCCGAATTCGTGAATTGCAGCCCGCTTACAAAGGAACGTTGCGCTTGCGCGCATGTTTCGTCGGCGACCCGCCGGCCGAACGCTTCGCGCACCGCCGTTTTAAGAGCTTGCGCGTCAAAAACGAACTGTTTCTGGCGCACCCGATCATCGACGAATATTTCCGCAGTTCGCGCGAGGCGATGCGCTCGCAGATTCGCGAAGTCCACGTCTGCTCGCAAGCGTGCCCGCAGTTCAATCCCCGGCTGGATCTCTCGATGTTGAGCGCATGGCTGGCGCGTTAGAACAGGCTAACCATGCGTGGCTACGCCGAACTGCACGTACACAGTAACTTCACATTTCTCGAAGGTTCGTCTCATCCAGAAGAGTTGGTCGAAGTTGCGACCGCCCTGGGACTTGCAGCGCTGGCGCTTACCGACCGCGACGGCCTTTATGGCGCCGTGCGCTTTGCCAAAGCCGCTGCAGAACGCAAACTTCCGGGCATTATCGGGAGCGAGCTGACTTTTGCCGACGGCGACTGCATCTCGGCGCTCGTCGAAAACGACCTCGGGTATGCTAATCTCTGCGAGCTGATCTCGCTTGGACAACTGCGCGGCAGCAAGGGCGAGCCTCGTTTGCATCTTGAGGATTTCGACAACCGCACCGGCGGTCTCGTCGTGCTGGCGGGCGGTGCGGCCGCGAGCAAAAAAGCAGGTGCGTTGCGCGAACGTTTCGGGGAGTCGCTGTATATAGAGCTGCAGCATCATCTGCATGCCGCCGATGCGCGCCGTTGCCGGGAAACGCTCGAACTCGCGCGCCGGTTGCGCCTTCCTTGCGTGGCAACCAACCAAGTATTCTACGCAGCCAAGGGCGATGCGCGTTTAGCGGACGTGCTTTTTTGCGTTAAAGAAAAAACGACGCTCGCTCGAGCGCGAGAGGATGCGCTGCTGCGTCCCAATGCGGAGTATCATTTGAAATCAGCGCGGATGATGGGGCAGATATTCGAGGGCTATCCCGAGGCAATTACCAACACGCTGGTGATTGCGGAGCGCTGTGCGTTCCGGCTCGAACGTTTGGCCGGCCAGTTTCCGCTCTTTCCCGTGCCCGACGGGTTCACGCGGCAAAGCTATTTGCGCGGCCTCGTCTATCGCGGCGCCGCCGAACGTTACGGTTCGCCGCTTGATTCTGCCGTCGAGCGGCAGCTCGAATACGAACTGGGCATGATCGCCAAAGCCGATCTGGCAGGCTATTTTCTGATCGTCTGGGACATCGTGCGCGCCGCACACGAACTTGGCGTGCTCTGCCAGGGACGCGGTTCGGCGGCCAATTCGGCCGTGTGCTACTCGCTCGGCATCACCGCGGTCGATCCGATCGGCATGGATCTACTCTTCGAACGTTTTATGTCGGAAGGGCGTCGGGAAATCCCCGATATCGACGTGGATTTCGCGCACCAAGATCGCGAGAGGGTCATCCAGTACGTCTACGATCGCTACGGCCGCACGCACGCGGCCATGGCGGCGGAGGTGGTGACCTATCATGCGCGGTCGGCGATTCGCGACATCGGAAAAGCGTTGGGGTTGACGCTCGCGCAAGTCGACGCGGTGGCGCGGGAGTACGACGCCCGTGAATCGCTGGCCGGCGCAACCGGAGTGAAGCTCGAGGGCGTGATAGGTGAACGGCTCGTCGCATTGTGCGAGCGCATCGACGGGTTTCCGCGGCACATGGGTATCCACTCCGGCGGCATGGTGATCACGCGCGATCCGCTGGTGCGGGTGGCGCCGGTCGAATGGGCGACCATGTGCGACCGCACGATCGTGCAGTGGGACAAAGACGATCTGCAAGATCTGGGCTTGATTAAGATCGATTTGCTCGGCTTGGGCATGCTCTCGCTTTTGCGTGAAGCCTTCACATTGCACGAGAGGGTCACGGGAGAACGCTTAAAGCTTCACACCATACCGCCCGACGATTCGGAGACGTATGCGATGATCCAGCGAGCCGACACGATCGGCGTTTTCCAAATCGAATCGCGCGCGCAGCAGTCGATGCTGCCGCGCATGAAACCCGCTTGCTTCTACGATATTGTGATGCAGGTGGCGATCATCCGGCCCGGACCGATCCAGGGTCAAATGATCCATCCGTTTTTGCGCCGCCGTTCGGGGGAAGAGCCTGTGACCTATCCGCATCCCAAACTTAAATCCGTGCTCGAACGTACGCTTGGCGTGCCGCTCTTTCAAGAGCAAGGTATGCGCATGGCGGTCGAAGCCGCGGGCTTTTCGCCGGCCGAAGCCGACCGCTTGCGCCGGGCGATGGGACATAAGCGTTCGCACGAACGCATGCGCGAGCTCTATCCCAAACTCGTCGAAGGCATGGTCGCCAACGGCATCGATCGCGCGGCCGCCGAGCAGCTCTTTGCGATGCTCGAAGGGTTTGCCGATTACGGCTTTCCCGAATCGCACGCGGCCAGTTTCGCTTTGCTGGCTTACGAATCGGCGTACATAAAATGTCACTACCCGGCGGTTTTCGCGGCGGCGATCCTCAACGTTCAGCCGATGGGTTTTTATTCTACCGAAGTACTCGTCAACGACGCGCGCCGCCACGGCGTTGCCGTTCAACCAGTGGCCGTAAACGCGAGCGAGTTTTGGAGCTTTCCCAAAGAGCCTGCGGTGCTGCAACTGGGCTTTCACGTTATTCGCGGACTGGGTGAAGCGCAGCGCGACCGCTTGCAGGCCGCGATCGCGCAAGGTTCGTTTTCAGGACTGCGGGACTTTGCGCAGCGCTCGCAGCTTGAAAAAGAAGCGATTGAAAATCTGGCCGTGGCCGGGGCGTTCGCGCCGTGGTTCGGTTCGCGCCGCGAAGCGATGTGGGCGCTGCGCGGTTTAGACGAACGTGAAACGCGCGGCGAGCTCGGCCGGCTGATGGACGTCGAGGAACCGGTGGCACGCTTTGCGACGATCTCGGCGCGCCAAGAGACGGCTTTCGATCTGTGGTCGACCGGTATCTCGCCCAACGTACAACCGATCGCGCATATGCGCGCGGAGCTCGAACGGCAGAACGTCGTTCCCGCGGCCCGGCTCGCCGAGTTGCCGCGCAACCTGATGTGCAAAGTGGGCGGTATGGTCATTACGCGCCAGCGTCCCGGCACGGCGAAAGGGTTTGTGTTTTTGACGCTTGAGGACGAAACCGGGTTGGTTAACGTCATCGTCCGGCCAGACGTGTACGAGCGCTATCGCCGTACGATCCGGCAATCGAAGACCGTAATCGTCGAAGGCCGGTTGCAGAAGGAGAGCGGCTGCATCGACGTGCTCGCGCGCAAAGTCTGGAGCTTCGATGCGAGCGACGTCGTCGGCGGAGTCCGCTCACGCAACTTTCAGTAACTAGTCGTGTGCGATTGGACACGACGAAAAGCGGTGCTCGTAACAAAATGCGACCAGCGGATGCAGAGCGGTCCCCAAGGGTAAGACGTAATCGGGCAACGGACCGGGAAGCGGCATGCGCCGCCATCCAAGTTTGATCGGATCTTGGCTCTGCGGAAAGCGCACCGGCCACGGGACCACGCCGGTTTCGTTCGTTCCGTCCGGATAGAGCACCCAATAGCGCACGTAATAGTAATCCCATGGACCGTCCAGCCAGGATCGCATGGGCATAAGAATTCCTTGCCCGATGTTCGGCGAGCCGATGTTGCCGGAAAAATCATATGTGTAGCGTTTCATCGTGGCCGGGGTCGGCATCGGCTGTGCGGCGCTGACGATCGGATTGTTTTCTTGCCGCAGCCGGGCGATCGTTTGCGTGAATTGCTGTTGCTGCGCAGCCAGCTGTTCGCTGAAGGTTTGCGCCTGCGGCCCGTGTCGACTGCTCTCGCGCGGCACGCTGATCTGCGCGCGCGGATTCAAGCGCGCGAGCTCGCGGCGCCGGTCTTGCTGAGGTTGTGGGCGCTGGAGCGCGCGCGGCGCCGGTTGCGGTGCGGGTAGCTGGATAAGCGAAGGCCGGTCCGGCTGCGGCCGCCGTTCGAGGCGAATTGCGCTCGAGGTCACCGAAATTTTTTCGATGAGCTGCTGCGTTGGAGTTCCGGCCGTAAAACGTGCGCCGAAGAGCCATGCCACCAGTGGTCCCACGATAAAATGGAATACAATCGAGAAAACAAACGCCCACAGTAATAAGCGTCCCGTGCGGTCGCGCCGACTGTTCGTGTTCAGCCCGATCGTCTTCCTTTAACGATCCGCGGATGCGTAAAATAGCGCACGCCAGCAGCTTCGAGCATACGTCGCCCTTCGCCGGTTAAGAGAAAGCTCGAGAACATTTTAGCTGCTAACGGATGGGGGGCATGCGGCATTACCGCAATGGCAAAAGTAATTTCATTCCGGAGATTTGCGGCTGCCGGAAGTTCGAGCGTACGCAGTCCGAGCCGTGGCGTTTCGGTTGAATAGAAGAAGCCCGCGTCCAATTCGCCGGTCTCGACGCGCACGGCTAGATCCTCTTCAGGAAATTCCGCTGAACGCGCGAGCAACAGCCGCGCTTGCGCTGCTCGGCGTTCCTGTTTACCGAGAAGCTCGACCGCTCGAATCGTGCGAGCTCCCTTAGGATCGAGCTGCGGATCGGTGCGGCCGATGCGGACGCCCGCGGCCGTAAGCGCATCCAAAAGCGCGATCTTGCCGGAGGCGGCGGCAGTAAAGAGCGCCGCGTGCGGGGATTTTTGAGAATAGGCAACGACCATGCGCGCCGAACCGAAGATCGTGTAGATGGGCGCTAAACCGTCCAGTAGCGACGGTTCGGCGCTGATAAAAACGTCCGGGTCGCGCAAGCCCGCGCGGATGAGGTTCGCAAGCGCGCGACTTCCCTTCGCTTCGCCCGCGAAGCGAAGTCCCGTGCGCTTCGCGAGCGCGCGCGCGATCGGGCCTTCCATCACCGATACCAGCGAGGCGGCGTAGGCGACCGAAACCGCCGGAGACGAACTGGGTACCAACGTAATGGCCGCGGCAAGAAGCAAAGCTACCATCTTCATCCAGCCGACTTCCGTGGCACGAAAAGACATTCCTCACGACGACGACGAAGATAACTAAAGGGAGCATGGCCGACTTGATGCACGCGCAGCCTATAGACGAGATCGATATGAACGGAAGCGACGGTTCGCAGGGAAAACGCGACGGCAGCGTCGCTCGAACGCTGATATGGGTCGGTGTTGCGGGCCTTTCGGCAGCGCTCGCGTTTGCGCTGATTCGCGCCGCCATCTCGCGCCGTCCCGCCGATCCGACGAGCCGGCGCATTCAACAATTGATCGACGAGGCAAACCAACTTCTCAAAACGCTTGACGACCAGCGTTAGCCCCGGCACCGAACTCGAACTCGTTTTCACAGACCTGCTCGCCAACGGCCAGGCCGTCGGCAGAGCTCAGGGGATAGTCGTCTTTTGTTCCGGGCCGCTGCCCAAAGAGCGCGCCCGCGTGCGCGTTGCGGCCCTCAAACCTAAATATGCGGTCGCGGATCTCCTGGAAGTCATCGAACGCTCAGCTGATCGCGTTCCGCCCTTTTGTCCTGTCTTCGGAACCTGCGGCGGCTGTCAGTTGCAGCACTTTGCATATCCCGCCCAGCTGGCGTGGAAGCGCGACGTCGTTCGCAATGCACTGGACGGAATTGGCGGGTTTGCGGGCGTGGCCGTAAGCGAACCGTTCGGCATGCAGTCGCCGCGCGCCTATCGTAATAAGATGGCGCTGGTCGTCGATCGCGCGTGCGAGCGCGTAGGCTTTTACAAACAGCGATCGCACGACGTCGTGCAGATCAGCGCCTGCCCGATCGTCATGCCTCGCCTGGACGAGCAGATACCAAGAATCAACGCCGCAAAAAAAGCCGCCCGAACAGCCGGGGCGCTCGCAAGAGTGCGTCACATCGTAGCGCGTACGGCAAAAGCGAGCGCGGAGGTCGTGGTTACTTTTACGAGCGATCGTCCTGAGAGCACGTTGAAAGATAAAGCGCCGGCACTCATGCAGCAGCTCGCAGGGGTAACGGGTTTGGCGAATTCGTACGATCTGTCCGGCGCCAACGCTATCCTTGGGCGCAAACAGCGCGTGCTCGCGGGCTCGGCAACGATCGAAGAATCGATCGGCGGCTTGCGATACCGCGTCTCCGCGGGTTCCTTTTTCCAGGTGAACGTCGAAATCGTGGAACGCATCTTCAATCAACTCGAACCGCTGCTGAAAAAGCCGTTGAAAATTCTCGACTTGTACTGCGGTGCGGGCACCTTCGCGCTGTTCTTTGCCAAGCACGGCGCCGCCGTCCTTGGGATCGAAGAGAACGCGCTTGCCGTCGCCGAAGCGCGCGAAAATGCGCAGCTGAACGGCTTGCAGACGCGGGTTCGATTTCGGCGCGGCTCCGTCGTGGACGTCCTGGCGCAGCGTGACCTGGCGAACGAAGTCGCCGGGGCCGACGCCGTCTTTCTGGACCCTCCGCGCAAAGGCTGCGACCAACGCGTACTCGCCACGATTGCCGCCCGCCGCGCGCGCGCCGTGTGGTACTTGTCGTGCGACCCCGCGACGCTGGCCCGGGATTTGAAGTTTCTGGGCGCCAAAGGGTATCGCATCGGCGGCATCCAGCCTTTTGACATGTTTCCGCAAACCGGACACATTGAGACGCTGGCATTGCTTTCGGCTTGAGGAACGCGTGGCTTCTGAAAAAATAGACGTCCGGTATGTCGCAAAGCTCGCGCGGATCGCGCTGAGCGAAGAAGAAGCCGTGCGTTTCGGCAAGCAGCTCGCCGATCTGCTCGAGCACGTCAACGTGCTCTCGGAATTAAAAACGGCTTCCGTGCCCGCGACGGCGCAGGTCGTTGAATCGCGAAACATCGAGCGACCCGACGAGGTCGCGCCGTGTCTCGATCGGGAAACCGTGCTCGGGATGGCGCCGCAGCGTCAAGGCGCGTTCTTCCGCGTTCCGAAGATCATCGCCGAATCATGAACGCGTTGGTTACGCGCTCGGCCGCTCAGATTGCGCGCGACGTGAACGGAAAAAGCATTTCAGCTTGCGAGATAATTGAGGCTATCCTACAGCGCGTCGACGAAGCGGACGATCGGTTGGGCTGTTATTTGTCGCGCCTGCACGAGCTTGCGCTCGACTGCGCACATCGCGTCGATCGCCGAATTGCGGCCGGCGAAACGCTGCCGCTGGCCGGAGTGCCGGTAGCGGTCAAAGATAATATGTGCCTAACCGGAACGCGCACGACGGCCGCATCGAAAATTCTCGAGAATTGGATCGCGCCTTACACGGCGACGGCGGTACAGAGGATATTGGATGCTGGCGGTATTCCGATCGGGAAAGCGAACCTCGACGAATTCGCGATGGGCAGCTCCTGCGAGAACAGCGCGCTCGGAGTTACGCGCAATCCGTACGATCTTTCGCGCGTTCCGGGCGGAAGTTCGGGTGGATCGGCTGCGGCGGTCGCGGGATTCGAAGCCGCGATCGGTTTGGGAAGTGACACGGGCGGATCGATTCGCGAGCCGGGCGCATTCTGCAACGTTGTCGGCTTCAAACCAACGTACGGGCGCGTTTCGCGGTACGGGCTCATCGCGTTTGCCTCGAGTTTGGATCAGATTGGCCCGCTCGCTCGAACCGTCGAAGACGCTGCGCTCGCTTACGACGTCATGGCCGGGCACGATCCCAGAGATTCGACGAGCATCGATCGCGCCGTCGAACCGGCGACGAACGCACTGCGCGCTGATCTCAAGGGTTTGCGAATCGGCCTCGTCAAGGAATTCGTCACCGCGAAGCTCGGCCCGGAAATCGATGCGCTGTACCGGCGGGCCTATCGTGAGCTTGCCGATCTCGGGGCGGAAATCGTCGAGATTTCGCTGCCGACCGCGGACTACGGATTGGCGACATACTACTTGATCGCGCCGGCTGAATGCAGCAGCAACTTGGCGCGCTTTGACGGCGTGCGTTACGGTTTGCGCGTCGAAGGCGACGACGTCGGGCAGATGTACGAACAAACCCGCGCGGCCGGATTCGGGCCTGAAGTCAAGCGCCGTATCTTGATCGGCACGTACGCGCTCTCCAGCGGCTACTACGATGCGTATTACGTCAAAGCTCAGAAAGCGCGGACGATGTTTGCGCAGGACTTTCGAAACGCATTCGAACGCTGCGACCTGATCGCCGCGCCGGCAGCCAGCAGTCCGGCTTTTGAATTCAACTCAAAGAGCGATCCATATAGCATGTACATGATGGACTATTACACGATTCCGATGTCCTTGGCAGGCTTGCCCGCCCTTTCGGTGCCGTGCGGTTACGCCGGAACTCCGCAATTGCCGATGGGTTTGCAGCTGACTGCGCCGCTCTTCGAGGAAACGAAGCTGCTGGGTGCGGCGCACGCTTACGAACGCTCGACCAACTATGCTGCGAAAGCCGCAGTCGCCGTATGACATTAAAAACCAGGTACGAAGCGGTGATCGGCATCGAATGCCACGTCGAATTGAAGACGCGCAGCAAGATGTTTTGCGCGTGTCCAAATGAGTTCGGCGGAGAGCCCAATACGAAGGTGTGCCCGGTATGTTTGGCGCTTCCTGGCGCGTTGCCGGTCGCAAACAAAGAAGCGATCGAGCATAATATCCGCGCCGGCTTAGCCTTTGGGGCGACGATTCCGCCATTTTCGAAGTTCGATCGCAAGAACTATTTTTATCCGGACATGCCCAAGGATTATCAAATTTCGCAGTACGACATGCCGCTCACGCTCGGGGGCGCCGTGCGTTACTGGTTAGAGGACGGCACGACCAAGGAATGCCGCCTCACGCGCATCCACCTGGAAGAAGATACGGGAAAGTCGATGCACGGCGGCGGAGGCGACGGACGGATCGCGGGGAGCGCGTATTCCCTGATCGACTTCAATCGAGCCGGCGTGCCGTTGATGGAATGCGTTTCGGAGCCCGATCTGCGGAGCGGGCAAGAAGCCGTGGGCTATCTCGAAGCGCTCAAACGGACTTTCGTACAGCTCGGCGTCAGCGACGTCAAGATGGAGGAAGGCTCGCTGCGTTGCGACGCCAACGTTTCGATCCGTCCCGCCGGCAGTACGCAATTGGGCACGAAAGCGGAGATCAAGAACATGAATTCGTTCCGTTCCGTGCTGCGCGCGATCGAAAGCGAGATCGAACGTCAGATCGGGGTGCTGGAATCGGGTGGCCGCATCGTACAGGAAACGCGCGGGTGGGACGAAGGGCAAGGCGTCACACATTCCATGCGCAGCAAAGAAGAAGCGCACGACTACCGGTATTTCCCCGATCCCGATCTGGTGCCGTTGGAGATCGATGCGGCGCTCGTCGAACGCCTGAAAGCAACCATCCCGGCGCTTCCGCACGACCGCTTCGACCGTTACCGCAAAGAGTACGGTCTCGATCCAAAGCAGGCGACGCAATTGATCGACAACTTGCCGCTGGCGAAATATTTCGATGCGTGTGTTGCGGCCAGCGGCAACGCACAACTGAGTACGAATTTTGTTTTGGGCGACCTGTCGCGGCTGGCGAACGAAACCGGCACGCCGGCTTATGCCTCCCCGGTGACCCCGGCGAGGCTGGCGGAACTCGTTGGACTCGTTGAAGCAAAGACGATTACTTCGAAGATCGTCAAGGAGTTGCTGGAACGCATGTGGGCCGGGGAGAGCTCGCCCAAAGCGATCGTCGAGCAAGAGGGCCTCGCCCAGACCAGCGACGCCGGCGAAATCGAGCGGTTTGTCGACGAAGTATTGGCCGCGAACGAAAAAGCCGTTGCTGATTACAAAGCCGGAAAGACAAATATTCTCGGTTTCCTCACCGGCCAAGTCATAAAGGCCTCGCGGGGAATAGCAAATCCGGCGCTCGCCGGCGAGCTGCTGCGCAAAAAGCTCGAGTAAACGGCCAGATGGCGGTGCTCGCCGACGATCGTACGCTCGAAACGCTGGATTTTGCGGCCGTGCGCGAGCGCGTCGTCGCGCAGTCCGTAACAGAACGCGGACGGCGGCGCGCGCAAGCGCTGGAGCCTTTGGGCGATTTCGAGCGCGTCCGGAGCGAGCAGGCAGCGACTGCCGCCGTGCGCGACCTCGTCGCTTCCGCCGATTTGCACGTCTTACCGGCAATCGAAACCGCCGGTCTTACGGAACGTGCCGCGATCGGGACGCAGCTTTCCGCGGGCGAGTTGCGGGCCGTCAGCGACGCCATCGGCGCAGCGGCCGCCGCCTATAGCAAGACGCGCGGGGCCGGCGAAGCGCTGGCGGCGATCACCGCTCCCTACCAGCCGCTGAAAGATCTGCTGCGCGCCATTACCGAGGCGATCGACGAGCGCGCCATCGTTCTCGACCGTGCGTCTCCCGCGCTGGGACGTATCCGGAAAAGCTTGCAGAGCGCGCAGCGCGAGGCGCACGACCGCGTCAACGCGCTGTTGCGCGCGCCCAAATATGCGCGCGCCATTCAAGCCTCCGTCGTCACGATTCGAGACGGCCGCTTCGTCGTGCCGGGGAAAATGGACTTTAGCGCCGACGTAACGGGTATCGTGCACGACACCCGTTCCACCGGCCAGACCTTGTTCGTGGAGCCGCTGGCCG
>JABXNS010000254.1_pt1 | contig 12426 bp, 8 predicted proteins | sample 7301101 | NCBI WGS metagenome assembly JABXNS01 (sample SAMN14449646, study PRJNA615230) | soil metagenome | isolation source: soil from bare, unvegetated metal-rich iron-sulfur acidic spring small-cell... | place: Canada: Paint Pots Mound, Kootenay National Park, BC | collected 2017-05-25
GTCTTCGCCCAGCGCCATGCAAAAGATAAACATCAGAAAAGGCAGTACGAAATTAAGACCACCTTGGCCGCCGAGGTGAACAAAGACAATCATGGCAAAGCCCAGTGAGGCTAGATATGACAAGCCAACGGTAACTATCAAGTACAGAGGAGCCACCAGGCTGCGTAACATTAGGGCCAACAGCACGGCAATTATTGCTAGGACAATCGGTATAATCTTTTTTAGATCATTGGTAGCCGTAGTGTTTATATCATAGGCGACGGCATCGCTACTATAAACAGTGCCGTCCCGTGCCCCAACACTAGTAGCAACTTTTTGCATGAGTGCTCTAATCGCCGGCATGTCATTGGCGGCTGTGACGCTGCCGCTAGGGGCATTTTTTAGTTGGCCATAAAATTGAACGACTCGTCCATCAGCACTGATGAATTGGGCTACAGCCTTGAGCAATGGGCTGGTCGGACTATTATTATGCAGTTGCTGTAATTTACTGGCAGTTAAGGTAACGCCATTGGCGTTAAATGGTCCGCTTAGGGCTTTAAAGGTTCCGCTGTAGCCTGCAAGTTCGGCTTGGGCCTTGCTGACAGCTGCTAAGTTGCCGCTCCAAACTGATTTATTAAATTGTAGAATCAGAAACTGCGGATTATTATTGGCAGCTGGAAAATGAGCAGCTATAACTTGCTGACCAATTGCCGAATCACTGCCGCTAGGGGCACTTTGATTACCAAAACCGGTTGTCCGGTAACCAATAATGCCGGCTGTCAGAATGCCGAAAATGACTACACCAACGACTAGCATACTAATCGGCCGCTTGATAACACTATCGGCTAGTCTGCCCCAGATACCGATTTTTGTTTCCTGGGCTATGGTCTTAGATGGCCAGAAAACTGCACGGCCGAGGATTGATAGTACGGCTGGTAAGAAAGTCAGGGCAATCAGTAGCATAACACCAAGTCCGATAGCTAAGGCCGGCCCTATGCCCTTATATAGGCCAAACGACGCTAGTAATAAGCTCAGTAGGGCTGCCGCAACCGTAGCGGCTGAAAAGGTTATTGATTCACCGACTCGAGTTACAGCTTTAATGACAGCCTCTTTGGGGTCACGACCATGGCGTAGCTCTTCACGAACTCTAAAGACCAAGAAAAGCCCGTAATCAGTCCCGGCGCCCAATATAAGGACAATCAGTAGAATTTGCGTCAGAAACGATACTTGGACACCAATTTTAGTTGATTCGGCAATCAGTGGTTGAGCTACTACCAGGGCAAGGCCGGCGGGAATGAGCGTGACTAGTGGCGCCAGTAATGACCTAAAAACTATAAATAACAGTACAATAATTAAGATAATGGTGTACATCTGGGTACTACTGCGGCCTTTATTGTTAGCCGTGGTAGCGTCAGAGCTTTGGACATAACTACCAGTTAGGTGCACGTCCAGACCAGTTGGCAGATTCTGTTTAAGTTGGGCTCGGATATTACTGATAACGGTTGCGGCGTTAGAGCCGACACCAGCACCAGTAATGCCGACCAGGATTTGCCTCGCTCGTCCATCAGCCGACGTCCCTTGGTCAACCACGGCACTGACATCGTTAACTCGTCTAACTGCTTGACTGATACGATCCAGCGCTGCATTATCACTGGCTGTTAGCCGGCCGTTGTTCCTGACCGCCACCACTGTAGCGCTGACAGCTGAGTTTTTGCCGCGGAAACTAGCTTCCAGGTTACCAGCTGGCTTACTTGGACTACTGGCTGGCAGAAAAGTCGAGTTATCATTTTGTGATACCTCAGTGATATTTGGCAGATTGGTAATAAATAGGGGGGCAGCGACTATCCAGGTGACAATGATAAACCAGCGAAAGCGAACTGAGAAACGGGCAATAGCTTCAAACATGATTTTGTTACCTAATATTTTTCGAATTTAACTATAGGCTAAATACTCAATAAAGTCTAACTAATTGCCAAAAAACTACCATAGGCTGACGCCCAACAGAGATCATCGACCTTATTTCAGCGGGCAGTGTTTTTGTACAGCTTGTACTAGATCTAATGGGGCTAGGTCTGATTTGACTAATGACTCGATAGTGCCGTACTTTTTGGCCTGTTTGGCAGTAATCGGAAATGATAGATTACTGATTACGATAACTTTGACGGTCGGATAGTGAACCGGTATTTCGGCTAATTGTAAAAACTTTTCCCCAGACATGACCGGCATGAGCATGTCAAGTAGTATTAAATCCGGTTTGAAGGATTTAAGTTTAGCCATACCAACTTTGCCGTTCTCCGCCAGCTCAATTTTATAGCCTTCGACTTTTAAAATACGGGCATAGACGTCTCTAAGTACTGGTTCATCCTCTATAATAAGCACCCGCTTCATAGACCTATACTACAACTAGTGTCTAATAAGGAAAAGCTGACCAAAGACTTATTTACCTCTATCAATCGGGAGGTGAACAGTAAATTTCGATCCATTACCGGGAGTTGACTCAACATCAATATTCCCACCGTGTAACTCAATAATTTGTTTAGTTAGGTACAGTCCGATGCCACTGCCGTCGCCATCAGCCGTAAAGTCATTGTCCAACCTGGTGAATTTATCAAATATGCTGTCTAGCTCATCAGCGGGAATACCAATACCATTATCACTTATTGCAATCAGTAGCTCATTGCTCGATTTTCTAACCTGCAAAGTTATCCGGCCCCGGCTGGGGGTGTACTTGCTGGCATTACTGAGCAGATTCTCCAGCGCCATCGGCAAATATTGCGGGTCAGCCATAACTATCGGCGCTTTTTTCGGTAGTTTGACTAAAATTTTCTGTCCGCGCTTGGCTACCAGCTTCTGCTGGAGCTTTATAAGGTCGTCTAATAATTTGTTAACATTGACCCGTTTTTTACGGAGTTTAATCCGGCCGGAATCGAGCCGCGCCACTTCTAAAAATTGATTAATGATTTCCAGCTGCCTTTGATTTCCGGTATAGGCCGTGTCGAGGATTTCTCTTTGATGCTTAGTTATCTTACCGCCATAATTTTGTAGTAGTAGACCGATGTGCTGTTTAACTATTGTAGCTGGGGTGCGCAGCTGATGGGAGGCCAGGGATAAGAGATCATCCTTAGCCGATTGAACTTCTAATTGCCGTTCCCGGGCTAGCTTACGCTCCCGCTTGGTAGTGATGTACCAAAACATACCGCCTAAAACGGCGGTGGCCGCCAGGCCTCTAAGGAATTCCTCCAGGGGTAGCTGCCGCTCACTGGTTGGTATGATACTGCCAGCGGCCACTAGCTTTACTTTCCAGCTATGACTGGCAAATGCCAGACTAAAGTTGTTGGTTTTGATTGGTCGCTTTTTAAGTGAGTTAAAATTAGCTGTTTGATACATCAGTGATGCGGGCAGTTGGCCAGAGCCATCAGCTATTTGAAAGGCATAGCTAGAGCTTTGAATTTCGCCAGAAATGTTATTCAGCATATTAGCCACATTCACGGCCGCAAACACGTAGCCATAAATCGCCGCTCGCCGGCTGGCAACGGTACTTGCTACCTGGTTATAGAGAGGTTTATAGACAACGAAAGCTGGTTGGCCTTTATGGGCAGCCACTAGGGTAATTTTTCCGGTCATCACCGTTGTTCCAGTGTCCCGGGCAGTGCGCATAGCCGCGCCGCGTACAGTATCAGCTAGCGGGTCATAGCCAATACTCTGCAGGCTAACCGGTGAGATGGCGGCGACGAAAGTTACTGGTGCATAGTCAGCTCTGTTGCCTATTGGAGTAATAACAAAGTTAGGTTTAGTGGCGGTCACTGAGCCAAGATAATTGGCTAAGTTAGCCGCTGTCACATATTTACTGAAGCTGACGGCATCAATTCCTGGATAATTTTGTTTAAGATTATAGGCTTGGTAGAAAGCTGCCCAATCGGCCTGGGTAACGGCCGGATTGATGGTTAATAGGCCTGAGCCACCATTTAAAGTATTAGAAACCTGTTGCAGGCGCAGCGATAGTAACGCTTCCATTAAACTGGCCTGGTGTTGGACCTTGCTGTTGACATCACTACTCACGCGAGAGCGGGAATTGTTCCAGAAAAACACCGAGACAGCCAGGCCGATAATTAAGACCATCACCACTACAACCCAATGAGTGTAGCTACTGTCTTTAGCGCGCGTGATTTTTGAGCGGACTACTCTTTTCAATACCAGCATTCTCCACTAATCTATTACCAGTATAACTAACTAAGGAAGGAATTACTCGGCCTAACTGGTCGGCAGCCGTAGTTTCTTGCAGCCTTATCTAGGGATTATTTTAAGCATGGATAATTACTGGCGTGCCAATCGGCGCCCAGTTGTAGATCCAGAGTGCATCACTGTCAACTAGACCGACACAGCCATGTGAACTGTTAATGTTGCCGAAGTAGCTCAGCGGTCGCCAGTAATTACCATGGATGGCGTAGTCCTTATAAAAGTAGTTGACCCAGGGAACATTCGGCTGGAAGTAACTGCTACCGTCAACATTTTCACCACTCATATTTTGTTGGTCATATTTAGCATAGATAGAATATTGTCCAGTTACTGTCGGGGTGGCGGGGGCGCCAGCGGTGACTAAATCGGTTTGGACCAGGTTGGCATACTCGTAGGCATAGAGGCGCTTGTTAGTCAGATCAACCTCAATCCATTTAGGGTAAGAACCGGCTGTGATAGTTTGAAACGGCTGATAGCTAACCGGCAGCGAAAAGTTAAAGCCGCTGCCGGTTAGTAGGCTGTTGGAAACTGAGGTAGCCACGCCAGTCTTATTTAAGACATCGACACCATTAATACCCGGTACCAGTACTTGAGTTGTGCCGTCGGGCTGACTAATATCCACCTGGGCCTTGGCCGGATGAATGGCACTAGCAGCAATGCTATTAATATAGGCTTCAACTTTGCCACTGTTAACTGTTATATTCAACTTTTTCGACTTGTCATCTGACGAGATATCCAGCCAGCTGGCGATTTCAGCCGGTAACGGCTTTACGGTCTGGCCGCCAATAGTAAAACCAGCTGGCTGGTTGATCGTTTTCTCGAGTAAGGCCTTGTATGGTTGCAGCAAACTAGCCGTCAGAGCCGGATTAATTTGGAGTGTTTGTAGCTTAATGGATTCAGTTTGTAAATTGTTGGCGGCAGTTAGTAGGGTCTGTTCCGGGCGACTTAAGCCATATTGTTTGCCAGTTATTGCATCAGATAGCTCAATGTCGCCGTTAGCTATCGATAGGCTGGCGTCTTTTGATGGCTGGACAACGACATTAATATCGTTAGCGACAAAATTGTTTAAGGCCGGGGTGTTCTCCTGGAAGACTAAGCTGGCTGGCAAGGGGCGCCACCAGGCTAGACGATTATTCAGTTTATGCTGATTACGACGGGTAATTTGCAGTGAATCTTTAATATCTAGGGTTAAGCTGAGATTTTTCAAGGGGTACTTCTTAATAGTGGCGTTGGGATAACCAATAGGCATCTGATAGGCCGCAATCTGCTTGTTTAGAGCATCAGCCAGGACAGCATCGCTTTGATGGGTTGGAACAGATTGACTACCGATAGTGAGCTTAGAAAGGTATAGCGAACTTAGCACCCAACCAGCACAAATCATCACCAAGGCGGTCAGTACAACTTTTAGATAAGCCTTAGCCGGCCGGTTTGCCAGTTTTAGCTGATGGGCTGGTGCTAATCGTTCCTTAAGCGCCGGCTTATTGGTTGCGGCTGCTACTTTAGTAGCTGCCCCTTTGTGCTTAGTGGCTAATCGCCCAAACCACGACACCCGCGCTTTATGGTTGTCTTCCATTATTTGTCTATTTTACTCACTGCTAGTTCCCTACAAGTTTAACACTGACTTAAGCAGTTTCATAGGTTTTTCCCAGGCTTTGCGCCGTCTAGCCAAGCCGTACCAAAGGCAGTCAGCGGCGCTGATCTCTATGCTATACCGATATGAGCACTAACCGCTAGTTAACGACTGCTTCAATGCTCCCGTCAGTCTCTTTTGGCTTTTTAACCTAAACATGCTTATCTTTTAAGCACTTGCGTTTGTTGGCGACGTCTGCTAAATTCTATGGGAGTGTGAGCAAAAAACTACCAACTATCATGAATTCTGGAAAGCCTGAGCAGCGCTCCGAAAGGGGCGCTTTTTTTATAACTAAGCCGGCGCGACTTGATCTAGTTGATGGGACGACCTTCAAGGGCCTGATGCCGTCCTGGCAGCATAATTCAACTATCGGCGAGGTGGTCTTTAATACTGGTATGAGTGGCTATGTTGAATCATTAACTGATCCGTCTTATGCTGGCCAAATCCTGGTCTTTACCTACCCATTAATTGGTAACTATGGCGTTGATCCGGCCGCAGCCGAGTCCGGCAAAATTCAGGTTAAAGGTGTAGTGGTCAGCGAAGCCGCCCTTAATTATAGCCACTCTCGATCTGATCGCTCCTTACTTGCTTGGCTGGGTGAGCAAAATGTGCCAATTTTAATCGGTGTTGATACCCGGGCCTTAACTAAGCATTTGCGAGTTAAAGGCACGATGATCGGCTCAATTGGCAGTCAGCCAAGTAATCTAAAAAGGTTAAAGCTGGCCGCTAGCTTTGTAACGATAGCCAAGCCTCGCACCTGGGGAGCTAAACATAAAAAGAAAGTCATTCTTGTCGATTGTGGCGCCAAGGAAAATATCCGCCGCTCGCTGCTAAAGCTCCCGCTGCAGGTCAAACAGGTGCCATATAACTATGACTACACCTTGGAAGCCTACGACGGTGTGGTTTTATCTAATGGTCCGGGTGACCCGACTGATTACCAGGCCACGATTGACATTACTCGTAAGGCTCTCAGCTTAGGTAAGCCGGTTTTTGGCATCTGTCTGGGCAATCAGGTTATGGCTCTAGCAGCCGGTGCCAAGACATATAAACTGAAATACGGGCACCGTGGCCATAATCAACCGTGTTTTGAAATAGGCACCAGCCGCTGCTACATTACCAGCCAAAACCATGGTTATGCCATTGATGAGCAGTCGTTGCCCAAAAACTGGACCGTTTCCTTTCGGAACTTAAACGATCGCTCAGTCGAGGGTATAGAACACCGCTCACAGCCTTTCTTTTCCGTTCAATTCCATCCGGAAGCCTGCCCGGGGCCCACCGACACGGCCTGGTTGTTTGAAAGGTTTTACCAGAGCTTATGAGTCATAAAAAAATCCAAAAGGTTGTTATTTTCGGTTCTGGTGGCCTGCGGATTGGTCAAGCTGGGGAGTTTGACTACTCTGGTTCTCAAGCAATCAAGGCCCTGAAGGAAGAGGCTATCTTTACAGTATTAATAAACCCCAATATTGCTACTGTCCAAACCGACAACGACATGGCTGACCGCGTTTATTTTCAACCATTAAATGTAGTAAGCGTAACCAAAATTCTGGAGCGTGAGAAGCCGGATGCCGTCATGCTCAGCTTTGGCGGCCAAACAGCTCTTAATCTTGGGCTTCAGCTTAACGATTTAGGCGTCTTCACTCGACTTAAAATTACTGTGCTAGGTACACCGGTGGCAGCGGTTAAAGTAACCGAGGACCGCGAGTTATTTAAAAACTCGCTCCAAGAAATTGGCACTAAAACGGCCCGCAGCCTGATTGCCTATAACTTGAACCAAGCTTTAGCAGCCGCCCATAAGATCGGTTACCCAATCATGCTGCGCTCCGGCTACAGCTTGGGCGGTTTAGGATCTGGACGGATAGATAACGACCGACAACTTAGGCAGCGTATCGGCGAAGTTATGAAAGCTGTGCCACAAGTCCTAATTGAAGAGTACTTAATGGGCTGGAAAGAAGTGGAATACGAGGTAGTACGTGACATTGACGGGAATACCATTACCGTCTGTAATATGGAAAACTTTGATCCGATGGGTATTCATACTGGGGAAAGTATTGTTGTTGCTCCGTCGCAAACGCTGACAAACGAAGAGTATCACCGGCTGCGCCAAATTGCCATCAAGACAGTCAATCATCTGGGTATTATCGGTGAATGTAATATTCAGTACGCGCTTAATCCCGCCAGTGGCGACTACCGGGTGATAGAGGTTAACGCTCGACTGTCGCGCTCTAGCGCTCTGGCCTCCAAGGCTACCGGCTACCCGCTGGCTTTTGTGGCCTCCAAGTTGATGCTTGGCATGCGATTACATGAACTCAAAAATGCCGTCACCGGCTCAACTTCAGCTTTTTATGAACCAGCGCTGGACTATATTGCACTTAAACTGCCGCGCTGGGATTTTGCCAAACTTAAAGCCAGCGACCATAGTATAGGATCAGAGATGAAAAGCGTCGGCGAAGTTATGGCCCTCGGGCGGTCTTTTCCGGAAGTTCTGCAAAAAGCCATCCGCATGCTTAATATTGGCGCCAGCGGCTTAAGTCAGCACCCCTACTCTTTTTCCCGGCCCAAGGGGGAGATCAGTCATCCCACCGACCGACGCTTGTTTGCCATTTATGACGCCTTAAAGCGCGGTACAACTGTTGACGAAATACATAAACTGTCACAAATCGATAAATGGTTCCTCGACCAGCTGGCTGAGGTACAGCAAACCGAGGCTTTAGTTAAAACCAAGCCATTAAATAAACAGCTACTTACGACGGCCAAACGTCAGGGGTTTGCCGATAAAACTTTGGCGGCTCTTAAAGGCACTCAAGAGCAGCAAATCCGGGCCTTACGGTTAAAGTTCGGTGTCAGACCAGTGATTAAACAAATTGACACCCTGGCTGGTGAGTTTGATGCCGAAACCAATTACCTTTACTTGACATATAACGGTCAGACCAATGATGTTAAACCTTTAGGCAAAAAAGCTATGGCGGTTATCGGATCCGGCCCGTACTGCATTGGTTCATCAGTCGAGTTTGATTGGTGTGCGGTTAACACAGCTAAGACACTTAAAAGTCGCGGTCATAAAACTATCATTATAAATTCCAACCCGGAGACCGTCTCGACTGATTTTGATCGATCCGACCGTCTGTATTTTGAAGAGCTGACGCTGGAGCGTGTTCAAGATATTGCCGACTTTGAACAAGTCAGCGGCATAGTGGTTTCAGTTGGTGGCCAGATAGCCAACAATCTGGCCTTGCCTTTAGATCAGGCCAATTATCCCATTCTTGGCACTGCCCCTAAACACATAGACGGAGCCGAAGATCGTCAGAAATTCTCTTCAATGCTTAACCGGTTAGGTATTGATCAGCCAACCTGGCAGGAGGTCACTAACTTAAGTAGTGCCAAGCGCTTTGCTGCCAAAGTTGGTTACCCGATACTTATCCGCCCCTCGTACGTTTTATCTGGCGGGGCGATGAATGTTGTAACTAATGAGCAAGAGTTGGAACGCTATATCCAGGCAGCTACTCGCTTGTCACCTGACCATCCGGTTGTAGTTTCGCAATTTATATTAAATGCTAAGGAGTTGGAAATAGACGGTGTTGCCAAGGATGGTGAACTAATTATCTACGCCATATCTGAGCATATTGAAAATGCTGGTGTCCACTCCGGTGATGCTACGGTCGTTTATCCGGCTCAGCGTTTGTATCTGGAAACTGTCCGGCGAGCCAAGCATATTACCAATCAAGTGGTGGCCGGTCTGCAAATTACCGGTCCGTTCAATATTCAATTCATTGCTAAAGATAACGAACTGAAGGTGATTGAATGTAATGTCCGAGCTTCGAGATCCTTCCCGTTTGTGTCAAAAGTTTCCGGGCATAACTTTATAGCGATTGCCGTCGACGCCATGCTAGGTATAGAAAACCATAGCCACTACCAAACCTTGGAACTTGATCACGTTGGTGTCAAGTCGCCGCAATTCTCCTACAACCGCTTAAAAGGTGCCGATCCGGTCGCTGGCGTTGAAATGGCTTCAACTGGTGAAGTGGCCTGCTTTGGCGCTGACCTGGAAGAAGCTTTTTACGCTTCGTGGCTAGCTACCGAACAGAATATTAAAGGCAAATCTATATTTATTAGTCTGCCTGATGACCAAAAACATAAATTCAGCGACGAGGCAGCTTTGCTAGCCCAAGCCGGCTGGAAAATATATACTACTTCCGGCACGCATCAATACTTTAAAGAGCAGGGCATAAGCTCAACTAGGTTGTATAAAATTCAGGAGAATAAACAACCTAGCGTCGCCAGTGTCATCAACCGAGCTAAAGTCGACTTAATTATCAGCGTGCCGTCAATCACTGAACACAGTCAAGACGCTTACAAAATCCGGCGGTTGGCGATCGACAACCACATTCCACTACTCACTAACGCTGAGACTGGGCGATTGCTGCTTAGGTGTCTGAGTACCCCGAGCCTTAAAGAATTGCAACCTAAGCATTGGGGCGAATACGTCCTAAGGACTTAGCTGCTTGCCAAATATTCTAGCGTTTGCTTCCAGGCTGCTTCAGCCGCTGCCTGATTATAGGCAAATTTGTTGGTATCGTTGAAGAAGGCGTGGCCACAATCAGGGTAGACGATCTCAGTAAAGTCGACACTGGCCGCCTGCATTTTATCTTTTAGTTCTGGCAGGCTGGCTATTAGACGTTCGTCTTGTTGGCCGTAAAAAGCCCGGATCGGACATTCAATGCTTTTAAGCTCGTCAACTGCAAATTCACAGTGACCATAAAATGGGATAGCGATTTTTAGTCGTGGCTCATAGATTGCCAGGCTGAAGCTATAGGTACCGCCAAAACAGAAGCCGGCGACCGCCACCGAGTGTTTGGCCTCAGGTTGATCACAAAGATAATTGAAGCACCGCTTGAGCTTGTCGATAGTTTTCTGGCCAAAGTTTGGTGCTTGCAATGGTGTCATCAGAGCTCGCAACTGCGGCTGAACCTGGCTGCGCCGCTGCGGGTCAAATAAGGCCTCCTGAAGTCCTGTGGTCATTTGCTGGCTAATAGCAGTTTCACTTAATAAGTCGGGCGCCAGTACCAAGTAACCCTCTCGAGCAAAACGCTCAGCTACATCCTTAATGTGGTCAGTTAAGCCCCATACTTCGTGAATTACTAGCAGGCCGCCCTTGGCGGCACCGTCCGGCTTGGCAATATAAGCCGGCAGGCTTTTACCGGAGTTCGAAATGGTAATTATCTCGCCCATATCTACTTCTCAGCAAAGACTTTGAGGCTATTGGCGACATTTGTCCAGCCTTCCGTAAACCCGCTGGACTGGAAATCAGGGTTATCGGCGGGAAATGGTTCAGTAATGACATGTGTCAGTTCCAGTCTGGTTTTCTCGCCGTCCGGGAACAATTCGAAACTTACAAGGGAGTTGCCGACATAACCGTCATATCGCCAGCTATAGGTAAGTTTTTTACGCTCAACTGCTTCGGTAACTTCTAGCAGGTGCTTATAGCGGTGATCCGGGTCGCGCCCCAGCATAAATTGCGTCTTAAAGCCGACTTCGGCCTTAAAATCTGACAAAAACGGTAGCCACTGCTTGAGGTCTTCGGCATCGGTTAAGGCCTGCCAAACCCTAGCGACAGGTGCGTTAATTTCTCTTGCTATTTTCAGTGGTTCGTTTTCATTCATAACTATGCCTCCTTACTTAATAATTCTTCCAGCTTATTGAAACTCTCCTCCCACATTTGCCGGTAAGTCTCCAAATATTCGGCAGCCGGCTCTAAAGCCTGGGGGGCCAGACACACCAACTGCTCCTTGCCTCGTCGTCGTTTAATGATTAGCTTGGCCTTTTCCAGCACCTTGAGGTGCTTGGACACGGCCGCCAAGGTTAGATCATAAGGCAGGGCAATCTCGCTGACAGATAACTGCTGTTTAGCTACCCGCTGTAGGATGTCACGGCGAGTCGGGTCCGACAACGAACTGTAAATATTATCGAGCAATAAAGTATATTCAACCATTTGGTTGAATGTTACTGTAAGTTAATTAGGCTGTCAAGCAGATTTTTTAAGCCTGCGGAAATGTTGGCGTGACATATATATGCCGAAGATGATTAGCCAAACAGTTTGCGGATATGCCGTCAGGCGCTCCATGCCACCACTGCCCAGATTAAGGTAATGGTGCGTTGCCCAAAATACCAGGGCGACTAGCGAAATGACGCCTGTGGCAAGCGTATAAGCCCGCAGGCTTTTAGCGATGTCTAAGCTGGCCCCAAGTATGACTATGCCTAAGTTACCGATAAAAAATGGCAAAGCTGAGCCAATAATATGCAGGGCACTGATGGTATTCTCTGGGAAAAGACCGACAAGGACGGTGCCAAAACCAGCCATCGCCATAAAAGTGAAGCCAGTTATAGCTGCCCTGCCCTGGCGAAATTCATGGTAAATAAGTGTTGAACCGGCTATCATTGTGCAGCCCAAGGTAATAAAGGAGGCGTTCATTAGATTATGCAGCGGTGAGCAAACAAAGCCACTGCCGTAGTTGCCACAGGCGGTATTCCCCAGGTCGCTGATAGTATTGTTCATTAGGCTGTAAGGTTTAGCCCAGTCCTGGGCC
>JABXNS010000255.1_pt1 | contig 12394 bp, 9 predicted proteins | sample 7301101 | NCBI WGS metagenome assembly JABXNS01 (sample SAMN14449646, study PRJNA615230) | soil metagenome | isolation source: soil from bare, unvegetated metal-rich iron-sulfur acidic spring small-cell... | place: Canada: Paint Pots Mound, Kootenay National Park, BC | collected 2017-05-25
TGGGGCGTTCACGTGCCTCAGCCGGCGGTGCGGAACGCGGAACGGGGGGGACGGCTGCGTCCGCTATTTGCTGCTCGTAGTACGGCGAAAACACATCGGTCGGATCGAAGTGTTTCGGCCGCTCGACGGGCCGATCGTCGCCGTTCATCCTACTCGGCGACGACCGGCGCCTGGGTGGTCGTCAAGCCAAATCGGCGGCTCGAGCTCGGCAAGCGTGATGTTCGGTCGATAGACCAGCATTCCCCGAGGGCGCAGCGCGCGCAGCGTGCCTAGCACCTGACGATCGTACGCCGAGTACCATCGGATGGCCGAGATCGGCATACTCGACGCGGACGACCGGGTCGAACTTCTCGATGGGCTGATCGTCGAGATGAGCCCTATCGCCAGACGCCACTGGCTTCGCCATGCACTCATCGTAAAATACCTCAACACCGTCGTTGGAGAACGAGCGCTGGTCGTTCCGCAAGGCTCGTTCCCTTTGAGCGAGAGCACCGAGCCTCAGCCGGACATTGCCATTCTGGCGCCGATGCCACTACGGCTCCGAAGACCGCTACCCGGAACTCGACGAGATTTTCGCCTTCATCGAAATCTCCGACACATCGTTGAAAAAGGACCTCAGACTGAAGGGACGCTTGTATGCTGCCGGCGGTGTTTCCGATTATCTCGTTGTCGAGCTGAAGGCGAACGTCCTCCGCCATTACAGCGCACCGCAAGGTGACGGCTACCAATATCTGACGAAATTGACGTGCGGCGATTCGTTCATGCTCGCGCGATTGTCTGGCATCGCGTTTAGCGCCGACGCATTCCTGAATCGGCGCTAGATTCAGCGGCACTCTCCATGAGTGACGTCGATATTGCCGCAAACGTCCTCCATCACCATTCGCAGCCGCGCGTCGATGCGTACGAGCGCACCGCGCAGCTTACCTACGGTGAGAAGTTTGCGCTGACGCGGCTACCGCACATTGAACTCGAGGCCAATCCGTTTCTGAAGGCGCGGTAGGCGTAATAGAAAAGGCCCGTTCGTCTGAACGGGCCTCTCCCTTTCTACAGGTCTTCGGGGTTGATGCCTTTGGGCCTGTATTGCGTGCGCAGCGGGGACGTGCCGACGGTGGAGTCGGGTTCGTAGTCACCTTCGTATTGGACCGTGTTTTCGGCCATGCGCTGGCGTTCGTACGGGCCGAGCACCTTCGGGTTCATCTCCTGGCCGTTCGGCGCGATCACGTCGCCGTAGTTCGATAGGCCGTCTTCGTTCGGGTTGAAGTCGAGGAAGACGTTCTTCGGACGGCCCTCTTCGTCGAGGTCCTGACCTTCGGGCTCGATCTGGAGATTGCGATAACGCGACATCCCCGTGCCGGCCGGGATCAGTTTCCCGATGATGACGTTTTCCTTGAGACCGAGCAGCGGATCGTGCTTGCCCTTGATCGCGGCATCGGTGAGGACGCGCGTGGTCTCTTGGAAGCTCGCGGCCGACAGGAACGAATCGGTTGCAAGCGATGCTTTGGTCACGCCGAGAAGCACGGGGCTCGCCGTCGCTTTCTGGCCGCCCTCGGCATGCATGCGCTCGTTCTGTTCCCGGAAATTCGATGTTTCCACCAATTGCCCGGGCAGCATACGCGTGTCGCCGCCGTCAACGATTTTCACTTTGCGAAGCATCGAGCGAACGATGACCTCGATGTGCTTATCGTTGATGTCGACGCCTTGCGAGCGGTACACCTTTTGCACTTCCTGTACCAGATAATTCTGCAGCGAGGTTTCACCCTTGATGCGCAGCACGTCGTGCGGATTGAGCGAGCCTTCGTTGAGCTGATCGCCTGGCTTGACCTTGTCACCTTCGCGAACGTGCATGTGCGTGCCGTGCGGAATGTCGTACTCGTGCTCCTCGCCCGTTTCGTCCGTGACGATCACGATGCGCTTGTTTTTCTCTTCTCCAAATTTCACGGTACCGGAAACTTCCGTTATCGTCGCTTGACCCTTGGGTTTGCGCGCTTCGAAGATTTCCTCGACGCGCGGCAGACCGGTGATGATGTCTTCGGTCGCCACGCCGCCGGTGTGGAACGTCCGCAGCGTCAGCTGCGTGCCCGGCTCGCCGATCGACTGTGCGGCGATGATGCCGACAGCCTCGCCGATGTCCACCTTGTGCCCGGTCGCCAGATTGCGGCCGTAGCACATGGAACAGATGCCGTAGCGTGCCTGGCACGTGAGCGCTGAGCGAATCTTCACTTCCTTGACACCACCGTCGATGAGGGCCTTGGCCTTCTCCTCATCGATCTCTTCACCGCGCGCTACGATTCGCGTGGTCGGTTTCTTGGGCTCCGCGCGAACCTCTTCGGCGGCCCGTCGTCCGATAATGCGGTCGTAGAGCGGCTCGATCGTTTCTTTGCCGACCGTGATGTCGCTGACGGTAATACTGTTGGCCGTGCCGCAGTCGTCCTCACGAATGATGACATCCTGAGCGACGTCGACCAAACGGCGCGTCAGATAACCGGAGTCGGCCGTACGAAGGGCCGTGTCGGCCAAGCCTTTGCGCGCTCCGTGCGTCGAGATAAAGTATTCCAACACCGTCAGGCCCTCTTTGAGCGAGGCCTTGACGGGAATCTCCAAAATGCGCCCCGACGGGTCGGACATCAATCCGCGCATGCCCCCCAGCTGCTTGACCTGTGCGATCGAACCGCGCGCGCCCGACGTGGCCATCATGAACACGGGGTTGAGCGGGTTTTGGGCCTCTTGCATGGCGATGGTGACGTCGTCGCCGGCCTTGCTCCAGATATCGATCGTCTTGGTGTAACGCTCGTCACCGGAAATGAATCCTTGATCGAAGAGCCGATGGAGGTCGTCGACCTCGCCTTGCGCCTTCTCAAGAATGGCGTACTTACGTTCCGGCACGATAATGTCGTTGATCGACACAGTCGTTCCGGATTGCGTCGCATAATGAAATCCGAGATCCTTCACGGCATCCAGCAACTTCGCGGTCTCGGCGTTCCCATATTTGCGGTAACAAGACGTGATCAATTTCTTGAGCGCGCCTTTGTCCATAATGGAATTGACGAACGGCTGATCCCACGTTTCCGGAAACGCGCCGTTAAAGATCACGCGACCGACCGTCGTGCGCAGAATCGCGCCCTTGACCCGTACGTTGATCCACTCTTGCAATCCGATGTGATGCATATCGTAGGCCATCATGGATTCTTGCGAGTTCATGAACGTCGGCAGCCGCTCGATCGCCGGCTCGCCGTTCTTCGAGGCCTTGCCGTTGGCCGGCATGCGCGGATGCACGCGGTTTTCGTAGTCGTCGATGATGTCTGCCTTGGCGGGGCCATCGTATTCGTCGCGCTGGAAGGTCAGGTAATAGAGTCCCAGCACCATATCTTGCGTCGGAATCGACACGGGATTGCCGTAAGCCGGGAGCAAGATATTGTTCGAGGAGAGCATCAGGATGCGCGCTTCCGCCTGCGCTCCCGCAGAGAGCGGCAAATGGACGGCCATCTGGTCGCCATCGAAGTCGGCGTTGTACGGCGTACACACGAGCGGATGCAAGTGAATGGCCTTGCCTTCAACCAGCACCGGCTCAAACGCCTGAATGCCCAAACGGTGAAGCGTGGGTGCCCGATTGAGCAGCACCGGATGCTCGCGAATCACTTCGTCAAGTACGTCCCAAACTTCGGGGCGAACGCGTTCGACCATACGTTTCGCGCTCTTGATGTTGTGCGCTTGCTGGCGGTCGACGAGCTTCTTCATCACGAACGGCTTGAAAAGTTCGAGCGCCATTTCTTTGGGCAGCCCGCATTGATGCAATTTTAGGTTCGGTCCGACGACGATGACGGAGCGCCCCGAATAATCGACACGTTTGCCGAGCAAATTCTGACGGAAGCGCCCTTGCTTTCCTTTTAAGATGTCGGATAGCGATTTGAGCGGACGATTGTTGGGACCCGTGACCGGGCGGCCGCGGCGTCCGTTATCGATGAGCGCGTCAACCGCTTCTTGCAGCATGCGCTTTTCATTCTTGATGATGATCTCGGGCGCGGAAAGCTCGAGCAGCCGTTTGAGCCGATTGTTCCGGTTGATCACGCGCCGGTACAGATCGTTCAAATCGGAGGTCGCAAAACGGCCCCCGTCCAGCTGAACCATCGGACGCAACTCCGGTGCGATAACCGGCACGGCCGAAAGAATCATCCATTCGGGCTTGTTGCCCGAGGTGAGAAAGGCTTCGACGACCTCGAGCCGTTTGATCGCTTTAAGGCGCTTTTGTCCCGACGTCTCTTTAAATTCTTTGCGGAGCTCTTCTTGCAAGCGCCGCAGGTTCAGATCGCGCAGCAGTTCGCGGACGGCCTCCGCGCCCATGCCCGCCTTGAACGAGTTCCCGAACTTCTCACGCGCTTCGCGGTAGCGTTGCTCCGTGAGAACCTCGCGCTTGGTCAGCGATGTATTCCCGGGATCGATGACGATGTACGCGGCGAAATAGATGACCTTCTCAAGCTGCCGCGGCGACATGTCCAGCAAAATGCCGATGCGCGAGGGCACGCCTTTGAAATACCAAATATGCGAGACCGGCGTGGCGAGTTCGATATGGCCCATGCGTTCGCGGCGAACTTTCGCGCGCGTGATTTCCACACCACAGCGGTCGCAGATCATCCCCTTGAAACGGATGCGCTTGTACTTGCCGCAGTGACATTCCCAGTCTTTGGTGGGGCCGAAAATCTTCTCGCAGAAAAGGCCGTCGCGTTCTGGCTTAAGCGTCCGGTAGTTGATGGTTTCGGGCTTTTTAACTTCGCCAAAGGACCATGCACGAATTTGTTCGGGGGATGCCAAACCAATGCGCATCGCATCGAAATTGTTGACGTCGATCAGGTTCAAAGAACGCTCCGCATAGCGGGTGTGTACTGCGGACGCCGGCTTGCGCAGGGAATTCGTCTCACGTGGTCACGTAAGGACTCCCACCGCTGCGTTGGTCCGCTCCGCGCAGCCTGCACGAGCAGGCCGGGGAACACAGAGGAGTAGTATATCGCGGCCCGGCAGGAGGGTCAAGGGCGGCGCTTGCCTTGCTCGTCATAATGCTGCCCTCCAGAACGTATGGACCTATAGAATGCAGGAGCTCATCGAGGACATCCCAGGCCAAGAGCCGTCGGCCTTTGAGGAACTCTTCGCGCGCGAGTATCGCGGTGTGGTCGCGGCGCCCACCGGCTTGGGCCGCTCGAAGCCAATCATGCTCGCAACTGGCTCTACCGTGCCGCCCTGCACCGGGCGATCAGTGCGCTTCGCGCTGAGCACCGCCGTCAGCATCGCGAAAACCGTTCGCGCAGCCTGAGGTCCTCGTCGACGAACCCGCCGTTCGGCTCGAGCAATACGAAACGCGTGCGAGCGTGAACACCGTGCTCCAGCGTATGCACTCTCGATACGCGGTCGTGCTGGCACTGCGGCACAGCGGCATGAGCTATAAGGAAATCGCCGGCATCATGCATGTGAAGGTCAACCAAGTCGGGACCCTGCTCGTGCGCGCGGAAGCGGCTTTTAAGAAGGAGTGCGTGCCGTTGCAAAATGCAACAGGCGCATTGAACTTAGTAATGCCGATCGACGGTATCTGGAGAGCGGCAGCGTTCGTCGCGGCCGGACCTCCAACACCGGCTTATCTCTTCTGGTGCGCGGCCTGGTTAATCGTCGCCTTTTGCGCCGGGACGCGCGCCTTTCTTAGACGCGACCTCTAGGCATCGCGCAATCGGTAGCCGCCCCGCTGCGTCTTCCGTTAATCGCTACGAGCGGATCAGCCCTTCGTTTTCTTAAATTTCTTCACGCCGGTAGTGATCGAGCGCATCGCCTCTTTGGCGTCCGCAATACCGACCAAATCCACGGTGTTGCCTTCCTGGCGCGAATAATCGAGCAGAAAGCGGCAGATGGAGTCGATTTTTTCTTTGGGGACGTCGCCGATTTTTGAAAACGCATCGGTGTTTTGCGTGCGACCAGGCATGGGCGTCGGCGCCGTTATCAGCCGGTCATTTTCCACCCCGTTCTTGCGCAGCTTGATCGAGCCGAGAACGCGAGCCTGAACCAGACACCCAGAAAATGTCGGCTGCTCGATTAAGAACAGCAGATCGAGCGGGTCACCGTCATCGCCAAGTGTTTGTGGAATAAATCCATAGTCGTACGGCCAATGCATGCCCTCAGGGAGTACCTCGTGCAAAGCGATGATTCCGTATTTCGCGTTGAGTGCGTTTTTGTGTGCGCTCCCCTGCGCCGTCTCGATGATCCCGTGCACCAGGGCATCTTTGCCTTTACCGCCGTTCGGGAAGGTCGGAATATTTTCGAAGAGCGTCGGATTGATGCGTTTGCTCATTGGTGTTTTCCATGCGCAGCTTCCAGCGAATGTTGCGTCGGCGCCCCGAGCAGCAGCCAAGCACAGCCCGCAGCCAACAGCGCGCCGAGGCACGGACCCAACAGGTAGAGCCAAACGTAATCGAATTGCCCGGCGGCAACCATGGGACCGATCGAGCGGGCCGGGTTCATCGAGCCTCCGCTGATGGGGCTGAAGGCAAGCCCACAAAGCGCGATCGTCCCGCCAACGGCTAGCGCGGCGTTTTTTCCGACAACGGCTTGCTCTTCAGCAGTCGCTAAAATAACGAAGACCAAAATGAACGTGAGTAAAATTTCGGAGGCTAGCGCTTGTACGTCCGAAAAGGCCGGTCCGGGCTTCGTGATGCCGTGCTCGACGGCCGCACCGAAGAGCGCGCGCAGCACATACGCCGCGGCAATGGCGCCCGCAAATTGTGCGGCCAGGTAGCCCGCAAGCCGAAAGGCGGGGAAAGAGCGTCTGGCAATAAACGCCAGGGTCACGACGGGATTGAGGTGCGCCCCGGAGATCGCGCTGACGCTCCAAATCATGGCCATGACGAGAAGCGCGGGCGCCGTATAGCGCGCAACGTGGCCGATCCCCCCTTTTGAGATGTGATCCACGATGTCGGCGCCGGCAGCGACCGCCGTCAGTAAAAACGCGCCGAAAAACTCGGCCGCGGCGCGTTGCCACTCCGCCGGCTTGCGCGAGCGGTCGTCCAGTGCAGTGCGCGTCGCCATGGGGCATGTTCTTGCCGATATGAAGGCGTTTTAAACATGCACGAACCGGGTCACCGGCGTGTCGACGGCATAAGAAAAAGACCCCGGTTACGGGGCCTTTTGCTTCTAGAACTCTTCTTCGGGTGCGGGAACCAACGGAGAGGCGTCCTCGTCTTCGAAGGCCGCGGGCTCTTCCGCGTCCTCTTCCTCTTCCTCGAGTTGATAACCGTCGTCTTCGACCTCTTCTTCGGCTACCGTTTCTTCTTCAGCGAGTTCTTCAATCGAATCGATCTCGACCGCGCGAGCTCCCGGCACTTGCGTCTCCACTTCCGCAGTCGCCATTGCGCCGCCGAGCGGTCCCGTCGCGATCGGTTTGGAGTCGTCTAACTCTTCTTCGTCCTCTTCTTCGTCGGGCTCGACTACGGCCACGTCACCGTCAAGCGGGACGCTTGTGGCCGCAGCACGTTGGGCTTCGGCTTCACGTTGCGCGGCAGCGGTTTGCGTGATCCGCGGATCCTCATCGCCCATCAAAAGGCCGATCTCTTGAGCGCGCTCGCCCATGTCGTCGTCGGAAATCTTGATCTCGATCTCTTCGCGATTTTCCGTAAGAACCTTGACGTCGAGCGCGAGCGACTGAAGCTCTTTGATGAGCACCTTGAACGATTCGGGAACGCCGGGCTCCATCACGTTCTCGCCTTTGACGATCGCCTCGTACGTCTTGACACGCCCAACGACGTCATCGGATTTCACCGTGAGCAGCTCTTGCAACGTGTACGCCGCGCCATATGCCTCGAGCGCCCACACTTCCATCTCGCCGAAGCGCTGGCCGCCAAATTGCGCCTTGCCGCCAAGCGGCTGTTGCGTAATCATCGAGTACGGGCCGGTCGAACGCGCATGGATCTTATCGTCGACCAAGTGCGCCAGTTTGAGCATGTAGATCATGCCGACCGTAATCGGACGTGAAAAGCGCTCGCCGTTGCGTCCGTCACGCAGCCAGGTTTTACCGTCGGCCGGCAAACCGGCATCTTGCAACCACTCGGCGATATCTTCCGCGTGCGCGCCATCGAAAACCGGCGTCGCGATATACATGCCGAGCATGCGCGCGGCCCAGCCGAGGTGCGTCTCCATGATCTGTCCTAAGTTCATGCGCGAGGGCACGCCCAACGGATTGAGGACGATATCGACCGGAGAGCCGTCTTCCATATACGGCATGTCTTCTTCGGGCAGGACCTTGGCGATCACGCCCTTGTTCCCGTGACGTCCGGCCATCTTGTCGCCCTGAAGAATCTTGCGCTTTTGCGCCACATAGACGCGCACGAGATGATTGACGCCCGGCGAAAGTTCGTCGCCGGCTTCCCGGCTGAACACCTTAACGTCGATGATCTTGCCTTTTTCACCATGCGGAACTTTGAGCGAGGTGTCGCGCACTTCACGCGACTTCTCGCCGAAGATCGCGCGCAACAGGCGCTCCTCGGCCGTCAACTCGGTTTCGCCCTTGGGGGTCACCTTGCCGACGAGGATGTCCTCGGGGCGCACTTCGGCGCCGATCCGAACGATGCCGCGCTCGTCTAAGTCCTTAAGGGAATCCTCGCCGACGTTGGGGATGTCGCGCGTAATTTCTTCGGGTCCGAGTTTGGTGTCGCGCGCTTCGCACTCATATTCTTCGATATGAATGGACGTGAAGCGATCGTCTTTGACCATGCGCTCGCTGATGAGGATGGCGTCTTCGTAGTTGTAGCCTTCCCACGGCATGAACGCGACCAGCACGTTTTGCCCGAGCGCCATCTCGCCCTCATCGGACGAGGGGCCATCGGCTAAAATCTGCCCGGTGACGACGGAGTCGCCGACGGAAACGATCGGGCGCTGATTGATACACGTGCCCGCGTTGGAACGCGTGAACTTCAGCATGTCGTACGTTTTGTCTTGACCGTCGTCGTTCTTGACCGTCACGCCTTTGGCGTCCACGGAGATAACGACGCCGCCCTCGTCGGCAACGACGCAGCCGCCGGAATCTTTGGCGGCCCGGTATTCCATACCGGTACCGACGATCGGTGCCTGCGGGCGCAATAACGGTACGGCCTGACGCTGCATGTTTGCACCCATAAGTGCGCGGTTGGCGTCATCGTGTTCCAAAAACGGAATCAGGGCCGTCGCCACCGAGACAATTTGTTTCGGCGAGACGTCCATGAGCTGCACCTTGCTGGCGGGCTCTTCGATGTATTCTTCTGCATAGCGGCACACAACGGAATCGGTCGTGATTTTGCCCCGCTCGTCGACCGGCGTGTTCGCCTGCGCGACGATGTATTCGTCCTCGCGGTCGGCCGTCAGGTAGACGATCTGGTCCGTGACCATGCCGTTATTGACCACGCGGTACGGCGTTTCAATGAATCCATATCGATTGACGCGCCCATAGGTCGCGAGCGAGCCGATCAGACCGATGTTCGGGCCTTCCGGCGTTTCGATCGGACAGATCCGGCCATAGTGGCTATGGTGGACGTCGCGAACTTCAAAGCCGGCGCGTTCGCGGGAAAGGCCACCGGGCCCGAGGGCCGAGAGCCGGCGCTTGTGCGTCAGTTCGGCCAGCGAATTCGTTTGGTCCATGAACTGCGAGAGCTGCGAGGATCCAAAGAATTCTTTGATGGCGGCGACCACCGGACGGATGTTAATGAGGGCCTGCGGAGTAACCGTTTCAATGTCTTGTACGGTCATACGCTCGCGAACGACGCGCTCGAGGCGCAGCAAGCCGACCCGGAATTGATTTTGCAACAGCTCGCCGACGGAGCGAATGCGCCGGTTGCCCAAGTGATCGATGTCGTCCACGTGGATCTGACCGGTCGCCACTTTAATCAGGCGGCGCAGAACCGCGATCATGTCGTGCCGCGTTAACGACTTCTTTTGAATTGCCGGTTGGGTGGCACCCATGACGTCGAACTCTTTTTCCAACTTACCGTTGAGTTTATAACGGCCCACGCCCGCTAAATCATATCGTTTGTCGTCAAAGAACAAGGACTCGAGCAGTTTTTCTGCGTTCTCGGCATTTTCGGGCTCGCCAGGGCGCAGTTTTTTGTAGATTTCCTTTAGCGCGTCTTCGCGCGTTTTGACGTCCTTGTCTTTATCCAAACAATTCTGAATGAGCGGCGAGCTGTCGAAGAGCGCCAAAATGGCCTCGTCGGCTTCCCAGTCCAATCCGAGGTCCGGCCGCGAAAGCGCGCGCACGAACGTGGTCGCATAGATCTTACGATTCTTGTCGATGCGTACGCCGATGGTGCCCTCGGTCTCGTCGTTCTTCGTGCCGTTGTCGGTTTCGAATTCGATCCATGCGCCGCGGTTGGGGATGATCGTGGCGTTAAACGTCGGCCGGTTGTTGGTGTCGGAGTCCGTCAAGAAATAGACGCCCGGTGAACGCACCAGCTGCGAAACGATGACGCGCTCGGCGCCATTGATCATGAACGTTCCCTTATCCGTCATGAGCGGGAAATCGCCCATGAAAATCTCCTGGTCGGGGATGCCCTTGATTTCGCCGGACTCCGCGGTGATCAAGCGTACGCGTACGCGCAACGGCGCGCTGTACGTCATGTCGCGCTCGCGACACTCTTCAACGGAATACTTCGGCTCGCCCAGACTATGTTCGCCGAATTCGAGCACCAGGTTCCCGGTGAAATCCTTAATCGGCGAAATCGAAGCAAATGCGTCGCCTAATCCCTCGGTCTTAAACCACTCGAAGCTCGCCTTCTGCAGCTCGATCAGATTGGGGATCTCGAGAACGTGCGGAATCTTCGCGAACGTGTGCCGCTCGCGTTTGGGTCCGGGATCGGGCGGACTCTCGATCGTGAAAGCGCCCGTCGGCATCGGGAAGGTCGTCGGAAGTGCGGCGTTGCCGTTACCCCCCGATTCCCCAGCGCGGGTCGCGCGTTTGGACGTGCCGTCTACCGTCTCGGCGCCTCGGCCCGGACGCTTTCTGGTTGCAGCGGAAGCGGAGGGTTTGGGGGCCGTCGTTTTCGCCATCTAGTTTTTTCTCTCAACCTTTATATATAGAGCGCCAAGCTATGCGGTGAACACCGGGGCGCGCGCACGCTAAAAAGAACGAGCCGTCACCTGTCTGGACAAGCCGCTCGTTCTTTCTGCGGAAAAATTACAAGCCGCGGGGCATAGGCCACTAGGGTAACACCAGGGGTGGGGCTCGTCAAGCGGATTTCGCCGCCGCGAGCGACTAGGCGGCTTCGACCTCTTTCGACGGGCGAAGCAAGGCGTTCACGAACACGGCCGAGGGACGCATCGCGACCGAGGCCGGTTTGCGAGAGCGCCGCAGCTCGTCAAGGTGGCGGCCGGCGAATGCCAGGACCATCGCCGCCAGGCACGGGACAAACGAAAGGAACAGCGCAATCGTCTGTATCTCGTACGGGTGGAAGCGGTGATGAGCAGGCATGGGGCCTTTCCTTATAAAGGGATCGCCGAATAACGGACTCACGGCCGCTCAGACGAGCGCCGGAAGCCGCCTGTAGGATAACACGAGAGGGCCTGCAAGCAAAGACCCCCAAACGCGCATTTACCTCCACCTTACGGTCTTTTAAGACCGCGCCGCAGCGAGGAAGCATGCGTCTGCCTTTTCACCAAGTCGATGTTTTCACCACCGAACGGTTCGGCGGGAACCCGCTCGCCGTGTTCCTGGATGCCGACGGTCTGGACGCCGGGACGATGCAACGGATCGCCCGCGAGATGAACCTCTCCGAAACAACGTTCGTCCAATCCAGCAGCGACCGGGCGTGCGCGTTCCGGGTGCGAATTTTCACTCCCGGACAGGAGTTGCCGTTCGCGGGACACCCGACCATCGGTACGGCCTACGTGCTGCACCGCGAGGGCGTGCTGCCGGACGCAACCTTCTCGTTTGCCGAAGGCACGGGGCCCGTTTCGCTCGTCCGCGAGAGCGACGGTCGTTTTTGGATGCGGCCTCCCGCGCCGGTGGCGGCGCAGCCGGCGGCCAGTCCGAGCGCCATCGCGGCGGCGCTCTCGGCGTTGCTCGTGCCCAGAGATCTGGCTGGGCTTCGCCTGGTCGTGACGGCGGGACCGACCGTCGAGGACATCGATCCGGTGCGATTCATCGGGAACCGGTCGAGCGGGCGCATGGGATTCGCCATCGCCGAGCGCGCGGCCGGGCGCGGTGCAGACGTCACGCTGATTGCCGGCCCAGTCGAGGTCGCGACTCCGCACGGTGTTCGTCGCGTCGATGTTCGAGCCGCGAGGGGAATGCGAGCGGCCCTATGGCAGTCGCTCGGCGACGACCTCTCGCGCGCCGATGCCCTGGTCATGGCCGCGGCCGTGGCCGACTATCGACCCCTGCAGAGGAGCCCGACGAAGA
>JABXNS010000256.1_pt1 | contig 12352 bp, 14 predicted proteins | sample 7301101 | NCBI WGS metagenome assembly JABXNS01 (sample SAMN14449646, study PRJNA615230) | soil metagenome | isolation source: soil from bare, unvegetated metal-rich iron-sulfur acidic spring small-cell... | place: Canada: Paint Pots Mound, Kootenay National Park, BC | collected 2017-05-25
CCGGCGATCATCGCGTCGGTGACGCGCAATCCCATACCGTCGTGAAGGCGGCCGCATCGGGCTCGGGCCAAGCGCGCTATCTGGGCAACATTCGCATCCGCCCCGATGCTCACGGCACCGAGGCCACCCTGCGTGACGATGCGTTGCTCTTATCACCGCACGCGCACATCGATTCGGTTCCAGCCCTCGAGATCGCCGCGAACGATGTCAAAGCCTTTCACGGAGCAACCGTCGGAGCGATTGACGAGGACGTTATTTTTTACATGACCACGCGCGGACTGGATCGCGCCACGGCCGAACGGACCATCGCTTTGGGATTTTTTGAACCGGTGGTTTCCCGCTTTCCCAGCGAGCGGCTGCGCACGTACCTCTCCGACGCGTTGCAGAAAAAGGTGGCGCGATGATCGCCGCGCCGCCCGATGCGAAACTGGCAAAGATCGTCGCGGACTTTCCCATTCTTAAGAATCGTACCAAGCGCGGGAAACGCTTGGTGTATTTGGACTCCGCCGCCACTTCGCAAAAGCCGCAAGCCGTCATCGACGCGCTCGTCAATTACTATCGACATGACAATGCGAATATTCATCGCGGGGTGTACGAGCTCGCGGAACGCGCGACGAACGACTTCGAGGAAGCCCGCCGCAAAGTAGCGCGTTTCATCAATGCGGCCGAACCCGCCGAAGTCATTTGGACGCGGAACACGACCGAAGCCATCAACCTCGTCGCGTATAGCTGGGGAGCGCAAAATCTTAAACCGGGCGACGCCATCCTGACCACGCAATTGGAGCATCATTCCAATCTGGTTCCTTGGCAGCTGCTGGCCGAAAAAACGGGCGCAAAGCTTCGCTATATCCCCGTAGACGATCGCGGCCTGCACGTCCTCGACGACCTCGACCGGCTCGTGGACGGCGCGAAAATTGTGGCATTCTCTCACGTGAGCAATACGCTGGGCACCATTGCCCCACTCGAGCGGATCGTTAGCCGCGCCCATGCCGCCGGCGCAGTGGTGATGGTTGATGGCGCGCAGTCGGCCCCCAACATGCCCGTTGACGTGCAGGCGCTCGACGTGGACTTTTTTGCTGCCAGCGGGCACAAGATGTGCGGGCCCACCGGCATCGGCATCCTGTACGGCAAGCGCGCGTTGCTCGACGCGATGCCGCCCTTCCTGTATGGCGGCGACATGATCCGGCGCGTAACCTACGAGAAGACGACCTTCAACGAACTGCCCTGGAAATTCGAAGCCGGAACAAGTAATATCGCCGATGCCATTGCCTATGGAACGGCCGTCGACTACCTGAGCGGCATCGGCATGGATTGGGTGCGCGAACACGAGCGCGCGCTCATGCGCTATGCATTCGAACGGCTGCGCCCGCTCGGCGAACGCGGCCTCGTCGTTTATGGACCGCAAGATCCGGATCGCGTAGCCGACGTGATCTCGTTTAATTTTAGCGATATTCACCCGCACGATTTGGCGTCGATCCTGGATACGGAAGGCGTCTGCATTCGCGCCGGCCACCACTGTACGATGCCCCTGATGGAAAAGATGGGCTGGCCCGCAACGGCACGCGCCTCGTTCTATATCTACAACACGGAAGCCGACGTCGACGCCCTGGTCGCGGGCCTCGAGAAAGCTGCGCGCGTCTTCAAGCTTGGCTAGGTTCTCGCGATCATCCCACATCGCAGCGGGACCACACTTGCGCTTCGCATCCGTGCAAAGCGCTGCGTTGCCTCTTGTCCGCCCGATCATGTCGCCAGGCGGAGCGCCTCTACCGCGACCGTGTTGTTGCGGGCGCCCTCGGGGAATGTTTTGCGTGCCTGACATGTTGATGCGCCCGATGATCTGGGGGGACCCATCGCTTGCGATGGGGGGCGCGGAGCCAGGCGGAGCGCCTCTACCGCGACCGTGTTGTTGCGGGCGCCCTCGGGGAGTGTTGCCTTGCGTGAATTCTTGATGCGCCCGATAATTTGGGGGCCCCATCGCTTGCGATGGGGGGCGCGGAGCCAGGCGGAGCGCCTCTAGAATGGACGACTTTTACAAAGACTACATCCTCGATCATTACCGGAGCCCGCGTAACTTCGGCAAACTGGAGGCGCCGGATGCGGTCGCGCAGGACGTAAACCCGTTGTGCGGCGACGAGATTCGCATCGAACTTCAGGTCAAGGATGGCAAAGTCGAAGATATTCGCTTTTCGGGCAAGGGCTGCGCGATCAGTCAGGCCTCGGTTTCCATGCTCACCGAAAGTGTCAAAGGAAAAACGCTCGAAGACATCGCGCGCTTGCCGCAGGAAGCGGTTCTGGAAAACGTCGGTATCGGAATTAGCCCCACGCGCATGAAATGCGCGATGCTCGGGCTCAAGGTACTCAAAAGCGCGGCGCTGGGCGAAATCGCGTCGTGGCCGCACGATGATTCTCTTCCTCGACCTCGTTAGCCAGCTGATTGCGGCCATTCTCTGCGCCGCAGTCGGGTTCATTATCTGGGATATCGGCACGCGCTCGCCGGCGCAAGTTGTAAGCGACGTGTTTTGCGCCGCGCACGATCCACGCCGGATGATTGGGGGCCTGGCGCGATTCTCCGCGGGCCTCGTTTTTGTCCTCATCTCCATCGGGCTGATTTTTTTCGCAATTCCGTCTATCGAGGCACCCCGGTACACGCTCTATCAGATCGGGACGTTTATCATCGCGTTGCTCATCGAAGTGCTGGTTGGAGATGACGTGCGCCCACTCTTGGGCTTTCGCCGGCGCGTGAAATGAGCGCGCCGGACGTTCTCCGCACCGCACGGCTTACCGGGCACCGCGTAACGCTTGCGGATCTGCCGTACATGATCGCCATGGATACCGACCCTGAGGTAGCGCGAACGCTTTTCGGGATCCAAACCCTCGCACAGTCGCAAGATCGCCTCGCGAGATGGGTCCAAATGTGGAAGGAGCACGGCTTTGGGTTTTGGATTTTTTGCAACCCTCAGGGAGAGCCGGTCGGCCACGCGGGCCTATTTCCCTCGCGAACCTTTGAGGGGAGCATCGAGATCGGCTATGCATTGAAACCGCAGTACTGGAACAAGGGGTTCGCAACGGAAATGACGGCCCCCATCGTGCGTTGCGCTTTTGAGGTTCTCAAGCTTGAGGAGATTATTGGGGTGGCGCTGCGGGATAATCTGGCCTCGAGGCGCGTGCTGGAAAAATGCGGTTTGCGTTGCGAACGGGACTTTACGTATGCCGACGGCTCCCCAAGCGTGCTATATCGAACAAGCTCGCCTTGAAGAGGGAGCTAGCCGCCGGAGCAAAACTTCACGCCCGAGAAAGCGAGGGGCGACGTGCGCAATACGCCGGCCGGCTCTACCGAGCCGCACCATCACCTTACGGCGCAGGACTGGCAGCGGGTTGAGGATTCCGCTGAGTTCCGGGGCCTCGTTCGCGCCAAACGCCGCTTCATCGTCCCGGCAACGCTCTTCTTCATCGTTTACTATTTTTCGCTGCCCATTCTGGTCGGATATTTTCCCGATGTAATGTCGCGACGCGTTTTGGGCTCGCTTAGTTGGGCCTACGTCTTCGCGCTCTCCCAATTCGCGATGGCTTGGATCGTGCTAGCGCTGTACATGCGCCGGGCGCGCGACTTCGACGCACTCGAAAGCCGCATCGTCTCTGACGTTCGGAGTGAGTTCCGATGAACTCGGTGGTCGGCATGTTCGTCATCTTCGTCATCGGCACGCTGGTCATTACCGCATGGGCCGCCGGCCGTACGAACACCACGCGCGCCTTTTACAGCGCCAATCGCGGCATCACCGGTTTTCAAAACGGCTGGGCCGTAGCCGGCGATTACATGTCTGCGGCATCCTTCTTGGGGATCTCCGGGCTCATCGCATTTTTTGGCTTCGACGGTTTCATGTACTCGGTCGGCTGGCTGGTGGCATATCTGACCGTGCTGCTGCTGGTCGCCGAACCCTTGCGTAACACCGGCAAATATACGATGGCGGACGTCCTCTCGTTTCGCATGCACGGGCGCGGCGTACGGGCCGTCGCCGCGGTCTCGACTCTGGTCGTGACGCTGTTTTATATGATCGCGCAGATGGTCGGCGCAGGCTCGCTGATCACCTTGCTTATGCCGACCTTCAGTTTCAACACGGCCATCATCGCAGTGGGCGTCTTGATGTTGGTGTACGTCATTTTCGGCGGAATGCTCGCCACGACATGGGTACAGATCATCAAAGCCGTTCTGCTGCTGGGCTCGACCATCGTTCTTTCGCTGATGGTCATGTCGCATTTCGGGTTTTCGCTCGGCCGTTTTTTTGCCGCCATTACCCACGTTCACGGCACCGTCAAAGATGCGGCCGGCCACGTCATCGCTACCAAGAATTTTATGGAACCCGGCCTGCGCTACAATGGAAAGTGGGGCCCGCTGGACCTGATTTCGCTGGGGATCGCCCTGATTTTTGGAACGGCCGGGCTCCCGCACATTTTGATGCGCTTTTATACGGTTCCCAACGCGCGCGCCGCCCGCACGTCGGTTGCGTGGGCGATGGTCTTAATCGGCGCCTTTTACGTGATGACGACGTTTTTGGGATTCGGTGCGGCCACCATCGTGGGCAAGCAAAATATCGGCGTCCGGATGTGCGGCGGACAGGCAATGCGTTACATCGTCAAGCATCGCGACAAGGCGCCCGAACTGAACGCGCAGATGGCCAAAACCGGCTGCATCATCCCCCAGCCGAACAACAATCTGGCATCCTTGCTTTTAGCGCAAAAACTCGGTGGCGACTTCTTTTTGGCATTTGTCGCGGCCGTCGCCTTCGCGACCATCCTGGCCGTCGTGGCGGGCTTAACCATCGCGGCGTCTTCCGCATTTGCGCACGACATCTGGCTCAACATCGTGCGCGACGGCCGAAGTCAGGAAAAAGAACAAGTGCGCGTCGCGCGTATGACCGCGGCCGCCATCGGGATCGTTTCCATCGTCCTGGCAATCGGCTTAAAGAGTCTCAACGTTGCGTTTCTCGTGGGGCTGGCGTTCGCGGTAGCGGCAAGCGCAAACGTCCCGGCCATTCTCCTCACGCTGATGTGGAAGCGATTCAACCGGGCCGGCTCGATGGCGGGAATGCTCACGGGCTTGGTTTCTTCGCTGGTGCTTATCGTGCTCAGCCCCGCCGTAATGGGCATCGATGCGGCAGATGCGGCCACGCGTCATCTCATTCAAAGCGCGCCCCTGTTTCCGCTGGAAAATCCCGGGATCGTATCGGTTCCCCTGGGCTTTATCGCCGCCGTGCTCGCGACGCTGCTTTCGCGCGATGCGGATGCCGAAGCGAACTTCGCACAGTTAAGCGTTCGCGCCAATACGGGGCTGGGAGCCGAAGTCTAGTGCGCTACTGAATTCGCACGGCGTAGTGGTCCGAAATATAATAGGCGTTCGCTTCATTACGAGCGACCTGCATCGTAACGAAGAACGTGCCCTTGCTCCCCGCGACCTCGGCTTCGACCTTATACGTGCCGTCGCCATTGTTCGTGGTATGGAGGTCGGTGATCCGCGATCGCGCGTCCAGCATGGCGCGCTCTGAAAAATCCGTGTTGTCCGGGCCGCGCCCGAGCGCCGCGTTCGCGGTGCGCACGTCGCCGCGGATCAAGGCCGCAAGGTACGTACGCGCGACGTCAGCCGCAGCTGCGGCACCAGTGGACGGGGTGGCCACGCGTGAGCTGGCCGGTTTTGGCGTCCGCACCGAAACGGGTCGCGGCGATGGCGTACGTGGCGCGGGTGCACGTGGTGCGGGTGTACGTGGCGCGGGTGTACGTGGCGCGGGCGTTCGAGGTATGGGCGTGGGCAGAACTTTGCGCGTGGTCGGCAGGGGGCTGGCCGGGGGCGCGGCGGTCGGAAGCGCGGGCGTCGGCGTCTTGCGAACAACGGGTTTGGGTTTTGGCGTTACGAGCGCCAGCCGGTGTGGGGTTGCTTTCGGCGCCGGCGTTGCCGTGGGCGGGGTCGTAACACGTGCGGAGCTCGGCGACGGATGCGCTGACGCCACGGGCGCAGATGTCGTGCGATCCCCTTTGACGATTTGCGTGCTGCTTGCCGTGCCGCCCGATCCGGTTTGGAAATGTCGCGACAGCAACGCACCGATTCCGAGACCTACGAAGACGACGACCACCAACAGCGGGAAGAGCGGTAAGGGACCGCGAGGTTCGTCCGGCGTGCTTTCGCGAAGCCGCCGCCGGCGGGTCGGTTCGTTCACGGCATCGCGAGGCGAGCGGAAATCCCGTCCACCAGCGTCATGGGAAGATAGGGAAGCATCTCGGGATGATCCTCGAGCAGCGAGGTGACGGCCTCTTTTAAGAGCCCGGCGTTTTCGCCCACGTACCGCAGCAATTTCGCCACCGCGAGAACCTCGGCATTCTCGAGCGAATCAACGCCCGTCGTAATCGCTTCCGACACGTCTTCCGAGGACTCACCGCGATGACGGAATGCGTCCAAGATGCTGGCGACCAACGCGCGCCGGCCTGCAACTTGCATCGTCGCCTGGTGCCGCTCGATGGCCTCCGCGAGTTGCGACTCGTCCATTTTTGAAATGAACTTATCGGCGGCCGTCGCGATGTCGCTTGGCCCAGAGGCCCCGAACGATGACATGTGGGGAAAACGTACTCCCCGGCGTCAGGCGGCTCCTCGATACTCGACAAATTTTCTTGGTGTGATTCGGGTCAAGGTGCCGCTCGATCTGCATGCCATTGCCTCGACCGCGTGCGCGGCTTTTGCCGCCGCGACGCCGGTGCGAATTCACCGTTTGGTCGAATTGGCCGTACGGGAAGCTCAAGGTGCACGGGCGCCGGCCGACAAGGTTCAGCGCAGCATCGCCGCGACGATTGCCGGCCTTTGTGCCGGACACTTCACCGTTGACATTGACGGCCGCACGTTCGCCGATCCCTCGGAGGTAGTCGTTTGCGGGAGCTGCGCCGACGTGCGGTTTTTCTTGTCCGCGCGCGGGAAGCGCGGCGAACGTGCGGAGATTCTCTCCTCCGAGTTGTAGCGCTCGACTATTTAACGGCCTGGTTGCGCGCCGATTCCATAAAGGCGGGAATCAACCCGCGATGGCTGTTCATCAGTTCCGCGAACAGGGCATTGGGCCACGCGAAGTCGTCGCGCGTGTATGCCTCGGGCCAGTTGGCGTTGAACGACTCGTGCAGACGGTGATCGCCGACATCCGAAGCGGCGATATATCCCAGAACGCGGTCCAGCTCCGCGTTATCGCTCGCGGTAAGCGCCTGCATCACCAGGGAGAGCGGCCAAACGTAGCCGCGCGGGGTATGCGGGCTGCCGATGCCGCTGGCAAATTTGCCCTCGTAGTAGAACGGGTTGCGGGCGGAGAGCACGAATTTGCGCGTGGCCCGATAGACCGAGTCGTTTGCCCCCACATAACCGTAATACGGGATCGATAACAGCGAAGGGACGTTGGCATCGTCCATGAGGTTCGAGTGACCGCGACCGTCGATCTCGTAGGCGTAGAGCCGGCCGAAGCCGGGCAAGTTCACCTGGCCGTACTGTTCGATCGCGCTTTGGATTTCAATGCCCAAGCCCCATGCGTTTTGTGCAGCGGCGTTGTTGTGATACACGCTGCGTTCGATTTCACTCAAGTCGCGCAGCACGACGACGGCAAACATATTGTCGGGGATGTTGTATTGATACCGCGCCGGGTCGTCTGAGGGCCGGAAGGCGGTCCACACCAGACCCGTGTAGCCGACCGGGCTACCCTCGCCGCCGTTGGCGAGCTGCCCGTGACGGTATTTCGAGCGGGATGTGTGGTGCTGTTCGGTTCGCAACGTGACCATCACGCGCTCGAATGCATGCTGCACCTCGCGGGAAAAAATCGACCGGTCCCCAGTGCCCTTCCAATACAGATACGAAAACCACACCGGATAGAGGAGCGAGTCCATCTCAAACTTACGCTCGGCCACATGGTAGTCGAGCGTAAAAGCATTTGCGTAGGGGTCCAAATTGATGTAGCGCGCTTGTCGCACGATAACCCCTCGAAGCGTTCGCGCTACCTCCGGATCCGTGAGCGAGAGTCCGATGTACGGTCTCACGACCGCGCTGGAATCGCGCAGCCACTCGGCATCGATGTCCCCCGTGGATACGAACGTCGTCCCGTCCTGTTGGATGAGGGCGTGCCGGCTATAGGCCTCGTCGTAGGCCGTCTGATACAGATGTTGGAGCGTTTGCGCCACCGCGAGCGCTGCGGGCGGGACGGGTCGCTGCACGGTGGACGCCGCGACGGCGGGCATCCACGCGAACGCGCAGGCCAGTGCGAGTGCTGCCGCGGCGTGCCGCCCGGAAACCATTACGCCTGATATACCCACTTTCTGCTCGGTACTCTTCCTACTCTTAACGTTATCGGCAAAGAAAGCGTGGCGCGCATGGGCGCGGCGGAAACCGGAGTTACCCGAGATACGTTTTAGGGAATAGAGAAGCCCCCGCATAGAAATGGAGCGACCGCCATCATCCGCCGCACTCTCTGCCTGGCCGTCCTGACGGCAACCGTTTTTGCCGGGGCGCCGGTTTTGGCGGATCAGCGTTACTCGGTTACGGGAACGGATCGCTATCAGGTCGGTCTGCAAGATCTGCAAACGCGCATCACCTACCACGGACAAGAAACGCTCACGATCATCCGCAGCGGCACCTCCCGGCGGTACACCGCACGAGCTCGCTACGCGCGTTCCGACCAATCGGGAACGCAAAGCGAACGCGCCACGTACCAGACCCGAATGCTTGCCTCGGGCGAACAGCGCGACGAGGTCAGCGCGGACCCAAACTATCTGACCGTTCTCAATCAGCCCTTTTCGGTACAGCTGGACCGGCCGACGCTCCACGACCTGTCGCATTTACGCGGTCGCGTCCCATTCGATTTTCCCTCGCCCATGACCGGGGGCACGCTTCACGGGTACCTGTCCCGCGCGGGCGACGCGATGGTTGGGCGACGGCACACCCTGGGCGTACGCTTTGAAGCATCGGGGGCGATGCGCGGTCCGCTTCCGGATCATCCGACCCTGGCTCTCAACGGCCGCATGCACATGCTCGGGACGGCCTATTATGAAGTTGATTCCGCGCTGCTGCTCGCGCTCGACGCCACCCTCGATATAACCGGCACGCTGGTCGACCCGAAGAAACACACGCCCGTGACCATCACGTACAAACGCTCGATCCGCGCCAACGGCCCCTCGGCGACCCGAAAAGAGGTCGGCTCAGACCCCCGCCGCTAGACGGCGCCGACGAGTTGAACCTCAATCGGATGGCTGAACGGCACTTCGTTGAGATGCACCAATTCGCTGAACGCCAGGTGGTTTTGATGATAGTCGATCAGCATCTCGATGCCGCGCTTTACGCTGCCCGTTTCGTCGATATACTTGTTGAGTTTTTTCGTGAAGTACGAGTGCGGATCGCGTAAGATTTTGGCGTAATAGGGATCGTCCGTCAAACCGGACGCCGCGATGCCGCCTTTGGGAACCAGCCAAACAAACGACGGATCTTCGCCGTGACGATATCCGATCAGCAGCAGTGGGATCGCTCTTGAGGATCCGAGGGTCGGGAGGAAGCTGCACATCGTGTAGGCATCGAACGCGATCTCCGTGGGTTCGATGGCGGTCTCAACCATGCGTTACCTCACTCTATAAAAAATCGCCCGGCAGCAGCGTCGCCGAACGATCAGAAATTTTTGCAGCCATGCCAGGCGCCATACCGGACGGTTCGCCTCCCGAACGTTGAGGGACCTGCGTGCCCGGTGTGAAACCTTTACGCCGCGGAGCCGTGTTGGGACGCATATGAGCGCGCTCGCACCGCTCCTGAGGGAGTACATCGTGCCATCTGCCGTGCATCCGAAAGCACGTGCCAAAGCCAGCACCCCCGCGCCGAGCGCCGACCGGTTTGAATCCATCGTCGACGACTACCAGCGCCGGCTCTACGGCTTTGCTCTCCGGATGACCGGTAACCGCGAGGACGCGGAAGAAATCGTGCAGGACGCATTCGTGCGGGCCTATCGCGCCCTGGGCAAAATGTCACCCCAGCAGCGTTCCGAGCTGCGTCTGCAGCCCTGGCTCTACACCATCACGCTCAATGTAACGCGCAATCGTTTACGATCCAAGAAGCCGACCAACGTCGCCCTCGATGCATTGGCCGATCCCGACGCGCTGTTGCGCGCTTCGCTTGAAGGTCCGCCGCAACCGCAGCACATCGTCGAGCGCGACGCCGACATGGTCTTGGTGGAAAAAGCGCTTCTCCAACTACCGATGCATCTGCGGGCCGCCGCGACGCTCCGTTTCATCGAAGGGCGCAGCCACCCGGAGATTGCCGAAATTCTCAATCAACCGATCGGTACGGTCAAATCCCACGTCCATCGCGCGGTGCGCATTTTGCGTCGCATTTTGGGACCGCAGATCGGCCGAATCGTGCCGTCAGGAGCAAACGTTCATGCGATGTCGTGAAGTTGAGGCGCTCTGGGATGACCTCCGCGGCGAAGGAACGCCTTCGTTACGGGAAGCCGTCCGGATGCACTTGCAGAGTTGCCCGCCGTGTCAAGAACTGTACGAGGAATACGAAGGCGTCGCCTACTGCCTGTCGTGCCTGGAGGCGCCGCCACCCTCTTGCGACCTCGCTAAAAAAGTGGTCGAGCACATCGCCCATCTGCGCCAAAAGTTCCGCAGCACACCGATTGCGCTCAGCATCGTTGACTCGCCGGTAGGCAAACTTTACGTGGGCTTCAAAGAAAATCGCATCGCCTTTATCGGCTTCGACCGGGGCGAAAAAACAGAAAAAGTGCGCGAGCAGATCGAACGCCGCCTGCGACGTCCGGTGGTAACGATGGATGCGCCGCGTTGGGTCTCGCAGACCATCCGCGAATTTTTTAAGACGTGGAAGCTTGATAAAGAACACGTCGACGTCAGCGACCTCACGCCGTTCGAACAAGCAGCGCTCAAAGCCGCGGCGGAAATCCCGCCGGGCGAGGTTCGCTCGTACGCCTGGGTAGCGCAGGAGATCGGACGGCCGAAGGCCGCACGCGCCGTCGGCCAAGTCATGGCCCGCAATCCGATCCCGCTGCTTTTCCCGTGCCACCGGGTGGTCGATTCGGCCGGTAACTTGCACAACTACGGATACGGCTTGGAGCTCAAAGCGCGCTTGCTGCACATGGAAGGCTATCGCGCCAGGAGATAGCGCGGGAGCTTCGCGAAGCGTATCCCTTGCAAGACGTCCGCGGCCCCTCCAGACGAGATACAACGGAGGTTAACAGACGGACCAAGGGAGGTGATCATCGTAAGCAGTGACAGTAGTAATGGTTCGAAAGATACGATGATTGGAGGTGCGAGCAGCTAGCTCGCAGTCTTCGCAAACGAACCCAAAGTCCGCCCGTGCCGCGCACGGGCTTTTTTTTGGGGCGCGCCGTGCTCCCAGGTACGCCGCTTGGGCTGCGCCAACACTGCGGAACGTGGCTGAGCATGTCCTTATCACCGGTTTCGAGCCGTTCGGCGGCCATTCGGTCAACCCGAGCGAACTGGTGGCGCGCGCGCTCGACGGCCGGGTGATCGGCGGCCGGCTTATCTGCGGGAGAGTCTTGCCGGTCCGCAGCGGCGAGCTGGAGGGCGCCCTTGAAGCGGCGATTTCGCAAACCCAGCCGGACCTCGTAGTCTGCACCGGCGTGGCGGGCGGTCGCAACGCCATCGCGCTCGAACGTGTCGCGGTCAATGTCCTGGACTTTAAAATTGCCGACAACGACGGCAACGTTCACCGCAATCGGTACATTCGGGCGGACGGTCCGGATGCTCGGTTCTCGAACCTGCCGTTGAGCGCCATCCTCGAGGCCTGGCGCCGCGCGGAGATTCCCGCCTATATTTCTAATTCTGCCGGAACCTTTTTGTGCAACCAGGCGATCTACCATGCGCTATCGCTCACGCAAAATGCCGGGAACGCCCGGGCCGGATTCGTTCACTTTCCATACCTGCCGTCGCAGGCGATTGCCGCCGGCGCCGAATCCACGCCTTCGATGTCGCTCGATCTCATGCAGCGGGCCGTCGAGCTACTCATTGAAACGACTGTTCCACTCCTCGCGCCACGCCGCGAACACCATGTAGAGGAAGCCAGACGCTGAGCGATCCACGCATCGTCGCCATCCCCGATATTCACGGACATGCCAAAGGCGAGCACAAGCCCTACGCAGAGGAACGCCCTATCGCGTATTCCGCTCGCATGCTTTTCCTTTGGTTCTATCATGCGTGCCGGCGCGGTTCGCCGCGATTCATGATAGTCAGCGACCACATCAACTATCTCACCTTTGAAGCTCCCGCGGCGGTAAACTTGGTACGCCGCGCCCCCAAGCTGGCCGAAGCCGGTGAGTTGCACGGC
>JABXNS010000257.1_pt1 | contig 12241 bp, 10 predicted proteins | sample 7301101 | NCBI WGS metagenome assembly JABXNS01 (sample SAMN14449646, study PRJNA615230) | soil metagenome | isolation source: soil from bare, unvegetated metal-rich iron-sulfur acidic spring small-cell... | place: Canada: Paint Pots Mound, Kootenay National Park, BC | collected 2017-05-25
GTCGCGCAGGCTGCGTCGGCGCAGGCTGACCTGCGAAACGCGGTCATCAAAGCGTCAGATGCAGCCGCATCGGTAGGGCAGGCGCAAGCGCAATACAGCCAAGCGCAGAACGAGGCGCAAACGCAGGCCATTCTTGCATCTTACCGGTCCGTCACCGCGCCCGACGACGCAGTCATCGTCAAACGTCTCGTCGATCCTGGCACGTACGTTCAGGGCGGCACACCGATCGTGCAGATCGCCGTGCTCGATAAATTACGGGTGCAGGCGAGCGTCGCGCAGGCAGATTTACCTCGAGTCAGCATCGGGGATGTCGTCGACGCGACCATGTCTAGCGGTGCGATCGTGCATGGACGCATCTCATCGATCCAGCCCGTCGCTGATCCCACGACGCACACAGCGATGGTGGAAGCGATTGTGGAGAATCCGAACGATCGATTGCAACCCGGGGGGTATGTGCGCGTCACCATTCACACTCGGACCGCAACGAACGCACAGGGCGCTGCAGTGCCGGCAACTGCGATCGTCGGCGGCGCAGCGACGCCGATCGTCGATGTTATCAAGAACGGAACGGCGCAACCGGTGCGCGTGTTCGTCATCTCGAATGACGGCGTGACGGCCATCGTTCGTGGATTGCCTGCGAACGCACGCGTCGTGACCGACGGCGCGGCTGACCTGCAGCCCGGGCAGGCCGTTACTGATATCGGCTCGTGAACGACCGTAACATCGTCGGCTGGTCTGTTCGCAACCCGTACGCGGTCATGGCCGTCTACCTCGGCTTGGTGATCGCGGCGATCGCCGCGATCCTGTTCATTTTGCCCACGCGCATGATGCCGTACGTTGAGAGTCCGCTTGTCTCGGTGGTGACGATGACTCCCGGCTATTCGCCGCAAGAGGTGGAGACGTATTTTTCCAAGCCGATCGAAGAACGCATGACCAACCTCAAAAATGTGCGTTTCGTGCGCTCGATCTCACAGCAAGACCTTTCGACGGTTACGGTGCAGTTTCAGTACGGCACCAATATGCAGCGCGCGCTCGTTGACGTGCAGCAGCTGGTGCAGCAGGCGCAAGCCGATCTTCCTTACGATCGCGCAAATCTCAAGCCGTCCTATGTTGTGCCCGTCGATCCGCTGAACACGCCGGTTCTGCAACTCGCCGTCAGCGGCTCAGGTTGGGATCCTGTGCAGTTGCGACAATTCCTGGCAAACGACGTGGTCGACGACCTGAAGACGGTAACCGGTGTGCAGCAGGCATACGTCTTCGGCGGGCTGGACCGGCAGCTGCGTATCACCGTCAATCGGGATGCCGCGGCGGCCTACGGCCTGTCGCTGCCTAACATTCGGGATGCGATCGATCGCCAGAACGTGAGCCGGTCCGGCGGAGTGATCACCAACGCGAACAACGAGTTCATCCTGCGCAGCCCACAACGCGTGCAGACGCCGCAGGACGTAATGGATTATCCCATCCAGAGTATGGGCGGTCGCACGATCTACGTGCGCGACGTGGCCGACGTCACAGACGGCGCCGCCGAGCAACGGCAGGCGTATCGATACAACGGAAAAGACTCGGTTGAACTCTCGATCGTCGAGAATCCCGACGCGAGTTCGCCGCAAGTGATCGCTGCGGTTTTGCAGCGGTTGTCACAAATCCAAGCGGCGCACCCCGGCCTCCAATTTACTCCCGCGTACGATAACTCACGGTTTGTGAACGATCTGCGCCGCAATATGTTCGAAGAGTTGCTGGTCAGCGTACTGCTGGCCGGCTTCGTTTTGCTGGTTTTTCTTGAGGACGTCAGCGCCACACTGATCGTCGCAACGTCAATTCCGATGTGTCTCGGGATAGCGGCGCTGCTATTCGTTCCGATGAATCTGTCGATCAACAGCAGCTCGCTCGTCGGACTTTTGCTCGCCATCGGACCACTGGTTGACGGATCCATCGTCGTCACGCACTCCGTGCACCGTCACTTGCAACAAGGAAAAACTCCGCTTCGTGCTGCGGTTGATGGCACGATGGAAGTTGTGTTGCCGGTGGCGGCGGCGACTGCTGTGATCGTTCTGGCGGTCGTACCGCTGCTCAGCAGCGGCGGCATCACTCAGATTATGTTTGTTCCGCTCGTGTGGCCGATCGTCTTCGCGCTGCTCGCCTCGCTCGCGGTCTCCCTTACGCTGACTCCGTTGCTCGCCGCCCGTCTGTTCTACGGCCACGGCGCCATCCGGCCGCCCTGGCGCACGCGGCTCGACGATCGGGTCAGCTCGTTCCTGGCGCCGGCTCGCCGCGGACTCGAGGGGCTCGACGCTGCGTACCGCCGCGGGCTGACCTGGGCGTTGCGCAATCCCACGCTGGTGCTCGGCGGCGCGGCGCTTGCGATGTTCGTCGGCATCTCGCTCTACTCGTTCATCGGCAGCGAGATGATGCCGCTAGCCGATACCGGCCAAGGTTACGCGCTTCTTGAAACCACGCCGGGAACGTCCTTCGCGGCAACTTCAGCGAAAGCTGCTGCCTTCGAGCACATCTTGCTAGCGCAATCCGAAGTCGAGAACGTGTCGGGCGAAATCGGGGAGCAGAGCGCAAACGGCTACCTCACGGGCACGGCGATGAACGCAGTCAATGACGCCTCTTATTTGATTACGTTTGTGCCCAAGGAACATCGCAAGCGTTCCATCTGGCAGGTCATGGACGCCGTTTATGCGCAAACGATGCGCACCGTTCCCGGCATTCGGCGGCTCGCGCTCAAAGAAATTGGTGCCGACGTGATGGCGAGCAACGACGCGCCGGTAGAGCTCGTCGTCACAGGTCCCGACTTAACAGCGCTCCACGCCATCGCGGATAAGATCGCGATCGTCGCTGCCGGCGTTCCGGGAATGGTCCAGGTTTCGACCTCGTCGAGCTTGACGCAGCCCGAAGAACATATCGATGTGAATCGGACCGTCGCCTCGCAGATCGGACTGTCTCCCCAAGATGTCGACGAGCAGGCGTATTATGCGACACACGGCGGGCTCACGACCGAGTTCTTCAATCCGAGCAACGTACGCCACGATACGATTTTGATCCGTTACGCGGGCAGCGAACGAAATTCACCGGCCGAATTGCCCTATGTACAGATCGTCGGTAACGACGGCCAGGCGGTGCCGCTGACCTCGATCGCTACGATCCGACAGGATATGGGCCCAACCCTCATCGAGCACGATCAGCTCCGTCGCAGCGTTGCGGTCCTCGGATACTATCGCAAAGGTTCGCGCGGCGAGATGGCCCTGTTCGACGATACGCTGATGGGTGCGATGGCGGCTGTGGCGCTGCCGCAAGGCTACGCAATTTCCATGCGCGGCGACATGACGGAGATGATGCAAAGCTTCAGCAGGTTGCTGAACGCGATGAAGGTCGCTATCTTGTTTATCTTCCTTCTATTGGTCGTACAGTTTCGGTCCGTGCTGCAACCACTCGTCATGCTACTGGCCATTCCGTTGCAGCTGCTCGGCATGTTCGTCGGATTGTTGCTCGCACATCAGAGCTTCTCAACCGTTTCGATCCTCGGCATCGTCGTCGCCAACGGCATGGCGGTCAGCAACGCGATCCTGCTTTTGGACCTGATCATCCGAAAGCGGAACGAAGGACTGTCACGTCGCGATGCGATTCTCTATGCGGGCCCGGTGCGTTTGCGGCCGATTCTCATGACGACAATCGTCTCCCTTACTGTCCTCGCGCCGGTCGCGTTTTTCCCCAAGACGGGCATCGATGCGTATTCGCCGTTAGCTACCGTCATCATCGGCGGGTTTGGTCTGTCCACTGTGCTGACGCTCTTCGTCGTGCCGGTGTTACATGATGTTCTGGACGATCTGCCGCAGTGGTGGCGCAGGAATGTATTGCGACAGCAATCCGCCGCCGTGCCGCTGGAGGCAGCGGATGCGTAAATGGACGCTGGCAACGGCGATATGCGCGGGCGCACTTACCACCGGACCCTTGTCGGCCCAGCCACTGCTTTGGAACGGCGCGCTGACACAGGCGCAAGTTGTGGCGCGCGCGCAGCAAGCGTTTGATGCGCAGCTCGCGCAGCTGACGGCGCAGAGCGCGGCCGCGCAGGCGCAATCCGTGCGTGCCCAAGGTCAGCCGCAAGTTTACGTCGGTGGAACTGTGATGAACTCGACGCTCGTGCAGCTGGGCATGCCCGCTGCCCGCCAAACCTACGCGTCGCTCAACGGCACGCTGCCGGTCTTCGCTCCGCAAGCGTGGGCGGCGGCGCGGGCAGCCGGATCGGATGCAGCTGCCGCCCGCGCGACTGCGGCCATGGCGATCAATCAAGCCGTCACCGATGCCGCGCAACGCTACGATGCCGCGGCGCTGATGGACGCGATTGCCGTGCAGCGTAGAATCGATGTGCAGGATCAGTCATCTCACCTTGCATTTACTCAACTGCAGGTCAGAGTTGGGAAAGCGCCTCGCTATCTGATTGCGCGCGATCAGGCAGCACTTGCTGCTGCGAAGCAGTCACTAGAAGATGCCAAAGCCGACGCCGCGCGTGCCCTGCACGCGCTGGAAGTGCCATTGGACATCGATCTTGCATCAAACCCGATCGTTATGTTAACCGTGCCGTCGTTGACGTTCGCGCCAAACGTCGCTTCGTTGTTGCAACAGGCCTATGTTCAGCGGCCCGATGTGGTAGCTGCGCAGCGAACGGTAACCGCAACACGTGAACGCATAGCGCGCTCCAGAAGCGAGTATCTTCCCACTATTTCAGCCACAGCTCAAACCTACACCGGGGTTTCGAGCCCTGCCCTGGGCGCCACGGGTTCGCAGATCGGCGTTTCGGCGTCGCTTCCGATCTTCGACTCGGGCTCGCGTTCGGCGGATGTGCGCATGGCCACTGCGGACTACGAACGCGCGCACATCGAATTGGATCGCACGCGACTACAAGCCCAGGCCGACGTGTTGGACGCCGTGCGCGATCTGCAGGCGGCGCAACGCAACGTGACCACCGCCAATTCGGAACTAACGAACGCGAATGAGGAACTGCGGATTGCGCAGCTACGCGAGCGCGCCGGTAAAGGGATTGAACTCGAAACACTCGATGCACTTACGGCGGTCGCAGGTGCCCGTGAAGATGTTCTGCGGGCCACTGCCCGCTATGACGATTCGCTGGCTGCCTTGCACCGCGCCGTCGGTGATTACGCACCTACACCGTATTGATCTCGTAAATCCTGCGAAAGAAGATCTAACCACATGAAATCGATGACCACCGCTAACAATGACCGCCCCCCTAAAAAAAGAGGTCTGCGCCTTGCCGGTCTCTGCATCGATTGGCGCGCGATCGCCGTGCTTGCGATCGCAGCGGTCGGACTCTTGCTGTGGCGCCCCGGCTTGGTTCTGAGAATGGTGCCGTGGATGTTGGTCGCCCTTTGCCCGCTCTCGATGTTGTTTATGATGCGCTCAATGGGCGGTATGAATGACGGAGGTGAGAAAATAGCAACGCAAGAGGAAATCGCGCGCCTCCGCGAACGAGTCGAAGAGATGGAGACCCAAAACCGAAAGGATCTCGAATTAAAATGAAACTCACCCGCATCGCTGCAATTATTCTGACCCTTGCCGGCGCCTCCGCGACAGCGACGTTCGCTGCACCGCCGCCGCTGATCATTGCCGTCCAATTCGCGCCGAGCCCGCCGAAGCGAGGATCGGAAACAATCACTGTGCGATTGAGGGACGCTCGGAATCAGCCTGTCAACGGAGCGATGGTCCATATCTCGACAGCAATGCCCGCGATGTCAATGATCGGCCCGACAGCACGCGCCATCCCCAAGGGCAACGGCATGTACGTCACTTCGATGAATCTCAAATTTATGACGCGTTGGTATTTTACGGTTACAGCGCAAGTCGGCGGCAAGAGCGTAAAGATGGTGGTTCAACGCGACATCCGGTGAATTGGATGCGCGCGCGCCACCCCTAAAACGTAATGTGAAGATAGGCTAGAACCGCAAGCCGGATTCAATGACGAGGCGGGATTGATGTGGCACGGAGCCCATTGCGCCAAAGGCTAAGCCGCGCGTTGCAGAGCGGGCAATGACCTGTGAAAAGTCGGCGCGCAAGAGGAACTGCCCGTGCCGGTACGCCGGCGTCACAGTAAATGTCCGCGCACCGCTGCCTGGACCAAACCCTACGAGGTCCGCGTTAGGGCTCTGATCGTTCGTACTGCTCTGATTTGCCAGGTCTTCGAGGCGCGCAGTGACCGACCACATCGGATTAAGCGCAAGCGTCGCGATAAACACAAGGCCGAGTGCGCTTTCCGCGGCGGTATAACCAAGCGCAGAGCTTTGCGGCGACTGAACGAATAGCACGTATGGGGCGAATGTCCACTGCCCTCGGGTCGCGGTGTACATGAGATTTAAAAGTCTCTTGTTCGCGATTGTCGCGGTCGGGTTGCTCGGTGCTTGAGAGTTCGGGATGACGAAGACGAATTGATATGCTGTCTTTGGGTCGGTAGCCAGTGCGAGCGATCCTTCGATTCCGAGAAAATGTCCCGAATAAAAACCATCATTGACCTCAAGCGCTCCGGTGTACTTCGCGCCGGTTAGCGTCACACGCACTCCCCGGCTAACTGCGGTTTCCATGTTCCAGACGAGTCCACGCTGGATCTCCGGGTTGAGGTACGTGTACGTGCTTTCCTGGCCGATGAGGGTGGCAAGTTTTCCGGCCGTGATGCTGAAGTGGTCGTTTGGATTCAGACTCACGTAGACGGAAGGCAGCGGCCCGTAGAGATTGGTATTGGCGTTGGCTTGCAGCGTCTTGTTGCCAGAAACGCCGAGAACCGGGATGCTGTACATGCCGGCGCTGGCGCCAAAACGCACGAAACCTGAATTGCGCGTGACGGTGAGGAATGCATTGCTGATATTGAAGCGAGACGGCTGATCGCTTCCGTTGTTGGCGAGGTTGCCGGTAGCGTTCACATTGGCCGTGAATGCCTGGGTTGCCAGAAGGATTCCGTTCAGGACTACGGGTTGCGGTGCCGGTGCACTCGGCAGTGGTGAAGGAGTCGGCGGCGGAACGGGGTCGGCGAGCGCGGGCGCGGCCGAGCATACCGCGACGAATAAAGCGCTCATAGAGTAGCGCGTGAGCGGTCCTAGCATGAAGCCCAAGATACCGCGCGGCCGCCTGAATTTCCGCTAGCGTTCGCCCGCGCGGCGGCGAAGGCCATCCGGTCGTGCGCTGCGTTTTCGTCATGCTTGCGTTCTGCCTGGTCTCGTGCGCGGGCGCTTCGCACGTTGGTGCGGGCGCGCCCCACGTCTTGCGCATCGCCGATCTCTCCGACCCTTCGTCGCTCGATCCACTCCTCGCGCACGATCAGGATACGATCGGCTACGATCTGCTGGTGTGTCAGACGCTGATCGGAATGGACGAGCGCAACCGCTTGACCCCGGTATTGATTACGCGCATACCGGGCCATGCGAACGGCGGCATCTCCGGTGACGGAAAAACCATCGTCTATCATTTGCGAAAGGACGTTCGTTTTGCCGACGGCGTGGAGCTCACGTCGGCGGATGTCGCATTCACGTATCGCGCGATTATGGACTCGCGCAACAACGTACTTTCGCAAGATGCCTACAAGCGCATTGCGTCGTTGCGCACGCCGGATCGTTACACGGTGATCGTTCGCTTAAAACATCCGTGGAATGCGGCGGTCAGCGATCTCTTTGCGCAATCCGATTTTGCGTTCGGCATTTTGCCCGCTCACGCGTTCGCCGGCACGGAATTGCAGCACGTGGCGTGGGAGCAGCATCCGTTCGGGACGGGTCCGTTCCGCGTCGTGGAGTGGAGGCGTGGCGATCGCGTGATCCTCGAGCCCAACCGCTATTTTTTGCCCAAACCGAAGCTCGCGCGGATCGAATTGCGCATGCTTCCCGATCAGGCTTCCGCACTGGTGGCGCTGCAGTCACGCGACGTGGACGTCGTTCCTCTTCAGCCGCAGACGATCGCGCAGACGGAGCAGACGCCCGGATTGCGCGTCTTGCGCACGCCGGAGAACGCCACCGTCTGGCTGACCCTGCAGTCGCAGCGGTCGCTCGCGAACCGTTTGCGCGTTAGGCGAGCGATCGCGCTTGCGCTCGACATGCCGGCATTGCACAAGGCGTACCAAGACGTATACCCTGCAGCCGCCGCATTTCTGCCTCCGGTGCTGCACGGGCACGACACTGGGATTCACGCATACGGACACGATTTGTCCGCTGCGCGGGCTTTGCTTGGCGGTAAAACGATCGATGCGCTGCTCGTTCTCGCTTCAGGCAACACGTCGTGGTTGCGCATCGCGACCATCGTGCAGCGGCAGCTTGCCGGCGTGGGCATTCGCGTCACCATAAGAACGTTTCCGACAACGCTTTTCAACGCTACCGAAGGGCCGATTCGCAACGCGCGCTTCACAATCGCGATCGACGGGTGGCTGGGCGGCGCCGATCCGGAACAATCGGTCGTCTTCACGTGCTCGCAAGCAACGGTCAACGGCGATAATATCTCGCGTTACTGCGATCGACGGTTCGACGGTCTGTTTGCCGATCAGCAGCGGGCGCGCGGCACGGCGCAACGCGAACGAGACTTTCTGGCCATGCAGCGGATGATTCACGAAGCGTTGCCGGTGATCCCGATCTACTACGAGGTCTATTTCGACGGCATGAACGCGCGCGTTCACAACTTCCGGCGCAACATGCTGCGCTTTCCGGTAGCGCCCGAATCCTGGGATACGTCCGAGGATAACCGATGAAGATGCTCTTTTTGGCGGCAGCGGTTCTGCTGGCGGCGCCTCACGTTTCCCCCTCAACACTCTTCCTCTCACCCGGCGAGCACGCCGATGAATATGCGCTTGAGATCAGTAGGCTTGAACCGGAGCCGCCCTTGCTTGTCGATCCGGGGAGCCTTCATTTCGATGTGCGTGACGAGAAGAACGGCCGGGTCCATCGCGACGTGCGGTTTTCCCTAGTCTCCTCACGACATGTTACTGGGCCGCCCGGACCTGCGCAGGCGTTCTATTTGAAAGTGCAGGTCACCGTGCGATCGTTGGGCTCGGGCTTCCATCGGGTCGAGGCGCGCGACGATGCATTCTCATCCACGTTTTCGAGCTGGCCGGATTTGACGTATGTTCCGGGTGACGATGCGGTTCTTCTCAGCCGGCGGCTCGGAGGTCGGCGCGCGTGGCTCTATGGCGAGCAAGACGTGCATTGCGTCGGTTCGCCTTTTCTCCATTTTCCCTACATTGGAACTCATCAGTCCTCGCCGGTGAGAATTATCAGGATTGTACGCCTCAGTGGAGAGTCGGCCACACTCGGGCCGCCGTATGATGCCGCCTTCCACTACTATGCGTTCGACCCGCTCAGGATCGATCTCGATCCGTCGACCGTTCTTCCGACATTACGGTGCGCGCGCGCGAATATTCTCGCCTCGGATCGGTGGGATCTGGAGCGATTACTGTCATTTTCGCCACCCTCGCGAATCGCCGGAAAGGTTCGATTGGGGATGACACACGATGAGGTGGCCTTCGTGCTTGGCTTTCCGCCAGGCATGCAAACGAAAGGCGAGCTGTTGCATGTGAACCGTTGGGATTATCCGGCGCCGGCTGCAGGACTTACGACGCGGCTGGTTTTGATTTTTCGCAAAGACCGTCTGATAGAGCACACCGGCCACTGGTAGCGAAGGCATAATCGTGGACTTCACGTTCTCGCCGCTGCTCGGGATCGTCGGGGCGGCGGTTCTGGGCGGCGCGATCGGTCTGCAGCGGCAGGCGGCACAGAAAGCTGCCGGTTTTCGGACGCACCTCATCGTCGCGGCAGCGGCCGCCGCGTTTACGGCGATGGGCGCGCATTTGAACGATACGCGCATTCCGTCGTACATCGTCGTCGGCATCGGCTTCTTGGGCGCCGGCGCCATCATCCGGCAAGGCTCGACCGCGCACGGATTGACCACCGCGGCCAGCATTTGGATGGCGGCCGCGGTCGGATTGCTGCTTGGCTATGCAAATTCGTTCGGTTTGGCAGCAGGGCTGCTCGCGACGGTGATCACCCTAGCCGCGCTTTCGGTCTCGGACGAAGCGCTGATGCGCGTCTTTCACATGCCTCGAAGGGCGATGCTGAGCGTGACCTGCGATCCGGGCAAAGCCGCGCACGATGCGATCGTGGGCGTTCTGCGCTCTGAAGACTTTGCGTTCCAAGGGGAAATGATGTCGATCGTCGTCGACGCCGCGGCCAATTCCGTCGAAATCCACTATCGCGTCGAGTTGAAGATCGGCCGGGAGCTGAGCGCGGTTGCCGAGCGCATCGGCGCACTCTCCGGCGTGCGGCGCGTGGAGGCCAGCGAGCCGTTTTTCGCAAGCTGAGCGCGTGGCTGGGAATCGATGCGCCCAAAACGGTCGCGTTGCACCCGTCGCGCACCGTCGAACTGGAGCTTTCAACGGATGCCGCATTCGACCGCTGCCGGTACGGCATCGAGCGCGTGCTCGGTGGCTTCGTGCGCGAAGAGCGCCGTACCGAAGGAACGCTCGAAGCGACGTTCGGTTTGATCTACTCAGACCGGCTGACGTGCACGCTGGCCGCCATCGACGGCACGCGTACGCGCGTCATCATCGAAACTCGGCGCGGCGCGCAAGCCCCCAATAGCGCACCTGCGCCTTACATCAACGCGTTAGCAGAATACCTGATTAGCTGACGATCGTGTCGGCGTGCATGTACGGTTGCAAAACTGCCGGAATGCGAACGGAGCCGTCGGGCTGCTGAAAGTTTTCGAGGATCGCGAGCAGGGTGCGTCCGATTGCCAAGCCCGACCCGTTGAGCGTGTGCACGAGTTCGGGTTTGGCTCTCGCATCACGGCGCAGTCGAATCGACGCGCGGCGGGCCTGAAAATCCGTGCAGTTGGAGCACGAGCTGATCTCGCGGTAGGTTTGCGCGCTTGGAATCCATACTTCGAGGTCGTACGTCTTAGCGGCGTTGAAGCCGACGTCGCCGGCGCACAACGCGACGACCCGGTACGGCAGCTCCAACTCTTGCAACAGCGACTCGGCATCGCGTGTCAGCGTTTCGAGCGCTCCTTCGGATTTCTCAGGCGCCGACAGCCAAACGAGCTCCACTTTTTCAAACTGATGCTGGCGCACGATCCCGCGCGTATCCTTGCCGGCGGCGCCCGCCTCTTTGCGAAAACACGGCGTGAACGCCGCGTACTTGCGGGGCAGCGTTTCGGCCGGAAGAATTTCATCGCTGTGCAGGGCCGTGAGCGGAACTTCGGCCGTTGGAATCAAGAACAGCTCGGCGTCGGCGTCGCGGAACATCGCGTCGGCGAACTTGCTCAACTGTCCGGTCGACCACATCGTCGCGCGCGAAACCAGCACGGGCGGATTGACTTCCACGTATCCTTTCGCACCTGCGCGGTCGAGAAAAAACTGCGTCAGCGCGCGCGCCAGCCGCGCTCCGGGTCCTACCAAAATCGAGAAACGCGCGCCGGAAAGTTTGACGGCTCGCCGAAGATCTAAGATGCCCAAGCGTTCGCCGATCTCCCAATGCGGCAACGGCTCGAACGAACAGTGCGGCGGCTCACCGCTGGAGCGCAGCACGACGTGTTGCGATTCGTCGCTTCCGTCGGGAACTGAATCGTCGAGAATGTTGTGCGCCTGCGCGAGGAGCTCCCCAAGCGGCGAATCTCGTTCTTCCGGCGCCAGCTCGCGAACGCGCGTTTCCGACTCGTCGATGCGCCGGCTGAGTTCGTCGAGTTTCGAATGCAGTTCGCGGGCGGCCACGGCTTTGTCGGCGGCTTTGCCGATCTCGGCCGAAAGGCGATTCTTTTCGGCCTTCGCGTTCTCAGCGGCGGTTAACGCGGAGCGGTACTCCTCGTCCAAGCGCAGAACTTCGTCGACAAACGCAGGATCGAGGCCGCGGCGCTTCGCCGAACGCCGCACGCGCTCCGGATCGCGACGAATGAGACCAACATCCAACATATGAAGGAACGCCGCATTATGCGAGGTTTGCAAGGCGACCTGCAAACAGCCGGATTTCGGAACGACGCACTGCTCGCGCCCGAACAGGCACTGGCGCTCTTTTTTGCGCGGGCGCAGCTGCGGATGAGAGAAACAGAGATGGTCCCATTTGAAGCCGCACTCGGGCGCGTACTCGCGCAGCCCGTCGTCTCCGATGGCGCGTATCCGCCCGTCGCGCGCTCGGCGATGGACGGTTTCGCGGTGCGATCGCAGGACGCCCCGGGCGAGCTGCGCATTGCCGGCGAGATCCGCATG
>JABXNS010000258.1_pt1 | contig 12175 bp, 13 predicted proteins | sample 7301101 | NCBI WGS metagenome assembly JABXNS01 (sample SAMN14449646, study PRJNA615230) | soil metagenome | isolation source: soil from bare, unvegetated metal-rich iron-sulfur acidic spring small-cell... | place: Canada: Paint Pots Mound, Kootenay National Park, BC | collected 2017-05-25
CTTGCTGGCGCCGTACGTGAGTTTCGCCGGCGGCGGGCTGGCACCGTTCGTGCTCGCCCTGGTGCAAGCGATTGTGGTTGCCTATCTGGCCGTGGTTACGGCGCGGCAGTACGACGAGGTCGCGTTCTTTCGTCCGCTCTGAAAAGACGGCTAACGCGCGAGGCCGCTGAGGGACATGCGCACCATATCCGCCACCAAGGCGGGGCTGACGTTCGTGCGGGCGATGCGCTGAGCTTGCGTCATGCCGGCCAGCGCGCGCGAAGCGGCGGCGGCTCGCAGCGGGCGCAATTTTCGCAGCGCATTCGCCTGATCGACACTTAAGAGTGGCACCTCGTTGCCGGCGATGCTGAGCGCCGTCCAATCGCGCAAGAGCGTCTTGAGCGTTTCCAGCCCATCCTCGAGCGTCTCGCGCGAAACCCACGAACCCTCGGGCGTATCGCCGGCAACCACCTCGAAGAACCACCCGATGACGGTCGCGCGCAGATTTTCTTCATCCGAAATGGCATCGCAGGCGCGCGTGACGCTTCCCTGGCCGAGCGCCGCCGCCAGCTCCGCCTGATCGGCGGGAAGGTTTTTCTTCAGCAGCACCTCGGTTAATTCGGCACGCGAGAGCGGCTGAAATGGAATTTCGACCAGCCGCGAGCGAATGGTGCTCAGCAGACGTCCCGGCGTCGCGGTCGTCAAAATCAAGATCACCGATGCCGGCGGCTCCTCGAAGAATTTGAGCAGCGCGTTGGCCGCATGGTGCGTTGCAAAATCGACATCGCCCAACAAGAAAATGCGGACTCCGCCGGCGTACGATTGCAGAGATAACTGGCGCACCAAGTCGCGCGACGTCATGTCGGCGTCTTCGTGAAAACCCATCGCGCCGTCGTGCTCGCCGATTTTCAGCGCGCCGTCGCTGACGAAAAAGTCCGGATGCGTCTCCCCCTGAACCTGTTTGCAGGCCGCACACGTCCCGTCGTACCCCAGAACGCCGTCCTTAGGAGCTTCGCATAGCAGCGACTGGGCCAAGCGGCGCGCGAACGTTTTTTTGCCGATGCCGGAGGGGCCGCTAAACAAGTACCCGTGCGAGATCGACTTCTTGGTCAGTCTCGCGAAAAAACGCCTCGGTGCGGCCGCGCCCGCGACATCGAATTGCAGCTCGCTCATCGAAGCAGCGCTCCAAGTTCGCTCATTGCCGCATCCAACAACGTCTCTTGCGAACGCGTTCCGTCCAGCGTGCGGATGCGTTTCGGATCCGCCCCGACCAGGGTGGCATATCCGGCACGCACGCGCTCGTAAAACGCGTCGTCGGACTGGTCGATCCGGTCCGGATGATGGGATCCGCCGTCGGCGCGCGACGCGACGCGCATGCGAGAGACGCGGACCGGGATGTCGATGTAAAACGTGACGTCCGGAAGCAGCCCGCCCGTCGCGGCGTCGCATAGCCCGCGCACCATGCGCACGTCAAGCCCTCGCCCGTAGCCTTGATAGGCGATCGTCGAGTCGATGAAGCGGTCGCACAAGACGGCGGTGCCTCGCGCGAGCTCGGGACGGATGACATCATTGACGAGATGGGCGCGAGAGGCGTTGATCAGGAGCGCTTCCGCGAGCGGCAAGATCGTCAGGTTGGGTTCCAGGAACACGGCGCGAACGCGATCGCCCGTCGGGGTTCCGCCCGGCTCGCGCGTGGCGAGCACCGAATGGCCGCGCGCCGCCAACGCATCGCCCAAGGCGCGCAGCAACGTGGACTTTCCGGAGCCTTCGATCCCTTCAAAGGTAACGAACATTCTTCACGGCTTCGGCGCAAAACGCCGAGCTCATGGCAGGCGTTCGCAGGGAACGAATTTCAAAGCTGCGAGGTAATCCCGTTTGGACTCAGGAGATTCCGACATTTTGAACCTTCACACGGATGTGAACTTCAAAACTTCGTTCTGATTGCCTCAAACATCCGCGTGTTTGAAGATGCGAACGCGCCGGTTGGGCTCAAGCCCCGTGCTGCGCGATTGCAGCCGGTATTTTTCCGCCAGTTGATGCTGCATCCGGCGCACGTAAGAGGTTTGCGGGGAAAGCTCGACCGCCTTATTATCGAGCAGCACCTGATAGACCGCTTCTTCCGCCTCGCGAATCGCGATGTCTTCGGCATCGATGTGCGGCAAGTTGAAGACATCCTTGAGCGCGTTTTGAATCTGGGTGGTCGTGTTCGTCTTGATGGAAACGATCGGCACGTTTTCGGAAGCGATTTGCTTGAGTTTGGCAACCTCTTTTCGTTCGAGCGACTTGAGCGTCAGCACGACGTCGGCATCATCCCAGTTACGGGCGATGGAGGCATTTAGGCGCAGGTTGTGAATGGCGCGCTCGATTTTGTTGCGCGAAAGGCCGTACGGGAAGACCAGCATCGGCTTGTCCTGGTCGTCGGCTTCGCCTTGATCCTCACCGTACGCGGCACTTAACTGCGGCATCGATTCCGGATTGGCTTCCTGCACGATCGCGACGGTGCCGCTGGCCGTGCGCTGGCGCACTTCGGGCTGGGGTTGATAGCCGCGCAGCAGCGCGTCGACGACGTCGCCGACATTTTGATGGATGGCCAAGCGGTCGCGGTCTTGGATTTCGACGACGACGTCGAAGGTCGGCGGCGCCTTGCGCTCGAGAACGGTTTTGCGGGTCCCGCGCCGCCGGGCTTCTTCGTCGGAAAGCGTCACCGCGCTGATGCCGCCGACCAGATCCGACAGGGTCGGGTTCATCAATAAATTCTCGAGCGTCTGCCCGTGCGCCGTACCGATCAAGACGACGCCGCGTTCGGCGATCGTGCGGGCCGCGACGGATTCTGCTTCGGTCCCAATTTCGTCGATGACGATCACCTGGGGCATGTGATTCTCAACCGCCTCGATCATGACCCCATGCTGCAGCGCCGGATCGGCGACGTGCATGCGGCGTGCGGGTCCGATTCCCGGATGCGGGATATCCCCGTCGCCGGCAATCTCGTTGCTGGTATCGACGATCACGACGCGCTTGCGATCCTCGCTCAGAACGCGGGCGCATTCGCGCAGCATGGTGGTCTTGCCGACGCCCGGCCGCCCCAGCAAGCAAATCGATTTTCCGCTACGGATCACGTCCAAAATAATGTCGATCGTGCCGAAGACGGCCCGCCCGACGCGGCAGGTCAGCCCGATAATCTTTCCCGTGCGGTTGCGAATTGCCGAAATGCGGTGCAGCGTTTGTTCGATGCCGGCACGATTGTCCGCGCCGAAGGGCGAGAGCCGCGAACTGACGTGCGCGATGTCTTCGTGCGTTACGGCCGTTTCCGAGAGATACACGTAATCGTTCTCAAAACGCGCTTCGGGCGGCCGCCCCAAATCCAAAACGATCTCGATGACATGGTCGAGATGCGGTAAGCGGACTAACGATTGCCGAATCGGCAGGGGGAAGATATCGAGGAGTTGGGTGAGTTCCCAGCCAGGGGAGACAGATTCGGCGTTAACGGCCAATACTGATCCTCAACGTCCGTGAGTGTTTAACCAGCATTACGCCAGCGTGTAGGAACGCCCTGCTCGCTTGCTAGCGCCGCTTAGGCGCGGCGCTTGCGCCGTAAGATCCCGCCGTACTCCCGAATGAAAGCGGTCAACTCGGAGCCCGAGCGGCGACCCAAGAGATCGCGTAATGCCATCTCGACGATGGAACTTTCGCTTATGCGGTGTTCGAAGGCCACTTCGCGCAAGCGGTGCGCGACATCGGAAGCGACGTTGACGGAAAGTTTGCTCAGGGTAACCGGCTCGGCCGGCACGACCAGCGAGAGGCCGGCGCCGCGAGGAGCATCAGCACGTTTTCGCATCGCTAGGGTTTCAACGCCCTTTTTTCGTCATCCCGGATGCCAGCCGCCTGGCGGCTTGCCACGACGCGGATGGTCTTGAGCTCCCGGTCGAACGGCCCTTGCATATGCACGCCGGCTCGAATCTCCAGGTCCAGGTAATCGATCACTTCCTTGGTGATCTCCTCGCCCGGAGAGATGACCGGGATGCCGGGCGGATACGGTGTGATTACCTCCGCACAAATCCGGCCCTTGCTCGATTTAAACCGGACCGACTCGGTGTCGGCCAAGAACGCCTCGCGGGGCAACATGCGCATGGGCGGCGTCTGCGGCAAGCGGAACGTTCCGGTTTTGAGGCGGCGCTCCAGAACGCCGGACGGCGAGAAAATGTCGACCGGCCGGTCTTCGCGCGCCAATTCATGAATGCCGAAGACGAGCCGATCGGCCGCCGCTTGCGTCGTTCCAATGGTGAACAGCGCGACCACGTTAAAGAGGTCGGCCAACTCGACTTGCACGTTGTAACGGCGCCGCAAAATTTCCGACGCCTCATACCCCGTATACCCCAGGTCCTTTACCGTGATCGTCACTTTGGTGGGATCCAAATCGAAAACGCCGGGGCGGCCGCGAAGTTCTTCCCCAAAGCAGTAGACGCGGTCGATCTCGTTGAGACGCGCGCGCGTTTGGTTTGCCAGTTCGATCGTTCTCGAGAGCAGCTCCCGCCCTTCGGTCGCCATTTGCCGGCGCGCGACGTCCAGCGAGGCGACCATCGGCAAGTTCGGCGAGGTCGAGAGAAAGAGTTTGAGCACTGCTTCCAACCGATCGATGCGCACGCGTTTTCCACGCTGGTGCAACATCGCGGTCTGCGAGAAACTCGAGAGCATTTTATGCGTCGAGTTGATGCAGAGGTCGGCTCCGGCCGCGGTCGCCGAGAGCGGGAGGTCGGGATGAAAATGAAAATGCGGGCCCCACGCTTCATCCACCATGAGGACCTTGTCCGCGGCGTGCACGATACGCACGATCGACTGAAGATCCGCCGACGCTCCGTAATAGGTGGGGCTGACAACGTAAACGGCCTTGATCTCCGGATGGGCTTCAAGCGTCTGCTGCACGGTCGCGGGCGAAACCGTATGATCCATGTGCAGCCCCTCGTCGACCTCGGGTTGCATGTAGAGCGGGCGCGCGCCGCTCATCACGAGCGAACCGAGCAGACTCTTGTGCGAATTACGCGGCACGGCCACCAGGTCGCCCGGATTGACCGCCGTCATCATCATGATTTGATTGCCGCTGGTCGAACCGTTGATCAGGAAGTAGGTTCGATCCGCACCGTACGCGGCGGCAGCGAGCTGCTGCGCTTCCAAAAGGGCCTCGGCCGGCTGCAAGAGATCGTCGATTCCCGGCATCGGCGTGAGGTCGATGGACGCGATGTTGTCTCCGACGAATTCGCGAAAGGCGCGGTCCATGCCGATGCCTTGCTTGTGGCCGGGCGTGTGGAATGGAATGACGCCGGCATCCACATAATCCAAGAGCGCCTGAAAATACGGCGCGCGGGTTTGATCCACTGGAGTTGTCCCTCGATTCGGAAAAACGAAAAAGGTGGCGCTACGCGCCGCTTAAGCGGATCTGCCGCGTCCCTTTGCCGTAGCCGAATGGTGAGAGATCATAAACGCCGCCAAACGAAGCGAGCGGCGCCACGCGCGAGCGAGCGGCACTAGGCCATGACCTCAAATCCCAGGCGTTCCAACATGCTGAAGTCATCATGGTCCCCACGGCCACCCGTCGTCAAGTAGTTTCCGAGAACCAGTCCGCTGGCGCCGCTGCGCATGCCCAGATCCTGGAGCCCTTGCAACGTGACCTCGCGGCCGCCGGCGAAGCGGATCAGCGCGCGCGGAAGCGCCAAGCGCGCCAGCGCCACAAATCGCAAGGCCTCCACGGGCTCGACAAGCGAGCGATCCGCGTACGGCGTGCCCGGGCGCGGGTTGAGAAAATTGATCGGCACTTCTTGGGGATCCAGCTCCGCAAGCGCGAGCAGAAAGTCGATGCGGTCTTCGATGCTTTCGCCCATGCCGATGATGCCGCCGCAGCACAGCTCGGCGCCGTAGCGTTTCACAAGCCGGCACGTTTCCAAACGCTCGGCATAGGTGTGCGTCGTGCAAACTTCCGGAAAGTACCGGCGCGAGGTCTCCAAATTGTGATTGACTTTATCGACGCCCGCCGCGCACAACGCCTGCATTTGATCCTCGCGAAGAATCCCAAGCGAGACGGCAACGGTCAAAGGATAGCGTGCTTTGATCAGCGGCACGGCCTCGCACACGCGCTGGAGCAATTTTTCCGAGGGGCCGCGCACCGCCACGACCAGGCACAGCTCGCCCGCGCCGCGTGCATGCGCGTCGCGTGCCGCCTCCAAAAACCCCTCAACCGAACTGAGCGGTTCGGGATCGACATCGCTGGCGTACCGCGCACTCTGCGAGCAGAAATTGCAATCTTCCGAACATCCACCGCGCTTGGCGTTGTAAAGAATTTCCACGGCGGCGGCATTCCCGCAAAAATGCGCGCGCACGTCGTCCGCTAGCTCGAGCAGTTGCGGCACCTCCGCGGAGGGGAGCACGGCAAGTTCGGCAAGCAGCTCGCGATCCGCGGGTTTGCCCTCGCGCAGCACGCGCTCGCGGGCGCGTTCGAGGAGCGTGGCCGCGCTTGCCGCGTTCAAACGAGTCCTTCAAACATGACGGTCGCGCTTTGCACGCATCGTTCTTCGTTCACTTCAAACGGGATGATCCCGAGAACGCTCATCGTTCCCTGCAACGCACGCGTCACGTCGGCGCAGTAGCCGCCGTCCACCGCCTGCCAACGGGCAGATAAAACCGCGCCCTCCGTCTGGATTCCCGCCTCTTTAAGGAAGCCCGCCGTGAGAATGGCGTGATTGATGCAGCCGAGCCGCAGCCCCACGACGACCACCGCGCGCAGCGACGCCATGCGCGCAACGTCGGCAAACGTTTCGCGCGCGTTGAGCGGCACGGCCACTCCGCCCGCGCCCTCGGCAACGATGTTTCCGCCGATGCGCTCCAATTCGCCCCACAACGCCTGCGCGGAAGGCGGAACGACACCAGCCGCCAGCGCCGCGGACCACGGATCGGCGGCTTTTTCATAACGTCGCAATTCGCGCGCCGCGCACCCGGCCAGCATCCCGACGCGCTGGGCGTCCCCCGGCTCCCGCGCGGCGACGCCGGTCTGCACGATCGTCACGTACGTCGGAGCGCGTCCGGCGCGTTGCAAGGCCAGCGCAAGCGCGGCGGCGACGCGCGTCTTGCCAACGTCGGTGTCCGTTCCGGTTACGAAGTAGCGAGACATGTCAGTGCGTGGGTAAAGCTCGCCATCTGCGCGGCCGTGTGGTCGGAACGGATGCTCAGCCGCAAGCGTGACGACTGCGGCGGAACGGTAGGCGGGCGCACGGCGGGCGCGTAAATGTGCTGCGCGGCCAATTCGGTTTCGAAGTGTTTTGCACGGCGCTCCTCGCCCAGCAGCACCGGGACAATCGGCCCTTCCAGCGGCTGCGCGCACCGGTACGGCAAGGGCAGTCCGGCTTGAAGTTCCGCGCTGCGCTGCGCGATCGAGGCCCGACGATCGTCGGCCGAGCGCGCAATGTACAGCGCAATCCGCGCCGCAAGCGCGACCGCGGGCGGCAGCGCCGTGTCGAAAATAAAACTTCGCGCGGAATTGGCCAGCAAATCGATAAACGCGGACGGGCCCGCGATGAATCCGCCGTGAGCGCCCAGCGCTTTGGAGAGCGTCCCCAAAACGATCACGCGATCGTCCGGTAAAGCCCGTGCCAGCCCGCCGCCGCACGGACCGGCGACGCCCAGTGCGTGCGCTTCATCGACGAGCAACACATCGCCCGCATTCAAATCGGCAAGCAAGGCGCCCAAGTTGGCGCGATCCCCGTCCATGCTGAAGATCGATTCGGGCACGAGCAGCGCTGGCGCGATTCGTTGTGCTTTCGGCGGCAGCGCGCGATGCGCAAAAATATGACGCGGTGACGCGCTTAAGCGCAACCCATCAATAAGGGAGGCGTGATTGCGTTCGTCGGAATACGCCGCCTCGACGGTCTGCGCGAGCGTGGTCACCGCCCCCAGCGCGGCCAGATAGCCCGATGAGAACAGCAAGGCGCGTTCGCGGCCACAGAAATCGGCGAGATCTTCTTCCAGCATCCAATGCTCGCGGTGGCGCCCGCCCAAGAGGCGCGCTCCGCCCGAGCCGACGCGCGTGGCGCGGCGCAGCGCTTCCACGACGCGCGAATCCCGCGCCAACCCAAGATAGTCATTGCTGGAGAAGTCGATGGTATAATGCGGCGCGTCCGGCTGCACTTCGCGATAGCGGTTCTTTGCGCGAACCTCGTCAAGCAGCGCACGGACGCGGTGCAGATAACTCATTCGAGCGTCTCGCGCAGCGCTGTGACGAAGGCCGACGCCTCATCGAGCGAGGTGGAGAGCGGCGGCACGAACTGCACCACGTTGCCGATGGGCCGCGTGAAGTGTCCCCGTTCGTACAACGATTGCGCGATACGCCAGGCGGCGGTCGGCGCACGCCCTTTGCTCACCAGGTCCGGATCGATTTCGATCCCGTGCATCATGCCGGCCCCGCGGACAACGCGGACGGCGCGATGTTCGCGAAGAGCTTGCAGCTCGAGCGCGATGTGCGCGCCGGTCTGTGCGGTACGCACGAGCGTATTTTCCGACTCAAAAACCTCCAACGAAGCCAGCGCGGCAGCGCAGGCAATCGGATTGCCGGCATACGAGTGTCCGTGGAACAACTGCTTGCTTTCGGCGTAGGAACCCAAAAACGCGTCGTACACGTTCTGCGTTGCGAGCGTGGCCGAGAGCGCGAGCGTTCCGCCCGTCAGGCCTTTTCCCAAACACACGAGGTCGGGCCGCAGGCCCAGTTGCTCGAAGGCGAACATCGTTCCCGTGCGCCCGAAGCCCGTCGCGATCTCATCCACGATTAACAGCGTCCGGCGGCGCGCGAGTCCTTGATACACCGAGGGCGCAACCACGCGCATTCCGGCCGCGGCTTGCACCAGAGGTTCCACGATGATCGCGGCGACATCGGGCTGGTTCAGAATTCCCTCCGAGGCGTCGTACGAGACGCTCTCAAACGTAAGCGCGCCGAAACGCTCTTTGAAGAGCGCGATGTCGGAAACGCTCATGGCGCCGGCCGTGTCGCCGTGATAGCCGTCGACCAAGCGCACGAACCTCGATCGTTGCGGCTCTCCGGAGTTTTGCCAAAATTGAATGCAAATTTTTAAGGCCAGTTCGACGGCACTGGCGCCGTCAGACGAAAAGCAGACCTGATCCAAACCCGCGAGCGCACACAGCCGAAGCGCCAGCTCTTCGGCGACATCGTTCGTCGCTCCGAGCAGCGTTGCATGATCCAAACGTTGCGCCTGACGGGCGATGCGTTCGACGATATGCGGATGGCTGTGTCCGTGGATCGTCGTCCAAATGGAAGACACCGCGTCGAAAACGCACTTTCCCCGCGCATCGTAGAGATAATTGCCCTCGCCGCGCACGAACGTGCGAGCTTGCCGGTCGAATTCGGCCATTTGCGTAAACGGCAACCACAGGTGGGAGGGGGCCGAGCCGGGGTTAGACTCCGACGCGTTCCTCGATCGAGACGTTGTAGAGGAACAGGAACTTGTGCCACTCGCCCGGCAGCGTGTTGCGTTTGATTTGAATCCACGGAATGTATTTCGGCTGCTTGGGTTTGCGCGTGAGCGTCATATTTGCATGGGCCGGACTGCGGTTGTTCTTCCGGTTGTTGCAATACATACAGGCGCAGACCAAGTTTTCCCACGTGGAGGGGCCGCCCTTGCTCTTGGGGACGACGTGATCGACGGTCATCAGACGCTCGCGCCGGACCCCACAGTATTGGCACGTGTAATCGTCGCGCAACAAAATATTTTTCTTGGTCAGAGCGACGCGCTGCATCGGCCGCTTAATGTAATACAGCATGCGGATGATCGAGGGCATCTTCATCTCGTAGGTCGGCGAGCTCAAGATGCGGTCGTGGCGATGAACGACCTCCGCCTTGCCGGCAAAAATGAGCTTGACGGCGCGCTGAAAGTTCGTAATATTCAGCGCCTCGTACGTGAAATTCAGGACGAGAACTTCAGTCATCGGGAACCGCCCGGGAACGCCGGCGCAGGTGGGAAAAAAGCGAGACTCATAGGCCCCGCTTTTTCACGAACGTCATGCGCGTTTCGGTCAGCATCTGCGTGATTGCCAACCGTTCTTCGGGCCTCAGTCGTTCTTTGACCCGTTCGAATGCGAACGTCGCAACGTCGATGGCGATTTGCGCTGCAGCGGTATCGGAGGCTTTGCCTTCTTCTGCGGAAAGGTAGGCGTGCGCGGCAAGCGACAGCGTCGCGATCACTTCGCTGAGCAGCGGCTCAATCGCGGGGAGCTGGCCTTGAAATCCTGCCCGATTCTCTTCGTGGGGCGGCGCTTGCGAGCTCATCTGCGAGAAGACTTACGCAGCCGGCGATTGCTTCCCTATCGTTGCCGCGCGCTCGACCATGCGCAAGAAATACTCGTGGAGGCGCCGGTCTGCGGTCATCTCCGGATGAAACGACGAGCCCAGAATGTGGTCGCGTCGCACGAGCACGGCGCGGCCGTCCAGCGAGGCGAGCTGGCGGACCAAGGGGCCGACCCGCTCCACCCACGGGGCGCGAATAAATATCGCGGGAAACGGCTGCGCGCCAAGCGCGGGAATCATTAAATCCACCTCTGCCGACGCGGCCTGCCGCCCAAACGCGTTGCGCCGGACCGAAATGTCCAACAAATCCAATGTCGGTTGTTCGGGCGCGCCCACGACGTCGTGCGCCGCCACGATCATGCCCATGCAGGTTCCCCAAAACGGCATGCCGCCGGCAACGCGTTCGCGAATCGGCTGCGCCAATTCGAAACGCTGCAACAGCTTCATCACGGTCGTGGACTCCCCGCCCGGAACGATCAATGCATCGGCACGGCGCAGATCCGTGCCGGTCTTCACGGGAAACGGCGCGGCTCCAACTTCCTCAACGGCGCGCAGATGCTCGAGAACATCCCCTTGCAGCGCCAGCACGCCGATCCGCGGCCCGGATGGCACCGCGTTAATTCCCGCGAGAGGCCATAAGCTCGGAGGCCGGCAGTTTGCGGATGTCGAGACCTTCCATCGCGGTTCCGGACAGCGATTTGGATGCGGCAACCATCACCTTGGCGTCCGTAAAATGGGTCGTGGTGTCCACGATCGCCTTCGCAAACGCTTTGGGATTGCTCGATTTGAAGATTCCGCTGCCTACGAAAATGCCTTCCGCGCCCAGCTGCATCATGAGCGCCGCGTCGGCCGGCGTTGAAACGCCTCCCGCGCAAAACAGCACGACCGGGAGCTTTCCGTTACGCGCCACATCGGTCACCAACTCCAACGGCGCGCCGAGATCGCGCGCACGGGCGACCAGCTCTTCCTTGGGGGCAATCGTGAGTTCGGCGATGCCGTCGCGAATCGCACGCATGTGGCGCACCGCCTCCACGATGTTTCCGGAACCGGCCTCGCCTTTGCTGCGGATCATGGCCGCGCCCTCGGCGATCCGCCGCATGGCTTCGCCTAAATCGCGCGCGCCGCAGACGAACGGAACGGTAAAGTCCCCTTTGTCACAATGGTACTTGTCGTCGGCGGGGGTGAGCACTTCGGATTCGTCGATGAAATCGACGCCCAATTCTTGCAGCGCCTGGGCCTCCGCAAAATGACCGATGCGCACCTTGGCCATCACCGGAATGGTCACCGCATCCATGATGCGCTGCACGAGCTCCAGATCGCTCATGCGAGCGACCCCGCCCATGGCCCGGATATCAGCCGGAATTCGCTCCAAGGCCATCACGGCGACGGCGCCCGCCTCCTGAGCGATCACCGCCTGTTCCGGCGTGACGACGTCCATGATGACGCCGCCCTTGAGCATCTGCGCCAATCCGGCCTTCGTCGTCCAGGTGGATTTCGCGACCCCGTTCTTTTCGCTGTGACCGTTTGTGCTCGTCATTTGTGCTGCACTCCCCTTGTCGTCTGCCGGGTGGATATCTTCGCACCGCGTGAGAGTGATTGTACCGCATGACATAGCAAAATTAAAAGTGAATTCGCGCAAGTCCGCTATTGTATCTATTGCACCTATCACCGGAACGGGACCCTCCTTGGCTTTGATCCATGATGGGAACGGACTTCAGTCGCAGCGGCCGTTTGCCCACATACGCATGCATCCAACTGACCGTCCGATGCGTCTTCACATGCAGCGGCACACCCGACGGCGGGGCCGATCGAGAAAGATCAGGAGGCACACGATGTACGCGGCACTGACTCGATTCACTC
>JABXNS010000259.1_pt1 | contig 12103 bp, 14 predicted proteins | sample 7301101 | NCBI WGS metagenome assembly JABXNS01 (sample SAMN14449646, study PRJNA615230) | soil metagenome | isolation source: soil from bare, unvegetated metal-rich iron-sulfur acidic spring small-cell... | place: Canada: Paint Pots Mound, Kootenay National Park, BC | collected 2017-05-25
TTACAGCGGATCGCAAAGCGTCAGGGCTGGGACGCGCTCGGAACGATCGCGTCCCTTGCGGCTTCGGTCATGGTGCTATGGTGCGCGCTGGACGGCCTTTATCTCGGTCTTGGCAGCGTCGTCCTCACCCCGCGAACCGGAGTTTTTCTCGACCGCACTATCTCGTCGCTCGCGATTCTATCGGTCACCTGGGTACTGGCGCGGTTTTTGGGCGCGGCCGTCTCCGCATACGGACGTCACGCCGACAAGCGCATTTTTTCCGCGTCGCTCTACGCCAATATCGTTCAGGGCGTCGTGCTGGTCGTGGGCATCATCACGGTGCTGGGCAGCTTCGGCGTTTCGATCGCGCCGCTGCTGACGACGCTCGGCCTAGGTGGCCTGGCGGTGGCCATTGCATTGCGCGACACGCTCGCAAATCTCTTTTCCGGCGTGCACATCGTTGCATCGCGTCAGATCAGGCCCGGAGATTACGTGAAATTCGACTTCGGCGTGGAAGGCGAGGTGACCGATATCCAGTGGCGCAGCACCACCATCCGCGATACTCAAAATAGCACGGTGATCGTTCCCAACGAGAAAGTGGCGGGTTCGGTGCTGATCAACTACTCGCTGGGCGCGAGCGATCAATTGCTGCCCGTCAGCGCGACGGCTCCGTGGAAAGGGAACTACCACGAACTCGAAGCGATCGCGAGCCGCGCGTCGCGCGGCGCCGCCATCGCGCTCACCGGCGTCAACGAAGCCAGCCTGGAAGTGACCGCGTATCTGCCTGTCGAGGGCGCTCAAACCCGCGCTCAAGCGGCCGCCGAGTTCCGCCGTCGATTCTACGATGCGGTTCGCACCGCGAACACAGGAGATCGTTCCGAAACGCAATAAAAGGTGTCGCCGGAGGCGTACATGCGTCGTTGGATTCTAATATCGGCGTTCTTTGCGTTTGGGACGCTGGTTTTTCACCCGACTGCAGCCCGGGCGGGAATGCACTTTTGCAACAAGACGAGCAATACGGTGAGCGTCGCGATGGCGACGATAAGCGATCTCTTCGAATCGCACGTTTGGGGCTGGTGGCAAATCGCGCCCGCGGACTGCAAGACGCCGATCGGCGCCGACCTCGACACGACCGGAGATCTGGATTATTACTATTATGCTTACGATACCGCCGGGGGCTCGTGGACCGGAGATGTGAGCTTCTGTATCAACACGGCCACTGCGTTTGACTTTAGCGACGAACAGGACGCCGACTGCGCTACCGGCACCCACCGCCAGTTCAAGAGCATCAACACGAGCGATCGGACGGACTACACCCTCAATCTAACGCCCTAGGAAAGAGCCGCCTATTTGGCGGCTTTTTTCTTCCTGGACGTTTTCGGAGCGACGGTTTTCTTGCGGGTGGTTTTCTTCACCGCTGCGGCGGGCGCGGCCGATTTAGCTGCGGCTTTCGCAAGGCGCGACTTTTTGCGCGCGGCTTTGTTGGGGTGAATGATTCCTTTACGCGCGGCCTTGTCGAATTGGCTTTCGACCGACTGCACCATCTCGCCGCCGGTTGTCGCGGCTTTCTTGTAAAGGGTCTTCAGGCGAGTCTTCACGTCCAGGTTACGCGCGCTGCGGCGTTCCGTTCCACGCATCCATTTTTCGGCCGCTTTGATATTAGGCACGGGGCGGAGTATAGCACATTTCTAGGATGCGGCGGTAGCTTTCGTAGCGGTTTGCCGAGACCGCGCCGGCCGCCACGGCGGAGCGCACGGCGCAGCCCGGCTCCCTCAGGTGGCTGCAGTCGTTGAAGCGGCAAACCGCCGCCCGTTCGCGCAGCTCCGGGAACCCTTGCAGCACTTCGGCCGGCGACGCATCGCCCAGCCCGAACTCGGCGACGCCCGGACTATCTATAAGGAAGCCCGCCGGAAGCCGGTAGAGGCGCGCGGTGCTGGTCGTCTGCTTGCCTAGGCCCGCGCGCGAAAGCTCGCCGACGATTGCCTCTCCGCCGAGCGCGCGAAAGATCGAACTCTTGCCGACGCCCGAGACGCCCGCGAGCATCGCTTTGCGCCCTTCCAAGCTCGTGCGCAGCGCGTCCATGTTCAAGCCGGTTTTCGGATTGACGACCAGCGTCGTATAGCCGAGCGATTCATAGAGCGACGCCAGCTCCGTGCGAAGACTGGGGGCCGCGCGGTCCGGTTTTGTCAGGATGACGATGGCGGCGATCCCCTCGAGCTCGGAATATACGAGCAATTGGTCGAGGGTCGTTAAGCGCGGTGGAGGATCCGCCAGCGACGTCACCGTCACTAGGGTGTCGACGTTGGCCGCCATCACCTTGGAGCGCCCGCGCGCCATGCGGCGCGTCAGCCTCGACTCGCGCGGCAAGATGCGTTCGATGAGGGTTGTCTGGTCATCGAGGATGCGCGCTTGGACGCGATCGCCGGAGACCGGCATTTCACGTTTTCCGCGCATGCGCTTGAGCGCGGCGATGCGCGGCTGCCGTTCGCCTTCTAAGGCGATCCACGCGGCGTTCTTGCCGATGCCAAGCACCAGGCCCGGGAAGAGCTCGTTCACACGGCTAACGATTGATCCACCGTGAATTGGGCGAGAACAGTTCGTTTTGACGGCGCAATCGATGATGCGCAGCGCCGCAAGATCTCAGCAGCTCTGCCCGCGGGTGCGTCTTTGAAATTCGGCGCAGCGCATGCAGCCGTAAAGCGGAGGTACGCTCTGGCGCAGGGTCCGGCATCGTTGGAACCCGTCGAGGTTGCGGCGGCGATTTCAAACGCGCGCTGGTACGACGAACCGATCATCGCCCTTGCAATTGAACCAACGCCCGCCGATGCCTTGCCCGCGATTCAAAATGCATTGTCCGGCGAAGGCGGAGCGGCCGGGGTGCTGGAGTGCGCCGCCGTTTCGGGGGTGGTTATCGTCGAATTTCAGCCCGCCCGCACGCTGCCGTCGCTGATCTTGAACCTGGTGGACGTCGAATTGCGGCGATTCCACGGCTACCGCCAAGTCACCCTGCTGAACCCGCTGCCCGCCGAGGTCGCCGCGCAGATCGCCGCGGCCGGATTGCAGGCCGCCGAGATCGCGCCCGACCGCATTCTCGAAACGCTCCTGGAGCAAAGCGGTGTGGAGTAATCTCCTGCACTCGATAGGTCCGAGCGACGTCCTGGACATCGTCGCCACCAGCGTGCTGATTTATTATCTGGTGCTCCTGATTCGCGGGACGCGCGCGGTGCAAATTCTAACAGGTGTGCTGGTGCTGGTGGCACTGCTCGGTTTTGCAACGTTCTTGAATCTGCTGTTGCTCGGTACGATTTTCAAGTTCGCGCTGCTGGGTGCGGCGGTCTCGCTGCCGATTATCTTTCAGCCGGAGTTGCGCCGGGCTTTGGAGCGGCTCGGCCGCGCTGGAATCTTCCGTTCCGAAGACGTCGAGCGCCAAAACAGAGCCGAAGATCGCGGGATGTCGATCCTGGCGCGCACGTCGTTCTTGCTCTCGCGCGAAAAGATCGGCGCGCTGATCGTGATCGAACAGCAGACGGGTTTGAAGGAATTCGTGGAGAGCGGCACGGTTCTAGATGCGAATCTGTCGGCGGAACTGCTGCGTGCTATTTTTTCACCGCGGTCGCCTTTGCACGACGGCGCCGCGATCGTGCGTGAGAACACGGTCGAAGCCGCGGGCTGCCTACTGCCCCTCGCGGAGCAATCACTAGGGGAGCCGCGCTTGGGAACGCGTCATCGCGCCGCGCTCGGGCTCTCGGAGCAGACCGATGCCGTGGTCATCGTCGTCTCGGAAAGCGGCCCGGTCGCGGTTGCGCGCGATGGCAAGCTGACGCGCGCAATAGAAGAAGAACCGCGCCTCTTTCGCTTTCTGCTCGCAGCCACGCGCGCGCATCGCGATCCCGGAGCCATGCGCCGCGATCTGGTACGCAACTTGAGAGCTCGCTTGACGCCCCCGCGAAAGACCGCCCCGCAGGACCATGCTGCAGATCATCCGTCATAACTTCGCGTTAAAGGCGCTTTCGGCTTTGCTCGCGCTGATCGGCTGGGCGTATTTCCGATTGGCTGGAAACGCCATCGTACCGACATTCGAAGAACATCTCACCGTGCCGATCACCGCCGTCAACCTGCCGGCCGGGCTGATCGCAAGCTATGCGGACAAAGCGGCCACCGTCGCGATCCTTCCGAAGAGCGGCGAACCGCCGATCAAACAGGAAGAAGTTAAAGCCGTTCTCGACCTTTCGAATCGCGCCGCCGGCGTCTACAACGTACCGGTTCAACTGGTCGCCCCTAATGTAGTGGTGCAGTCGCTCAGCCCGGCATCGGTCTCGCTTACGGTCTCCAAAATGGATCAGCGAACGTTTCCGTTGGCGGTTCACTACGGGGGGCAAGGCGACGTCGTTGTGAGCCACTTCACGCTCACGCCGCCCACCGCCGTCGTGCGGGGACCGACCGAAGCGCTCTCGCAAGTGGCCACGGTACGGGTCGACATTCAACTCTCCAGCGGCAAGGCAAAACTCGATGCTATGATCCGGCCGGCTGCCGTGAATTCGGCGGGACAAGAGATTCCCGACGTGCAGATCGTGCCGAATCTGGTGCGGGTGCAAGCGCGCTTCCTTCCCGGAACTGCAGCTGCGCGTGGCCGCTAAAGAGCGGCTCTTCGGCACCGACGGCGTTCGCGGCGTCGCCAACATCGATCTGACACCGGAACTTGCGTTTGCGGTCGGACGCGCCGGGGCGGCGGTCCTGGCGCGCAGCAGCGATCGTCACCGGCCAATCGTCGTGGGGCGCGACACGCGGCTTTCGGGGCCGATGCTCGAGGCTGCGATCGTGGCCGGCATTACCTCCGTCGGCCGGGATGCGCTGACCGTAGGCGTGTTGCCGACACCCGCCGTCGCCGCGATCACGGTGCGCACCGGAGCGGCTGCCGGTGTGATGATCAGCGCATCGCACAACCCGATCGCCGACAACGGCATCAAGTTTTTTGGACCCGACGGCTTCAAACTCTCCGACGCCACCGAAGACGAGATCGAAGGACTGCTGTACAGCGACGAATTACCCCGGCCCTCCGGCGCAGAGATCGGCGAAACCAAAAACGCGATGAATCTCGGCAGGTATTATTACGAAGAATTGTATGCGGGCGCCGAGTCTCTGAGCGGTCTGACCGTCGTCGTCGACGCAGCCTTCGGCGCGGCTTACGCATACGCACCTTATGCGTTGCGCAAACTGGGCGCGACCGTTCATGAGATTAACTGCGAAGACGACGGCTTGCGTATAAACGTTGAGTGCGGCGCCACGGATCTGCGCGCGCTCCAGCGGCGCGTGAACCAAGTACGGGAAGACGGGGCAGAACGCGTGGTGGGCGTAGCTTTTGATGGCGATGGCGACCGGGCGCTTTTTGTGGATGAGACCGGCGCGATGTGCAACGGCGATCACGTGATGTTGATTCTGGCGCGCGAATTGCACGCGCAGGGTGAATTGACGGGCGAGAGCGTGGTCGGAACGATCATGAGCAATCTCGGCATGGAGCAAGCGCTGAACGCGCACGGCATTACGCTGCTGCGCGCGGCCGTGGGCGATCGTTACGTGTTGGAAATGATGCGCCAGGGCGGATATGTCTTTGGCGGCGAGCAGTCAGGGCACATCATCAATTTGCGCAACAACACGACCGGCGATGGACCCAAAACCGCGATCGAGCTTTTCTCCGTGATGGTGCGCAAGCGGAAGACGCTTCACGAACTCGCAAGCGAGCTAGCGGTCTTCCCTCAGATTCTGGTCAACGTGCGGACGAACCGCAAGGACGTGCTCGACATGCCCGAAATCCGGCGCGCCATACGGGAAGTTGAAGAGAACTTAACAGGATCTGGACGATTGCTGATACGTCCGTCGGGCACGGAACCCCTCATTCGTGTTATGGTCGAGGGCGACGACCGGACCCGAGTCGAGGCGTACGCGCGCGATTTGGCTGGCCGCATAGAACAGGCGGCGGCTACACTTATGTAGTCCGTTGCCGAAGACTTAGTCAAGCGCCAAGGAAGAGCCCCGGGGAGGGAAGCCAAGCCCGGGGGGAAAGTAGGGCGCTAAGGACGCCGGCTCGCTATGAGCCCGGCGTTGGAACCTGCCAGTAATCACTGAGTCCGGGAGCAGCCCGGAGTGGGGGATACATCGGTGGGGTGAATGGGCCGGTCGGCCCTAGGGCGATCTTTCACGTCCGAACCCGTCAACTAACCCCGCAAGTGTTTTGAAAGAGGAGCAGTTTTGCGTTATCTCATTGCAACCGGGGCGTTGGCGTTTTTAATCGCCGGCAGCGGCGCATTTGCGCTGGCCAATCCAAGCGCTCCCGTGGCGGCCTCACAAGCCGCCCTTACCTCAGCCGCAGTAGCGGACAGCCCGGATATCGCGCAGTGGACTGGAATCAGCCCCCACCCGGCATCGCCGAAGGCCAAGCACCACGACATTACCAAATTCGCGCATCGCCTGTTCACCCGCTCGGCGCGTATTGCCCGCACCCTGACGCGAAGCGCCCTCCGTTTCCTCGGAACGCCCTATGTCTTCGGGGGAACCAGCGGTTACGGGTTCGATTGCTCGGGCTACGTCCAGCATGTCTACGCAATGCTGGGAGTACACCTTCCGAGAACCGCCGACGCACAGTATTACGCGGGTAGCCGCACCGTAGGCGGCGTGAAAACCGGCGATCTCGTCTTCTTTCAAACGTACGAGCCGGGTCCGTCGCACGTCGGAATCTACCTCGGGCACGGTCATTTCGTGCATGCCAGCTCCCACGGCGTCATGGTCAGCAGCCTCTCGGATTCATATTGGTCGGCGCGCTATCTGGGCGCCAAACGCGTGATGGCGCTGCACTAAGCCGGCCACATCGATGGATGTACAAGAGGGCGCCTTCCGGGCGCCTTTTTGATATAATCCACTCGCGCCGCTGGGGCGTCGCCAAGTGGTAAGGCAGCGGGCTTTGAATCCGCCATTCGTTGGTTCGAATCCAGCCGCCCCAGAATTATCCTATAGAGTCCACGTAAGGAGTCCGGCGTAGCCGCATGAGCACGAACAGCCTGCACGTAACAAACGGCGATTCCGTCCTTTACATGTGGAAGAAGGCCGGACTGCTCGGCACGCATATGGCGTGGCGCGACGTGTTGCATGAAGGGCCGGTTCCGGCGGGACTGCCGCTGGAAGAACTCAGTCGCGTGCGAGCGCAATTTCTCTGCGCTCGCGGTTATGGCAATCCGATAAAAGTACACCACGAGTTCGAAAAACGCGACGCGACTTTGCGCCGCGCGGGGGACTTCGACGAGGTGGTGCTGTGGTTCGAACACGATCTCTACGACCAGCTGCACCTGTTGCAGATCCTGAACGTGCTGCGCGGAATGGGCATGGGATCGGGCAGCGTCCAGCTCGTGCAATCGGATCAATATCTCGGCACGCTGGTTGCCGAAGAACTCATGGCGCTTTTCTCCAAGCGGCGGTTCGTCACGTCGGCCACTTCCGAAAGCGCGGAGCGCGCGTGGAAAGCCTTCACGAGTGACGAGCCGGGTTTATTGCAAGCCAAGGGGTCCGATCGTTTTGCGGGGCTCCCTTTTCTGCACGACGCGTTCAGGCGTTTGTGTGAAGAGTACCCGGCAACGGAAAGCGGACTCTCACGCTCACAAAAACACGTGTTGGAAGCGGCCGCTCAGGGCGCCGCTCCGGCCGAAGAGATATTCCGCCGCGCCCAAACGCGGGAAGAAGCGGGCTTTATGGGCGATACCGCCTGTTATCGCGTCATCGCCGATTTGAGCGCACAGCCTGCACCGCTATTAGCCGAGTTGGAAAACGGCTACGACGTCACAGTTTTGGGACGGCGCGTTCTCGGCGGCGATGCGGATTGGCTGGATCAACAGCCTTTGGACCGCTGGATCGGCGGCGTGCATTTAACATCGACGCATCATTGGCGCTGGGACGACCGCACGAACGGATTCGTGGAACGCAACCCAGAAGGCGCACATCATGGCGCATGAAGCACTCTCGGTCGAGATCAAACCCGAACACGACGGCGACGCGATCGTCTATACGCTCAAGGGGAGTTTGGATTTCGAGACGGCACCATCGCTGCGCGCTGCGCTGATGGACTCAGCCGACGAAGGCAAGCACGATATCGTGGTCGATCTCTCGCACCTCGAGTTTCTGGATTCAAGCGGATTGGGCACGCTTATCGGCGCGCACAAGCGCGCACTCGAACACAAAGGACGGCTGCGCCTGATCATCAACGCCGGGCCGATTGCGCGGCTCTTGATGATCACCGGCCTGATGGATGTCCTAGCGGTTTACCCCTCGACCGAAGCGGCGCTCGAGGATCGTGACCGGCTCGTTCCGTCGCTATAATTCCGATAAGCTTCGTCGAGCAATTCTACGACGTGCCGGACGCGTGCGTTGCTTCCAGCCTGTTTTAAGCCCGCCGCGACCTGCATCGCGCACCCGGGATTGGCGGTTGCGACCACTGCCGCCGCGGTGTCCACGATATGAGCCGTTTTGCGATCCCGCAATCGCTTGGACATGCCGGGTTCGGTCAAATTGTAAATCCCGGCACTGCCGCAGCAAACGGAGCTCTCGTTCATCTCGCGCAACTGAAGCCCGGGAATTCTGGCAAGAAGCCGGCGCGGCGCCGCCGCAATCCGCTGCGCGTGAACCAGATGACACGGTTCTTGGTACGTGACCGTTTCATCGACCGGGCCCAGTCGCGGATCGATCTCGAGCTGATCGAGAAACTCGAGCACGTCGCGCACGCGCGCCGAAAATCGTTGGGCGCGGTCGGACCAACGCGGATCGCCCGAAAGGAGCTCGCCGTATTCTTTGAGCGCCGAACCGCAGCCGGCCGCGTTGACGATATAATAATCGGCGCCCGATGCTTCGAACGCTTCGAGGTTTCGCTTGGCGAGGGTTTCGGCGAACTCGGGTTCGCCGGCGTGCACGGCAATTGCGCCGCAACAGCCTTGTCCTGATGGCACGACGACCGTGCAGCGGTTTCGGGAGAGGACTCGCACCGTGGCTTCGTTGACTTCGGCAAACGCGACGTGCATGACGCACCCCGCATGCAGCATGACCCGCACGCGTGCGCCCGGTGCTTCAATAACTTGATTGCGCGCAACGAAGTAGCGCTTGGAGATGCGCGGCGCGAACGCTTCGGTTTCATCCAGATGCACCAACCGCAGAATCCCGGTCGCTCGCACGAGTCGTTGCAACCCGGAGTGCTGGTAGAAACGCAGCAGCGTCGCCGCAAAGCGCATCAGCGAGAGATTTCCGAAGAGCGCCTTTAACGTGAACCAGCGGCCCAGCCGGGAGAAGAAGCCCCGCTTTGGCGCGCGAGCCTGTTCGATTTGCGCCCGCGCCGTTTCGACGAGTGTGCCGTATTGCACACCGCTCGGACAGACGGCCGAACATGCGCGGCAGTCCAAGCACTCCGACATCTGGTGCACGAATCCGGGCGAGAGGACGTCGAGCCGCCCTTCGGCGACGTCCTTTATCAAGCTGATTCGTCCGCGCGGCCCAGACGTTTCGGTCAGCGTTTCAATATACGTAGGACACGTCGGCAGGCAAAGGCCGCAGCGAACGCACTGGTTGTAGAGCGCGGCCTCGATCATGATCCGCCTTTCGGCGGCTAGACTTTGATGTCTTGGCTGCGCTCGGGGATAGGCACGTACGCGACGTTGCGCCCGCCGACGTAATTTGCCCGCGGCCGGATCAACTTGTTATCGGCATACTGCTCCATGCAGTGCGCGGTCCAGCCCGCAACGCGGCTGATAGCAAAGACCGGTGTGAAGTATGGCGCCGGGATTCCCAGCGTGTAATAAACCGAAGCCGAATAGAGATCGACGTTCGGGTAGAGCTGCTTGAGCCGCCAAACCGCCTTTTCCATGCGGTCGGTCATTTCGACCCATTTCGTCGTTCCGGCCGAAGAGCCGACTTCGGTGGCGATCCTTTTCAGCTCGGTGGCGCGCGGGTCGTAAGCCTTGTATACTGCGTGGCCGAAACCCATGATCTTTTCGTGCGCGCCGAGCTTCTTTTCGACCCATGCGTCCACCGCATCGATGTCGCCGATCTCCAGCAGGTTGTGAATCACGCCTTCGTTGGCGCCGCCGTGCAGCGGGCCTTTGAGCGTCCCGATGGCGGACGTAATTGCGGCATACATGTCCGAGAGCGTTGCGGCCGTGACGATGGCCGAAAACGTGGAAGCATTCATTCCGTGATCGGCGTGCAAAATCAGCGAGACGTCCAGAATGCGTGCGGCCTGTGCATCGGGCGCCTGGCCGGTGAACATATGAAGAAAATTGGCGGCCGTATCCATTTTGGGATCGGGATCGATCGGGGCGAGGTTCTCTGAGATCCGGTGATATGCGGCCAAGATCGTCGGGAAGATCGCCGTCAACCGAATCGCTTTTTCGACTTGCGATTCATGCGACGCGTCATTGACGTGGGAATCGAACAGTCCCAGCGCCGAGACCGCCGTGCGCAGCGCGTCCATCGGCGTCCCGCCTTTGGGAAGGTCGCGCAGCAGTGCCAGCAGCTCGGCGGGCAATGCACGATGGCGGTTCAGCCGGGCGCGGAATTCGTCGAGATGCGCTTGCGTCGGAAGCGCCCCGAACCACAGTAAATAGGTCACCTCTTCAAACATCGACGAGCGCGCGAGGTCCGCAATATCGATGCCCCGGTAGATCAGCTTGCCTTCCTCTGCGTTAATCGAGGAAAGGTGTGTATCGCCCACGACCGCGCCCCGCAGGCCGGCTTGATTGGAAACGGGCGCTGAGGTAACCGTTGTATTTATAGCTCTACTAGCTTTCCCCGAGACGCCGCCGTCTCGCGATGACTTTTAGCAGATTTTACGGAAAGGACCACCGTGCGAAATAAAGTAACGATCGTCGGCGCCGGCAACGTAGGCGCCACAGCTGCTCATTGGCTGGCCGCCGAGGAGCTGGCCGATATCGTTCTCGTCGATATCGTCGAGGGCATCCCTCAAGGCAAAGCGCTTGATCTGCTCCAATCCATGCCCGTCGAAAAGAGCGACGTCAACATTCTGGGCAGCAACGACTACGCACCGACCGCGGGCTCCGACATCGTCGTGATTACCGCCGGCTTCCCCCGCAAACCCGGTATGAGCCGCGACGACCTGGTGCGCGCGAACGCCGAAATCGTGGGTCATGCAACCGAGCAGGCCGTCAAATATTCCCCCAACTGCGTCTTGATCGTCGTGACCAACCCGTTGGACGCAATGTGCGAGGTCGCCAGGCGCGTCAGCCATTTTTCGCGCGAGCGAGTCTTGGGGATGGCGGGCGTACTCGATTCGGCCCGCTTTTCTACGTTTGTGGCTCAAGAGCTCGGCGTGAGCGTCGAAAACGTCCACACGTTCGTTTTGGGCGGTCACGGCGATCAGATGGTCCCGCTGCCCCGCTACAGCACGGTGGCCGGCATTCCGATCACCGAACTCATGGACAAAGCCACGATCGACCGGCTCGTCGAACGTACCGCCAAAGGTGGCGGCGAGATTGTAAACCTGCTCAAAGCCGGCAGTGCATACTATGCCCCGGGTAGGTCGATTATGGAGATGGCGGAGGCCATCCTCAAAGACAAGCACAAGATTTTGCCCTGCGCGGCCTATTTGCAGGGCGAATACGGCATCAAAGATCTGTTTATCGGTGTGCCCTGCCAGCTGGGCGAGAAAGGCTTGGAGAAAGTTATCGAAATAAAACTGACGGCGGAAGAGCAAGCTGCACTCCACAAGAGCGCCGAGTCGGTCGAGTCGCTCGTGAAAGCTTTGCCGTAAGCGATGGATTACACCGGCGGCGAGCTGGAAAGCGTGCACATCAGCGTTACGTCACCCGCGGGCGCCTACACCGTCGGGAACGCTTCATTTTTCCGTTACATCGTCAAGTTGACGGGCTCGGGTCTGCGTTTGCACGCGCACGAACGCGAAGCGCTCGACATGCTGGCGGCGATCCCGCACGCGTTCTTCGACGACGAAGACGATCCGCAATCGGGCCTGGGGTGGCGCGTCGTGCCGCCGGCTTCGCTGGATGATTGGGCCGTACCCGAATCCCCGCCGCAGCGGTTTCGCGCCGCGCTCCAAACCGCCCGCCGGTGACTGTGGGAACAG
>JABXNS010000260.1_pt1 | contig 12008 bp, 8 predicted proteins | sample 7301101 | NCBI WGS metagenome assembly JABXNS01 (sample SAMN14449646, study PRJNA615230) | soil metagenome | isolation source: soil from bare, unvegetated metal-rich iron-sulfur acidic spring small-cell... | place: Canada: Paint Pots Mound, Kootenay National Park, BC | collected 2017-05-25
GCGCCGCGCTGCTCGAACCCTACAGCGACGATCCCGGCAACACCGGCCTGCTGCGCACCACGCAAGCTCACATCGTCGACATCGCCACCTGCGCGCTGCGCGCCGGCTTCCAAACGTGTGTGCACGCGATCGGCGATCGCGGCAACCGCATTGCGCTCGACACCTACCAAGCCGCGCTCGCGGCGGTGCCTACGCGCGACCATCGCTTCCGCATCGAACACGCGCAAGTCCTGAGTCCGCAAGATATTCCGCGCTTTGCGCAACTGGGCGTGATACCGTCGATGCAGACGACCCATCAAATCAGCGACATGAATTGGGCGGCGGCGCGGCTGGGTCCGCAGCGCGTGCTCGGCGCCTATGCATGGCGCTCGCTGCTCGATACCGGCGTCATTATTCCCAACGGCACCGACGCGCCGGTCGAAGCGGTCAATCCGCTGCGCACCTTCCATGCCGCGATCTCTCGGCAGAATGAAGAAAACCAACCGCCGGGCGGATGGTATCCCCATCAAGCGATGACGCGCGACGAAGCGCTTAAATCGATGACGATCTGGGCCGCGCGCGCGAATTTTATGGAACGCGAGATCGGATCGATCTCACCGGGGAAGTACGCGGACTTTGTGGTGATGGACCGCGATTGGATGAACGTGCCGGCTGCCGGGATTATGGGAACGCGCGTTGTTGCCACGTATTTCGGTGGAGAATCACGTCGTAGCCCAGGCACTGACGTAGCCGCGACCCGGCCTCAAGGACACCATTCCCACGCCTGTTCCCGTGACCCCGCCGCGCTCGGCTGAGAATGTTCGCCCGGGATATGGAGTAGGCTATCTAAACGTCGACACCACTTCTCGGCATCCTGGATCCTCAGGGTTAACCAACTTTGTGGTGACCCCATATGTCGCAATTTACGCGAGGGCATAGTTTCTTTTTACGCGAATCGCAAGCACAAATGGGTGGCGTTGTCATCGAAAATCCGATCCTTAACTCTCCTTACCAAGAGCCTAATCGGCATTGGCTATTCGGCGATGACGGAATCACAGACGAAATTGTCGAGAAACGCCGTATAAGTTCATATTTCATCCCCGTTCCGGCCCCCCGGAAAAAAATCAAACAGCTCGCTCTTGAGACCGGCTGGACAGCTGAGCGCGAGAAACAGAACGAACTCATCAACCAGATCCGCCAACGAGTCGCCGAATGGCGGCTGGGACACTACCAGGGTGTCACGCCGACGACACGCTCGTTGTTGGAGTATTGGATCAATCCTCAACGAGAGCGGCGATTGTTTTTTTGCCAGATCGAAGCACTCGAGACCGCGATATTCCTGAACGAAGTCGCCGAACGATACGGCCAGTCCTGGATTGGTAAGGAACTACGCGCGGTCAATCTTGCCGCTAACTCCGACATCTACAGAGTGGCCATTAAGATGGCTACCGGATCAGGAAAGACCGTGGCAATGGCGATGCTCATCGCGTGGCATACGCTGAACAAGATCGCTCAACCACAAGACAGGCGCTTCAGTGACTCATTCCTCTGCATCGCACCTGGAATTACAGTCCGGGACCGCCTGCGCGTGCTGCTGCCTAACGACGCCCATAACTACTATCTCGAACGCGACATCATCCGACAAGATCAACTTGACTTGCTTCAGCAAGCGAATGTGCTCATTACGAACTACCATTCGTTTGGCTTGCGCGACCGCCCTGAATTTGCCGTACCGTCATTCACGAAAAAGGTCCTAGCCGGCGCAAATGGCGATCTGAGCCAGTTTAAAGAATCGCCGCCCGAAATGGTACGTCGAGTTCTACGGAGCCTTGCCTCAAAGAAAAGCATCGTGGTCATAAACGACGAGGCGCACCACTGCTATCGTGAAAAACCTGAGAACGAAGAGGAAAAACTCACCGCAGACGAACGGTCTGAAGCTGATCAAAACCGGGAAGCTGCTCGAATTTGGCTCACCGGCCTGGAAGCAGTCGCGGAACAAGTCGAGATACGCGCCTGTTATGATTTGTCGGCAACGCCATTCTTCTTAAGCGGCTCAGGCTATCGCGAAGGAACGCTTTTCCCGTGGGTAATCTCCGATTTTTCTCTTATTGACGCGATTGAGTGCGGAATAGTAAAGATTCCACGAGTGCCAGTTTCAGACAACCGCGGCCAGGGCGCAATGCCTACGTACCGCGATCTTTGGTTGCAGATCCGGGATGATCTTCCGAGGAAAAGTGCAAAATCGCTGCAAGCAGGCGTAGAGCCACGGCTTCCCGCGAAGCTAGAAGGTGCCTTACTAAGTCTTTACGAGCACTACGAGAAAGCCTACCGAATATGGATCGATCGCGGTATAGGCATGCCGCCGGTCTTCATTGTAGTATGCAACAATACATCCGTCTCGAAACTCGTTTATGACTACATTGCGGGCTGGGAGAAGCCGCTGGAAAACGGCAGCTCAGTGGTCGTGCCGGGTGAACTCTCAATTTTCAGCAACGCGGCGGACGGCGTGTGGCTAGAACGTCCGAACACATTGCTGATCGATTCTACTCAGATCGAATCGGGCGCGGGCATGGACGACAACTTCAAGCGAGCCGCCAAATCTGAACTTGAAGAGTTTAAAAATATTTACCGAGCGCGCTTTCCAGACCGTAACGTTGACCAAATCACAAGCGAAGACCTTTTGCGTGAAGTGCTTAATACAATTGGGAAGCCTGATCGCCTCGGTGAATCGATCAAGTGCGTCGTGTCCGTATCCATGCTAACGGAGGGCTGGGACGCGAACACGGTGACGCATATTCTGGGCGTCCGGGCTTTTGGAACGCAGCTTCTATGCGAACAGGTTATTGGCCGAGGGTTGCGCAGGACAAATTATGAAGTAAATGCCGACGGCCTACTAGCTCCGGAATATGCTGAGGTATACGGAGTCCCATTTTCTTTTATTCCGACAGCAGGCTCAAAAGTTACCCCCCCACTTCCGAAACAGCTTAATCATGTCAAGGCGCTCCAAGAACGCGCTGAGCTAGCGATCGAATTTCCGCGTGTTATAGGTTACCGGTATGAACTATCCGGTGAACGTATCGACGCTCAATTCAGCGAGAGTTCGCGCTTAGCATTAACTACCGACATGGTTCCAACAGAAACCGTCCTTGATCCCATTATTGGCGAATCAAGCATGACAAATCTTGACGGCCTGAAGGCGATGCGGATGCAACAAATCGCATTTTTGATAGCGCGCCGGGTCCTCGTAACACATTTCGGGGACGTCATTGGCACAGAGAAACCCTGGTTATTCCCTCAGATGCTCGAAATCACGAAACGTTGGATTCGCGAGTGCTTGACTTGCAAGGACGACACTTTTCCACAACTGCTTGCGTTGCATGACCTAACCCTAGCCGCATCCGATAGGATCTACAGAGCAATCGTTGCTACGACCCCTGGTAACAAACGATTGCTGCCATTATTGCGGTCCTACGAATCGATCGGGAATACAGCGTGCGTAAGTTTCGACACTATAAAGAGCGTTTATGCCACCAAGAAGAGCCACCTGAACTACGTAGTTCTTGACAGCGATTGGGAGGCAAAAGTCGCAGAAGCCCTGGAGACCATGGAAGAGGTCCTCTCATATGTCAAAAACGACGACCGAGTCGGATTTCGGATCCCTTACACGGACGGCGGCATCGCGCACGACTACATTCCGGACTTTCTCGTTCGCTGGCGAACCGCTGACCACGAATATATGGTGATTGCGGAAGTGTCGGGTGAACAGAAGAAAGTGAAGAGCGCAAAAGTTGAGACCGCCGAGCGACTCTGGGTTTCGGCAATTAATAACCTCGGCGATTTTGGGCAATGGCGGTTTGTAGAAATAACTGATCCTAACAACGCGAAGGGCTTGTTGCGCGCCAAGCTTGCAGAACCCGTAACGATTGCTGGAATTTAGTCATGGCAGGACGTAGAGTCGCCGAAAACCGACATAGAACGGCTACACGCGTCAATATCCCAACTGCCGAGCTGGAATCACTAGCGGACAAACAAATCGGGGCTTCGCCAACGCTGCTATACCCACGTGATCCATCACTTGACCCACAATTGGTGTGGAAAGGGAAAGACGAGGAGGACCGACGCGATCTACTGGTTCCCCCGCTCCCGATTTTCATTCAGGAACAGATATCGCCACGGGCCATCATCGAAGACCTTCGCAGGCATAGTGACGACGCTCTTGGGCCGAGTTTATTCGCGGATTTTGACGGACTTGATTTTTCTCAGCGTGTTGAGTTCTATCAGCACGACCGAACGTGGACGAATCGACTGGTCCTTGGCGATTCACTCCTCGTTATGGCCTCCTTGGCCGAGAAAGAAGGCCTTAAGGGCAAGGTCCAGATGATCTACATGGACCCACCGTACGGAATCAAATTCAGGTCAAATTGGCAGGCGTCAACAAAGACGCGCGAGGTCAAGGATGACGCGGGGTCACTTACGGCCCAGCCCGAGCAAATCCGGGCCTTCCGTGACACATGGGAGCTTGGCATAAGTTCCTACTTGTCGTACCTTCGCGATCGATTTCGTGTCGCATATGACCTGCTTACTGAGTCGGGCTCTGTTTTCGTTCAAATTGGCGACGACAACGTTCACTTAGTTAGATGTGTTCTTGACGAGATTTTTGGCTCAAATAACTATGTCGCCGAAATTTGCCTTAAGAAGCCAGGCCAGCGCGCTTCTGGCACCATACCAATACTTACCGACTTCATTCTTTGGTACGCACGCAATAAGGACTCTGTTAAATATCGCCCGCTTTACCAACGCCGAGACTTGACAGGAGCTGGGGGCGATCATTACTCGCAGGCTGAACTCCCGGACGGTACCGTGCGGCCGCTGACAGACGCGGAACGTACCAATCCAAACCTCCTTCCGCGCGGAGCGCGAATATTCCAGACGATATCACTTACATCCGGGGGTTCGCAGTCGGGCGATAACACGTATACTTTCGATGGCAAACCGTACAAAGCTCCAGCACATAAACACTGGACGGTAGCTATGCCCGAAGGTCTAGACAGATTGACCTGGGCGGGGCGCATTGTGGCGAGTGAAAAAAATCTACGTTTCAAGAACTACTTTGATGACTTTCCATACAGCCCGCGTGACAATCGATGGGATGACGCTGGGCTGTTTGGAGAAAGCCTCTACGTAGTTCAAACGTCCACGCGCGCTATCCGAGACTGCATTTTGATGTCGACGGATCCGGGGGACCTTGTTCTTGATCCAACATGTGGAAGTGGAACTACGGCTTTTGTCGCGGAGCAATGGGGTCGCCGTTGGATTACGATAGACACGAGTCGTGTAGCATTAGCGATAACACGGATACGGCTGATGAGCGCAATATATCCATACTATTCACTTGCCGACAGTCCTGGCAGTTCGAATGGTCCGGTGGTTGGGGATGTTTCGAAGGGCTTCGTATATGAGAAGGTACGACGCGTAACGAGGGAGTCAATTTCCAAGAACCCTGATCTTCGCCCCAACATGACGCGCGATGAAATTGAGGCCGCGATCCTGCGCCACGCTGAAGCAGAATTGTTATATGACGTTCCTTATGTTGACAAGAACGTCGTCCGCGTCACCGGGCCTTTTACTGTTGAAAGCTTATCGCCGCATCGCGTGTTGCCGACGGCAGATCTTGGTGAAGCTGCGCCAAGGGCTCCTGCAGACGGCGACGAGCGATTTGTTTCGCGAATCTTGGATAACCTGCACAAGGCGGGTGTGCAAAACACCGTCAAGAACGAACGCCTCAAATTCGAATTAATAGAACGCTGGCCCGGTGCCTATATTCAAGCGATCGGCGAGTACCTGGAGGCCGGAAAAACAATGCGCGCTGGGATATGCATTGGGCCAGAATACGGTACGGTTAGCCCTGAGCTCGTGCGTGAAGCCGCAAAAGAAGCTTCGAAGATTTGCGATCTGTTGGTCGTTTGTGGCTTTGCATTCGAGGCTATGGTTGGTGAGGAGGCGACGAAATTAGGGCGTTTACAGATATTGCGCGCAAAGATGAGCCCCGATCTTTCGATGGGCGACGAACTCCTGAAAAAGACTGGATCGGGAAACCTTTTCATGGTATTCGGCGAGCCGGATATTGCAATTACTAGTCAATCAGAAGGTGAGTACGTAGCCGAAATCCGCGGCTTGGACATCTTCGATCCCACAACTGGAGCCGTTAAGAGCCACGATGTCGACGATATCGCCTGCTGGCTCATCGACACTGACTACGACGAGGAAAGTTTTTTTGCCAAACACGCTTATTTTCTAGGTGGCGGAGACCCTTATGAGAAGCTTCGAAAAGCTCTTCGAGCGGAGATCGACGAGGACGCTTGGGCTACTCTTTATCGCACGGCAAGCCGATCCTTTAAAAAGCCTACGACGGGAAAGATCGCCATTAAGGTAATCAATCACTATGGCGACGAGGTGCTCAAAGTCTACAAAATCGATTAAGGCTAAGTGCTTTCCGCCAACAGGAGCCGCCAAGAACGGAATCCTAGCTGTCACTCTTCCAGCGGCCAGTCTTCCGAGGCTTGGGCGGAACCTCTCGAGCATTCCGTTGTATGGCGTTGCTCGTAACGCGCCTGCCCTGACGGCGCTGCGCAGCTTTCAGCACAGGAAACGCTCGCCCAGCCACGGCGATTGCATGTCCACTTGGACCTCCCGCAAGCACGTCCCACCAATTGCGTCGCTGCTTGCTGCCTTTTTCTTCCAGGTCCGCCATGACTTCGTCGATCAAGTCTGCCACATCCCGATATCCATTTTCCCTTAGCCATGTCCGTGCAACCATAATTTAAACCGCTCTCGGCTCGTTTAAGAGGGCGTCCAAATATGAACTTGATGTTGCATGCCGCTTTCAACCATCCAGATCTGATCCTCGCCGACGAGCTCAGTTATGCTCCGCATAAACAGTTTTTCGAAGAGAAAACGCACTTCCTCTACCTCTGCCGCATCACAAGGAAATATGAAACGCGTAACTGCGGTCGTTTCGTCCACAAGATATCGTGTGCCAACAATCTGCAGTTTGGCGGCTTCGTCCTGCGTTAGGAATGCTCCCGATCGGAAGCGTCCCTCAACGTGATAGATAGAGTATCCGCCGAAATTTCTAGAGATGAAATCATAAAGACGCGTCTCGTACGCCTCGTCTGACTCACCGGGTTTACTCTTGAACCCCTCTTTTAGTTTCCCCAAACCAATGCGCTTTATCTTGGATTCAACGATATCTTTATAGAACAGGGAGTCCAGAGTCATGCGCAAAGCACTCTCGTGCGTGAGCGGCATGTAAAACTCGTATACAATTATGGTTTTTAGAATCTTAGGTTCGTAGTCAGCGGCAACGCTTCGCACCTGCGTAACGAGGCGGCGAAAATGCTTCCAGTCCAGGAATTGGCGAAACCCTTCGCGCAACTGAAATGTACCGTCTGGCTGCCGTTCGACCAAGGCTTTGAATTGCTTTGACCAATAAGTGTCAATGGTGGCTTTTGACCAACCTACCGAATCCGCAAGCTCCTCTTTTGTGAACGATTTGGCATTGAGAAAGTGATCAACCAAGAAACTGTGCGCGCGATGTTGCGTTTCTAGCTTTTGAGTTTCAGACTCAGTGTTCACAACGCCCCGCGATTTGCTCGTGCTACAAAAGATTCGAGCGTTATAAACTCGACACGCTCGCATCCGACCAGATATTTATCAAGACCTCCGCTCGTGTAAAACGGCCTCAGCGTCCAACCCTCGCCCCCTAGAACAATGTATGCCTTGGAGAAACGGGCGCTTTCCATTACCTCTATAAGACATATCGCTTCGAACGGTACCTTTTGCTCGGCGGTTCCGGACACTTGTTGCCACTTTAGCGAAATAAGAATCGCCTGATCGCTCTTCTCTGCTACTACGTCCACAAAATGCGATCCTCGGCCGAGCCGCTGACCGATATTCACCCGTGTTCGATAGGTATATCCTCCACCCTCGAGTGCCGGGAGTACCATTCGCTCAAGCACGCCTCCTGTGCCCGTCCCTCCCGCTCTCACGTGAGATTCATCGTCGCCAAGACTTCCGGCGCGGGCGTTCTGTCCCCGGTGCAACTAATCCGACGGGGAGCATCAAGAAACTGAAGATTGAACCCCAGTGATCTATACAACTCAACCACGCGTGGCGTCGCTTGATTCGATAGAACCACGGGACCAGCATGGCTTGCGAGCCAGCACGCGGCTCTTTCTTGCTCGCCCCAATCGAATCCGCCCCGGGAATAGTGCGTGAATTCCACGTCGTACGGCGGGTCAGCATAAACGAAGTCATCGTCGCGAAGCTTAATTGACTGAAAGTCGGTGTCCGTGAACTTCCAATCCCCAAAGGCCGATCGGTACTCCTGAAAATCAAGCTTATAATCAAGCTTTTTGTATTGACCGAACGGGACGTTGAATTCGCCACTCTTATTGAACCTACACAAGCCATTGTACCCGGTTCGATTAAGGTAATAAAAAAGCTGCGCTGCCTCAGCAGTCGCGGATTTTCCCTGCCGTAGCAACCTATTGAATCGGTCCCGACATCTATAATAATAATTTTCTTCGTTGCGCATTCGAAGTCTGATCGTTAGGCCCGACCGCAGCCAGCGATATAGATTTATTACGTGTGGGTTGATGTCGTTGAGCAATGCTCGCTTTGGCATGAGTCCCGTGGCGACAGCAATTCCTCCGCAAAATGGTTCAACCAGGCGGCGTTCGGAATGCGCCCGCCATATTGGTCGAAGCACCGGAAGCTGCCATCGTTTACCGCCAGCCCACTTGAGAGGGGGCCTCACAGGCGAGCCATCACCAGAGAGCTGATCGCCTCCGGCGCGCGCGTCGGAAGGAAGAGAAATAGGAAGAGTGATGATCACCGCGTTCGCTGACCAGTCCGGAGGCGCTCGTAAAACGCGCGCGACCACGGCGAAACCAGGGACTTCTGAAAATTCTGCAAATCGATTCGTTCCTTTGTCATTACTCCAAATTGTCCGTTGCGTGTGTTTGCTGAGGCCAACTGTAACCATTCAGTGTGCCACCTGGGTGGCCTAGTGCGGCGGTGACGAAGAGCCCAAACGGCATAAAAAAGACGGGGCAGCCGTTGGCCGCCCCGTCAAAGAAACGGATTGAATCTTAGTCGGATTCCGGATTAATGTCGTCCCAGAGCAGGTCGGCCAGCTCTGCGAACCCCTTCATGCCGAGGAAGCTCGCGCCTTCGCCGCGTTCGATCCCCTCATCCTCGTCACCGACGTGCCAGAAGAGTGGATCCTGCATCGCATTGGACCTTTCGAGTAATGCCTCGAAATTCTTCGCAATCCATTCGTCGTTTCTCTGAAACATTTCGCTCATCAGCCTGCGGCAGACAATGTTGAGAGCGAAGACGCCTTGAGCCTTATGCAGGACATACTCCCGCGGTTCGGCCCAGCACTCGGGCAATAGCTGCTCCACAGCGGTCCAGAACTCAATGAGTGGCGCAGCGATCGCTGCAGCTTCCTTGTCCGAGTTTCCGAACCGTTTACCAAGCCCATCGGCGAAGAACTGGCGGACAGGTTTAATTGACGCAATGACGCTTGTCGCTTTCGTGACCTGGTCCTCATCGGCGATCTCGTTGGGCATCGTTATGCGGCCACGCCAAGGGCTGTTTTCCGCTGTATTCAGGATTGTTGCCACTTTCGCCGATGTGGCCGCCACCATCTCCCCTGCTTCCAGACTTGCGTCACCTTCGCTCACTGACAAGTTAGCGAGAAGCATCGAAACAAGATCGGTTCGCACGGACTTGGCCGTGGAGTTAATTACCTTGAACTGTCGCATCTCTTCGTTGCGTTTCATGCCGGCGACAATCACAACGGGAACTTCGTAGTCCATCATTTCTGGAAGGTCGCGCCCCTCTACGGCGTCGATGAGGCCGGCTTTCCGATGTTGGCCATCGATGATGCGCAGCTTGTTTTTCCGATCAAACGTGAGCATGCGGTCACGGTAGGTCATGTCGACGCCGCGCGCTGATAGCACGATCGCCGTCGGGAGGGTCGGTTGCCGCCCGGCATCTATCTCACGTTTCACGTATCCGGACATCTTGCGGACCCGGGGTTTTTCTTCCGGACGCTGATACCCCTGATCTTCGTCCCCGGCAGCCTTGTCGGGGTCGTAGCGGTCGATCTTGGTAAACCTGTCCAGATCGCGCACCCGCATCTTGCCAAGGTACAAACGCTTGCCATTCTGCTTCACCTCGATCGCATCCATCGAGAGGGAACCGCTGGCATCTGGCTTTAACGGGTGCCGTTCGTCGACGACTGCCGATGGGCGCCGGCCGTTGTGCGGCATTTTCGCCCACTTTTTCTTACTCTTATAGATAGTCATAATGATCTCCATTTCTCGAGCTCGCAAAGCACGGCAATTAAGTCTGGCGTAGGGAGCTCAGATGAGTGTGTCAAGATAGGTCGTTCAATTTTCAAAGATCCCGCCCGACGGCTGGCCCGCCGGGCGCTTGCCCATTGTAGCATAGCCGGCAGAAAATGGCGTTAAAAACTGGAGCATTTTTTAGACGGCTTTTTTCTCGGCGTTTCTCAAGGCTAAGGGAACAAGCAAGCTGAGACGGCTGCAGGCTTGAGAGTCAAAGGGGCGGCGACCCTGAGTAGGGTCCTAGCGCAGCACGCGGGCAAGCCGCTCCGAGGCCAGCAGTGAGACTGCGTTCTTGGAAAACCATCAGTAAGGCCCATCGGGAAGCGGTCAGAGCAAGCCTCGGCTTGCGGCGCAAAGCGCCTGACCGCTTCCCGATGGGCCTACACGAATCTTTTTTGCCGGCTCGGCCTTGTAAAACCCCTCCCGCTTGACTCAATCTCTGTCGGTCGGGTAGACTTATCTTGCTCGTCGGGATATCGCGTGGTGCAGCACCAGGCTCGGCGAGAAGAACGAGGGCTGCGCACCAACGTTCGTCCCAAAATCCACCAGGGCTTATCCAGGTGGATTTTTCATTCCCAGTCGCTTCTTAACTTCGCGCCCTACCTTAATGGCAACCTTGCGCTCATTTTCCGCGCGTGCTAATGCAGTCTCCATGGCGACTATGTCATCGCAACAATCGTGGCTGAGGCAGAACTTACGATCATCGTTATACGCGATCTCTAGTAAATTTCCAGAACGCAGATTTTGCGCATAAGGGCCGTCGCAGTCGATCACGTTAAAGACAACGCCATCCTCGCCCACGATGACCGCGACGGCGTATTTTTGAGGCTTATTAATAGGGCAAAGGTAATATCGCCTTAGCTCTTTCTTGCCGCCCTCGACTTCAACCGGCTTTCCCCAAAGCTCTATTGCGTTTCGGATCGCAAATTTTAGCCACGCGACCGCTGGTGTCCGCGGAGGGTTCCTCAAAGTCTTCAATACGACACGTTGATTGACCAGGACTGTTCTGCCCCAAGGATCATTCTCGGTGTATTCCCCGACATCAACGAGGCCAAGTACACGCTCCATATAGGTTCTGCGTTCGGCCTCGGATCGCTCCGCGTACTTCTTCTCTAGTTTCGACGGTCGCGGTTTACCATATTTTCTTTCCAAGATCAGCCAATGGTGAAGCTTGAGGTCCTTCCATGTCGGAAGACCGGGGGGAATACCCGTACTGTGGTCTGTTGTCGTATCGTTCTGCAAGCTTCGGGAGTTTACCGCAGATCACATAGCGGGTCAAGAAACGGAAGGCCAGCACCTGCGTGATCCGGCGCGAGCCCTCGCCATCCAATGCTTTGCTAAGATCGCGATCTGCAGGACTCTCCAAACCCCTCGCCGAGATTCTCGCCCTAAGGGGTAGGGTGACATGAAAACAGTTCTCATCGAAGAGCTCTGCGCGCAGCATTACGAGCGCGTGGGGCCAATGCTTGAGGCCTCGCTCGGACGCATCCCGGTCGCGTCGGCCTCGTTCCCAAACGGTTTTGAAAAGCCCGCGCAATGGCACGTCGGATTGCACGATCCGCCGCCCGCCGTCGCGACGGTGCAAGCCGCCACGCCGTCGGGCACGCACAC
>JABXNS010000261.1_pt1 | contig 11999 bp, 14 predicted proteins | sample 7301101 | NCBI WGS metagenome assembly JABXNS01 (sample SAMN14449646, study PRJNA615230) | soil metagenome | isolation source: soil from bare, unvegetated metal-rich iron-sulfur acidic spring small-cell... | place: Canada: Paint Pots Mound, Kootenay National Park, BC | collected 2017-05-25
ACGAAAACTACCCTAACTCTAATCCTAGTAGCTTGTCGCCTGCGCCCCCAAACTACACCTATAATTATAATATTAATGTTTACGTTAACGGCAGCAGTACGCCCATTACAAACATGCAGGTAACTCCTGGTGCTAATTCAACCCCTGAATTAGATTCAACAAACCTGAGTTTACCAAGCGGCGCTAGTTCGATAACTATTGAATGGACTAACAATAATTTTATCTGTCCACCTGATGTTAATCAGGCAGCTTCGACCTGCGGACACAGTATTAGTGCTGCTGATCCCAATTTTGAGCTTGATAATATTAGTTTAGTTGCTCAGTAAACCTATGCAAAAGAATACTAGATATACCATAAAGACGAGCACTCCTAGCTACATGGCGGATAGTAGGGGATTTACAATCATTGAGCTAATGATTGCCTTATCTATATTGTCGGTTATCTTGGTTATGAGCACTTTAATCTTAATCCAAATAACCAGCCTCTATACCAAGGGTGTAAATTCGGCTAATCTACAAAACACATCTCGTAACATTGTAGCTGATGTCTCTTCATCGCTGCAATTTAGTGGCTTTAGACCAGACCCCGGCACTCTAAATGGGCCAGGCCTTTCACCCAATCTTCAAAACAGCACCACTTATTATGCAACCTCCAGCAACCCCGTTAATTATCCTAATCCGCATTTATATAATGGTGATACAGTCTATGCATTTTGCTTTGGTATAGTTCGTTATAGTTATATTTTAGATAGTGAGCTAGGCACTGACCAAGTCACAACTCCAGCTACAGTTACAAACCACGTGCTCTGGCGGGATAATATTAAGCAGGGTTCTCGCTGTACTCCTCTTGATATATCGCAATCTGAAGTATTAACAGATAAGAGTTCCGCTGGACAAGTCCCTAACGTTCGCAGCCTAGGTTATGAGATGGTGGGTAATCATATGCGATTAACCCGACTCATGATTTACCCAGATGCTACCGTAAACAATGTTTATAGCATAGATGTCTGGATGGCTTACGGTGATAGTGATTTAGTGCTCAATTCTTCACTTCAGCCCCAATTGTTTAATCCGGCTAATGGTCTCAATGGTCATTCAGTATGCAGTGGTGCAGCAGGCACTGAATACTGTGGAGTGTCAGAGCTTAGCACGGTAATTACTGGTAGGGTTTATAATTAAAGAAGGGTTAATACTAAGGTACAATAAAAGCATATGACAAACGCAAAAGTAAAAACAACAGATAATGAACAAGGATTTGCATCGATTGTTATAGCCCTTGTACTGGTAATAGTATTAAGCCTAATAACAGTTGGTTTTGCACAGTTAATGTCTCGTAACGTGCAGCAGGCTTTAGATAAGCAATTATCTGACCAAGCCTATTACGCGGCTGAATCAGGGGTGAATGACGCAGCACAGGCCATAAATGCCGGCTACAACCTATCAAAAACCACCTGCGGAGTAGACGCTGGTCAATCGGGTGGCGTAGTCACAGCACATCCCGGGGCTAAATTTTTAACAAACCCTACAGTTAGTGGATCAACTAACTCTAGCTATACCTGTCTATTAATCAATCCCACACCGCCCACCTTAGAATATAGTGATATTAAGACTACTGACTCTAAAACAGTTGAATTTGAGGGCCTTGATCAAAATACGGGTGTACCGGTGACCATCCAAACAATAACTATTAGCTGGCAGGATGTTGGCAATAACACTTCGTTTTTGCCGAATAATTGTTCTGTAATCGATCCTGTCTCTGGCAGTCCTCCTTTATGGGCATATCCAGGTATTCTAAGGTTCGAGCTTATTCCTATAAATGACTTTACAGGCGGATCAGAAGACATAGCACGAAACGGCAATGGAGCTAGTAACAGCGGGCTGATTAATAATGCCGACACCGCATTTCTGTGCCCGTCGCAAGGTGACGGTTCGGGTACCATTGACGCTACAAATAGCTCAGATTATTCGACTAACAAGGGAATTAATAGCGGAGTTAAAATAAGCGGTAACTGTAATACCCACTCGGCGGAGCCTTATTACTGCAGTGCTGCTATAACCGGTCTTGGTAATCTTAATGAAGCCGTATTCTTCATGAATTTGCGGTCTATTTTTAATGACACAACCGTATCAATCGCGGCATATGGGGGCACCGGGGCGATTAATCAAACAGATCAGCTGAATATTACTAATGCTCAAACTCTTATCGACTCTACCGGCAAGGCACAGGATGTACTGCGACGTGTTCAGGTACGAGTTCCGACATATAATGGATACGATATGCCAATTGGTTCGCAAGGTATGCAGAGCATTTGTAAGCAGCTACAATTAGTACCAGCATCAGGGCCGGGCTCTAGTTACGCTGCTTGCTAGCGCCACCCTATAAGTTACAGATTACTTCTCAAGAGCAGGCTACCAATAAAGAGATATCCAAAAGGTCTAATCGCTATGTCGATGGAATTTCTCATGTACTGCTTTAAGGTGCGGATCAGTCATATGCGTGTAGATCTGAGTAGTTGAGATATTACTGTGGCCAAGCATAGCCTGGACGGCTCTCAGGTCACTGCCATTTATTAACAAGTCGGTAGCAAAGCTATGACGCAGGGTATGAGGGCTAACATGTTTGGTGATGCCAGCTAATAAAGCGTAGCGGGCAACTAGGCGTTGAATACTTCGGGCAGTAAGCCGGTGGTAATTACCGGACAAGTCAACCTGCTTATTACCGCTATAGCGAATAAATAATGGTTTAGCGGTGTCATTACGTTTATTTAAATAGAGTTCAATCCACTTAGCTGCTTCTGGGCTAATGAACACTGGTCGATCCTTTTGACCTTTACCGCGGACCATAAACTCCCGCCGCTTTAAGTTAATGTGATCGCGATCTAGTCCGACTAATTCACTGACTCGCAGCCCGGAGCTAAATAGTAGCTCTAGAATAGCCCGGTCACGTATACCAATAAGTGTTCCTAAATCTGGTTGCGCAAATAGACGCTCTACCTCATCGAGATTTAAAAAAGTAACTTGGCTACGGCGAGTCCTGGCCAGCTCAATTTTATCGGCAGTTAGTGCCGGAATGTCCCGTTTGGCGCAATATTTTAAGAAACTACGTAAGGCAATTAGATGGTAATTCTGGGTGGTTTTACCTAACTCGTCTGAGGTATTAGTACCCAGCCGGTTTAACCATAGTCGCCATTTACGAATTAACTCAGCGTCAACGTCATTAACCTTGATATCTCCGGCAAAATCAATTAAGCGTGTCAGGTAATGATCATAGTTGGCAATTGTCTTTTGTGACCGGTTTTGTTCGATCTCCAAATATTCCAGGAAGTCGGTCTTGGCTTTTACAAATAGCATAAGTACATTGTACGACATGTTGGAAAGCATAATCATCGCTGTTATAATCAAGGGAATGGAACGAACGCTTATTATTGTCAAGCCGGACGCTATCCAACGAAACCTGATTGGCATTATCATTACCCGACTTGAGCAAAAAGGCCTCAAACTTATTGGCATGAAAATGGCTAGTCTCGATGAAGCCATCCTGCGGACTCACTACTCTGAGCATCTAGATAAAGACTTTTATAGTGGCCTTGAACAATTTATGAAAAGTTCACCAGTTATCTTGATGGCTTGGGAAGGCTATCAGTGTGTTAATTCAGTACGAACTCTGGTCGGTGCTACCAACCCACGCGAGGCGGCACCTGGTTCTATTAGGGGTGACTTGGCTATTGGTACCGGTCGTAATCTTATACATGCCTCTGATTCAAAGAAAACTGGCGAAACTGAAGTTGCTAACTTTTTTGATGACCATGAACTATTCAACTACGACAAGACCGAATATTCGCATATCTACGAAGACTTTGAACGCTTCTAGCTGATACAATCAAGTGAGTGCCCCTGTAGTTCAATGGATAGAATATCTCCGTCCTAAGGAGCAGATCTGCGTTCGAATCGCGGTGGGGGTACCAAAGTGATAGAATACGCTTATGTCTGAAAAACCTACAGAAGATGCCGAAGTAGCTCATCATAAATACTTCGAAGACCAATTTGATGATGAGGAAGTCCTGTTTGTTTTCCATAAACACCCCATAGTTATGCGTAAAGGGCTGGTTTATGGCATGATGGGCCCGCTGCTTGGCGTTATCCCGGCAGCCGTTAAGCCGGACTTAGGCTTTGGCCTGTTCTTTGGCGGTCTGGCCCTTGGCTGCCTGTTAGGACTAATTATTTTCACCCCCAGCTGGATTAGTTGGCATTTTAGCATCTTTATAATTACTGATCAGCGGTTTATACAGATTACTCAAAAAGGGCTGTTTCATCGAGCGGTGGCCGATCTAAGTCTTGTTCAAATACAGTCAGTCAATTATGAAGTGGCAGGTCTGCAGGAAACACTGCTCGGATTTGGTACAATAAAGATGCAGACATACGTAGGGGACCTGACTATACACGATGTTCACCATCCTGCCCGGATTCAAAAGAAACTCCTTAGTATACTGCGTGATGAAGGAGTTACTGCTACCACATATCCGGCCGCACATGAAGTGCAGCAAATGAATAAGTTACATGAAGAAACCGAAGAGACCTAACCTAGCTAAAGGAATCAGCCGCCCCGTAAAAAAGGTGGGGAATCTGGCTGGCAAAGGCTTTGGTAAACTACCCCTAAAGCGGCCAGCTAAAACTACTGAGGAAAAAGTCAGTGATGCTCTTAGTAACGTGCCACGTATTACTAATGAAACGGTATCCGAGCACCGCGAAGAAGTTTTATCTAGTGCCCGTAAATACATTTATCCTTTGCAGCATTCCAAGCATCGGGTAGTTAAAGTTTCGCTAACTCTTTTTGGTTTGGTGATAGTCGGCTTTTTTGCAGTTACTGGGTTGGAATTGTACAAATTGCAAACTACAACCGGATTTTTTTATGATGTTACGCGGATAGTACCGTTTCCGGTAGCTAAAACTGGCAATATTTGGGTTTCCTATGAAGCTTATCTTTTTGAGCTGCGCCGTAATATGCACTATTATCAAACTCAACAGCAGGCCACCTTTAAGGGTAGAGATGGTATCGCTCAACTGGCACACTTAAAGCAACAGGCCATGGCTCAGGTTATACAGGATGCTTATGTCAAACAGCTGGCACAGCAGAAGGGTGTTACTGTTAGTGACCAGGCAGTCAATGATGAGATTACCATTTTACGCAGTGAAAATCGCTTAGGCAGCAGCCAGCAGTCCCTAGATAGTACCTTAAGCAACTATTTTGGCTGGAACGTTAGTGATTTAAAACGTAAAGTTAAACAAGAACTACTTGCCCAAGCAGTCGTAGCTAAACTTGACATCGCCACTAATATTCGTGCCCAAGCTGCTTTGAAGCAGTTACAAAACGGTGCTGATTTCGCTACACTGGCCTCACAGGTATCAGACGACACTACCACAAAAAGCAACGGGGGACAGTACCCATTTGCTATAACACTCAGTAATAGTGATGTCCCGCCAGCCATTACTGCCGAAGTGTTTAAGCTCCAGCCAGGGCAGGTATCCGATATTATAAACACTGGTTTCACCCTGGAAATTATTAAAGTTATTGATTCAAGTGCTGGCAGTGTTCATGCAGCCCATATTCAATTTACTTTTAGAGACATAAGTGTCTTTACTAAGTCACTCCAGACTGCTCATCCAGCTCATAGCTATATTAAAACTTAGTTTGCTTTTTCACCTTAGAATTGCTATCATTACCCCTGTATTTCGCACAAGTTATTGTGATTCATAATACACGGGCTCGTAGTGAAGAGGCCTATCACGCCTCCCTGTCACGGAGGAGATCGCCGGTTCGAATCCGGTCGGGCCCGCCAGACCTGATCATGGGTCTTTCTAACATCTTTATGTAGTAAATCAAGCGGTTTTCTAGGTGTTAGCAGCACTGATTTGTCATGTAAGTACCAGTTCGAACCTAGAAATCGCATCAAGCGATGCCGTTCCTCATCATTTGCAATTTCAAAGACCTCACCGAGGTTAACAACTCCGTTAAACGTCTCATTGCTTAGTTCTAGCCAAAGTTTGGCGTCTTGTGCTGAAGTGCCTAATGATTGGTTAACTCTTTCGATGGTTTGCTGATGAACTGAAGCTCTCAGCTGGTAACGTTCATCAGTGATTATGCCGGTTTCTAGTTTTTCATCGAGAATGTTTAAGGCTTTTTCAGCAGTTTCTTTATCTTTAAGCCAAACATCCTTGTGCTGGCCATTCTTATTTACATGGGTTTTATATAATCCATAGACCCAATCTTTGCACTCCAGTGCATCACGCTCTGTAATTTCAAAGTCGGTCATTCTTCGCTGGATTTCTTCTACTAGCAGAGAAGCGGACACCTGGGGTTCATTACAGGCAATCTTCTTATTTTTCTTGGTACAGGTGTAGAAGTCGTACTCGGCTGTTTCGCCGGTTGTGGCGAGCTTTTTAGTCTTTGTATAGGCAGTAACGTTGAATTGGCATGTTTTGCAGAGCAAGAGGCCTTTATATGGGTAAAAATGGCCATTTGTGCCATAGGGTCGCCTTTCAGTAGCCGTGCCATCTATTTGCTTCCATCCCATTGCAAGCTGTACTTTATCGTAAAGTTCCTGAGATATTATTGGGTCATAAGTCCCTTGGTGCCACTCACCGCTATAGAAATAGATGCCGGTATAGGCTCGCCGTTTAAGTATCTCGATGATCGTCTGGGGCGCAAGTCGGCCACCATTCCGCGAACGTAGTCCAATCTCCCAAGCATGATCAGCGATATCTTTTGGCTGATACATTCCGCTAGATGACATTTCGAAACACTCTACGATTTTAGATGCTTTTTCAGGGTCAGGTGCTATGTTGCGTCGCTTGGGGCCCGTGATGATATTTAAGTAGCCATAGAAAGCTGGCCCAGGCCATTCACCGTGTTCGTGCTTTTGAACTTTACTCTCCTTTACTTGGTCGCTAAGATCATCATTATTTTTCTTCGCAAAAATGAGCTCGATGCCCAGGAACGCCTTATCGTCCGAAGTATTGCGGTACATTCGTGTAGGCGTATAGATTCCCTTTAGCTTGCCCGTGTCTAACAAATGTATAATCATGCCACCATCAACGGGGTTTCGGCTTAGGCGGCTTAAGGCCCAGGTTGCTATATACTGCGCCTCACCTTGTTTGATCCTTTCCACCATTTCGTTGAAAATAGGGCGGCCAGGATACCTAGCCGACATTTCTTCTGGGGGTAGCCCGATAGGCTTTAAGCTATTTTCTTTAATAATTCGCTGAACAGCTTGATCTTGTTTTTCGATAGAAAGCTGCTGCCGGTCGTCTCTATCTTGAGAACGGCGGCGATAGGGGAAGCATTTATTGTTTTTACTGGGTAATTTTTGTGGGCTCATAGAACATGTAGCTCCCGTTGACTAATGTCCTACCAGACCGTCATCAACGGGAGGTACATGGTCTGGTAGGACGGTTTTTGATTGTACATCGTCACTATAGCCGTAAGCGTTTTGTTTTGCAACTCGTTCACCGTATCTGTTTCGGTATTTAATATCAACAATAAGTATAAGAAACTCGGCAAAAATCTTACTATCCGTTGATAATGCAGATATATTCCTAGTTTGGTTTGAGCGAACCATCTCTACCACAGATCTAGGTTTTTTAGCCATTGTCTGCCAACCTACCAATTTTGCCCTCAACCATGCCCTTGTACCGACTAGAAGGGTATTTAACGGCCGCACAATGGCGACAGGCAGCAGTCTTGCCTAAAAGGAATAATTTGCCCACACGAGTGCCACAGTTCGGGCACAGGAACCAATATCGAAACCCCCCATGACCCGTCACTGTTTTACCCAATCTCACGGGCAGATCGCCGATGTAAACGGGCTCGTTTGTTAGGCTCAGCTCAAACTGTGCACGAAGGCTTCTAATGAGGTCATCAATGCTGACAGCTGACAACATAGGGCAGAAATCAAAACTTCCGTGATCATTGCCCTGCATCATTCTTCTCCGTTGGTGGCTTGCCTTGCGGGGTATTGATTTGCTGATTTTGAGCGACAAAAGCATTGTGTGCCCTGAAAGTTACGGCAATCTTGGGCTGCTTAACCTGTCGCAGGGTGTGTATAGCCGCAAGGTACTGGCGGTTACAACGGTCAACCTCTTTGCTTAGCATGCTGTAGTAACCGTTCTTCTGGTTACTGAGATATTCGATATTTATTAGGCCATTAAGGCGAGAACTATATTCAAGCATGCGGCAGTAAGCCCATGAAGCTGTTTCGGCCAACATCTTTTCACTGGTGGTCTTACAGGCATATTCAGCTATAAGCTGGTCGGCAATTTCTATGACCAGCGTACGGTACTTATCTCGGTCTAAGGCTTCGGCTATAAGATGGTGCTTGTCTAATGCCACAATAGCGAGACCTTCTTTTAACTTTTCTTCAAGCTGGGCTTGTATAACCTCTTTTTCTTTGCCAGTAGCAGAGTCCGACTCCTGCATTAGTTTGCGAGCAGATTTAAGAATTCCAAGTGGTGAAATTTCGAACTGATAACTCAAAAGTACTTGCTTGATCTCTTCAGGAGTAAGAATGCGAGCTGGCTTGTTATCTTTGTCAGTTTGGACTAGTGTCTTGTCATTCACTACTAACCTCCAAACCAAGCTCATGGTTAATATTGCCGCCTGATGGTTGCTCAGGACCAATCTGCATGCCGAACATGGTGAGCCTGCCATTCATGATGTATTTAAGTGCGTCAGTGTTGAAAAACCGGCTAACAGTATTTACTACCTCTTGCTGAAACTCCTCAGCATCTTTATAGGTGACAGCAACTGTGCAGTCAGCCGCTAGTCCACCCCTGGAAGCCCAAACATGCAACCACGAGAAGTGCTGGGGCTGATCTTTCTCCATATCGTAGACATTTTCCTTCTGCGGAAGCCAATTTAAGCTAATGTCTTCGAAGTGAATATTCATATCATCAATAATTGCGTCGGCATCTTTCATAATTCCTCCTCATTTGATTACTTCACCACCACCAAAAATCTTTTGGACGTCTTCTAAAATCTTCCTATTCTCATCACTTACCCCACCATCTGACTCACTATATTTTTGAGGGATGAGGGGATAAATCAGTTTGTTCCGTTTATCGGATGGATCACGCTCTTCAGATATGAGCCCAGCTTGGTTAAGCATAGGCAAAATCTGCTGTCTTAAGACTAGCGAATCAAGCATTCGTCCATAGACCCTGTAATGTTTGTTTTGAACTTCCTGCCGTGTGACACCAAGCGATCCGGTTATCTCCACCATATCCTCGTCACGAGCAGCATTCTTTTCGTTGTAAGTAGCTAAAATAACGTCCTGGTATAGCTGATAAACATAGGGTGGTATATTAAGCTCCTGTGTAATCGAAATTCTGTCCCAAATGGCAAATGCTTCATCAATATCAGACCGGATAGCGACAATGCCAGAGCCTTCGTATTTACGGTGCCACACATTAAATATGGCAAAACCTTTTATGATAGAGACTACTCGCTTAATATCACGCTGGTGTCGTGGTTTTAGGGTTACGACCGCACCAAAGAAATGTTCAATTATATAGTCTTGGTCTTCGGGCGTAATACGTACGTCTGCAATCGCAGCATCCCGTATAGCTTCGATGCGTCCTTTTAGTTGTTGGCGAGCAGGATTAATATTTACCTTGTCCCAATAGGCATCACGATCAGCTGCTTTTTTCAGAGACTCCAGAACGCCTTCACGGATTTTTTCTTGGCTTATCTCTGGGCTAAGTAGCAGAAAACGAGTTGCTTCCTGCTCATCAAGACGTAGACCAGCGGAGCAGAATATAACAGAAGGGTAACCCCTCAGGACTATTTTCTTGGCCCTAAGACCACTTTTCTGGCTTTTATCAGTAATCTGGACACGGATTTCTTTTTTATCGTGTGAGAGTAGAGGTCGCAAGTGTTCAAGAAGCATTGTATGGGGCTGGTCCAAAAAGATGATGATTTTGTGCGACAGATCGACGATATATTCTTCAGTCTCTTTGTTGTACTCTGAGTGACTATGGAAAAAAGACGTCGGGCTGACATATCCTAATTCCATGACATCCTCCCGAGGAAAGAGTGTAGCAATTTCAATAGGGATAAAACTCTTGCCCGATGAACTTGGGGCATTGAAACTGAGATTTAGTTGCGAGTCTTCTGTATATGCAGAAAGCTGGCAAAGAAACGCCACAAGTTTGTTATCGTTATCATGCTTAATAGTAGTTCCGAGAATATCCAACAGCTCCTTTGAGTTAAGCTCTGGGTACTTCTTGATAAGTGGTGTCTTTTGCTGATTCATATTGCTCCCCTCGAGATTATTAAGCGTATTTATGGTTATAAATTCGTGACTTCAAATCTTTGAGGTTGTTGAAATAATCCCTAGGATTAACAGCTAACTGGTTATCCCAGTAACTTTTAATTGTGTTTCGCAACGCCTCGCTTTCTTCGAACACAAAGCCGACCTTGCGACGATCAGTCGTATCTAGACCAGCCAAAGTAAAGTTAAAGCAAAGAAGGGTACAGCTTAACGACAGGTCATTTGTGACGAATGCTTGATCTTGTTGGTTGATTGATTGCTGACTCATACTTTTCTCCCAAAGTTCTAAATTAAAGTATGAGCCTATGGAATTTAAGCCTTTGCTAAATTCCGCTAAGTTCCATATACTGGGTTTAATTCACTAAGAATTACTATGAAAATTAATCAGCATAAACTACAGACATCCTTTTTACAGCCAGACCTTTTAACTGTTAGTAGTTTCGTATCCTATTGCAGAGACAATGGCTTATCAACTGACGAGGCTGAGCTCGAATACTTCGAAAAGGAAAAACTACTGGTACCCGCAATTCGTGTTTTGATGGGGGTACTAGAATATCGATTTATTCTGTCTAACTTCGATGGCAAAGAGGAGTGGCGGCACATTTACAGTCAAGACATAAACAAATTCAAAGTAAAAAAACTTGACCCCAAAAAGTATTACGGTCGTGGGGCGTTGATCCAGTCAGTTCCAGGTCTTGGCAACATCCGGGGGTTTCATTTTGGTAATGATGGATGGATGGACTGGTACCTTGAACGCAGTATGGTTAGATATCCTGCAATAGATGGCTACATTGCATGGGAGCGTTTCGAAGAACCAGATAAACAGGGACAAATTTTTGGCAATGACCCGAAACTTTTCGAGGAAGTGAGCGAGCTTATGTACGCTAAGCATCAAATTTATCCCTTGCGTTTTATTAAAGCTCAACGAACAGATTTTAAGCAGACCCATCGGATACTTAAGGTGCCTGAAGGAAGACCACGAGCCGGGGATTTTGTTCTTTCAGACAATCATGACGAGTTGCCTAATAAGGTAATACAGCAGCGAGTAGTTGAGTGGAACCGCTTCTTTGATTTCTTAATTGAGGTTCGTAAGCTACGCTTGGGCAAACACCAAAAAATTAATGAGGTCTACATGCAATCAATGCGTGAAAGCGACAGCAACCGCAAAGAGGCTGTAAGGGATGTGGAGTCTGCTGCCGAGCTTTACGATAAGCAAGCCAAAAAGGCCGCAAATATTTTAGTTAGCTCACATAAACTATCGATCCAAAATATTGAAGACTGGCGATACAAAATTTTAGGTCATGGTTCGTTTGGCACTGGCGAATATAGTCGAGTATTTAGGACTTACGTGTCGAGACTTGATAATAGCTTGCTTAACAGAAATGAGGATGCTTATGCCACCGTAAACGAACTCAGTTGGTTTATTGAACTTCTTGGTGGCCAAGGATTAAATGCTAAACAACTAATCCTGCAGTCCTTAGGCGATACTTGTAAATATTGTGGAAGGCAGTTTCAGCCCACAAGAAATACGCAAGTAACATGTGGTGCCACGGAATGTAAGCAAAAACAGCGTAACGAGCACAAACGAGAGGCTCGTATAATAGCAAAGGCCAGGGGTTCGTTATAACCCCTTAAAAAGTTCGGCTACAGCAACCCGTAGTGACTTAGCTATCT
>JABXNS010000262.1_pt1 | contig 11910 bp, 11 predicted proteins | sample 7301101 | NCBI WGS metagenome assembly JABXNS01 (sample SAMN14449646, study PRJNA615230) | soil metagenome | isolation source: soil from bare, unvegetated metal-rich iron-sulfur acidic spring small-cell... | place: Canada: Paint Pots Mound, Kootenay National Park, BC | collected 2017-05-25
ATTCGCCCGTGCAGTGGATCTTTCAAAAAGGCGACGGCTATCTCTGCTGCAGCTTGAGCGCGGCCGATGCGCTCGTTGTGAGCCCGACGAACGAAGTGGTCGAGCGCGTTTGGCGCGAGCTATCGGCGGCGCTTCCGCAACTGTCGCAGGCCCGCCTGGTTTGCGGGGCCGCGACGCGTAATCCGGAAGGCACGTACAGCGCGCGCGCCGGCACGGTGCGCCCGGGCGCGCGCACGCTGGATCCAAAGGTGACGATCGCCGGATCCTGGACTGCTACGGGCTGGCCCGATACTATGGAGTCGGCGGTGCGCAGCGGCACCGCCGCAGCCAACGCCTTGATAGAACAAAACGCATGGAAGACCGGGCGCTAACCGCAGCCGTGAACTGGCTGCTGGAGCGGCAAGCTCCCGCGGGCTGGTGGACGGACGAACTCGAGACAAATGTCACCATGACCGCGGAGCACGTGCTGCTCTTGCGTTTTCTGGGAATTCCGATCGAGCCGATTCGTGAGGGCGCGATCCGTCATATTCTCCATCATCAGCGGGAAGACGGATCGTGGGCGCTTTATTACGATGGACCCGCCGATCTCAGCACGACGATCGAGGCATACGTGGCGCTCAAAGTGCTCGGCGTGGATCCGTCGCGCGCCCAAATGCAGCGCGCGGTCGCGACGATCCGAAAGCTCGGCGGCTTGGCCGAAGCGCGCGTCTTTACGAAAATTTGGATGGCGCTCTTCGGCAACTATCCATGGAACGGAATACCGACGATGCCGCCGGAGATCGTCTTCTTTCCGCCGTCCATGCCCTTCAATCTCTACGATTTTGCATGCTGGGCGCGCGGAACCGTCGGCCCGTTGTGCGTCGTGATCGCGCGCCGTCCGCAACGCGAGCTCGGTGTCGAAGTGAATGAGATCGTGAATCCCGGCACGGAAGCGCGCATGCAGCAGGTACCGGGTTCGGGCTGGCTCTGGTGGGTCGACCAATTGTTGAAGCTCTACGAACGGCTCCCGTACAAACCCGGGCGCAACCGAGCATGCGCAAAAATGATCGACTGGGTCGTGGCGCGCCAAGAGGCCGACGGAAGTTGGGGCGGCATCCAACCGCCGTGGGTGTACTCGCTGATCGGGCTCAACTTGGAAGGCTACGGGTTAGACCATCCGGTCATGCGCAAGGGTCTGCATGGTATGGAACGTTTTGCATTCGACGACCAAACCGGCTGGCGTTTTCAAGCATGTATGTCTCCGGTGTGGGATACCGCCTGGGCGATTCGCGCGCTCTACCAGGCGGGTTTGCGCGCCGATCACCCGGCCATGCGCCGCGCCGTCGACTGGATGCTCGCCGAGCAAATTCCGCCGGACGCTCCGGGTGACTGGCAAGTTCGCTGTAAAGGCGAGCCGTGCGGCGGCTGGGCTTTCGAATTCGACAACGACATCTATCCCGACATCGACGACACGGCCGTGATCGTCTGCTCGCTGCTCGAAGGCGGTGAGGGCGATGCGGTGTGTGCCTCGATCGAGCGCGCCGTCCGCTGGACGCTCGCCATGCGGTCGAGCAACGGCGCGTGGGCGGCGTTCGATCGCGATAACACCAGCGAGATTCTCTACCGCATGCCCTTTTCGGATTTCGGCGCGATGATCGATCCGCCAACCGAAGACGTGACGGCGCACGTGCTCGAAATGTTGGCGATGCTCGGCCGGAACGAAAGCGATCCGTATGTGGCCGATGGCTTAAAATACTTGCGCCAAACGCAAAAGCCGCGCGGGCATTGGTTCGGCCGTTGGGGCGTCAATCATATCTATGGAACCTGGTGCGTCGTGTCGGCGCTGGCGCAACTGCGCGCGGGCCGCGACATGCTCGAGCGCGCAACCGAGTGGACGATCGCCATGCAAAACAGCGACGGCGGATGGGGAGAGAGCTGCCATTCATACTCAGACGAATCGTTCGCAGGCATCGGGACGAGTACGGCTTCGCAAACCGCGTGGGCGGTCATGACGCTGCAGTGGGCCGGTTTGGGCGAGCACGCCGCCGCGCAGCGCGGCCTGCGTTTCTTGCGCGAGGGCCAGCGAACGGACGGAACTTGGGACGAGCCGTACTTCACCGGGACCGGGTTTCCGCGCGACTTTTATCTGAACTACCACATGTACCGCCACATCTTCCCGACCATGGCGCTGGCAATGGGCCGCCCGGCGCGCCGGGACGAGGGGGGAATATCGGCGGAAAACCAGCACTTAACCCTTTCATGAGCACGCCATTCGCACAGAAAGCCGCCATCGCCAAGTACGTCCTGAGCAAGAAGATGGCCGGTGTGACGAAGTACGCACTGGTGATGGAGCTCGAGCCGCTCTATCAGTGCAACCTCGCATGCGCGGGCTGCGGAAAGATTCAACATCCCGCCGAAACGTTGCGCAAACGCCTGAGCGTCGCGCAATGCCTGGGCGCGATCGAAGAATGCGGCGCTCCGGTTATCTCCATCGCCGGCGGCGAACCGCTGGTCTACGAGCACCTCCCCGAACTTGTGAACCAACTCGTTCGGCGCAAGAAAGTCGTGATCGTTTGCACGAACGCGCTGCTGCTCGAAAAGAAGATCGATCAATTTGAGCCTTCCCCCTACTTCACGTGGATGATTCACTTGGATGGAATGCGCGAGCGGCACGATCAAGTTGTCTGCCGAGATGGAACGTTCGACAAAGCCGTTGCCGCGATCAAAGTGGCGCAGAACAAGGGCTTCCGCGTGGGCACCAACACGACGTTTTTCGACCCGGACGACGCCACTGCGATCCGTGCGGTGCTGGACTATCTCAACGACGAGCTCAAAGTCGACGCGATGCAGATTTCTCCTGGCTATGCCTACGAGAAGGCGCCCGATCAGGAACATTTCCTGGGCGTTGACCGCACGCGGGCGATCTTCAAAGAAGCGTTTGCCGGCGGCAAACGAAAAAAATGGCGCTTGAACCACAGCCCGCTCTATTTAGATTTTCTCGAAGGCAAATTCGACATGGAGTGCACGCCGTGGGGGATTCCGTCGTATTCCATCCTGGGCTGGCAGAGGCCGTGCTACTTGATGTCGGACGCGCCGTACGCGCAAACGTATAAGGAATTGATTGAAGAGACGGATTGGTCGCTGTACGGGCGCGGGAAAAATCCGAAGTGCGCGAACTGCATGGCGCACTGCGGCTACGAACCGACCGCCGTGGTGAGGACCACGGGATCGTTCAAGGAGAGCATCCGCGCGGCACTTGCCCACTGATCGCGTTTTCTTAACGGGTGCGAGCGGTTTTGTCGGCTCGCACGTTCTGCGCGAACTGGTGAATTCAGGTTATGCCGTTCGTGCCCTGATGCGTACCGATGCCGTGATTGACGGCGTACAGGCCGTCCAAGGCGATCTTCGCCGCCCGGGTGAGTTTGCGCGCGCGTTGGACGCCTGCCGGTACCTCGTTCATTGCGCCGCGCTGTACTCGTTCGCGCCGGCCGACCGCCGGACGCTGAACGAAGTGAACGTGCGCGGCACGGCGGGCTTGCTCGAAGCTGCGCGAGTGGCGGGCGTCGAACGTGCCGTCGTGACATCGAGCTCGGCGACCCTGGGATCGGCGATCGATGGAAGGCCGAGGACGGAATACGATTATGCAAGCGCTGGGCGAGCCGACGGCTATCATCATTCGAAGGTGCAGCAAGAACGCGCGGCATTTGCAGCACGCATTCCCGTGGTCGCACTGCTACCGACCGCGCCGGTCGGGCCGGGCGACGGCAAACCTACTCCAACCGGCCAGCTGATCGTCGAGTTTGCGAGAGGACGCATTTTTGCAAAACCGCCGCGCGGCGGAATGAATCTGGTGCCCGTCGAGGACGTCGCGCGCGCGCACGTGACCGCGCTGCAACGCGGCCGCGCGGGTGAACGGTACATCTTGGGCGGCGAAAACTTGATGCTCGATGAAGTCTGGTCCATGCTTTCGGCGGCCACCGGAAAGAAGCTGCCGTCGTGGCGGGTGCCCGGCGCGATGGCGCTCGCAATCGCTCACGTCGACGAAACACGATCCCGGTGCACCGGCAGCCGCCCCTTCGTTCCGCTTGAGGGCGTGCGCATGTCGCGCGAGTTGATGTTCGCCGACAGCGGCAAAGCCGCGCGCGAATTGGAATTTCATCCCGGCTCGGTCAAGAACGCGCTCGAACGTGCGGTTGGGTGGTATCGTGCACATGGCTACTGCGCCTGATCGCGTCACGGTCATCGGAGCGACGGGCTTGGAGGCGCGGGCCGCCAAGGCGGCGCTGGGCAAGCGCGCCCGCGTTCTGCAAGCCGGCATCGCGCTGCGCGGTCTGCGTGAAGATCCGGGCCCCATCGTCATCAGCTGCGGTTTAGCCGGCGGCCTGCGCGACGATCTGCCGACCGGCACCGTGCTGATCCCTCGGGAAGTGCGCCGTCCCGACGGTACTATTCTTGGCTGCGATCCGGATCTGGTTGAATCTCTCTTGCGCGCCGCGCGCGCGGCCGGTTTCCAACCGGTCGAAGCTCCACTCCTTACGACCGCGCGCATCGTGCGCGGCGGCGATCGAATGCACTGGGCGAAAGAAGGCTACGCGGGCGCGGACATGGAGACCGGTCTTTTGCGGGCCCCACGCATCGCGTGCGTACGGGTCATACTCGACACGCCAGTCCACGAGTTTTCCGCTGCGTGGGAAAACCCCGCGTTAGTGATCTTCAGGCCGGACGCATGGCTGGATATTCCATTTCTCGCGCGCGAAGCGCCGCGTTGCGCGGCGCTTGCGGCAAGAATCGTGGCGGACGCGCTTCCCTAGGGCGCACTCCATGTCGAGGTCCCGGAAGCATTCCAAAACTCCGCGCCGCTCGATCCGTCATCATACATTCCGAAGTATCCGCGTTTCGTTCCGCTGCCGTCGAACAAGCGCATGAATGCGGCGCTCCCACCCTCTATGCTCAATAGCGGCTTGGCATTTGGCGACATAAATCGAACGATTGGGACCGGGTTCTGTTCGGTCATCCCGACGATCAGACGATCGTTGCCGGCGGCGTCGTAGAAATCCATCGAGGAGAGATCGAGCCACATGCGGTCTTTATTCTGGCCGTCTTCAAACTTGATACTCGGATCGTTGCCCGGTGTGATGTACGCTCGAAAACGAACGAGCCCGGTCGGATCGGCCAAACGAAATGCGGGTTGATTGAACTGATTGACGATTGCCGACAGCCGCTCGCGGCCCTTGGCGTCGAACACGTGAAGACCCAATGCGTCGAGCTTCACGCGCGCATGGCCCGAAGCGTCCACGATGGTGAACGGCTTTGAGGTCACCGTTCCTGAAGTGACGGCCGCCGCACCGATCGCGCTTACCGCGACGAGCGCGAGCGTAGTGACGAACGAAACCCGCCGCAGCGCGCCGCCTTCCCGCCCGAGTTTGTCGATCCGCGCCGCGATTTCGGGCGAAATAAAAAAAAAGGGTCTCCGGAATAGCCGGTTGATTTTGACCCTTTAACCGACTATTACAAACGCATGCCAATTCGGAATTCTCGGTTGGCGTAGCGCCCAGAACATGATATAATAGATTCGGAATGATTGGTGGGGGAGAGGCCCGACGGAGCGGGCAACGCCGTGAAGGTGCGGACGCAATTCTAGCGCGCCTGGAGCGCAAGTATTTCTGGTGGCAGACGCCAAAACGCAGCCGCCGCCCGGCGCGTCGCGTCCTCGCGCAAGTGATGAACATCGGTGATTTTGATGATGTGCAAGACGCAGTGGAAGCGCTTGGACTCGACCCATTTGCCGACGTCTTGCGTGATGCTGAGCCAGGCTGGTTAAACCGCAGGTCGTGGGCATACTGGCACTATCGCTGCAACGTGATTTCGTCGGCGGTTGAACCGCCGCCAATGCCGCGGCGTCGATCTAGATGAGCTATCTTCATCCTCATCTTGAGGTTTTGCCCAAACCGCAACGCGAGCTGTGGCCCAAATTCGCGGCGGTACACAGCTGCGGTTTCGTTTTGTACGGCGGAACGGCTGTAGCGCTACGCTGCGGTCATCGCAGCTCAGAAGATTTCGATTTCTTTAGCAGCAGTAAACTCGACAAAGCGCGACTACGCGCCATCATGCCGGTGCTCGCGCAAGGGCAACCCGTGCAAGATACGCCCCGAACGCTCACCGTGCTGGTTGCGTCAGGGGGCGGTCGTGTGAAGGTCTCGTTTTTCGGCGGATTGCGTTTAGGCCGCGTCGACGACCCGCAGATGACCGACGATCGCGTCTGCGAGGTGGCTTCACCCGCGGATTTACTGGCAATGAAACTCAAGGTGCTATTCGACCGCGTTGAGGCCAAAGACTACCAAGATATCATCGCATTGCTTGGTGCCGGCGAAACGCTCGAACAAGGACTCGGAGCTGGGCGCGCGCTGTTCGGCGAAGAGTTTCAGCCTGCGGAGGTCCTAAAGTTCCTGACGGATTTCGAAGGCGGCGATTTGCCTGAGCTGAGCACCCAGGATCGCGAGGTTCTGCGAGAACGCGTCCGTCTGACGCAGGGCATCGAGTTGCCGACGATTCGTTCACAAACCCTGTCGCTGAAACCCGACCGAAACCACGGGCTTTCGCTCGGCATGTAGAGTTTGGAAATCAATCTGCTCAATCTGCCGCAGTACCGGGTGCGGTCGGTTGATGAGAAGGCGCACGATTACCACGTCTATGCCGAAAGCGCCAACACCCGCGTCGTCTGCCCATACTGCCGCTCTGATCGATTGACCGGTTGGGGCACGCGGGACGTCCTGTTCAAAGACCTGCCGATGCACGGCAAGCGGGTCGGCATCTACGTGCGGGCGCGCAGACTACGCTGCGAAGACTGCGAACGGACCTTTCAGGAGAGGCTGCCGGCACTCTCGGAGGCTCGCAAGATGAGCCAACGCTTACTGGACTGGATCGGGGCGCAAAGCTTGCGCCGCTCCTTTACCTCGATTGCAGAAGAGGTCGGCGTTGACGAAGGCACCGTGCGCAATGTCTTCCGGGATTATGTCAACGAACTCGAGGCCACATTCGAGGTGGAAACGCCGCGGTGGTTAGGGATCGACGAGATTCACATCATGCGACCGCGGTGTGTCGTCGCCAATGTAGAGAGCCGTACCATCGTCAACATCCTTCCCGACCGCAACAAGCGAACCGTCGCGGCGTATCTCAACGCTCTGCCCGGGCACGAAGGCGTCCGTTACGTCGCAATGGACATGTGGAATCCCTATCGCGAGGCAGCTCGCGCCGTCATCCCGCAGGCCAAGGTGATCGTCGACAAGTTCCACGTGCTACGCATGGCAAATGTTGCCCTGGAAGCGGTGCGTAAGCAAATGCGCGCGAGCTTGCCGCCCAAGCAGCGACGCGGGCTCATGCACGATCGCTTCATTCTGCTCAAGCGGACCACCGAGCTGATGCCGCAAGAGAAACTAATTCTCGCGTCCTGGAGTGCGCTGCATCCGATGCTTGGAGAGGCCTACCGTCTAAAGGAGGCTTTCTTTGCCATCTATGACGCGCATAGTAAACCCGCTGCGGCCACTCGCTACGAAACCTGGTCCGCGAGCCTTCCTCCGGCACTCAAGCCGGCCTTTGCGCCGATTTTGACGGCCTGGAATAACTGGAGTGAGGAGATCCTGGCGTACTTTGATCATCCGATCACCAACGCGTACACCGAGAGCCTCAACGCGCTCATTCGCGTGATGAACCGGATCGGTCGCGGCTATTCGTTCGAAGCCTTATGCGCCAAGATTCTCTTCACCGAAGGACCGCACAAACGCGAGATGCGTCGCCCGAAATTCGAAAAACGCATTCTCCCCTCGATCAAAACGGGCGTTCATGCCTACGGCGTTCCAACATTTGACGAGGAATCTGAAGTCAGCCTGGGGATCGACATTCCAACACTAACCGAGATGATCGAAGATGGGAGATTTCCGGCAGGAACCAACCAGTAATTCCGTAGAGCCAAAAAAATCAGCCATTTGTAAGAGCCTCCTGCACCGAGTGTTCGAGTCTTCCTTGGGTACGGCTTGCCGAAGTCCTACGCCGTCTCTTTTCCTTGCGGTTCCGTGCGGGAGTGTTTCTCGCAACAAAACAACTCGATGAGTTCGGGGCCGATGAGTTCGCCGCTGCAGCCGCAGGCCCACGACCAGCGCCGGGAATAGTGGTCGTCGATCGTGCCGTACTCCACCGTGGCGCACGGAGGGCCGAGCCTGGAGGTTGCGCCGGCGGTTTTGGCGATGATCATCGCCGCGATCTTACCCGGCGGTGCGTTTTTTTATCGAAGCAGCGCGGAGATGTATTCGGCGGGAAGCGGCGCGGGAAAGTATATGCCCTGTCCCGACTTACAGCCTAAAGAAAGCAAAGTCTTGGCCTGCGCTTGCGTTTCAATGCCTTCTGCGGTCACGCGTAATCCGCAAGCTTCGCCCAGCCCGACCAAGAGCCGCACGATTTCTTCGCCCTTGGGGTCGGCCAGCGCTGCGATGAAACTCTGATCAATCTTGAACGAATCGATCGGCAGCGACGTGATATATTGCAGCGACGAGTAACCGGTCCCAAAGTCGTCTATGCAGAGATCCACGCCAACGTCTTTGAGGGTTTGGAGAATGCCGGCGGCACGATGCTCGCTTTGCAAGATGGACGTCTCGGTGATTTCGAGCGAAAGCATTTTCGGATCGACGCGATATGCGCGGATCAGCTTGCGCAGAAAGTCCGGCAGGCTTGGCTGCAGCACTTCTTGCACCGAAAGATTCACGTTCAGTCCCAATTGCGGATGGCCCGCTTTTTGCCAGCGCGCTAAATCCCGGCACGCGGTATCGAGAACGAAACGGCCGACCGGCTCCATCAGCCCCATCTCTTCAGCCAGCGGCAAGAACGCCGCCGGCGCCAGATATCCTTGTTTGGGATGATTCCAACGCAGCAGAGCTTCGACGCATTCGATTTTCCGCGTGTCGAGCATCACGATGGGTTGATACATGACGACGAGCTGCCGTTCTTCGATGGCCGCTCGCAGATCGAGCCGTAAAGAAAGGCGCTGAAGCGCCTCTTCGTGCATCGTCGGCGTAAAGATCGCATTGCGATCGCGGCCCTGGTTTTTCGCGCGATACATTGCTGTCTCCGCGTCGCGCAAAACTTCGGCAATCGACGTGTAGCCTTGATCGACCGAGACAACTCCTATGCTTGCCGTCATCGCCAGCGTTCGTCCGGCCATAGCGTACGGACGCCGCAGCGTCTCGTGGATCGCGTCGAGGACGCTTTGCACCGCTGCGGTCGACGTTCCGGGAACGAGTACGGCGAATTCGTCGCCGGCCATGCGGGCGACGGTCGAGCGATCGTCGACGATCATCCGCAACCGCTCCGCGGTTTCTTTGAGGACGTCGTCTCCCGCCAAGTGCCCGAGCGTGTCGTTAATCGATTTAAATTCGTCGAGATCGAGATAGAGAACGCTGTGCGGTTCGCCTTCGCCGCGGTGCACGGCTTCGAGCGTACGCGCGAGTTGCAGCGAAAAGACGGTCCGGTTCGGCAGCGTCGTCAAGGGATCGTGCGTCGCTTCGTATTGCAGACGGCTTTGCGAGCGCGCGTTGACCAGCGCGAGCCCCATGAGGTTCACGAAGACCTGCATTGCCCGCAGCGTTTGCACCGTCGGAATCTCGCCGTTGAGCGGGCCGTCGGGCGACATGTAGCCTATCATGATGCCGTCGCGATCGTGCAAAGTCAGAACGAGGGCGTCTCTTTCCTGCCACTGGTTGGGATATTGCCGCTTCGTTTCGTTGGGATTGAAGCCGGTGTAGATGGACCGTTCCCATTCTGCGTCACGCTCGGCCGGGAAAAAATAACAGTCATCAAAAAATCGCACGGCGTGTTCGAGCATGGCGCCGAAAGCCTCGCGGTCGACATTTTCGTGCAGACGCTCTTTGACGATCTCGTCCGGATAACCGAGCATGACGCGGCGCCGCAGATTCCCCTGGGGCTCCTCGGCAGCAACCATCGAAACGAAGCGCCAGCCGAACAATTCTTGTACGCCGCGAGCCAACGATGTCAGCGCGGCATCCAGAGTCGGTGCCTCGAGAACGTCGCGCGTTATTTCAAAGAGCCGCTCGAGCTCCGAAATCGAACCCGGGTGGCCCGAAACAGTTCCGAGGGGCTGCATCGGTAGCTTCTACTTCCCGCCTTCAGGCGGGCTCCCTACCTCGCGATGTGTCGAAAGATAAGCGCGAGTGCCGCGATCGTCAGTGCCGCGGCTACCAAGAGCAGCAACCGTTGCGACTGCATCCGCAGGGAAAGGCGTGCCCCGAGTGGGCCGCCGAGCAGACCGCCGATCGCCAACGGGATCGCGTAGACCCAGCGGATGTCGTGCTGTACTACATGCGTCAGAAAACCCAACGGCGAGGTCAGGAGGATGCCGAAATGCGATGTGGCGCTGATCGCATGCGCCGGAAGATCGGAAAAATAGAGCAGCGAGGGAACCAGTATGACGCCGCCGCCGACACCAAAAAGGCTGGAGATAAAACCGACTGCGAACCCCGCGGTTAAGCTGCGTGGCCAAGGCATTCCGATTAACCCATTTACGTTCTCGGCGATCGTCGAATCCGGTTTACGTTTGGCGCGATTCAGAAAAATGTCGGCCGAAACTCCGATCAGGAGCGCCGCAAAAAGCCAATCGAAGACGCGCGGCGAGGCGTGCGTGACGGCGATTGCCCCCAGAACGCTGCCGGGAATCGCGCCCGCTCCCAACAGCCAGCCCGTTCGAAGGTGAACGCGCCGCTGCAGCAGGTAGGTCAGCGCGCCGCTGCCGCTGTTGGTAATGACGAGGGCGAGCGACGTTCCTGCAGCCTCGGCGGGCGGTAAATTAAGAAACAACCGCAGGATTGGAACGACGATGAACCCGCCGCCCAATCCTACCATCGAGCCGAAAACGCTGGCGGCAAAGCCGGCTACGAAGAGCCAAAAATAGATCATGCGCTTGGCTCATGCCGCCCTCCCCTTCGACTTCGCTCAGGACTTCGGCTATGGTTAATCGCTCGGTCGGCACGAGCCAAGCGCATGATGCAGTGGCTATATTCTTTCAAGTAATATTGAACAGGGTGTAGCCGGAGACCACATTGATTTTGTTTCTTAAACATGCTCATGAAACAAAATCAATGTGGCCTCCGGCTACACTCGTCCAATATAACGGCGGTCGCGGGTGTCGATGCGGATGACGTCACCGGCATTTACGAACAATGGTACGTTGACTACCGCGCCGGTTTCAAGGGTGGCCGGTTTGGTGGTGCCCGTCGCGGTGTCGCCTTTGAATCCGGGATCGGTCGTTTCGATGCGAATCTCGACGTGCGCGGGCAGGTCGCAGCCGATCGGAACGCCGTCATGAAACTGGACGTCGACCACCATGCCGTCTTTGAGGAAGTCGGCCGGACCGCCGATCAGCTCGCGCTGGAGCGTCACGTTTTCGAACGTTTCCTGATCCATGAAATGGTAGCCGTCGGCGTCGTTGTAGAGCATCTGCATTTGCCGGTTGTCCACCATCGCGCGTTCGAGCTTTTCACCGGCGCGGAACGTGCGTTCCACCGTCGATCCCGTCTTGACGTTCTTCATACGCGTGCGCACGAAGGCCGAGCCTTTGCCGGGCTTGACGTGCTGAAACTCGATAACGGTCCAGAGCTGGCCTTCAACGACGATGGTGATTCCGTTGCGCAAGTCGTTTGAAGAGATCATAAGGGGCCCATACGCAGCCCGGTTTGCTCAGCCCTACAGACGGATAGCGTTTTCACGGCCGCCAAGCAGCCTGGCGATGTTTTCCCGATGCGTATATACAATGAAGGCCGCCGCGAAAATTCCATATCCCGTGAACCATGGATTACGCGCAAAGTACCAGAGCGCAGCTGCGGCCAGCACGCTGCCGAGCATCGAACCCACGGGAGAATAAAGCCTCGC